>JGI24021J15306_10007919_pt1 | contig 13006 bp, 7 predicted proteins | sample Ectturendosymbi1_FD_15306 | JGI IMG/M metagenome (IMG submission 15306) | reverse complement strand
TGCCCCCCCCCCAATTTTTGGGCTGGCTACGCCACTACACCATGTGGACCTTATGCAGCTAAAACGAAAGTGAAACAACAACTTTTGAAAATGCCAATGAACTGAAGATAGAAATTACAAGAAAACGTTTCGGAATCAGTTTTTCAAATCGATTTGTTTGTTCGCGTTAGGTAGATGACATTATTAACCTCAAGTCAGTAGAAACGTGGTTTCCTATTGGACGCGGGAAAAGTTTGGCGGACATGACTTCGAAAACTGTCGTTGAATCAAAGCCATGACAGTCAGGTCTAGCTCTTCATTGTTATCCACGGATATGGGCAGGGCCGGCCCTAGCAGATGCGGGGCCCAATGCAAGACCTAGGCGCGAGGTCCCTCTGAGCAGTGGTCTATCTGTAAAGGGTGGGACATGGTGGAACGCATGGAACGCAGATGTAACGTCCTAGAATTAGAATTGAGCACGTTTGATAACGTTTGATGATTAGAGGAAAGTCATCATTCGTTCAAACGAGATAATTGTTTGCTAATAATGAGGTCTATAAGACGTTTCTGCAATTCTCGAGCGCAAGGAATACCTGGCAAAAATGAACAACCTGCCCACACAGCATGACGCGGGGCCCCCATAGGAGCAGGGCCCAATGCAGCTGCATCGGCGTATGGGTATGGGCGTCGGAAGTTGGGGCAGGAGGGCCTTCGCGCCCCTGAATGTTGAAATTTGACATTTTCCTATTAACGTTTTAGTAAAAAGGTTGTTTCTTAGCTTCAAGTGGGAAAAATGAAATTTCACTATTTTGGCCCCCCCTGAAAACGTTGGGCTTCTGGAAACATCTACTATTGGCTCCCCTGGAAAAAAACTTCCGATGCCCATGTCCACCTATCGATCCTATTGTTCCGATGCGCACGGATGCGATAGAAATCTGCTTAAAATAACCACTGAAACGAAATTCGTGAAAAAATATGACGAACGTTCTGCAAACACTTGTCACCGTCATAAGTCAGGATGCGAGGGAGTCTCCACTTTATCAACGATAGCGAATGTTACTATTACTATTACAAGGGGGTACATGATAAAGTCTAACGTCTATTTAGAATAGCTGATTGCTTTGTATTGTTCCTCTGTTCGCCCAAGACTCTTATCTGTTATAACGTTGCCAAGCTACAGCAGGTTGAATCCTAGACATCAGTGCTGTTGTCTGTTTAGGATGGACAAGCAGCCATTCACTTCGCTGTGGCGAATGGGAGAGAAGATATTGTGAATCTGCTCATTAAAAAGAAAGCCGATCTCAGTTTGAAAGGAGGAGTGAGTACAAAAATTTTTCTTCCGAAACTGTAGGAAAGCAAGCTCATGGGCGTCCGCAGGGGGGCCAAATGGTCATTTTCCCTCCCCAGGAAATTGGGTCTAACAACCAAAAATTTCTAGAAAACAGAAAGGCAGCAACTTTGCTCTGTTGATTTGATTCTTGCAATGACAGTTTATTTGCCGGTATGACACTCACACTGCACAAGAGCAAGGTTTACTGTTGTGGTGTCATGCAGTGATGAGCTTTCAGTTTACGCATGTCCGCTCCTTTGCCTGCAGGCCCGTAGCCAGGTTTTAAAGTTTAGAGGGAAAGATTTTTGTGTTGATTGTATGTCCGAAACAAATTTTTCGGGACACAACACAATTTAGGGGCACAGCCCCCGTGTCTACGGGCCTGTTTGCCTACAGAGGCAGGTTGCAAACCTTGCGAGCGGATTCTACTGGTTGCCTTCATTGCGTAAAAATAACAAGGCAACAAAGGTTCACTACAAGTTATGGTAGTAGGCGTTTTATCGCACGTGACTGTTGAAAGCAGACATCTTGGCAGGTAATGCAGCGAGCTGTGATTGTGTAGTTTTATATTGTGTGAAAAGAAGCATGGGTGAATCTGTAGCAATGCTTCCACAAGCTTGACAAATGTACTGTTGGTGTAAGACTGAGTGTGACCAATGTGCCCCGAATCATAGGCGTAGCCAGGGGGTTAGGGAACCGTGCCCCCCATTTTAAGCATATCTAATCATTTTGTGCTTTGAAAAGCGACGTCCCAAACAAAAATACTGTTGTTCGCTTAAAATCAAGCAATTTTGCCCTACCCCCAAAATTTTGGGCTGGCTACACCACTGCCCCGAATGAATAGCTTGATCAAAACTATGCTTATGCTGGCTTCTTTTGACACAGTACAGAACCATGTGGCGTGTTAGAATACATCCATGCAGGCTTGTGGGAATCTGTCTTAATCGTTAATGCTTCGTTCTGACTCAAGTCTTTCTAGGCAAAATAAAGTCATAATTTGTGGCTTCGTTGACATCCATGGCAATGTTTTTTACATTAAAGACCATGGAAATATTTCTTTGAAAAGAAGTACCCAGTTAAAAGACTGCAGATAGCCTGTGAAGCGTTTTGTGAACGTCCATTTGTATTACATCATCAGCAACCTGAAACGGATAAAGAATATGTCGACGTTCCCCCCCTGGATAAATTTCTGAGGACGCCCATGGCCACGCTTGCATTTGTTGCTTCTAGCACGCTTTGGTTACGTTTTCAACACGATGACGTAGATCACAAGGTTTGATGAGAATAAGAACTTGCCCGTAGTCAAAGTAGAAAATCGTTTCCAACAATGGAAGGTGATCCACATTCACATGCAGTTTCAAGATGCATGGCATGCATGTGGCTGCTGGCCGCTACGCAGCGGACTGTAGACCACACAACGCGTCCTTGGGCGCGTACAAAATCTGTCTTGTTTTAGTGTGGCCCGTGTAAATCAACCATGAGTCATTAGCAGGCCTGTCGCCAGGGTTTAGCAGCAGAGGGGGCCAAAAAACAGAAGGAGGGGCCACATTTTGAAATACTGTATTGGATGTATGCAGCAACCAGGGGGCCAAACGTGAAATGGGGGGGCCGGGCACCACTGGCCTCCACGCTGGCGACGGCCCCGGTCATTACGCTATGGGGTTCCGTTCGTAGAAAAATAAATTGCACCTTATATGGGACACATGTAGCTCTCACACATTGCTAAATCATCGGACACATTTAGCTCACAGAGCACTAATTCATTCAGACAAATATAAAATCAATTCAGACAAATGTAACACATCAACTGTTATATCGGACAGATATAACTCAGAAAGTGCTCGTATTTAGGAGCCATGCATAAACAGCTCTGAAGCGTGAAAACTTAAGCAAGATTGATTGGTTGGGAAACTGTCATTCCACTAAGATGTCACGCTTGAGTCCTGTATCAGCTACATCAACGCTTTGTAAATTATTCTTGTGTCTGTCCGATTTAACACTATGATAATCTGTTCGATTTCGCAGTTTGTGAGCTATATCTGTCAGTAACCTACAACTATAACATTCGATGTGTTACATCTGTCCAATGCAGCACTACGTCAGTTAAATGTGTTTGATTCGGCAGTTTGTGGCCCGATATAGCATGAAATACATTTGTTGTTCTAACGGACCCCCGAATTAAGTANTGATAACGTGACTCGATTCAGTCACTATAGCGTGACTCGATTCAAACGATGTTGTGAAGAACAGACTCGAGTTACGTTTTTTTACCGAATGACTCAATTTACAATCAATGACTCGTGTCAGGTCATTTTTACAAAATCACCTAAGATGTGTTTGACAAACCCAGCTAGTTTGCACACTAGGAAATGAGTTTTTGTTGCCTCAGTGACGCATGATTAATGTTGGCTCAAATTTACTGTTGTGACTGTGTCTCGTACTCATAGTGATATTATACTAGATCAGGGTTCCTAACCTGGGGTACATGTACCCCTGGGGATTTGCCTATCTGAAGGAGAACATTTATGGTTAGCAACAGAAGGTAAAAGTATATATGTTTTTTATTTAGTTCCAAATATTTATGCATATTATCAAGTGAATATCATTTTCAAAAATCGTAATATGCTTATAGAAAAATATATCTATGATTAACCATGACAAAATTAATTTTGTCATAACGAATTTCAGGGGTACATGCTCATGTGTCGAAACGCTGAAGGGTTACATGGTCAGAGAACGCTTGGGAAACCCTGTGCTAGAATTTCGGGAACGGGTATTCCACCTAAGATAGCGGTAGAGCTGAGTTTTTGCGTAGCACTGAGGTACCAGCAACACTCAATACATTGGACACATTGTTGTTTAATGTAGTATTTACATATCGTTATCGTGGCATTCAGCCTCATACTTTTACTTTGGGTCTTTTCTTTTGTTGGGCCATGTGAAGGACAGAGACGTATATTTAGTGTAGCAAGGTTAGGCTAGACTTGTGGAATTCACTGAGAGTGAAGGAGAAAAGTAAAATGAAAGCTAAAAAACTGTTTTCACCAAATGCTAGGTCTAAGTTACCTGGTAACAAAAGTGCTGAAACAACATTGGACACCACTTTTCAGCTCCTTGAGCACCATTTTGTAGCTCGTGTGGCGCCATTTTGTAGTTTGGTTGGGTACCAATTTGTAGTAAAAAGAACATAGAGAGAATGTTAAATTTCATTTGACTCGACTTTCACTTGAGGTTGTAAACCAAATACTTGGAGTCACTCTCGAGAAAATGTTACATGACTCGACTCTGACTCGAAGGGCTTTTGACTGGACTCGTGACTCGACAATTATGACTCGGTTACATCACTAATATTAGGTCACCCGTGGTCATGAAATATTTTGTAAGTCCGCACTTTTGTGGAGCTCACATCTATCCAATGGCCACTACGCTTCAATACCCGGGACACTGCTCTAGAGCAGGGGTTCCCAACCTTTCGCTGACCTTATACCCCTTCAGCATTCCGAGAGATGAACATGTACCCCTTCAGTATTTCAACAAATGAGCATATACCCCTTCAGCATGTTCACAAACGAAAATGCACCCCTAAAATTTCCTATGACAAAATATATTATCATGTTCATTCATAGATATATTTAACAATAAGGATATAATGATTTTTGAAAATAATACTCAGTGATATATGTATAAATATTTGGAAATAATTGATATGTAAATATATTTTTCCCATCTTCTGCTAACCTTAAATGTACACCTTCGGACAGGCAAATGTACCCCTGGGGGTGCAAGTACCCCAGGTTGGGAATCCCTACTTTGGAAAAACAACAGACACCGGCGTTTAATGAAATTTATTTGGTGTAATACAGTTTTATTTTGGGTTTGCTTCAATCAACTGCCTTCATTGTAAAAAGAAATACGCATTTCTGGCAGTGTTCAAGTTTCAGCGAAGCAGGTTTTTCGAACAGGAAAAAGATCAATCTACTCTGAGCTATAGCACTGAGTGCTGGAAGCAAACTATCAAGAAACCTTCAAAAAGTATATAATCTGACAAAACACTTTTCAAAACTAAAGTTTCACATTCATTTGCTTGCTGCTTTCAGGAAAGCCAGCAGCTTCCACTGCACGTGGCTTGTGCGCGAACAGGAAACAACTCGGCACAGATCACCCAAGCCTTGCTGCGCAGCACTCCGAAGCATCTACGCCTCGAGCCGGACAAGGTGAAAAGTTGCTCAGCAGGCTGCTTTCATTTGCAGGCTGATTTCAAAACTGTTCAGCAGCTGCTGCTTTGATTTGATCTAACGATGAGGCGTAACCAAAAGGGTGAAGTAACAAGACAGACTCTCCTGAAGGGAGAAATGAAACGCTACAAGGGTAACACACATTAGCGGACTGTATATCCAAACGTTTTGGTTCAATATGTAATGATCTGAATTAGAGTTGCATCAACAATTACATGCCTTCAGTTCAATTACAGTTGCAAATACTCCTTCAAAATTTCACTTGCATTGCAATTATGCAAACATTCTTTATAATTATAATTCCAAATTAATGACAAGGTATAAGTAATTACATTCATCTCTATAACAAATTGTATTTGATCTAAGTCAGACTTATGCACATCCAATCAAATCACCGCATGAAATATCCGAGATATTTCGCCGCTGACTCACAAAACTGCAGCGAGTTACATGGCAAGTTTTTCACTGATTTTTGTTATGCGTTTTTAGTTGGGCAACAAAAATATGGGTAACTGCGAATGGATTTGTTTATAAACATACTAGTCTGCTTCCAGCTCGTCCACATTTTCAAGCTAGTGCTTTTGAAAAAAATCCTGTACAAAACATGTAATTTCTGAAACTGACTCCTAATCCTACCCTGCACTTTTCGAAGGCAGAAAGCTATGAATCATGTCGCCCCTTCCCAGGACCATGTCAGTGCACTGCTGTGGCAAGGTTCTTCGTTGTACTCCACAGCGAAACAAAAGTAGCAAATGTAGACGGTAAGATGATCAGCACGGGAAAGGCCGAAAAATGTATCATTCTGTTGAAGTTGACAATTTTCACATTTACGATCTGTGTGTTCTTGTAAACAAAAACAAATGAATTGCGATATTTCAACAGCAAGATGAAACAAAAAAAAGAGTGAAACCAGAGGTAACCAAACTTTTTGAAACAGACAGCTACTTCTTGGCAGGGTTGTTGTAAAAGAAATGACCCAAAAAAACCCACCCGGTTTTTTTTAAAGCCCACTTAAAAAAACCCACCAAAAAAAACACTCTGCACTTTTCCTTTGAAAAATATACTAAGAAGTAAAAAAATAAGCAGGAATATTGTACAGTTAACCGTAAATTCTTTTTTAATCAAACAAAGCGAACGGCAACGAAATTCAAAGGAATTGAAAGAAAGAAGAATAAATCGAACAGTTTGAGTAAATTCTAATGGCTATTTTCGTCAGTTCTCTTAAATCAGAATATTTTTAATTAATTTGTCTGCCTTCTCTGCATCTAAACTTTTTCTGATTTTGGACCATACCAAATCATATATATTGAAAAAAAGCACTCTGTAGATGCTGAACTAGCAGGGCATCCACATAAACTTGACATTAAACTGCAGAGTTGTGTGGGAATGGTTTTTCTCTGTTTGTTGTGCGCATGCTTGCCAACCCTTACCATTTAGAAGTGAACTGACCAACAACACTTTGCGAAAATAAAGATGGGGTACATTTCTTTACTATCAATTTTAAATGCCATAATAGGTGCAACAAGTTATTATTGCGTAATTCCAAAAATAGTGATAATGCACGATGGAATAAAAACAATTCAGAATGGGGTTTTCCGTTTTCCTTAAAAAAAGAACAAAATCTTGTTTCTTTTAAAAAAACAAAAAGAACGTTTTTTTACCTAGAAAACACCAGGTAGGTTGGGTTCTTTTTGAAAAAAACGGGTTTTTCTCAACCCTGCTTCTCGGGTACCGATTGATGCGAAGGGCTACCAGTTTGGTGCACACTTCTGAAATATACAATTTGCTCAATAACTATGTTAGTGCTAATAACAAGCGCGGATTTACCATTAGGCTAAAAAGGCTTAGGCCTCTGGCTCCCGATTTTGAGGGTCCCCAACATTTTTGGACTAAGGACAATTTCCATCATTTCTGTGAGCAATTATATTTGAATTTATGTTTTGGTTCAACGCACGTTTTTTTTACTATGCCGCTAACAACCGATCTCTATAGAAGAATGAGCGCGAAGGATTGAAGTGAATGACGATGAGCATTCTCTTTTTATGGCGTTGAGAACTGGTTAGTGTCACGTATAATGTGTGAAACAAAACGCCTGAATCCATTTTTCAGATTACACGAGGCCAGTGAGTTGCTCAATGAATATATAATGGGATTGTGGTCAGATGACTTCACTGCTGCCTTTTTCGTTCATTTCATTATGACTGTTTTGGTTCCTGATATGATATCGAGGGAATTCAGAATAAAGTAATATGTTTTGTTTATGAATTGGAACAACTCATTCAGTGGATGTAATGAGCACGAGTAGTGCTAATTTGTATGACATCAGTCGTCGCAAACCTTCCAGAAGGACCCCCAAAATAAAATACCCGGAAATGAAATTCACTTCCGGTTAATAATGATGATATTGATAAGTTACAAGCTCAGCATCCACCACTAGATCTAAAGAAAACAGACAAACCCGGCAACCGGTGAAATATGATAATCACGTGGAGCTTTTTCCAAATGCAGACAACCCTTCGGTACATTTGATATTTTGCGGAAATCATTAGAACAACTTCCCGTACGAGTTGCGGTAGGTTAGGTGCTTACTGTAAAATCATTGCCATCTACGTTTGCGTTTTTACGTACGGAAGTTGTTTGCAACTATAGATAAATAAAGATATTCTGAAATGAGTTTTTTATATGCGCAAGCTACCTTGCTTTATTTTAAAATATGCGCAAGCTACCTTGCAAAATATCACCGTGAATGTGACTTAATGCCATGCATACCATTTTATTATCACTGCATCTGGCTTCCATTTCACTTCATTTGTCAAACGGACGCCAGGTCGCGCCGCTGTTTTATTTCAGGGCGCAACGTTAGTTTTGCTGGGCACGTTGCGTAACTCCAGCTGTCCGGACCTTGGCGCGAGGCCTGTCTTGACTGGGACGCAAGCCGTTGTGTCTGCACAGCAGGGGAAAGTCATTCGGCGATCTGTCGGTAGGCCGGAATTGATAGCACTTTGATTGTGTGCCAAAGGAAGATATGTTTGCAGCCTTGAAAAGTATTGTTTGTGGACAGCGGAAATGCCTCTGCGTCGCCTGTTGGCAGCCAAGTAGCCCGTTCAAGTATTCTAGCGTCTAGCACCCCTTCCAAGCCTTAAGCAGGTACGATTCCACCTGGAAATATGACTTTCAGCGAAAGGGGAAGTTTTTGTGATAGAAAACCTAAAGATGTCAAATAGCAATTCGTGACTCTAGAGGCAAATCGCTTCGAAAACAGAAGAATGCGTTTTTCATGGAGTGCTTGCGCGTTTTTGTCGTGATCCCATGGGAAATCTTCTTGTTAAAAAAATGTGAAATTCCCGGACAAATCCCAACTCTCATCCGTGCTTATTGTCCTGACTTGAACATGTTTGAAAACTGTATATCAAAACGTTCACTAATCTCAATCTTACACGATCATAAACTCCACTGCCGTAGTCGCATACTGGAGATGAATTTGATCTCATTGAAAATTAATTAATAGGGCAAAGCATTCGAACATTCATCATCGGCGTTTGGGCTTTGTGTTATTGTTCCTTAAATTTTCCCAAATTTTATTACCTGCCTGAGATACCTTTCGCATTACTTTGCAGTTGAATATGTTAAACAAATACCCTAAACATTTCTCTCAGACCTGCAGTGTCCCATGAAAACTTTCAATTTCTGTCGTAATCTCAATTTCAGAGCTATTTCATGGTTTGATACTGAAATGCCCCTCCCCGTTTCAGGCTTCAGATTGCAAATATTAAATTTATAACTCTCAAAATTGTGGGATCAGCTTCCATCGCGTCTTCACAGTGCTCGAAACCTTGTCTAATTTTCTTATTTCATTTTTCGCACGCGCGCATTAAGACATTACTCTTGGTGCAAACGTGCTCTTTTCCATAAGTTTCGGCGTAGCAAAGGGTAACCACTTTTGTCTTACCGGGCCTTTTTAGCGCACGCGCGCCATTTTAGTAATCATTTGTTGGTTATGATTCGTTTTTGGTGTGGGCCACGAATTGCCCATCACGGCCGAAGACTGACAAAGTCTTGAGGCGCATCGCAAAGTACATGCAGCTTCAAAGCCACTCTTTTCTATGCTCAGAATGGAAAGATTTCTTTATTCCACGCTATCGACTCGAACAACCAGGGCGCGTATCGCGACCTGTTGAGTCAATACGCCGACGAACAACTGCGCTACCAGAATCCAGTTAATGGCAACACAGTGCTGCACATGGCTTGCGAAAGACGAGATGCCGAGATGGTCCGCTTGTTTTGCAAGAAGGGTGCTCTTGTCAACGTACAAAACGTGAGTATCTTTGCGTCTGCTTCATTCGTGATTCATTTATTTCAAGTTGCCTGTACATAGTGTGTTTTTCGTTCTTTGGGGTTTGTTCGTGTTTACACACAACTATTGGGCAAAGTTTGAAGTTCCATGCGTTCGAAAACTGCGGAACAGGCCAACACCATGGTACTTTCCGTTTGTACCATGGCGCTTTCAAACATCCGTAGATTCTGGCGAAAGTTCAAGAGCCTGCGAAGGAACGCGCTGATTTTTGTTGTTCTCTCGAAAACGAAACCATTGAGAGTAAGAGGAAAAAAGGTTTGAAGTTTCCGCAGTAGACGCTTGCAGCCGCTGTCACCTATTGGATGATTCATCAAAAAGCAACAGTGAAAACCTATTGTGCAACACTGTCTTTTTCAACCTTTTTTCTGCAGCGGAACCTTCAGCTAATGTTTGCGTTGCACATGGAACCCTATGCAATGATCCAAGTGTCTATCCTACTTTCTGTAATAAACCAGATGAGTAGCAATTTCGCATCTATGTTTTATTTCTGTTTCGGCAGAACCACTGGCAGCCACTCGCGGAACTCTGAGGTTCCGCGGGATCTCGGTTGAAACACACTGGTGCAACACTAGAAGAAAAATGCATTTTGAAGAAAAATCTCCGCGTAATTCGTAGCTACGCGGCTTTTATCACCGCACATCTTCAAAGTTCAGATCGTGTCATGTTCAACACTCCTCCTTGAAAGTACTTTTCTACCACTGTGACGTTCCGGTTCGCTTAAACGTTTTGACGTGCGAAAATATCCTCGCCTCGTGTACCCAATCGCCCCGGAAACACGTGTTGAAATTTCACTGCGAATCAAATAAAACGGGAGTTGTTTCAATAAAATGTCGTTGCTGAGTCGATTGAGACCGAGTGGCAGCCATGTATTGATTTGCGAGACGCACAAGTGAATTTTCTCCTTGAAAGTGGCTGTGGTCACAGGCTTTGATTGTTGCGTCACACTTGCTGAGTCGCACGGCAAACATGTTTGCAGTACCTCGCGTTGGCTCCTTTCCTGGCGCCTGGCGTGGGCCCTGTTTACTTCCAGTGCGCTTGCTACTGCCTGTGCTATTGGCAACGAATGATTACACGGATAAAGCATGTCCCTTAATACGTTGAACACACCCTTTTCCAGTTGCTTGTTGGGAGCATTTAAGCCAAGGGTCTCAAAGTCAAATTGCTACGAGAGCCAAAGGAGGACCAACAGAGTAAACCGAGGGCCGCATTATGACGCTGACGCAAAAAAGCAACTTCTACATGTTGTTTCCTGCGAACGGTATCATATCATCAGCTATAGGCAAGCCATTTCTAGCCTTCTCTCTAAGGAACTTTTTCACTTTCTAGCCGAGAACTTTTAAACAGCGGTGATTAAACTAAATAACGTAAATGTTAATTATTTGAAAACTCCTAAAAAGCATCGCGGACCGCATCAAACGCCCTCGCGGGCCACATGTTTGAGATCCCTGATTTAAGCTCTAGACTTCAGTGACATTTATCGTAAAATGGGTCTGTCACGTCACCCCGCCGGGTGGATAGTTGGAAAGTATGCAGGCGAGGGTCCATGTGCGAATGTCTTGCTGGAGCTTTAGAGGAAAGCTGATTGACCTCGTGGCGTTTTCAAAACGTGTTTGTTTTTTATAAAACTAGAGATTGAGTATTTTTTGATGTTGAGCTGCACAGGCTCAGCTCGACCACAAACTTCCAAAGATTTGCAAATTCATCTCCAGTTATGCGGCGTATTCTTACCTAGCTGAGAGTATAGTCCTAAAGTAAATTGTGCTATTGATCTTCTTTCTGCTGAATGAAAACCGACCTATCAAAAGCTCTACTTTATCCTAAACAGTGAAGTTTGTTTGGTGGCAGATCTTCGCTACTGGTGAACGAACCTTTAACTTCTGCTCGCAATTAGTAACAAGGATTAAGCACGTGACATTACTGCGCAATTTGGAACTGCGACACTTTTCTGAAATCGCTACCCGTTCCTTTGTTATGCATACTGATTGCAATTTTCGGTTCGCATTGAGACCCCACGCAAATGCAACCTTTATTTGCAGAAGGAGGGATCCACAGCCTTGCACATCGCAGCGGGCATGGGAGATGTTGTTATCATAGATTGCTTGTACGCGCACAAAGCAAATCCGGACCTGCTTGACCACCTCGACAGAACGCCCTTGCAGATTGCAGCGGTCAAAGGTAACCGAAACGACGATGTGTTGGTCCTTAAAAGAGTTTTTTGTGTAACACGTAACTTGCTTTTTGTAAAGTGTGCTTGGGTTATGAAAGGCGAATGGTGAAAACTTTTTTATTTATTCCGGCGTTTTCTAAAGAAAATGCACTTTGTTTCATAAAATATACTTCTTTTATTAAAGTTCATCTTGGTCGGAAGTAGTATGCGTAAAAAGTGGGCAAAATCGGACGTTTTTGAGCGTATTGACTCGCCTGTAATTGAGAGTCAAAACAAATGAGCACAATAATGTGCAACACGAATTCGAGTGTACCATATAACACGACGCAAGCCTTCGTTTTATTTATTTTCTTTTTTTAATTCATGAAAGTGTTCTAATCTGACTGAATATATGAAGTAATACAATTCGTTGTGCACACGTACGTATGGATTGAAAGCTTTGGCAGGCAAGATGGATGCTTTCGGTTGTACACACGAAACCTGCTCAGCCGATTTTTCATTGAGCTGAATTTGTTTCTTCACGATACCTTGGTCTTTGCTTTTATGGCATTTTACGAAAAAATCATGCAAACAGGGCAAAATACATGCTCACTTTCAATCCTTACTTTTAAGCATTTGAGGACGGTGTCATCAATCCCATGGTATTTTTTGCGTTGCAGGACATACTCCAGTCGTGGAGCTGCTTGCTGACAAGTTTCCCAAGTCGGTCCTCCGTCGTACAAAGGTAATGCCCAATGCAAGCCCGCACTCATTGGGCGCAACCGGGCAATTTCCTCACCCGAAATCTTCAAAAACATGCTTAGTTGTTAGGCACAAAAAATCACAATCATTTCCCCCTTCCCCCCAAAAAATATCTGCAGTGTATGAAATAGTGCGCCCCGTGTATTGAGAAATGTGCGCAGCACGTGTCAAACACTTTGCCAAGTCTTATTTGGTTGCAA
>JGI24021J15306_10007917_pt1 | contig 13007 bp, 8 predicted proteins | sample Ectturendosymbi1_FD_15306 | JGI IMG/M metagenome (IMG submission 15306) | reverse complement strand
GGAAAAATTCACTTTAGTACTACGGCTGGTATGAGACTAAATCACCATGGAAACTTTAAAGTTCAACGTTTTCAACTTTTTGAATAAATCAAAGAAGACGACTGTGCCCCTAGTCCTGCTGTGCCCCACCTTCCACTAAGTTAACACAGCAATAGCAGAGTTTTTTGCTATAGACTTCGAGTTTAAATTCGTCTACCACATCTTGTTATCCAAATGAGGCACAGGCAACCTCAAAGTAGCTGTTTAGGTTTGGCAAGGTTTCAGTAAACCCACATCATATCGAAATGCATTGTCACTAAACTGTACTACATTCTGAAGCATACGTCCAACTGTTCACACGTGCGATCTCCACAATGTACTTTCTGCAAAGCTGACTGCATTTCGCAGAAGTTCTGACTGCATACAAATAACAAACCTCAAGGTATTTTATGAATTTACAGCATATTAAAAAGTGCGTTTGGCTGCTGTGTGACGAAGGCACAGCCCGCAGTGATTACGTTCGGCTATAATGCCTGATAAACTGCTGTAGTGCCCTCTTTCCGTCAGCAAGTGGTTCAGGTTTAAAACCAGGGTTGCAGTCGGAGGCACCGTTTCTCCGAATCTTTAAAAGGGAAACGACGTTAAACACATTGACGGGTATGTCGTTTTTCGGTGAAAGTTCCTACGAAAAAAGTTCCAACTGTCTTTACCGTAGAAGGCAATTTTATCCGTATAGCCATACTTTCTCTCAACTCAATTTTTGGCATCACATCACTCGTATAGTGTGTAATATCTCTGATAGGTGCAAAATATTTAGCGCGATATGTCGTGTTCACGTTGGATTAAGTGCTATTTTTGTCGACTTATTTCTGTTACAANTGTAATTTTCGTAACCTTGCAAAATGTNTTATAGTCAGTATCGCTGATTTTGTGCGTTTTCTNTTCAAATAATAGAGGAAAGAATGAAGAGAAGCAAACACGCCAAGCCTCCTCGCATGAAAGGTTCTCAGATGGTCTGTCNTTCAGAAAGTCACAAAGGGAGGCAGCGATGCGTCAAGCCTCCTCTTGCCTAGAGTTCTCAAAGAGATTCTTCCAATGAGGCTCCTGAGCAGAGTGAGCACGTCGTGCGGTCATATCTCATTAACACTTTGTGATTTTCCGAGTCTGATCTTGTCAATGTTTTGTTAACCACCTTCATCGTCTACCAAAGCACACTTCGGCACTACAATCCAATGGTACAAATTCTTTTCAGCTTCCGGAAGTGGTTGCTAAATTTGTTAAAATGAATAATAGAAATATGATTTTCAAATTGGCAGCAAGAGCAAGGGAATTCAAAAAAATATTACTAAGCACCTACCTCGATCTATGCAAGAACAACGTAAATCTCTTTTAAGGAAAGCTTCTAAACCAGGGGCTTCCAAACTTTCTCTGACAATGTACCCCATCAGCACTGCGATAGATAAGCATGTACCCCTAAAATTATTATGACAAAAAGGCTGAGTAAAATAATAAAAATCCACTGAATTTTTAATAGAACTTTTAGACTTTATGACTATAAAGGTAGACTCCGTTTTTAAGTCTCAAAGTTAATTTGTGTTTCAAGACAATGTTCACTGATATATGTGTAAATATATGGTAATAAATAATGACAAATATATTTTATTTTCTATTGCTAACATCGAATGTACCCCTACAGATAGGCAATTGTACCCCGTGGGGTACATGTATCCCAGGTTGGGAACTTCTGTTCTAAATTGTTTGCTTCTGGGAAAAAGATAAGATGGAACATTGAAGGCACTGGCTACTGTCTTTACATTAACGGTGAGAAGATCTTGGCTGATCAGTTGCAACCGCTGAACTGGTGGTAAAATCATCTGCCGTTTCAGTCCTTCATGTGAANACCAGAAGCGTGCTTGCTCACAATAAAACTATTAAGATGAAATCGATATTCTGGTCGCTGGATATAACTTTACTGTCGTATGTTTAACTGAAACTTGGTTAGATAACTCCACGGACAACTTTGTTCGTCCTAACGGTTATAATCGGTATGATGTTGTTGTTTTAGCTTACGTTAAAAGTAACATTTTTTGTGTCTGCCGCTGCGATTTAGAATCATCCAACGTTGAAATATTATGGCTTGATATTATAACTATGAAATCCCGTTGTCTATACCTTGCAGCATGTTATCTTCCGCAGAATACCGACTCACTGTAAGCAAAAGTTCATCGATTCTCTATCCACTGTTGCAGAGTTGTTTGATGTTGATCCCAAGCTGTCTTACGCTACATAATTGGTGATATTAACGATCATTCTTTTGGCAAACATGTTCAGCTTCCGACGAACCTTTTTCGCACTTTGTCAGCTTTCGGTCTTTCAGCAATTTATTATTGACACTCCTACTCGCGAATATAAGATTCTTCACTAGGTTTTAACGAATATACGCTGTTCTCTCTTATGTTATCTTTTAGATTATATTAAAAATGTAAATCATAATCGCATTTTTATTAATTGTAATCTTTAACTTCAGCGCCGCACAGTTTCTGAACCATTTATTGCATGGGATTATGCAAACAGCAATTTTTCAGATTTGAATAATCCTATGTATGCAATTCTCCGGGATTTTAACCAATGTTCTCTCTGTTCTACTAATATCACAGACGTTATAAACCAAACACTTACACTCTTTATTCCTACAAATATGATTCACCCTTCTAAAAAACAACCCCTGGTTTAATCACAAGTTTAAACTTTTGATTCCCAGCGATTTTTCTATTACAAACGTTGGCGTAAAACTAAAAACCATAATTGTAAACTTCTCTATAATAAGTCTAGAAATTTAATTCAACGCAAAAACAAATTGACTAAACAATCCTATAACGTAAGCTTTAGCCTACTGTATAGTAAAACTAAAGTATCACGAATACCTCTCATCCAGTGATGAAAGTACAAAAATTTTCTTACCGGAACGATCCAGTATTTGTCAATACTGTCCCGAAATTTCAGGCATAATTGTAAAGAAGCAATCGAGAACACGCCTACTTTTGGCCCATCCTGTCATTGTACATTTTAAAAACACAAAAAACGTACTGCAGATTTTGAGAACGAACATTTCAAAATCAACCAAAAAGCTTTATAGACTACGTACGGCAACTCGCGCTACCTCCGAAAGTGGGTCAGGCAATGCAACTTGAGTTGTCTAAATATAACACCTCCGCCGTTTTTCCGCACGTCACGAGGATAAATAATAAAACAACACGGATTTTGACGAGACTTGCCCCTTTTTGAGTGTGCTGCCCTTCTTCCTTTTCCAAGAAATATTTTGACGTATGGCTCTGGATCCCATGCTTGGCTCGGATGTCCCACATTGCTGATAAAGAGCAGGTTGGCGGCATTGCTTGTAGTTGTAGTTATCAGACTTCTGCTATCGTTTACAATATTGTTCATCACGCTGAAGGCGGCTAAGAAAACAACTGCTATAACCAGTTTGTTGAATTTATTCGAAATGCTTCTTCCACCACTTGCCTTGTATTCAATAAAACCAAAATGAATTTCTCGGTTGTTGAGATGAAAGGTCTTACATAAACTTTTACTTCGTCTTCGCCAAAACCTGGATTTTCATGTACCCAGTTGTGTGGATTCAAAATAGCGATTTGACTAACAATGTTTCTGTACATCTCTCGGCGAGTTGCAACAAAGCTAGCCTGTGCCCTGTTTGATACCGTAGTGAAGAGCGTTTGTTTCATGTTGTCAGCTACAGCTCGAATGAATTGAGCCTGGTTGGTGATTGGGCCTCTACCTTCTCTCAATTGTACTTCCTTAAACGACATTGCTTTCTCTGCAAGTTGAGCCAATATGGAATGCTCTCCCGGAGAAACAATATGGATTTGTATTCTTTTTGTATACACAATTAGTAAGTTTTGGGCTTTTGGCATTGTGGTTTTTCGGTTTTGTAGTGTTTCATGACAAGCTTTTTAATTCGTTCAAGACATCCGCCATTAGTGTTAAATTTGACAAAACTGGTTGTACACAATTTGGAAAGTAATCCTTGAAGAAATCTAGCTTTTCTGTACTTTGTCTAGATTCATCTTTTGAAGCGTTCTGAAAATGTTGGGCTAAGGCTGGAAAATATTGCCAGACTACCTGATACCGCTCTGAAAGGTGAAACCACCCAGCGAAGAACACCTGTTCGATTCTTTTCAAGGTTATATGCAAATATGGACACAACCACTAAGTTCTCGCATGTTCTTTGGTGACTGGCTATATAAACTTTCAAAAAACTGCAAGTCATTTGTGCCACTGGTAGCATCCAGTGCATTATCAACAGCAAATTCAAGTCTGTGATTGAGGCAGTGCCACGGTCAGTGGCGTAGCGAGGCTAAGTGCCGCCCGGGACCGACCATAAAAGTGCCGCCCTTTCCACCCTTCAAATTTGCTTACAAAACTTTAAAATGAAAGAAGATTATGTTTCACGCATATTTAAAGATATAAGGATTAATAAAGCATCTCGAAAATCACAATCAGAACTCACAAACTGAAATGGGTATTGTTTTTCATTGTTGATTATGAGTCTTGCTTTTTCTACCACCTTTCTTATTATTAATTTTTCTATTTTGCTTTCTTTACATATGCATGTACGAACCCGACATAATTCGTCAAATTTTCTTCCCTGATGGTTTTTAATCTCCGGTAAGCTCACCGCATGACTCTTTAATAGTTTACTCATTCCAGGAGATCACACGAAAAAATTAAGGGTTGTGATGGCGGCTTACCTACTTTACAGATGTAAACATTTAAGTATGTTAAAACTTCGTATATTATCTCCATCTTTAACTAAAAATAGTATATATACTACATATACCTGGCTATAATAATCAATCTGATGATAAGATCTCAGTGATGTATAGAACGTTTCATTGTTCACTTCACGTTTCAGTACTGGTTTAATCCTCTTAGTATGCATAAAAGGCTTCTAACGTTAACTCTGTCGGCACTTGCACGAAGTCCTCTGTAGGTGCGGGGACCCATTTTGAAAAAATATCTTAAACAGGTTTAAAACTATGGTTGAGAAGCCCTGGCTTGCAGTCTTCATCGTGATTTGCGCACTTGGTTCTAGCTGTTGTTTTGGACCTCTCCCAGTTACACGTGCATAGTGCTATTCCTTGCCTATGTACGTTACCAACAGAACAATCGCCAGAAGTTTTCAATTGGGGAACTTCACGTTTGTGCAGAGGAGATTGACATTCTAATATTTGACAAAACATCCACTGATTTATAGTGCTTCATATATATGGCTTATAGAGCTTCATCTTTCAAGAATTAGAAGTTTTTTGGGGGGCGCTACGCCCCCGTGGCGACAGGACTGGTTAGCAACAGACGTCTATTTCGAAAACTGTGTTACCAAACCATGCCAAGTGGGACGTAGGCCTTTTTTAATGCTCAGCCTCAAATTCACCAAATTAGAGCAACACCTTTTCTAAGCTTTTCTTGTTGAAATTAATTTTTCTATGGCTGCAAATACTGAGTAAACCGTTGAACAATGGAGGCTTTTACGAAACTCACGTGGCCTATCGGCTGGCTCTACTCACGAAAACGCTCCAATTGCACCACCCTGCTTCAAGAACGCCATTTTCCGACACCATTACGTCATGCAGAAAAACAGCCGTTGTATTGAAACTGAGCAAAGTTACCTTTGCAGGGTTCATGATTTCAACCACCAAAATTTAATGTTGATAAGCCTACCTAATGACTAGGCTACAGCTTATTGCACTTATTTATCCCACTTCACATTAAAAAACAGCATGAGGTGTGTCAACAAATTTTTTTATAGCTTTGGCGACAGCAATTAGCGGCATACCAATGCCTGAAATTGCTTCTTACCGGGGCAGTTGAAGCGAACGATCTTGCCCAAGGAGCGCTACGGCGTTACACTCAGTGTCGGTGAACTGGACACACAACCTTCCAGTTCTGAGGCGGAAACTCCACCACTGAGCCATCGCCACCCCAGCGAAATCTTCGTCGCCAATGCCTGTAGGTGTCAGGTGACATTAAGATGTGCCGTTGGGGCGTTACTGAGGAACCAACGTTCCGAGAAAAAGGATTAAGCTAGTCTTGGCTATTTACCGAGATTTCGTGCAAAACTTTTTATCCGATGTTGAGAGGGGCAATATAAACCGCCGCTTAAATGTTTGCTCGTCCGCAGTCGAATGTCATCTCTTTCCTTTGTTCAAAGGACTTTTGACAGAGTTGGCAGAAATGGCTGTCTGGCGAGGAAGGTGTACGGACTGGGGCACAATTGCCACACAAATAAGTGTGTTAAAAAAACTCTAATTTCAAGACAAGCACTGAGGTACTTTCGTACATTGGATTTTTGACCCGGACATTTCAATAAACATATCAATTTGTTCATTCCACAGCCACATGCCGTGTTTTTATAGGCTAACCTACCAGTTTAGGGCTTCTAAACACCATAATTGAAAAGAATTGGAACTTTTACATCTTTCAAAAATTTATTAAAAAATAATAACGAAAAGCTAGAGCTTTTAAACTCCTTTCAAAAATTTATTTTTGATAAGCAAAGTGCTCCCCGGGGCCCGAGCCCACCCCTTGCTACACCACTGGCCACAGTACGATATCACTATCAGGGAATTCATCTTTGAGCAATTTTCCAACCCCTGATTTTGTCCCCAGCATTACGCTGGTTCCATCACTGCAAAATCAAATGAAGACTTCTTGGAACAACTCATTGGTGAGGCCATTCTTTAGCAAACAGTCCAAAATTATGCTTTAATGTGAGAATCACACGGAGTCTCCAGTTCAACCAAATCCAGCGGAAGGCGAACAGCTGCCGCTTCGCCATGAACGCTACAGTGGCGTAGCCAGCCCAAAACTTTCTTCGGACAGCCAAGATTCGGAAATAAACCTGGAAAAAGTGTATAAATATTCGAAAAGCACGAAAACAAGAAGCAATTTGAATTAAATGTGTACTTGTTCTCAAATACTGGATTATTGGTTTCGTCTTTTTAATAACAGCTTTTACTGTATCTAAACAAAAGGTCATTTATTTCAAAGCGATATCACTTGCTTGCTAATGAGGGATCTGCTGTTGCAACTCATGAGCAAGTCGCGCAATTCACAGTTGCGTTTTGGAGATTCCTTTCTTTGGAAAAAGAAGTCTTCTCTTTATGTTCCGGGTGCTTCCCATCTAAATGACGCTTCAACTTTGATGATTTCATTCTGGAGCACATTGTGGCATAACACGCACTGTGGCTTAAGGTTACACTTGTCCGACACCGAGTAAAACCCAACGAAAGATAGTCATGTACATACTTCACACTTATATGAGACATATCGGACCAATTTATGTTAGAGAGCTGAGCTAAACTGCATGAAAAAATAGGCTGCTTCATGAGACAACAGCACTACCACAGGCTAGTTTTACTTCATGCGAGTGCGACTAAAATTTGAAGTTTTACGTAACGTTTTACAAACATTAACATGCACACTTGTTGGAAAAAATCTACCGCCTGTTCTACATGCACTTTTTTAAAAAACGGCTACGCATCAAGTTTAAGCATAAATGAATGCGCCTGTGCACTAAGCGAAACATACCTACGAATTCGAAACTTCACTTTCCTGACTCATTCAACTCAGTATCAACGCACGTGGCTACACCGATAAAACAAAGCGCTGCCCAAAACACACGCAACAGAATCCACGCGATTGAAGAGAATATAAGAATTACCAAGAGATCTTATAATACATTTATCAGAGTCAATACTGGCGATACTTTAGCGTATTTGAAACTCAGCAGAACGCCGTACCGGCAATAATTCTTTCACCGGAACGGGGTTCCGGCTTACTTTAACCTCTGCTCTCATCCCAGTTACTGGAATCTCTTAAATCAACGCTCGAAATCAAACAAAAATATTACTAACCATTAACCCTAAATGTAAGACCTGTGCATGAACATCGTGTTGAGTGCAATCTTTTCAATGAATACTTTGCTTCCATTTCAAATTCTCCAGCTGATGATAAACGTACTTTGCCACCCTTTCAATTCCTTACTGATCATTGCTTGTTCCCTCCTACAGTAAGTTTGAACCTTTTCAAGTATTTCGTGTTTTAAAGAACTTAAACCCCAATTTGCCTAATCGAATTCTAAAAACGTGCGAACAGTTGCTCCTACTCCCTTCAGCTTGCCTTTTGTCAAATTTGGTCTTCTGAGTTATTCCCTACAGTCTGGATAGCTGCTACAGTATTACCACTAGTGGGCACACTAGTGCTTTATTGTTTTGTGCATTCTTGCTGCGTAATTTCAAGTAATATTCCATTCGTGATTCAACGTAATGCACGTATTTGCGAACAGTCCAACAGCTGACACGATACCCTGCAAACCAACATCACCGCTGTTGGTCGCTCTTTCCAGTGTGCGCATGTGAATACCCAACGCCTTTGTCCACCGTTGGTCTACAACACCCCACACCGAACCGTTTAACGTTACGTTGTTCTGATTTCACATTGAACGGTCATCTGCTGCACAGCGGCTAAACATGGACAAGCATACAAGAGTGAGTTAAAAGTATAAGAGTCTGCACTTGACAATTAACAAAGAGAAACATGAAGCGGTGAACGAAATCGATGTCGGTTGTGAGAAAACCTGGCCATGCAGCATGCAAAGACCAAAAAGTTGATGTGTGCAGAGTCAGACCACGGTTGTGTAAAGTTTATTACTTGCAGACAGCATTGGAGTCTAACATCTGATAGCGGGGCAGATGGACTGGAAACCAGGGCTGTGGAGCCGGAGCCCAAGCAATTTTGGATGGTTGGAACCGCAGTCAAGGAAATTTAGATGGTGGAGTCGGAAAATTTGGGTTCTCGTTCAACAGACAGTTTGTGAGGCAAGCGAGTTGTACAAAAAATACGTTTTTTAGTTTTTAATGGACCTAATCGTTCTGGAGCCGGAACCAAAAAATTTAGATGCCTGGAGCTGGAGCCCGAAATTTGAGTTCCGGCTCCACAGCCTTGTTGTAAACTAACATGAGATCGAGTTAATTCGGAGTTATTACGAAGTTGGATGCGGACAAATAAACGAGAGTTGAAGTCCGCTGGGTGGTACACATTTGACCAACATACAGTGGCACATTTTTCTGCAACTTAGCTAGCAGGGAACTTCTTGGCAGACGAACGTGATTAATGTAAGTAATAGCAACCTTTTGCAGATATTCTTGCCAAGTATTAGTTTTGTTCGTTTGAGATTTACGCGACTTTTTCAAAGAAAGACTTCGTGCTTTAGAAAATTATTGCCAAGAGGAGAAAAGCGTCCCGGCCTCTCCAGTACTACTAAGCAGCATCAAGCATGGATGTGGTTTCAACGATGGAAGTGGTTTTCCTCATCGTTACGCTTCACGGTTGAGCAGATTTTCGCGAAGATTGCCCGAGCACAATCTACTTGGAAACTCCTGAATACGGAGCGAAATCAACAAAGCCCAAGAAAGTGTGATAGACGATCAGGTTTACTCAGTCCATCAGCGTCGAGAATAACTCGACAGGTCTTGCAGTTTCACAAACTCAGCCAAACTGTTGACTTCGTGGCGATAGCAAGAGAAGAAACACTCTGTTGGCAACATCGGAACAACCCGCTCTCGTATAAATAGACACAGTGATGTGACCCACAACCAGCAACGAAAAGCTTTCAATTGTAGTAATCTAGTAGTGGTCAAGCTTGGAACCATGGAGAACGCACCATTACTGACAAACAATCAATTACTTAAATACCCTGAGACAGCATCTGCCTGAAAGGATGCATTCGCAGACAGATAGGCAGGAAACGAAAGTCGTATGGTCGATGCAACAGCAGCTGACTACAGAGGCATCTGCAACAAATCTGCTGCTGCCGAGAAAAAAAAACGCTGTACTCGGCGTCGACGCTTGGCAAGATGCAGCAAACCAGTGATGGGTCCAACACACGAATGCCAATCGGTTCAGTGGGATTTTACGCCAGTTTTCATATAAGAGGTTGTGCTTCAGCTGTTGACCAAGCCAGCACTTCTTTCCATTTCGAAATTAAGATAGTTTTGAGCTTAAACTGAACACATGATGCCGAATGCTGCCAAAAAGTTTTCGTGAGTGAACGTAGCTATCTTACTTTCGTGGTACCATTGAAAATACAACAACTTATCAGGTAAGAACCATGAAGGAAATTTCATTACTCGCCTCATTGCTAATATCGGTAAAACGCAAAATGATTACCACCAAACAACTGTTACCATTACAACAGGGCGAACACAGAACTGCGCTTCAAGACGTCTCACAGCAGCAAATCAGTGGCTACAGCCGACATTGATCAAAGCACTACCTGGACAGACTGACAAATGCTGCGGAGCAGCAACTCAACTGATTGGCAAGGCCTGCATTACATAATAGACATCACAATACCTAACCATAACAAAAACATTGGACTCCACAACAACAGCCGTTAACAACAGAAATTCCTTGCCAAATGAAGCAGAACGTAAACTTTGTGTGAGAAAAGAAAACGTAGACATCGTTTCAAAACACAAAACTATGGCGTCTGGCAATGGCGCAGTCATTTTCAGGGATCATCATCCTGAAAAATCGCTTGCAGAGGTTTTCTCCTGCGACGGCGATTCCTGAAGTCTAGTCTTTCGTCGTCCGGAAGGTCTTCCTCGTCAACGAGGTAGCCTAAGACGAAAGTTAAAGCAAATCAAGCTGTTGCTACAAATGAGACAAGCAAGTCAGAACCGTACTAGGGTGGGGAAATTACCTGGTACGGCAGTTTTGAGGACCTGGTAAAACATATACGCCCCTTTTTGTTTTCGCCACGACTGAAACGTTGGCAAACAGGGTACACTGCTGAAACGGTAGAGCTAAACTGCTCTTGACATCACTCCTATACCTGAGAGTGGACAAATGATATAATAAAAAAGCAAAGTTATCAGCACATGTCAGGAATACGAAATGCAATTAAATTGAAAGAATGTCAGTATAATCGTTTTTGCAATTAAGAACAGTGGCAGTTGCAATTTTGATATTGAGGCAGCCCTGTCGCCACGGGGGGAGCTTTGACTCCCCAAACAAAACTCCAAGCCCCCCCCAAATTGAAACATGAAACACTATAAATCAGTGTAGTTTTTGTCAATTTTTAGAATGTCAAGCCCCCCTGCACAAATGCAAAGCCCCCTATTGAAAACTTTCTGGCGACTGTTCTGTATTGAGGTGATCGGCGAAAAAGAAAAAACAAATAAAGTAATACATGCACCTAGACACGTCATTTACTAAAAATAGATAGTGTACCTCAAACAAAGATAACTGTTCCAGCCAAAATTCCCGAAGTGCAAAATTTAAAAAAATGAGAGACGTTACTTTAAAATTAAGCTGTTTTCCCACTGTATAAAATCATCAATCAACGTTTTGTAGGATCAAAGCACTGATACGTATCACAATTTTATGTCAGAAGATTAATTTGCTTCAGATTTAATTGCAAAAAAATTATGTCCTCCTCGCAACAAAACACAAATGACGAAATCAGCTGCAAGAAAAACCTGCACATGACATCACGAACAGGAAAACAAAATTTGCGGGACGCGAACTCGGAGCTTGCAGCGTTCTTTAAATCCGATGGTTTTATAAAGCATGGTTGAAGGCAAGCGCTGTCGATGGAGCAGGCGGCGAACATGGCGTCACGGTCTCTTTTGGAGATGCGAATTCAGACTGCAGGGAGTGTGACTTCCTATTGTAGTGTGACGCGGCGTCACAATGGAAATTCGGACAGTAAGGATTGCGCCAGGTTCAAAAATATCGGCAAAGTCAAATAAAAGCAACGAATCGCGCAAGAAGAGGAAAGCTGATCAACTTCCGTTGTGGAGATGGGCTGAAGGAATACAATGGTCAACTTGGATCAAACAAAGTGGCGCATGAAATCTCCAATTCTAAAGCATGCGTGCACTGGGCAGACTGGATGTTAACAAACGCTTACCACGACGTTTGCATTCGGCCGTGTTGGGCAGACCCAGTTCCCAGTAATGCTCGGGGGTAGATGGGGGAACGTGCTGGTGACGATGGCGACATACTTCTTTCAAAGCCTTCTCGCGTTCGCTTGGCGATAAATCGCTGTGGAGAAGAGGCAGCGAATATTTAATTAAGCAGCAAAAGCCTTGAACCAACACGAAGTTGGACAAAGTTCGTGTTTCGCTCTTTCTATGCGATAGATGCTTGATACAACGTGGTTAGAAAAAAAAAAACTGGTAGAGGGCATTACGACGTATTCTAAGTTTGTTAACCAGTAGAACACCACAAGGAGAAGTAGGTTTTACTACCTACTTCACAGTTGCTAAGCCAAAAATTCGTCGAAGCGACTCTGAATAGTCCTTACAAATGGCATTCGACGACCCGTGCATTTTCGCGCCCAACACAGGGTGGTTTTTGCAGCAGGAATTAATCTCACACTGCACCAACGAAGCTTGAATTTCTTCCTACTTATATGCGTTGCAATGGCAGCACCATAGCCAACTAAGCCGCAAGTCCGAGTCGGCTGAGCAAACCTGTAGTAAGCTTCACACTGTGCACAGGACTTGGCGCTGAGTTTCACTCTTTCATCCTTCTTTCGAACAACCGATTGGAACTTGAAACCAGGGTCCTTTTTCGATTCGGGAATTACATTGAAACTGTCTTCAAGCAGGCGGCCCGGACCACGCTCACTGAAAAATTGAACTGTATGTTTTCTAAAACCGTGGACGAGTGGTTTATCAACAGCATTGCTTCACATCGTTTTAACCAACTTGTTGAACAAGGCAGTTTCATTAACTCAGCCAAGCACTTTAAATCGACATGGAGACTTCACTACTTATCTTTTTGATCAGAAAAAATTCAAAAACCTACCGTCTGGAATGAGAAGACGAATTACGTGATATGGAGTCGTTCTCGAAATCGTCGTCGTCGTCATCATCATCATCATCATCATCGCTAACAACTTTTTCCTTTCCCCCAGGACTACCGCCGCGCTCATGCGT
>JGI24021J15306_10007916_pt1 | contig 13007 bp, 7 predicted proteins | sample Ectturendosymbi1_FD_15306 | JGI IMG/M metagenome (IMG submission 15306) | reverse complement strand
TACAATTTTGCTTCAAGGTTTGATGACAGTTTGAAAATGTATTTTTAATAGTATATTAAAAAACGCATTAGCTCGTGGCACCCCTGGGTATTGTAAATGGCACCCTAGGGTGCCGCGGCACCCCGGTTGGGAACCACTGCTCTAGGCTATATATCTACGCTTCACTGACTTGAGCACATAAATGTAACGCGTTGTTCTTACTAATTGTGTTATTTAAACTTATTCACGAAAAATTCGAAATTCAAAAGCAGGTGGCCTAGCTAGACCCATGCGGTCCCCCCGGTTCCACCGCCTACGAATGTGGTTCACACCTTACTTGGAGGATGTACATATTTTGGAGTCCTATATTTAGGACACCAAGAAAAATTAAAATAATGCATTTCACTAAGAAACAAAATTATGTTCAAACATTTGTAAATTTGCACAATTTCCAATTAATGTTTTTCTGAAGACAATACGTCTTCATGAAGTCTTTGTTCGATTTTATTTTTTTGTATAAATCACAGCAAGAAAAGTCAGTATTGTGCAGCAGTCCCCGTTTACCCACCTCGAGGCCAGACGATTTGGGGCTAATTGTGAGTGGACCTATTAACCCGGGGACAAATTTTCGCCACTCTCCTGGAAATAAATGAGCATGGAAGACCACTATTGCTAAACCCTTCTTCCTGGTCCTTGCCATGGCGTTGCCTTTTCTGAAGAGCTATTTCGCTGCACAATGCACAGGATATTCCGTAGGCAGCCACGAGAGATGTTGAGTTGTTCGGCGGCAGCACATTGTCTGCGTGTTGGCAGGGCTTAGTAATTTTCTAAAATTTCAAGTTTCTTGAAAAAAGCTAAGTCTGCACGTATCTTCGCCATATTGAAAATAAATTCTACATAGCACCAGTTGACGTCTTGCATATCGACTACGGCACAAATAAACGATGTGTCGAAACAGTTGAATCATAAGCTACAGTAAGTCAGCAGTTTCAAGTGCGAAATCGTCGAAAACAAGACAAAATAAGTGCGAGTTCCCCGTTCACTTAATTTTAAGCAAAAAATTCAAAAATTGGGATTATTAAACAGGGTTTTGGGATTATAAAGCGACTTTTTTTTTAACAGGAAGAGCCGGACCGGACGATTTTGGGGTGGGCTTATAAAGCGGGGACTACTATATATACAGGTGATAAGTGCTTTCACATTCTGCTTCTGTTATCAGATCACATGTTATTCATGATAAAACAAATTCTCTTAACGAGAGCTGATGTACCAGATGTAGGACTATGCCGGCTGACTGAATGTGTAACCGGGACGTTTTGGCTGACTGACCGGGACAAAGCCTGAAAACCGGGACTGTCCCTGCTAAAACGGGACGTATGGCATGCCTACGTATGGTCATCGGTGGTGTTGTGTGTTCTTAAGCGGATTGGTCTACCGTCAGGCCCGTAACCAGCTTGGTACACCAGGAGGGGCGAAGAGTTTTCCGAGGGGCCCAAATTTTTTGAACTATATCCAAAACATTTTTCCAGGGGGGAGGGGGCGAAAATTTGAATTTTTTTTAGTTCGAAATGAATTTTTTTTAGTTCTGCTTATGAAGGAACTCGATTCCATCCGCAGTTGCAACAGAGGTGAGCGCAGTCCTGCTTCAAAGCAAGCGGAAATTCTGCAATAGCCCGGTCGCTAGCCACTTCAATTTGATACATTTAAGAGGCTTCAATCTGTTGTGTATCGAGGTTTTCATCTCACAGCGATCGCTTGCTATCGTTGTTTAATCGTAAGTCTAGCAGAAAATGCGGTTGATCGTCCTTGCACCTTGATGTGAAAGTACTCTTTCCACAACGAACGATTTCGTGCAGTCACCAAACAGACGAAGTTTCAATGTTTTTTCACAAAACATAGCACTAGCTAAAACTGAAAACGCTTCAGCGATATCGACACATTACTGAAGCAAAAAGCGCAACGTGATGAACCATTGAAAAGGATTCACCGCACCAGAAAAAAACAAGATTTGCAATACCGCACCTGACCACAATGCGCTTGAATAATTGTGAAGATGCAGTTGACTAAAACTACTAGTTATTTTCACCTGAGAATTTGGGATAACATTCGTCGAACATAAAGTTGCAAAACGGCTTACAATACTTCAATATTAGTAGAACGTGGATATGAGAGGCGTAGAACAATCGCAGCCTGAAGTGGAGACCAATATCCAAACACCGGATACTTCACAGTGACATCACCAAGAATGTGGCTCACGTGCGGTCATACAGCGCGACACCACGTTGCTAATACCAATCTTACCAAAACGTAACATCGCAAAAACGGTTACTAGCGAAAAAGCAAACGCCAAGAACGCATCTAATCCAGAAGCAAACGCAGAGCTAGTTCCAGTCGACGCAACTTCGCCTTGTCACATGGAAAGACCAATAAACGTAGAGTCGCAGCTGAAGCACGCAGTGTGGGCGTCAGAAATTTTGTCAGATGAAATTTTTGAAATGTGATGATGATGCAAAGACGTGACCAGTATTTTGCCAATCTGCTGACTTATCTAGATGGTGTTGCAATCTCACTTCATGAACTGGGTGCAAGCGTGCATTTTGTCGTAAGTTCACCACCGTCGCCTGCAGAGCAGGTGTTGGCGAACGGTGACCAGGCGAGTTCTTTTCCACGCTTAATAAATCCCAAGACTGCAATGATTATTCACTGTTGGTCAGTTTCGATGTTTAACTTCTGATAGTTCCACAGCAGATTATCCATGATTTGAGCTTAAACACGAACTGCACAAGAAACTGGTACACACTCAATACAGTTAGATCAGGACCATTCTTTTCCCAATTTGTCAACGAAAATTGATGTGCTACCTAAAGCTTAAACGATTTTGAGCAATAAAAGCCATGTGGGAGCAGACAAGTTGCGAAAAGATCACTTTAACAAATTAGCTCTGCAAAAGAGCAAAAACACAACTATGACAATTATTCATCTTCGCCACACAAGTTGCGATCTAGTCGAAAAAGTTAAGACCTAGGCAGTTCACTGATTTACCCACGACTAAGCAAGCCAAGCTCATTGCAAAGAGACGCTGTGCCGACGGGGCGAAACTAACTCGGGGTTGAGGCAAGACTGGCTGTGAATCCGCAGGTGATCGTTCGAGTTGCGCACGCGTAGAAAAATGATACTCTGCAATATGGCTACTTGCGAGGTAACGCTACATGCATCTAACAGAAGGCTTCAGCCCTAAAGCTAACCACATGCGTGGGATAATTTAAACTCGGGACAAAGGAGCACTCGTGCCAGGTCCAAATGCCCGGATGCTGTCGATTCCACGCGACTGGCAATGAAAGGTTGATGGGGTTTGCCCGAAAGTGTTTTAATGTTTATGCCGCCTTTTACGGCAAGAAACTGACCCAAAGTATCGTATTTCCGCGCTAAAAAAAACAAAAAACTTCGCTCAAATTAGCGACGTGGGAGGAAGATGCAAAAAGTACAGCAATTTCATTTCTTAATACACTGCGTGCACTGATTTGACGATGAGCACAAGAAATATAGTCTCCCCAATATCATTCGCCTCGGGTGAAAGGAGCTTGAATAAAAAAGTAGGGTTTAATTCACGAGGACGCCTGGTGAGGTTTTGTGCAAAAAAACAAACTTAAAATAAAAACTTGAAAATAACGCAAAGTGCTACAAAAAAAAAACAAAATTATCTCAGCGCACCCGACGCAGTAATTAGGGAAGGCGGAAAAGCTCATCGCTATGAAAACAACATAAACACCATCCATGTGACGCCTGGCATGAGGCTTAATATACAAACTGTCTGCTCTGCGGCGCGTTTCGGGACTAAGCGCCTCGAGTACTGCTCACCAGTCTGTACATTCGAGAATGCCCTTGTAGAGCCTCTCTGTGAAAGACTCCGCTCATTTCTAACAACAGAAACCGACCTCTAACCGAGACAACAGTTTACAACACAGAAATTTTGACGCCATTTTCAAACAGAAGAGTCTTTAAGAACCTTCACGAAAAGGAAACTGTCAGGGGGGGTCGGTCAGTTTGGTGCAGCCGTTGGGATTGATAATTCCGATTTCTCTTTGTCATTTTCCGTCGGGACAGGCTGTGAGTCCGTTCCGACCACGATCTGGTCATGCCCGGACCATTCCGAACTTCCTTCGGCCAAAATTTCCAATGATGAAAGGAACTGACGCCCGGAAAAACCGCCCACGATGAAGAGATTGCCATTCACCTGGAAAGCAATAATATACAATGTCAAATAAGAAAAATCAGTGATTAAACAACCATAAATCAACTACTGTTAATGTTGCATCACACAAGCCAGAACAATAGTCATTTTAAGACCCACTTTTAAATACATAAAGGGAAAGAAAACCATTTCAGAGAGCAAGACCACCGTGAGTCGTACTCTCATTCCGTAAGGTTTCATTTCCGTTTTCTTTTTGACCCAACAGTCAAAACGCGTTTTTCAGCAATTCTTTGTATTTATAAACTTGCCACTTTGCTTGACTTATCAACAGAGGCTTGAAAATGTTGCGAGTTTGCTTTGCTACGCGCGTACAATGCCCGCTGCTCAGCTAACCAGCCGCGATGACAAGACGTTAGACATCAGCTTGACCAAGGCTTTCCATATTGAAACCTGGATCTGTTGAGGAAGCCGATCGCCAAAGGCGGTCAAAGCCAGATTCTTTTGATCTCACTCCCAGGAGAAAACCCACCGGATCAAATCGCTCCACCCTGGCATAGTTCCACTCCCACGAGAACCGAAAAAATGCCGAATGACACGTCATTTCCCAGTAGGCTTTCGAGTGACGCACACGTTTTGCGTCACAGCGTGTACAATTGCCGCCCTGACGGTGCGTAGTAACCTACAGAGCTGCTGTAAGCTCGGGAAATTATTGTTTATGCTTTAAAAGAATTGGATCGCAAGCTGCTACACCTGATCTCACCTGTAGTGCCGCAACGCTCTTTGTCCCAGCCCACAAGCGCGACAGACATGAGCCATATGTAACTCGAACTGCCCTTTGTATTAAGCCAAAGCCTTTATTGTCAGCGAGACTACAGTTGTAAGAAAAACTACCCAGGGTGCAGTGTCGCTTTGTACAACTTAAACATCAAAATTAAGTTACCAATGGCGACAGTCGGACCAGGTAAATTTGAAGTCAATGCGATCAATCGATAGACATGCTAACAATTTAAATGCAGCGCAGCTCGCGGAGAAAATGGAAAGTTGACTTGCAGCATAGCATCAAAGCCTACTGGACTGCTGTCAAAATCCCCGGGTGTCGTTTCTCAACGCCGACAATATCAGGGTTTGTTTTCTCTCTGTTTTGTGACAATGGACAACCACCTTCATATACGCCATACCACTGCGCCAGCAGCCTACAAAACGTTATCTGTCACGTACGCACAACCACTTTCAGTCGTTTCTCTACAGACAGTGTACTAGGATTAACCAATCAAGGTCATTTCGCTTCTTGCTTCCCACAACGACAAGCGCTGTACTGTAGACGAAATTAGAGTCCACTTGAACCGACACAAAAGCTCAAGAAGGCCGACCCGCGCACTTGTTACCGGCCCACGTACCCATTTATGAGCCGTTTTGAGTGAAATAGAAGGACGCTTCAGCGCCGGCTGTCCTAATTTGACGGCAGCTAAGTGGATTTGTCTGGCACATGAGGCATGCTTGCCAAGGCACTCTCGATTTTTCTTTCTCGTTCAACAAGGGAAACAATTTTAAACGGGACGAGGTCGACCCTTCGTTGACACCATGCGGTTTTCTTCGTCTGGCATTTCGAGTCGTGCGCTTTGACTTTGCTACTTCCTTCGTCGAAAATTAATTGAAATAAATGTGACGGCCCAGAAGTCAACGACCTACTTTATGCAATATTATTGGCACAGCATGCTGTTGAAGCAGCACTATGGTAAACGCAAGACGAAGAGAAGTGGAAACTCAAGGCACTATTAACCGTCTTGGAAAGATAAAACAGCCGTATACATTGGAGTACTCTTGCAAAAGGTTAGCCTCGTGAAAGCCATTTCTACTTCTTAAAACTCGCCAATCCTGGGATAAGCTGCTAATCTGCCATAGTAAAACACTTCTGTGAAATTCGACCAGCTTCATAAAAGCATTTCAAATCAAGCTAATTCCAATTTGGCTACCTTTGACATCAAACAACACAAAACAAAACTTGAATGCAAAAGCGCCGTTAGGAAACGCGAAACTTATTAGTTGCTGTGTAGATACAGGAAGTATAAAACAAAAACAGGATCTATCCACAAATACAAAGAGCATTTGGTCAGATAACTCACCGACGCAAGACCGACGTTGTTGCGTGGCACGCAGAGAGACGTGCTTACGTGAGTCCAAGTTTCGCCATCAGCCGGCGAATATCGCTCAACCGATGTCAGGAATGAGTGACCATCAAAACCACCCACACAATAAAGGGCATCTGCAAAAAACAGCTTGTTAGATGCGATCCTCACACTGCACAAGTGGGGAAAAACGGCCTTACTTGTTCGTAGGCCAGATTAGTCAAACTGACACATCGTGACATAATAAAGAGCGGGTGTTGGTTATTCGCATGTTGCACATTACAGTCAGTATCTCGAAAATAGCTTTGTTTGCATACAGAAACTTGCGTATAAATGGATACGTAGGGACATTATGCCATTTCCGATGAGTTTTAGACATAATGGTGGTCTTTCTCGGCGCACAACTCAGTGACAAGACAAAAAGCTTTAATTCTTTTGCGAAACCCAGATTTTCTGCATTCCGAAAAACTGTCATCATGCGGGAAAGCCACCAGTGCCTTGGCTATGGAACGCGAACATAAAGAAACAAACAACGACGCAGTGCCGGTGACAAAAAGTCCCACCCGCGCTCGCAACGATGACAGCAAACTCACTTGGAAAAGTACCTACGCCTGCACGTCAGGCATAGCATCACGTCTCAGTTTTTTTTCAACCAAGCAAGCGTGGCTTGTCAAACGTGATATCAGCAAAAACGCTCACAGGGGCGATTGATATCGCGCTAAAACCAGGCAGGTTTTCATAGAGCACCTGCGAAGCCCGGTATTCAACCTTGTTCGTGACCTTGGTCCGTTCTCAAACACGCGCGGTTTGCTAATGATTAACGCGGCAGCTGCATACGGACTCTCTCGGACAACTGGTCGTCTCCAACACAAAAGTGCCCAGCACGCTTTGCAAACAGTGGACCGGGGATTACAGTGTTGTGGAGGAAAACCGAAATTATTCCCACATTTCTGAGAAGTCAGCAGATCAATCTTCAACGCGATAATCACACTGGTGGTATAAAGGTGCTTGCAAATTAATCGCGAGCGATTCAGCTTCATGCGCAGACGGTCAAAGCTCTCCACGCCCTCTGTCGATCGCATCGCAAAACGACTACGCGGTGAAAAACAAATCACTACGTGCACTATTGCACAGCTAAAGAAAGCGGTGACGAGCAACAGCATGAAGTTATGATCTATGAAAACGCTCTGATGCAGGGGTTCCCAACCTGGGGTACATTTGCCGATCTTATGGGATGCATTCAGGGTTGAAAATACAAGGGAAAAATATATTTGTGTATTGTTTTATTTCCAAATACACATATGTCAGTGAATATTATTTTCAGAAATCATTTTATGCTGATTGTTAAATATATTTGTGACCGGTCATGATAAAATATTTTGTCATGTGAAATTTTAGGAGTGCCTGCTCATCTGTCGAAACGCTGAAGGGGTGAATGGTCAGATAAAGGTGGGAACCCCTGTTGTAATCAGACACAGCCTAATTTTAAAAAAAAACAGAGGATAAACACATCGCACCGTTATGGGCGATAACTCCCGCTCCTCTCCTGGGTGCGTTGAGGGGTGCCGACATGCTCCAGTCCCCTGTTTCAGGATTGTAACGTTCCGTGCTGGCAAGACACGACCATCCGTCGCTGCCAGCAACAGCGTACAGAAAACCACCCAATGCTGCTGCGCCGAGTGAGCAGCGGCCTGCAAGAAACAGTGTTTAACGATCCGCGCAGAGTCCACTGGCAATGTATCGGCTGTTTTTCGACAACACGGTGCAGGCTTGTGTGTTTTGCAATGCTTTTTGCAGCCTTCGATTGAAATGTTAGTGGCAGTGGTATCATGGGACATCGAAGATGGCGGAAACCGTTAAAAGTTGCAAAAGTTTCCAAAATTTTTTTCACGATTTTTTGCACTACGACACTTTCATGGAGTCGCAATTCGCAAAATCAATAACTTTTAGATAAAAAAACAAATTGTAACACATTCACATTTGAACACTTCGTGCAATCGTAAGAAAGACAAACAAAAATTCAGAAACTCGACGTCCGGCATTTTTTACCTCGACCAAAATTCCGATTTCGTCGGTGTGAAAATAAATTTGGTTAGTTGTCTTTCGTCATTGCTATTAACACGTAACGTAACACGTTCCAACAGCAAACGTTGACTAATCATAGTGCGTATACGAAGAACCTCTGGTTATAATGTGGTAAGTAATACGTCTGCAACACCAGGTACACCAAGTTTCCGATTTGAAAACGCAAGGCGACCGTTCGATAAACATCACAGATGAAAGGGTTTGTTTGCGGAAGTGGAAGAGAAAGCGAAGGACAGAAGAGTAATCGATCAACAGAATTCACGTGGAACAATTAGGAAGAGAACGCTGCACAGAAGCACGACATTGATGGAACTGGGCTAGTGTTCAGCGGATTTACCAGTGTGCAAGGCCGATCTCAGAGTCCATTGGTCGGTAGCAGGGTCATAGACTTGACACACCTTCATTCCAGCCACTCCAGAACTTTGTTGAATGCCTCCCACGCAGTAGAGCAATTCGTTGAGTACGGCGACCTGCAAATGCAGCGTACGAACGTGGCAACCTGGGCGTCGGCAACCATGTATAAACGCAATAAGAACTTTCCGCGCACGTTTTTCCTTGCCACGAAAAAGAAATAAACAATCTAGTGTTTTTGTCTTATTCTATGATTACCCGCTCATAATTTATGAGTAACAACAACACTTCAGAACAATAGCCGCAATTAAGCTTTTCATTGCTGTAGAACTGCGCACATATTTTCTCGTTTCTCGTTACAGAACACCGTAACCACAACGCGCAGTGATTTACAACTTCCTGACAATAAGAGCGAAAACAAGGCGAGCCGTTCATTGCTGACGCAGTCCGCGCTGCTGTTTACCGCTGAATCCAGTGGAACAATAATGGACGACTGCGCAAAAACCCTTCACTGTCACATGGCTTCAGACATCCCCTGTCTGATCGCAGCCAATGGAGTTGAGTTACCGCCAACTGCGTGCTGACGTCACAGAGCCGTCGGTGTCATGGTTGCGGTGCAAGCGCCAAAATGTTTCATCGCGCTTCGAATTCGAAGGACTGGCGCTTAGGCGCGGCGGTTCTTGCGCTCGAGTGCTTTTTATCAAGCTCTGGCATGCTTCACAATCGTTCCAAGGTCACTGCAGATCTCGGTGAAGACACCATACTGCTGATAAGCATTCAGATTCAGGGTCGACACGCGTTTAAACGTCGCGAAAAACGCGGTGTTACAAAAAGTGCTGCACCTGGACGCGCAAGCCTGACGTGATCAATTAAAACAAAGCAACATATGTTTTCGTCGCGAATTCAAGCGGGCAAGGTCAGTTCTAAAGAATAATTTTCAGACACGGTTACAACCGCCTGTACTGGATCCCTTGTCCAGATACGCACAGACAACAGATAGGGTTCCAAATCTAAACAGACCTTTCAGGCTAGAAAAATTGCAAAATTCCGCTTGAATAAGACCAATTGCATAGGACGCCAGACCAATTATCCGCCAGTATCTAGTGAATTTAGGCCGTCAGACCAATTATTTTGCAGCTAGACAGGATTAAAAATCTGCTAGATCTAGCGGAAAATCCATTGAATTGGCTGCACTGACGACAGGAACGAATGCAACGCGCATGTTTGAAAGCAACTTGGCATGCTCGGCAGAGCACGAATTTGGCGGGAAGTGGAGAATATGTGACGACATGCGCGGCAATCAGCGCAAAGAATCACAGTGCGTGGGCAGCAACGTGCAGCAACCCACGTGGACGATGGCGACTGCGAAGAACGTAAACAAACGTTGTCACGCTGCACTTTAGACTCGCGCCGGCAGTTTATCGTTCCGGTGTTCTGTTTTGCGTTGCGCGCGTTTTTTACGTGGTTTGGTTCCGAACCTTGAGGGTGGGACAAGCGAACACAGCAGACCGGTACATGCGTTGAGGCGACAACTCAAGAGAAAACAAAAAGCTGAGCAGATACTAAACATTACTGTTTTTTTCCATAGTAAAACATGACAAATACAGAAAAATCACAAAAATCGTGAAGATATAATACAATTACCCACAGACCATAATGGAGTACCACCGTTGCGTGTATGTTCGCCCAGGCACACAGCACCACCTAATAACGTTGAAATTTTACATATGTCAAATTTTCAGAAATTTAATATGGTGCCACATCTCCAAGCAGCATAGCCGTGCGAAGCTCATGGAAAGCAATTACAGGTACCTTCGCAGTCAAAAAACAGTAAAAATTGGGTAATTTAAAATGAAAAAAATTGTGCAACTTCGTTCACCCAAAAATCAGTAAAATTTTGAAATTTGCGCAAAAGTTGATTGACAGTTAACAGAGATATAAGGATGGCGACTCTTTTTAGTCGTTTGGACATAGCGAAAATCGGAATATACTGCTAACAAGCTGGGCAAAACTGTTTCATAGCTGAAAAATAGACTCTTGGTCGACATTTCTTTTCTCCCCCAAACAATTGTGCTCTCGTTGGGCTACGCATAGCGGTGCAGTCCCACACCAGTAAGTCTTGTTGTAATGCAAATGTAAAATTCATGCTTTCTGAAACAATGGATGGCCGATTGCCTTGCACTATCGCGCACTTTATTAAAATTGCAGGAGCTTGATCACACAGACAGTGGCACGCTGCATGCAGGAAACATCCATGCGTCACTAAGGACATGGAAACTGCTCAACCTCTAAAGCAGTGATTCTCAACGTGGTCCAGGTGGTCCACAGTACGTCTATTAAGGACTATATTGAACATACCCTTGACTTCACTGACCTATTTGTTTCGACTGGTTGTTCAGGAGGAGTCGCCAGAGCAAAATGGTCCATCGGATATTTTTTAAAAAAAGATGGTCCGTGTGCCAAAAATGTTTGAGAACCACTGCTCTAAACCAAAGTGAACAGCAAAAGATGGAAAACCTTTCGAGAGTGAGAAAAGACAACCGACTGCTCTGCATCACTTCATTTAATACTGTTTGCCTCTCAACTATACACAGACTTGCTACGACCAAAGCATCAGAAAAAACTCACACCAATTGGTCAATTGTTGAATATTATTTCGTATTCATACCGCATTAATGTAAAAATACATAGCGAGTACGGGTATTTGTACTGCAAGCTCATAGAAATAGCAAAGTCTGAATTGTGTTGAAACGGCAAAACTGTAGAAAGGTACACTGTTTACTCGACTTGGAAAACGCATCAGTACTAATGACGTTAAAGCTCACGCTTTTCCTTCAAGATTTTAGGAACAAACATGGAATTTCTCCATTCATGTCTTGGAGTGCATTGACACGAACCGAACGTATTGTGAAAAGCGTGATCAGTTAATGACGACCATTCGTATAAGTGATAAGAGTCATAAAACATAATTATTGGATACTTTAATATCGAACTACTCTAGCATTCCTTGAATGCCACTACTCCAACTTAACATGATATTTATAGTTGAGCAATGTTATCAGAAACGTTGCGAAACGAACGTTGAAGCCTGTGCTGTCGATTGACTTAGCGTCGTTCTTGAGCGAGGTGCTCCAAAATATGTCATTGGTCTGAGCGAAAGATTTGCTCAACAAGAAGTCAACTTTTTTCAACACTTCAGCGCTTTACAAAATCGCGATCAGTCATAATAAAAAATACTCACTCCAGACTCTGAGCAACGCGAAAGGAGCTGTTGAACATGCGTCCATGTGTCCGTGGCTGGGTCATATCGCTCGACCGAAATCTGATTCTGCGATCCGGACGACCCTCCAACCGCGTACAGCTGGCCCCGGAGCACGGCGACAGCGAATCGGCCACGTTTGTCGTTCATGCTGGCCACAACGCTCCAGCGATTGGCTGTCACGTCGAAGCACTCGACCGTACCGAGACATTCCGATTGGTTGAAGCCACCTAAATGAAACAAGGAAGAAACGTGACGATGCAAAACATTCTCCGCGCGTTGATGCAGTGCCGCACGCGCGAGAGGCGCGCGGCTTGCGGATCGATAACAGCTGCGCTCAGCGCCGGCAGGTTAAGATTTACGGTGTGCTAAGCTGCGCTGATTCCCATCGGAATGAAGGACGCAGAGCGAACGTCGCTGTGGAGTGCGAAACCACGCGTCGCCCGTCCGATGGATTCGACAAGCTTTACTAATGAACAAAAACCGGATGTGTGCGGCGGAGCTTACCGCAACATTGCAATGTAGTGGGAGCGTCAACTCAACTAAGATATATTCTTTCCCGGTGGATGAATGCTGTTTTGTGAACGAACGTTTAAAACTAACCTGACTTGTTTGGTCATGCACACTCACTCGTGTAGGCCAGAGTATGGACTTTTAAACTTGGCCAAGCTTCGCCACAATTCATCAGGCGCAGCACTTATGAGTGAGAAGACGCGCAGCGATTGAAATGTCATAATCGGAATATTAGAACTGATAGAACCCAGTTGATTAGATTCGGTTCTTCAACGAACTAATGAGAAAGTGAAACATTCGGAAGCTTAAAGCAAACGCAAGAAGTCGTTACTCGTTAAAAAGCGAAGCCTTAAGACAGTGGTGCTCAAACCGTGGCCCGCAAGGCCCTCTGGAGTGGCCCGCGACGCAATTTTCATTGGAAAGAAAACTTAACACTTTAATCATTTAAGAGAATTTGTATTGAGATTATTAATTCTTGTGGCCCGCGAAGGGTTTCTGAAAG
>JGI24021J15306_10007915_pt1 | contig 13008 bp, 8 predicted proteins | sample Ectturendosymbi1_FD_15306 | JGI IMG/M metagenome (IMG submission 15306) | reverse complement strand
TTTTTTTAAACCACGCTGGCATTATTTGATCTAGTTTTGTCATTAGATCTAGTTTACAGGAACCTGCACAAAAAGAACATCTCCAAACGTTCTCCTAATGCGCTTTACGTCTTATTGTTTGTGTTTTTTCTTTAAAAATGCATCTACTTATTTTGTGTTTTCTTTAAAGGCAGCACATTCACCTTGTTCACAGTCCAAACCAGGTGTTCCAAAGACATTAGAGCCAACAGGTAAAGCTCTTCTAAGGGAGAAAGCGAACTAATTTTTTTCATGTAACAAGTACTTATCCTATATCACTGTGAACATAAAAACTGAATTGCCTGAATTCGCAAATTTGAAATATTGAAGTGAACCTTCTTCGAAAAATTACTCGATCGGAATGAACTGATTTGACTGAAAATATCACTTGACTTCTCGTGGCGAAAATAAACGATGCTTGAGGCTAAAATGAAGGTTGTCAAGTATACTATAATGCACTGAAATTCAAACTGACGAGCGTTACAACCATTTACTTTCTCCACATGTTCTGGGTTTTCCCAAAATGCTTACGTAATTGTCCCGGAGGTCCGGATGCAGGTAGTCGATTCCATCGTCCATAATGACAACCGTAACGCCTTTCCCTGTGTACCCCAAATTCCACGCTTTCTGGACGTTAAGATCAAGGCCAGGCTTCCCTCCTGCTTGACCCGTGTTGTTCTGCGACAAGATAAGACTTTTATTGCAAGAAATGTCCTGACAAGCAAAAATTTTGTATTCTTCTTATCAGTTCCAAATTTTTGGTTGTGCCAATAAATACCATATTTTAGCACCAAGTTTTTGTTCAAAACGTAAAAACTTTTTCGGTTTGCCGGTGTAAGTTCCAATTTTGCCAAATTACCAGGTGCGAATTTTCATTTCCTTTGCTAATATCACTTGATGTAGAATCACAATATTTGCTAGCTGAGCCACTTTAAATATAGTTTGCCAGTTGAGCCTTTTTAAATATATAAAATCAAAATGTTGAATGTTTCATAAAGCATAGGGCACTGGGTGACGAGCGTGATCGGTGCATCTGACGATACGACGACTTTTTTTCTTATTGCACTTGCACCGTAAGTCTCACATGACCATCGTTCTATGGTGCATTCCTGCAGTGTTTTCTACTAGCGAACACAAAGTCTGGAATAATGAAAACACAGGCTATTGCTAGCATAGCTAATCTTTTAGGCTATATGCTGAGAACGCGGTTTTTCTTTGCCAAAGTATTGCCAAAGTGAAGCTAAAATTCGTGTAAACAATCAGGTTTGCGAACAATTTTTTGCAAAATTTGTTTTCCACCGCTATACGTCAGCTTTCTGATTTGCATTAAAACTACAGCAACCAAGACATGCATCCCTTCACCAATGTTTCACTTTTTTTTCGATATTTAACTGTGGGCCTGTTGCGTGATTCCTATTCTGATTTATCAAGACGGCTGCTTTCTCAGCTTTCCATAGTAACAAAGTGTTAGTTTATCATAGATATTCTCGAATTGTTTATTCACCTACCGCAGAACACAGGGTAGTTTGATGGAAAATATTGTGATTTAGCTAAAGTGCTTTTTATGTTTATTGCTATTTTATCAAGTGCTGTTTTACTTATTTATTTATTGCTATTTTGATTCACTCGTTTGGCTCAGACACATGGTCCATATCACAGGGATTATTCAAAGGACACAAGGATACAAAAATGCTTAGACACGATGCATCGCAAGGTAGGTNCATTAGGTCAGGTGTTCCCAACCTGGGGTACATTAGGTCAGGTGTTCCCAACCTGGGGTACATTAGGTCAGGTGTTCCCGACCTGGGGTACCCTTAGAGGTACATCTATCTATCTGAAGGGGTACATTTAAGGTTAGCAATGAAAGGGAAAATACATTAAGATGATATTTATTTGCAAATATTTATGCACATATCAGTGAATATTCTTTTCAAAAATATTATATGTTTCAAAAATAATTGTAATTATATATTGATGATAAGTCATGATAAAATATTTTGTCATGAGAAATTTAGGGGTACGTGCTCATCTGTCGAATTGCCGCGAATTGCCGAAGGGGTGAAGGGGTACATGGTCAGAGAAAGGTTGAGAACCCCTGTGTTAGGTGATACGTACAGAAAATACTGAAGATGAACAGAGACGGCAACAACGCACCAGTAAATATAGCACTTGATCATTCTATCCAGAAGCGTTACAAACGGGAGAGAAATTTAGATATGTAAAGGGCATCACACAAGTGAGCAGATAAAAAACTTGGATGAAGATGCACATCTTTGAACAAAAGCGTACAAAGTGTTTCTTATCAAGGCATCAAAAGTTCACACAAAATATGTGACTTAATGCGGGCGAACACTTTTGTTCCTTGGGATGTAATGCAAAATTCGATAGTTGTTTCTGTAGGTAACTCGCAGGCGCTTTAGTGCTAAAAAAGAAGTGTGGGAACGGCGTTCCCACACCAAATAAAAAGACTGCAACAAATAGTTCGAATAAAGTGAGCATTCGCCTACAAGAATTTCCACACCGGATCTTCCCGTTTCACTGTAGATTTTTAACTAGCATTGCGAATCTGGATGTAGCTATCACATCTGTGAGATCGCGGCCATATTTTAATGTAATCGTTTGGATCTCATATCTTCAAGTAACGTTGCTAGTGGCTAGTGCAAAAAGGTGTGGGAACGTGTTCCCACCCAACTACACCCCTGAGTCTATGTTCATCTGCACCACAGCTGGCACGAAACAGGGTGTTTCTAACAGCAATAGACCACTGAGCAAAGTTCCTTGGAATTGGTTTGCCGCACAAGAAAGTGTCTTCGTTCTAACACAGGGGTGGGCGATTATTTTTGCTCAGGGGCCACTTTGAGAAGGCCGCATTTAGCGGAGGGCCGTTCCTTCTTATGAGAGCAGAAGCAAGTCTCAGTTTATAGCCTCAGCACTAATATTTACTATGAGAAGTTGGAGGAAATTTCAGATTTGAAGATTTTCCTGAATGCTTGTGCGGGCCACTGAAAACGCTGTGTCGGGCCACATTTGGCCCGCGGGCCGCTATTTGCCCACCCCTGATCTAATAACCAGTGCGCTGAGCATTTTGCTGTCAATTACCCAAGCGCGCAGCCAGGTGGGGGAGAAAGGCGCCGTCGTCCCTCAAAATTTTGGACTGAAATGTTGAACCAATGAGTAAAAATTTTCATGACCGCGCAAAGCCAATTATTCCACCAAACTATAGCTATCGCTGGTATTTTGCCAAAGTTTCTGTGTTAGAGTTAAGTACCATGGTGTTTTGAGGCACGTCATGCTGCACCACGTTCACTATAACGCTACGTTGTCAGCGTTGGCGGAGTGAGGTGTTGCACAATTGTATTGTGATGTCATAATTTGTTGAATTAATAGAGCACGCTCAATGCATTCTTGCCAGATAGCGGCAAGTTGTTTGCTAAGGTACTGTATATCTATCTCAACGGTGCACAACCTGCGGCCTTCGATAATGAAATTTGCGGCCGTCCGCATGTAATTTAAAATATAAGATTTGGCGGCCGTGCTGGCATATATTGAAACAAAACAAACGCAAGGCAAGAAAATCAGTCGACAAGATGCGTAACAATCTGGATGGTGATGCCACAAAGAGTTATAGAATGAATTCGCAATTTATGTTTGAATGTGTTTTGTGTTGGTTGGCACTTGGCAGTATCTCATAAATACAACTCGAGCTCATTGGCGGCCGTACTTCATATAAATAATAGTAATTCGGCCGGCAATAGCAAAAAGCTTGTACACCCCTGATCTATATTCTTTTTGTACCAGTGGTTCTTAACAGGGGGACACGCCTCCCCAGGAAGGGGTCAATAAATTTCCAGGCGAACGCGAGTCCTTACGCGCTCTGCAACGTGGAAAGTTTGGTCAATGAATTTTTACAGTCCTAATATTTTTATCATAAACCGACAAATTGCTATGTGCTTTACTTACAATATACCACTGGAAAGCATACAACGGATCTTGACCAAGGTACTCCGGACGTTTCTTTTTGTAACCACGCTTCAGTCGACCATAGCCTTCTAGTTGATGAACTCGTTTTACCTGCAGAATTCATGCCGTTTTGTAATACAAATCTGCACCTTAATTTTGATCCAAGATGAGGTTCACGTAAGCTTAGACACATTTGTGCGACATCCCCCGCGTTTGCTCGCGTAATTACACTATCGAACCCAAAAATAAGGAAGTGGTTCAGTTTTTATGAAACTGCATTTTGTGATAAACTTTTTTGTCAAAAAGCATACTTTGCAGTAAACTTGAGAATTCCACCAGCGATGTTTCACAAACAATCTTACTTACCTTTGGCGACAGTCGAAGTTTTAAAAGGTGTTCGAGACTGGGTCGGTAAGAGTGGCGTTCCAATGAACGGTGTCGAAAGTGGTACAATCCTTCATCATTGACAATCTGCGTTCATACAAAGCCGTGATTTTACAAACAGAATACTCTGCCGTCTGTTTTTCTTGTTTTCGCTCAAAACTTGGGAGTGGATTCTACATCGNCCAGGAAAACTCCGACTTGTTCAATTGTTTCAGCATGGAAGCTCAAGCCACGTAACCTGTAGTTTCATTTTTGTTTTGTGGCAAGTGTTCCTTACAGGGATACAAATACTGATCTGTCAACTTTTTGTGAATCTTGGAAAGCAAAACGAAACTTTTAGAGTTTCAGTTATGAGGTAGGTTTAACAATAGTATGAAAAAAATTCCAAGCGCCTTATTTTAGCTTTGATTTAAAATGGTTGCGTAAGCTTGTTCAGGCACAACACGTTAGTTCAGGTGCGATATTACGTCTGTAGCTATTGCCCGCCACCTTGTGCTTGTAATTATAAAAACGCCATGTGGTTTTTCCGACTTGTAACAGTCAGATAACATATTCAAAACAAAGGTTTGTTGGAAACTTGGAAGTAGTTAAATAGGAATACTTCGAGCTTGGAAATAAAATTTTAAAGAAGGTGAGGCTCTGGCACCTTGGCTTCATAGCATGCTTATAAGGCGTAGACGAAAAGAAGTGTTTTAACACAATCAGCGACAAAAATATTTCCAACACCAGTTTTGACGTACAAATTCAACTCTGCTTGGCATTGCCTTCGTGACTAGTAACATTAAATGGAAAAGCTAAGAAGTTGACGGTTTTTAGTCGATGATTTTAATCCCAGCTGTATTGATTCGATATAATTAATCTTCCTCGAAGTACATTTCTAGATGTCGAGGGTCCTTTTGGAATGCCAGACTTCATGGAAAAGGTCGTTCCGTAAAGATAGTTTTTTTCACAAACAACTGAAGCATATGAACGAGTTTGACGCTAGCTTGTTGTATGTTTATCACCAGAACAATTTTTGGCTTTTTGCGAGGTCAAAACATTTATTCTAGGACATTGGTTCACAGTTGAAATAGCTTTAAGAAAAAAATCATTGGGTAGAAAATTATAAGCTCACAAAGGATTGCAAAAGTTTTTTAGCTAACGGTCTGCTTCATTTTCTGCAAAACCGTTAGTTGCTTTGTTGTTTCAACAAACAAAACTTTTAATGACTGTGTAAGATATAAAATGGCGAACTTAGCCGTTGGCCAGATGGAAAGCATCATGACTCTGTAAGTCAAGAAAATCTGAACAAGTTATATCAGAATGGTGCCAGCTGTGCTCCTGTCAGGTAGTGGAATGAAGTTGAGATCAGAAAGTGTCACTTTCGACAACACGTTGTGTGCATTTAACAAAATGGCAGCGCCACGCCATGCGAAGGTGTTCTTGATTTTGTTGAAAATTGCAACCGCAGTCTTGACATTAGCAAAATAATTGTACACATGTAACTTTGCAATCGCCAAACAATTATTTGTTTATCGTGATGGGCAATTCCTGTTTCGAAATTACTGAGAAGGAAACTGAGTTAAAATTATCACAATAAAATTGCTTGACTTTTCCTTGATCTACATTTTTGGCTTGACCGGAGTAAGGGCAAATGCCCCCCAATTTACACTCATGTCTGCGTATTCTCATTGTCGTGATTCCTTTTTCAGCAATGTCAAATAAACATCAACAGACACTAAGAAACTTCTCGGGGACATCCTTCAGCAGTGTTTCTAACTTGCCGTAACCTCAGATCGGTTCAAGTTTGTATGAACTCAATAATAAAATTATAAAGGTGCTTTGAACAGGCCGTCAGGATTGATTCCTTCTTTCTACCTTTAAGCTGAATTTAACAGAATCAATTGAGAACAGTTTTCCAATTTAAGCGATTATTCTTTCTAATGGTTTTACCAAGTTCATTTTAGTCACGCTTGCATTCAGGCCCGTAACCAGCTTGGGACACCAGGCGGGGCCAAGAGTTTTATGAGAGGGGTTCAAATTTTTTAAACTATGTCCGGTAGTTTCATACTTTCAAGCGAATCCCCCCTGCGCTCCCCGTGGCTACGGGCCTGCATGCATTATTCGTCGGCATATGCGCTCAAAACGAACAAGCCCAGCTGGCTGATACCTCGAAAGCTTACAGAAAATCTAGAGCTTTCAACAGGTTCAACATTTTTGTTGAAGCCTTTGAAAAAATTGATTGAAAACAGAATAGAGGTCTTACGTCATTCGAAGCCTGTAAAAGTCATGATAGAACTATAGTATTTTAAGTATTTCTGGAGCAAAAGATACCGCGCCTGTCAAATTCAAACACGCAGGGCAGGGAAATCTATATTTGGTGTCAGCCATTTTTTGATGAAAATGCGTCACGGAAATTTGATTCGGTGTGATTTTTGCTTAGTATATGGCATATTTTCTTTTTCATAAAGTTGCTAAGTATAGAACTAGTTTGTTAGTCCTGTTACATCTGAATTTTTTGCGCCATACTGTATTGCGTAAAGCCTAAAATTATGAGATTTGGTCTTATGACACCTGTAAAGGTGAGATAGTAAAAATTTCAAGGATTCCACCTAATTTTTCGCCGGCTTCTGGACTTTTTCGCGTTCTTTTTTAAGAAACAAATTTTGATGCAAATATGAATGCTGCTGAAGGAAAACTTGTCAAACGCTCGGAGTATCTAAATCTGGTTCATAAAGGCATACGTATTTTTGTGTATTGCGCAGTTTCATTTTGTTCAAATGAGGATAACTGGTCAGTGAAGAACGCTAACAACCTCATAAGGAACATGAGCAGAGGGACATGTCAGCTGGAATATTATTACCATTTTGCTCGGATTTGAGAACATCGCTTTGTCTAAATACCGCGAACAAACAACTGCGGTTTGCGTTTCGGGAGGGAAAACCGCAGGTGACCCGTGTGCTTTTCAGAGCTGTCTGACAAGAGGAAACATTGTGAATAGACAATCGAGCACGCCGGCTGGGAAATCTTGTTGCATCACATGCGTCATTTACAAAGGCGCTGGAGAATGCAATGGGTTATCAGCTTGAAACGTTTTAGTATTTTCTGTTGCGATATTGCGTAACCTGTGTTACAGAAACACAGGAAGATTTTCATTATAAGAACCAACCAGTACAAGGCGCGGCTTCACAATTTGAATTTTGTGTGGGAAGAAACGAATAGTGATACTGTATGCTCTAGTGGTCTGTAAGAAAATCCACCGATACTCTAGAATAGTTAAACTTTGAGTTAAATCGCAACAAATAATCCAAAAATTCTTTCAGAGTTGCAGCAACAAGCTTCTCATAACTTACGCTTTGTGATGGCAAAAATTTAAGCGACCTTTAACACAGCGCTTACTTCTTATAATGTTTCAATTGACTTTTATTGCATCCATGAGTTGCTGCGTAAATAAGGTTCAACAACTGAGCAAACATCGCTGAAACAAAACACAAGCACGAAGCAAATCTAAACGCATCTTTTTTCTCACAATTTGACGAATCCTACTGAGCCCAAGTGAATAAACGGTGTAGACATTTAAGAAAAAACNCACTACAACTGGCCATATGCCTACCTCACATAGGTTTTTGAGTTCTGCGTTAAACCAGGGGCTGTTTTGTTTGCTNAGGGCGTTGACGATTCAAGTCTTTTCGAAGGCAGTTNTACAGCAGCGATAGGCTCCTAAGCCAAGCGTGGAGTTAACGAGGCCTTTAGCAAGGAATCAGCAACAGTTGTTGCTTTTCCGTTGCCACCTTGTGTGTAAATTCAGGAATGAAAAAGCAGTGGTTAGAAAACATATACGGCTCGAATTCTTAAACTTCTTTTCCATGTGCTGCTTCCGCTTCGTAATTAATCTTTTGATGAGTGCAAAATACTTACAGGAGTTTCAGATACCGTTGCTTTCTTCCATAAAACCGGATGTAGCAAGTTTTGGCGTATTTCAAAACAGTGTTTTGGTTATTTTGCCTTTTATTTGTTATGATTCATGTTGCGCTCTGTGGAAAGCTAACAACGCAGGTTCATCATCAAATGGGAAGATTTTCTTCAATGTACGTTTGCCTTTGAAGAAGCAAAGTCACGAAAAAATTTGAAAGCAGTTGAGTGCTATCAACATAAGCCACAATCTCATTCAGAAAAATTATACGTGAGTAATTTTCAATCTACTTCGTGTGAAAATACTGTGCATGAACAAGAATTCATTCGAAATTGAAACAAAACTCACCGTTCCATGGTTTTCGAAGCCATGCCTGGATGCAAGCCAGTCTGCATGCGCTCTGGTTTGTTTTGGTGTGGAGGAGGGTTTCAACTGCACTATGAAGTCGTTTGTATAAACAGCCGGGGCCCTGCGGGATCCGGATGCAGAAAACAGATCGCGAGAACCCACAAAGGACCCGGCAGCAAGACAGTGACACAGGGTGGCTGTCAGTAGCGTGAACAGTGTAAACTTGCGCACATGGATAGTCTGGAGCTGAGAAAACAACTTGGCCATTCAACCTTGGCTGACGCTTGTTCTAATCCAGCAACTTCTATGAATGTTCAAAAAACGAGTAAATCAATTCAGTTTGATGAAGTTATTATCGTAATTCTGAAAAAAGAAAAACACACGAACATAGCATTGTGGTAAAGGATATGCTGTCACTTTGTTCTTGTCAGCTAAGTTCTACCTACCTCCTGACAGCACTATTTGGTATTAGACACTACTTTTTTAACAAGAAATTCTTGCATACTAAACGATAAATGCTGCACTGCCAACACCAACATCAGCTAAAATGAAACCTAGTGTCTTCAGCAGCTTCTTTTGTACGCACTACGCCAGGCTGACATTTTGAGAAACTGCTGTACTGCCTACGTCAGCACACAGCAATCTTAGCCAACCTACAGGTTAGAGCGTGAAATAAAATAAAATCGATGGCGGTTGACGTGACGTGCGAACCGCAGGTCCACGCAGAGCTGATATCGAATGGTATCGATCGCTTTCATTTGCAAGAATAGAACTTGACAAATTTTTTGCACTTTTGTGCAGAAATTTTCTGAAAATGCTGACAAACTTGTTATTACTCTGCGTCACTTCCGTGACTTTTCTTGAACGTGCAAGCGAATTGAGATCCTTACCTTAACATATTTTGAAAATGGTGCCCAACTGAACTTTGGGAAGCCGAACCAATAATTTTTCAAAACAAAATTACATTTTCCAGCCATTGATGTTGCATGTCGCTACCAATTAATTCAATGCCAGAAAATTTGTGTTTCAAAAATTTGATGAAAGTTATTTGCCACTAAATTACCCCATGCTTTACAATTTTTTAACTGAGACCAGCTCAAGGTTTGCTACAAGCTTTCGAGGAATCAATCGATTAGGCCCTGCTTCATGACTTTGCGATGATTCGGAATTGCACATATCTGCGATCAAAAAATTAATCTCCACAAAGGTGACGCAGTCGAATGTATCAGCAATTTTTTAACTGATGTGCTCAAGTTTCCATTCGGTTCGGAAAACTCGTTATGGACATCTAGGTTCAGTTTTAAGAAATTGTTTTAAGAAGTCTTTCGACTCGTGCACGCTCAACTGCGTAGCACAAGAGACCCTTTACAGGTATTCTGTCAGTATACTAAGCCTAGCTTGGCATTACATTGTCGGTATCACAATATTTCGCTGAAACTAGAAGACCGGAAAATGAAAAAAATGAAGTTTCTTTTCTTCGGCAAGATCTTCTGGATACGCTGTTCCCCTTGAGAGCAAAAGGGTTTAAATTTGGAAATGAAGGGACAAGTTTACTCAACGCATTCGTCCTTGCCGATGTGTCCCATTTCATCTGCAGTTGAGTAAATAATAAACTGAGAAGTCTGAAGACACACCCCAAGCTAAATATTTTTGAAGTCAAGACAAGCTCATTTGCTCAATTTTAAGTTAAGAATGAGATTAATCGTAATTGAGCAAAGCCAAGGCTTTCATGCTTAAGATTTTGATTGTTCGAAACTACCAGGCCCATGTGAAAACGTCAAAAAGTTTTTTAGTTGTTAGGCATAACAAGTTACAATCATTCTGCCTCTCCCGGAAATTTCAGCAGGTTGCAGCCATGGAAGCTAGAAACGAATAAATGTCTTGTGGCAGTTATACGCACTCCCAGAAAGCCAGAGCACAAGGTAATCAGATAAAGATAAAGCATTTAATTTGGAAATAGTAAATGCATCACGATTAACGAAAGATCGCAATCCCCGCGGAAGAAGCGATTGAGGTTTGCAGCTGTGACGAAGAATCCCGTTTCAGCGCTACCACCATTTGCAGAAGCTGTTGGAGATTTACTGTGACCACGCTGTTGAGATGAATAACTTCATTACTATTGGGGGCCTATAACTTACAGTACGGGTCAACATAGTGATTTTTCGTTTTCTATCGCAGCTGCGGACTTACAAAAAGCAACCCAGTCTTTGAAAATATAAACTTTTAGCGGGGCAACAAGGATCACGTTGAGAAGTCCTTGTATTCTTTGCTATTCGTTGGCACTCGGGACTTGGGGCATTGGATAAAAACTTTTCTATTTTTAGTGAACTTACTGCAACATTTAAAACACGCTTGTAATTACCGTACATGCCCTTCGGTCACGTGACCTACGATGATCCTGTAGAAGCGGCAGGGTTGCCAGGTTGGCCTTTTTTAGGACAAATTTCAAAAATTGGCCTGGTTTCAAGTTGTTTGGCCGGAAAAATTTTAGTTGGCTATTTGGCTTTTTTTTGGCCTAATATCAAGTTGGTTGGCCCTAAAAAATTTGTTTGGACTTTTGGCTCTTTTTTGGCCTTTTTTCGCTGAAATAGGTTCAATAGCTTCCTGTGATGGAAAACATTACTACTCTATGCTTTTAGGCAACACAATTGGGAAATTTTTGTGATAAATGGAAGATGACCGACGCCCGCGCTTTCATGTTGGTAATATTTAAGCTATGCGAGTTTCGAAACAAAGTTTTTGCGTAATAATTGGAAATGAGTGCACTCGCTGTAGTGTGTATTGTGTTGTAAGCACTAAGAAAGCGCAACGCTTGCAAACAGATCTGCATCTTCGCGATAGAAATGCAACAATGACGTCAGGGCCAGGCTTTAGTGATAGTTGCTTTATGGACCTGTTATTGTAGTCCGCGCACTTTCTCTAATCTTACTTTAGCCTTTTTCTATCATTTCACATCTAAGCTTTTGCTTCCAAATTTCCTGGACTGAAGATTTAACATGCGTCGCTGACGCGCAATCGATTTCTCAGCAAAGCAATTTGCGATCAGATTCGGTTGTGTCTCCCTTGTGGTGTCTTAATGACGTCAAGAAGTGGAAGGGCTGCAATGATTCTGGTCATAAGTATAGAAGTTATTGGGAGATGACTTTCATATGGGTGCAGAAAGCTGCCGATGGATCAGTACACAAACTGTCGCACTATTGTACCCAAAGTGTGCAATCTCATAAAACACGAAAAGTCAGAGAAGTACCCAGTCTCCAACATATTGCCAAGCAAGAGTTAATCTTATCCTAATTTCGAAGACATTTTTTGATATTCTTGTAGTTTAAATGTTTCTTTGTGACAAAGGAATGTCAATACCGCAAATAAAGTTTGGCTTTTTTTCTGGCCTATTAAACAATCGGTTTGGCCTTTTTCTGGCCTTTTTCTAGCACAGTTTGGCTTTTTATTGAACTTTTCATCTGGCAACCCTGAGAAGCGGTTTCACAACTTGCGAACCAACGAAGGCGTTGGAGGTATGTTAATATCGCAACTTCGATAGTCATCGGCAAAAAAAATAAATCAAAGGCTTTTTTTGATAAGCCATTAAAGGCGATATCAAAACTGTCGCCAGAAGGTTTTCAATAGGGGGCTTTGCGTTTCTGCGGGGGGGCTTTGGGTTTATGCGAGGGAGGACTTGACACTCTAAAAATTGACAAAAACTCAACTGATTTATAGTGTGCCATGTTCCAATGTGGGGGGGGCTTGGAGCTTTGTTTGGAGGGCTAAGGCCCCAAAAGCCCTCCCATGGCGATGGGACAGGAGTCATGCCCACCTAAATTTCTAGCATATCTTGTTGTTTTGTGCAGTGACCCAAACCAAATATTGTTATTTTTCGCTTAAAGTCAAAATATTTGGCCACTCGCAGAATTTTGGGCTGGCTTTGCGAAATGTTGTGTATGTTTTTTTGCATCTTTTGTCGCCTTTTTGTTATGAACTCATGTGGGAGGCATTAGGCCAACTTAAAAATACCGAAACGGAGGTAACACGTGGAAGCACTGTTCAATTCGTCTGACTGACTCTGTTTCGTTTCTGGATTGTAAACCCCTATTCATAGCAAAAGAGACTCTGGCTTTGGAGTAAAAACACACAATGGTACAGCTGTTAATTCTCGAGGAAAGTGACCGATTAGAAAAATTGAAACGTCCCCCTCGGTCACACTATAACTGGGGTGTCTTTCCAAAAATCTAGAATAAGCAAAATGGCCCCAATGGACGTCCAGGGGTAAACTCGGTCTCCTTATTTTGACCTCCTCGACGTTCGTAAGTTAGCGAATTCTATTTGAATAAGGTTTAGGTTTTGTATTGCTAATTTTGTTGTTAACTGTCAGTTAATTATATAACACTCTACTTACCTGCTGTGTTATACTG
>JGI24021J15306_10007914_pt1 | contig 13009 bp, 4 predicted proteins | sample Ectturendosymbi1_FD_15306 | JGI IMG/M metagenome (IMG submission 15306) | reverse complement strand
TTTTGAGCCTTTGATCGACTTTCTAGCGTTTCTGGTTCATAAGTTATGATCTAAAATAAACAAATTAATTAATTATCTAATTAGCTAATTAGTCAAAAATTTTTACTAACTTACATCACAACTTTTGAACCTGAAACCCCAGCAGGTCAACCAAAGTATCAAAAGACTCAGATTGTAGCTTAGTTTCCAGTAAAAACTTCAGCGAAATACTACCACCTAGCGGTTGGCGCCCAGGGCCAGGCAAAGTGGGCCAAGGTGGCCTAAAAGTCCTCCACGTATGACGTCACTCACAAAAAACTCGCACCCCCAAGCAAAAAATTTTTTTCGAGTGCAGACTAGAAGACTTGTCGCGTCTTTTGAGACTTTTACTGGGTCTGTAGAGCATACCAGACTGGAGAAATTCCCACACAAAGCCACGTGCGTTTAGGCGTTTTTTTTTCTGAAAATCCCCGAAAGCAGCCGGACGCCAAAGAGTTAAGATCATAACTTTTGAACCAGAAACGCTAGAAAGTCGATCAAAGGCTCAAAAGACTCGGACTTGTGCCTAGTTTCTAATGAAAACTGCAGCGAAACACTTTGGGCTAGCAGTTGGGCCCTAGGCCAGGCAACATGAGCCAAAATGACCCCAAAACTATTTCACTTATGATGTCAGTCACAAAAAATCTGCACTCCCCAACCAAAAAAAAATTTTTTCTAGTGCAATCTACTAGACTGGCCGATCTGTTTGAGCCCTTGAACAGCTCTCTAGCGCAATTGGCGGAGAAGCTAGGGCGTTGGTAAGGCACCCGAAAACTGCTGTTTTTTAGGGTGAAATTGAAGTACGAATATATCATACACCAGCTCTCAAAGTGTTAACTCATTTTTCCCACCTGTTTTTGTCATTGGTTGTGTCAGGGCAGCAGCTGTAAGAGATCCCACAATGCATATTTGATAAATTAGATTAAATTTTTTGATCATTTTATCAGTGTTGGCATGTTTTTAAGTGTATACAATGCAGGTTTTAAAGCAGGCAAGCAATTGTTATATTTGGTAATGGTTTCACAGTCAGGGACCAAGAAAACAATATTAACCTGTGGTCTGTATGGATGGTGATTTACATTCCATGATGCTCATCCGTATCTCATGCTTTGTGCAAAGCTTACATTGATTTTTGGGCTTATGATGTTAATCTACACAATGCAGCGTTTGTGTTTTGTGTGTGATTACACTGCAGTCTTCATTTGTTTATTTTGCCATGCTTGCATATTAGTTTCCTTGCTTTGCTTCATTTTTATATCATTTACAAACTGCAGAACTTGCACTGCTTCAAGGTTTGGATCCCAGAGGTAAGAAGTTTGTTTGTAACCATTAATGTTGTTGCAGAGTGGTTCCTTCTTGTTTTGTCCTGTTTTTTTTTTCTGTATTAATTTGCTTGAAAAATTGTGTGTTGTGTTTTTCTGGAAATCATTTTGTTTGATTCAGCTGCAGTGTGATTGGGTTTGTTGCACTTTTAAACAGTTTCTCAATTAATGTTACTGACACGTGTTTTCTTTGCTATGTAAGTGAACTGCCTGGTTGTGCAAAATGTGTAATACACTTTTTTATTTTATATTGGCTTTAGCAAAGTTCACTCCAGTATAAAATCATGCAAAGTAAGGCTGTGATATTGTTGATGTATGTTTGGGAGCATCTCTAAATTTTTGAAAAACTTCTATTGAAGATGACATTTGGTTTTAGAAATTTGTACAAGCTGAGTTGCTGATGTTAACTTTGCATAAAGAACAAGTTTTTGTTTAGCAGTGCGAATTGCTTAAATGTGTTGCAACTTTATAAATGTGTTGAATCATCACTGTACTTTCAAGTAATGAAATAAGAAAAGTAAACAATGAAACCTTTGTAAAGGCAGTTGGCATGTATGCTGGAGGGTGAAAGCTATGGGTATCAAGAGAGTTGGCAGTATCAAAGTTGTAGTTATCAAGAAAGTGTACAGTATAGCTAGAGTTACCAGTGCACATTTCATAAATCTGTAAAGAAATATAACTGAGGTTATATGTATATATAGTAATCTGCAATGGTGATTGTTAAGGTCTATTAATTGTTCTTAGGAACTAACTAGCTCGAGCTTTTGCTGTAACTTCAAATAGTTAATGAATTTTAAGTGGATGGTAATACCATAACAGTGCTTTTACTTAATATTTCATCACTCACAACTTGAAAATATTTCAATCAGTGCAAAAGGTCCACACGTTCTGATTGTATGCCACTTCACATTTTGAATATAATGATTTTCCTCCTATAACACTACCCATCACACCTGTCTTAAGCAGAGGTGAACATTTTGTTTGTGAATGAAGCAAATTCCACTTGATTCAGAAAGTCTTGAAAAAGCTAAAAGTATTGCTGGAGTTAACAGATTAATTATTTTTTAGAAGTATCTGTGATAAAAATTGAATGAGATTTTTGTGACATGTAGGGCGTTGTTCAACTGTGCTGAGACATGTCCATAAGTTGAGCTGTTATTGGGAGATGTGTTTCCAATTTAGACTTTGTGATTACGTTTTAATAACAGCCTTGCGCAAATTCTGCTTTAATGAGGCACAATAGAAAGAGGACTAGTTGGCTTGTTTAAGCAGCTGATCCACTCACCTGAGGCTAAAAAAAGTAAATGTCATTGTGGTAACATCAATGAAGAAACAGATTTTCTCAGGAAATATGTAATATATAGCTACTAGTTCTTCGTAGGAAAGTTTATCAAGTGCACCTTGTTGAGTTTTTAAACTGTTGGCATATTGATGAAATCGGAGATGAGTAATAGCATGAATAGGACTACCCCCACTGCTTTTGGGCATGAAATAGAATGTAGAACTCAATCTAGAACTTCTTTGAATTGCGTGTGACCCAGTTGTCATGTGTACTACTATTTCATCACAAAGGCCAGTTGCAAATACTCATGTGGATGTCATGTCTGCTACAGTTATGTCCAACAGAATAGCGGGATGATGAAGTCAAAAGACTGGTGCGTTTTCAATTGCATTTTGCTTCTCATATTTTGTCTCGATTGATCGGTGACCGAAGTAAAGGTAATCTACATCTGTTCATTGTCGTTAAGCTTCTCAACAAACGCCACACGCACTTTTGAGTGATCCTCATCAATGTTTTTTTTTCTGAGCAATCCTGGCTTGAAAGAAAGCCCTTCTGCAAAAACCCGCAGTGGCGCACTTCTGCTACGCTCGTAAGTTTATCCTTTTCCGTTCTCGTTAGCAACACATCGAGCGCTGTTACGTCATGGCAATCGAATCTTCGCAATATCGTCCTCGGTGACGTAATCTCGTGCTCCGCGCCCGTCTGGCGAGCGATAGCAGCGACAGAGCGCATCGCTCGGTGCCATGCATGCAGCGTGGAGATTTTTGAAATATTGATGAGAAGTGCCTTTTGTTGAACGGCTGGGTTGCATTGCTGAGGATAAAGTGCTTGCAGTGAGTCTTTACTTACGTGATCTTCGAGGCAGAGCTGCTGATTTGCCGTCGTTGCGCACAAACTTTATTTTGCTGTTGGTGGAACATGACGTCACTGATGTTTGGTGAGTACTGGTACTAAACACTTAGTCGTAGTTTGATGCGGGACCAGCACGCGTTCAATTTAAAACACCTCTCATCTTTGCAAAGAAGATTTTACTGTCTCAAGACAGTCGTTAACTGCGTTTGCGTTTCAGTTGTTTCAGTAAAATCGCTGTTGCGTGGGGCATAGGTTACTAGTGCAGTTGTGGGTTTGCCAGTGCTTCCACTACTTCTTGTTAATGGCTCAAACGTCTAGAACTACTTTTCTAATTTCGACCGGATTGTTTTTTTGCACGGTTGAGAACCTACCAATACTTGTCCAAAAGCTTTGTCATCCCTCTCAGTTGTGTGAAAGCAGTAGTTTCCAATGTCTTTGCAGTTGGAACTCTTCGAATTCTGGTTTTTCTCCCCTTTTCAATTGGTTGAATTTCCAATTCACTGCATTATGCGAGTTTTTATGGTTGGTATGTAGTCAAACTGCTTAAAGTTGGTCTGGGTTTCAGAATGAACCTCGAGCTTTCAGTGTAAAGTTTTCCAACACAGTTCTCTGAGTAGTTGAAAGCGTTTAGTTTTTTTGTTTGTATTGCTCGAATGATGACTTTTAATTCCGATTTTAGTTACGGAACCATATTGTAACTTTGCCGTTGAGTTGGTTCCCGTGCAGGCGCAATTCCGGCTTTTGATGGAAAATTCATTTATTATATTCTTTTCCACTTCATTAGTGTGCCGGGCAACAAAGGCAGGTGTGAGCCTGAAATTGCCGTCAGCTCTTGCCGAAGTTATTTACTAGATCAAGTACAAAATCGACCATAATAATGCGGACAGAGCAATGTGCCTGTAGCTAAAAACAGTTTTAACACTACGAGTGTTGTCAGATATCTCACACAGTATCCTGTGAACAGTCACGTGCTATGCCCATCAATGCGATAGACGAACGGAATGTGCAATATTCAGTTAAGGGGGAGTATAAACTTTCGGTCGTTGCCTTATTCTCGATTTTGCTTTCAGTTTGACTGTTCAATTTTTACCAGTGTTGCGCGTGCCTGGGTACTATGTGTGTTGAGTTGCAACCACTTGAGTGAGGCTGTTTTACCAGCACTGTTGTTGCCTGATGTGTAATAAAGCTGCGAGAAAAACGTATTGTTGCCAGTAGAAAAATCTGGCATGTGTTTTGAAAATAAGAACAAAAAATTGTTTTGTTTCGGCGCCTGTTAATTTAACTTATTTTCAATTCTCGCTCGCATCCTTTGTGGGGATTTCCATAGAACCAAAAAAATCGAAGTTTGCCTTCGAACAAACAAAAACTTTCCGAATTCAGTGGCCAAGTGCACTGTTGGTCCAACAACACTCATGGAATAGTCTCGCAGCCAGTCGGGCTGCGGGCTCCCTTAACCAGAGATGGCCTTGGACTATCACTGAGGAATGCGCGTGACGTACTTCGCCTGCTCTTTGATTTAATTGTTTTGCTTTGACTTCGTCGTGTCTCTGGAGACACACCCACCGTCTATCGAGTTAACGCCAATATTAAATGCGTTCAAGTAATTACGGTCGTTCTGCAGCGTGGCGCGTAGGGCCGGGCGTTAGTGACCAGTCGCGGTCCAACATTCGACTGTTAGATCTTGTATCAGTCCACGTCATGCCGGGCCAAGAATAGCGGAACGACTTTCCCAATTTTTCTGCTGAATGCAACCGCGTCGCAGATTCGTTTCTATCCTTGTTTGTGAACTGCGGCACATTGTCCCTCATCGTGTAAATTGCTGCGGACTTCAGTCGCACAGCCCCTGCCTGATTGTATCTTCTTGCAACATGTTTTGGTTCGAACCGGTTGCCAAGGCTAGAAAAATGATACTTTTGCCGAAATCCAAGGTTGATTTTCCACCCGCAAATGTTGAAACAGACGTTAACTCATGTTTCAATACCACAAGCCTTCGTTGCCAAGCATGTTAGACAAGCCATGGTCTGCAGCTCATCTCCGGTGTCAAAAATAGAGTAAGTTTTGCAACGCGCAAACAGTGGATTACTGTATTGTCTGAAACTTGCTCGACAACCGTGTTAACAGTTTTGCGTAATAATCAGGTTGTAACTCGATTCTCTAACTTATGGGTGTTTTGCGTTAATTGCTATGCCCGCTGTGTAGCTCCTATCCATAAGCTATGCCGTACATTTTACGTTGCTTTTTTCGCCGCCGCCATCGCAGCGGTTTGCATTCCATACCGACTTTGCTCTATAACAGCGTTTTTTTTAAGGAAAATGTTAGAGGCACCCAGTGTGGACCATATTTCTCTGATCCTAGGGACCCGATTTTCTCTGATTCTAGGGACCCGAATCGGGTCCCTATCACCTCTTAAAAAAGCCTTCTGTATAAAACATCGACACCACCGCTAAATGCTCCTCTGTGGAGGTACGTTGAGTGTGTCCAATAACTCATGCTGCAAATATACATCTCGAACAAGCTTTGTCATGAAAGATCCTGCTCATACTTTATTGCTTCAGGCTGGTAGGGTGCTGGTTATTGTGCTGAATCATGTTTGTTACGCAACAAGCGGGCAGTTCTACTATAAACCACGAGTAGAATTTGTACTGTCAACGTCACGCAATCAACTCTCTTAGAAACGACGACACCAAGTGCAAAGGAACAAACGGACGATGCATATTGCGACTTGGTCAAACGATTAGTTTTCACTGTTTTGCAGCAGCTACGTTCTCGCCCTTACGAGTGCGCCTCCCGCGTACGTTCGCATTTTTCTGGCCCAGGATCCTGGGGCCACAATAAAGTCGTTGTGCAGCGGCACAGTCGCAAAAAGGTGTTGAACGTTCTGGAAATGAACTTCTCTAGCGGTTAACTAATCGCAACAGACAACCAATTCTGGTCAAACTCTACGCTGTTTGGCAGTGGCGGACGCGGGGAGAAATCTGGGAAATTGTCGCCCAAAAGTAGCCCCTCTTCCGAAATAATGCCCAGTTTTTCCTCCCCGAATTCTGGCGTCTTGTTTTACTTCTCCCCAAATAGCAAATCTTGACACGTTTGTGCGATTTGATAGCAGTGGTTTCTAAACGTGAAAGAGTGGTTTGGGGGAAAAGTGCGCTGATCGTCATCAGTGCCTTCTGTCTGCGACAACGTTGTATACACCTCTGCGACCTGACCAAGTGAATGTTGGTATGGAGTGAACTGCACTCGTATTAAGAAAGTGTCAGCACCTTCGTTTCACTTACATCAAGCTGATCACTACAAGACTGCAACTGGCGTAAAAAAGGAGCTCCAAGCCGGGTATTTGAGCGTTGGCAGCACACGATACGTCACCAACAAGTGCCACTGAAACTGCATCGCCAGAAAGGCCAGTTGCAAATACTTAAAATTCCTTTTTTACGCTAGATTTTTCCCTCGGTCCACACCAACATCATTCCAGAGCATGCCGTTCGTTCATCGATTCGCTGACCTTCGTAGAGTATCACTGCGCAGAGAATTCGTCAGGACGAACGGTATGCGAGACTTGGGAGGCGAGCGCTTCCACCAAACAACGCAGCTTCAAACAGCCCTGGGATGTGATTTGCAAGGAGCGCCAGGCTGCTTGTCACTTGCTTGAGCGATTTCAAAATTTGCATTGCCACCGTAAAAGTTCCCGCAAGCAACCCAAACTTTTTAGGAACGACTGCGAGTGTGAAAAAGTCCATTTCTTCGCTATGTGTTTCTTTTTGTTGCTCTGTGCTGTTGCTGTTTGCTCCAGTTGAAGAGATTGCTGGTATTGAGCTTTGGTGTCGAATGATTTGAGTTTCACTTTGCCCGACCCACAGCTTCTTGGTATTGTTGCGTAATAAACCTTATATCTGCATTCGTTCTATTCCCAACCAACTGCATATGTAACATGAAAGCATTGACGACGACGAAAGTGATGAAAGCGCCGCCAGGATAATTCTATTAAGGTTTCGTGAATGGCGCGTCAAACTCAGGAGGTAAACCAACAATCGATGATGTTTGAGCTTAAAAGTAATGTTTAACTCTTAACGGAAAAGTCTCAGGAATTGCCCACAATTTGCTTCAGCGTGAATAATTTATTGAATTGTCTCCTTGGGACCATTGCGTGAAGCTCCCGTTGTACTGATGTTTCCCTGGTGTTGTGAACCCGGTTAAGGTGAATTCAAGCTAACTTCGTGTAGAAAGCTGCATTTCACCGGGTTGTACTGCAGGGTGTTTTAACTTGCAGGCAACCCACTGCGTTCCCGGAGGACGCCAAAACGAATGTGTTGGTCTGGAAAGACTTTCATTTATTTAACAGACAGTAGCAAACCGTTGCTGTTGCTGGTCACATGCATGCATCTTTCAAAAGCAATAACACCTGCAGCTTTGCAATCGCTATCACGTGGCCTTTGATTGTAATTCATCATTTTTTGTGATTGTTGCTCATTCGAAACGCTTACCGCAGTGGAATAGCGGTGAAACAACAGTTCAAAATGTGGGGACCCTGAAACCACATGAACAGTGTTGCGTGTTATTTATTTCCTGTACTGTGCAGTCATGGCAGTTTTTTGTTTTGCTTTGAAACCCTCTTCACCAATAGTTTGTCGTGTAGTTCGGTCCAGCATCAGCCTCACACATTGGCTGAACGTTTACTTGTCTCCAGTCGGTGTGAGGCCACGGCTGCCTCGAGGCAACCTTGCTGCTGGCAGCTTGACTAGAAAGGCTTTGGTCCTGTCGCGCCTGGAGCTTTGGCCATGACTTTTAGCGCAATATTGTTTGCCCAAGACAAAACCAAACAAGACATGATTGGTTTCTTTTCTAAGTTGTTATTATTTGCCCATTTTCGTTGGAGTGCGCTGCAGTTTATAAATTTCCAATTTTTTGATGAAAACAGGCAAGGTTTCGACCTCTGCAACTGCTCTGCCTACGCGTAACTGGCAAATGATTGTTGTTTTTGCGCACATGCTGAGAGGCCCGATTCCTGGGTTAGCATCTGTGTTTGCTGCAACATCCGCGACCTCGTTTTTGACAAAGAAAGCTTCGTTGCGAGCTACTAGTTCCCCACGAGAAAGAAAATTAATTGCAATGGCAGAAGATTTCGCTATGCTACTTTTAAGATTTCACCATTGGCTTCTGGTGAAAGATTGACTTCTTCTTGAATTTATAACTTTCCGTTCCTGTAACAGTTTCTGGCCGTATTTATCCAGCAAAAATTCAAAATAGCTTTTTTTAATTCTCGAAACTTTAAAAGATCGATTGCCGGGTCAGAGCGGCGACGTCATAATGGCTACAGTTCAAAACAGTAGGTTACCTTCGCACGCGTTCGAGAACGCCGCACATTTTCTTCAAAACTCTTTTGTTCAACCCAGTTGTGTTCCCCGTTCCTTGTGTTCATTGCTGTTTTCGATCCCCACTCAGCGCGCGGGCTGCCACAACAGAGCAAGCCACTTTTTCTTCGCAGGGCTCTGTGAATCGTATGTATGTGAATGAAATAGCTTTCGCGTGTGTAACAATATTTGTGTGTTGTTGACGATGTAGACGAGCCCTCGGACAAGCAGCTGCAGGACTACTATGATCAGTTGCCGACGCAAACGGGTAAGCCTCCTCGTGACGTCATTCGGTCGGCTGCTGAGTGGTGTTTGAGAGAGCGCGCTGTCGGATTGTTGCGTACGCTTCGTTGCTTAGCTCAATGCATGCGTGCAGTAAAATGATAGTTTTCGATACCTCGGGGCGCAGTTTCCAGCAAGCAACCAACCACTTGTGACTACATTTTTGACATTAAAACCCATCCGCTAGACATGGTCTCCTCTTAACATTTTTCTCTTCATGTGCCGAGTATACCATAGCCCGAGAAGTAGTCACCACTTAGTGCCAGAAACAACTTCATAACATTGTATTTTAGCGCCTTTTTCGGCCGATGTTCTTTCCGGCGCTGATCAAGTCGAGTTGCATTCTGACACTAACCAGGAAGAGGCATCTTCCGTGACCCCTCATAGTCTTCTGAGCGAAACAGTCCCCTCCCAGAGTGTGTTATCATCCCCGGACCCACCACTTGTCGGCGCTCCTGCGCCATCCTATTCTGACTGGCCCGGTGTTGTTGAGGAGAGGCCAGCTGGTAGCGATGAGCCGTGTCAAACGGAAGAAGGGGTCGATGTCGCCGAAGATCTTTCTAAAGGTTTCGTTTGTCGATGTCAGCTTCTTTGTGTCCGGCCATGCTTTGGGTGTTGTCGGAATGTTCGTGTGTCATTTAATGTTGCATTGCTGCCTACCGCTTCAGCGGCATGTACATGCTTCATGTCCTTTCTGAGCTTGCCGATCTCATTCAACGACTGAGATCGTTGCAGTCATAACATTGAGCACCTTGAGCTGACTAACTGACTCACAGCAGCCTGCAGCATGGAATGCCGCATCACACGCAGTTCGCTTGCTCGTCTCGCCGCGGTTGTGCTGCAGAGCAGGCAGGGGGGTAACGAGGTTAGATGGCGCCCGGAACCCCCATGTTTCAACCTGCGGTCATTCGGAAACAAATCTGAGACTTTTCGGCGCCGGGAAATTGTGCCCCACTTTCCCCTCCATCGTCACGCCCCTGAGAGCAGGCCGAACATGATTCGAAACTGGGGTATTTTTCCCTGGGGAGCTTCCAGGGTTACGCTTGCAAGGTAGTAAGCCTTGTTGCCATGCAGAGGTTGATGTTACTGTACATCTTCCTAAAGACGGATGTCAGAGACTTAGTGGGAAAGTGAACCTGTAATTGTGCTTCAAAGCCATGAAAACCTCGAAACGTCAAGTCAGCGTTTACATATAAATCTGAAAAAAGATCAAACGGCATTTCCCACCGCGCAATACAAAATGGGAGTAGTACCAAATTAAGCATATTTATGTTTGGTTTGAATATTACACCCCACTTGAAAGTTGTTTTGTAACTTTACCAAGTAAGTTGCTCAAGAAATTTCTGGAAATTAATGTGAAATTTATTCGTAACAATTGCTGGCACTCCCACTAGCATTCAGGCATGCACCATACGCAAGTGCACCTGTCTTGCTAAAAAGCTTGTTCGCCTGCTGCTAACAAACAGAACAACAAGTCTGTCGGTGGTGTGGTGGTGGTGGATTTAACGCAGCTGCTTTCTGTCAATGTCAAGCCGGACTGCGCTTACACATGACTCAGCAGAAATTCGGCGATTTCAATCTCTGCCGATTTAACCGTTTGCCGTTGCTACTTAGCTGCGCGAAATGTAGGTATTAACCTGATGACATAGTTCGCGTTTCTTGAATTTTTTCGGCGTAGTTTGGCATTTGCCTGCGAGCATCTCCAGTTTAAAGCAATGACGAACGCGGTCGGAATGTCGTCAGCTGATTGCCTCGTAATCGAGTGTTGCGTCATAAGCGCTTTGCCATCTGATCGCTACGAACCACTCGCCACAGCAGGAACTGCTTATTCCCTGGCAAATATTCATATGTGGCTGAGGCAGGACGTGAAACAAGGCGTGTGCATTGCAATGTATAGCGAGACAGTCAAACACGCCATACGTTTATTTTGGTACTTTCGGCTGCATACAGCAAATGTGAAACAAATGAAAACGTTGAGAATTGCTGATCGAGTGATGGCACCTGGGCCATTCTTTCCCTTCTTGCTACTGATTGGTTTTGTTGCCCAGTTTCGCTTTGAGATAGCGAATGCAGAATATATCTATTTTAATTATGCCCATATTTTAATCGCTAGTTCATACAGGAGGATATGGCTCTAAGCATGGGCGCAATTAGGTGGAGGACACGAGGGGCGCGTCCCCCCACTTTTTCAGACAGTGGGAATGTAATATACGACCCCACATTTTTCACTTAGATTTCGTAATATATTGGTTTCACACCAAGCTGCCCCCCACATTTTACAACACCATGGCGCTAAGTAAGTAAAAATCGAGGAACGGGTGCCGATTAGAAGTGAATTAATCCTAACCCATTAGTGTTTTTGAAGAGTAGCAACTAAGAATTTACAAATACTGTCTAGCGTTGCTGCCTTGTAAAACCCCGAGGAGGCGTTCGTAAAACAAATCACTGACTCCGGTGCGAGCAACCGCTCTCTGACCTCAGCTTTTTCACCAGTGAATGCTACTTTTCAGCCCACAGTAATTATTCCAACACACACGCTTTTCGGCCCTTTCACTGAAGTTATTCGTTTGGAAGGATCGCCGGCGACACCAAACTTCGCGCTTCGCCGTATCGTGACGTAATGTTTGACCCTTGGACCTTGCAGATGGTGATTCATTTCTCGCTTGTTTCGCAGTTGAAGGGTTGTTGAAACCGAGACCGTGATGGGTGGAGCTGAATTGTTGCGCAATAATGGCGAGCGCCGTTTTTTGTTTATCATTCGCCGTTTACGCGCTATTTCGTTCGCGACCAATCAGTGTTGCGCAAACCTAGTTTCGCGCACACTAGGTCAGCTGACTGACCGCACTGGGGAGCAACGGTGGCGAAAGTGTCTGGGTGTTTTGTGCGAAAGCGCTCGGTGTCATGTTACGGCCACGTACACTAAAACTACGCATCCACAGTTGAAGTCTCCAACAATGTTTGTTGCGTCGCTAATGCTGAGCCTCGTTGTTCGGTTTGCTGATATAAACGAACTGGGTATTGAGCCTCGCATTCTCGAAGTTGCAAGGTCCAAGTAAGTGCACATGTTTTACAGGTTAATGATTTTCATGGACGCTTGTCGCTTGTCGAGCATCTGCAAAGAGCCAGTCCAGCCCAGGCTCAGTTTTGAGTAAACATAATTGCGCAATTGACAAGTGATTTCATTATCTCCCACTTCAGTTCAACAGCTGAGTGAGCATCAGCTGTCAGTCAACTGCTCAGGCGCGGTGGTTGATCCAGTGTCGCAGCGGGCAGGTTATGTACTCGATCACGGATGTCACATCCACTGAGGGTCACAAGAGTATCGCGCTGTGCAGACTGTGCGACAATCATGAAATACACTAAAAACTCGTCAATTTTGATTTAAGGGTATGCCAGGAGCCCCAAATAAAAGGCGAAAACGTGAGTGTTGCTCGTATTGTTTGAGGGAAGCAGCCAAACAGACGAAGGCCTCGATGAATGAAGAAACGTGTGCCGCTTGCGCTCTGTCCTAAACCCTCACCTGTAATATATGTCTCACCTAAAACCCGCGATTACCTGCGTGGGAAACTTGACCTTGAAGAATTCTGGTGTTGCGAAACTTAATTCAGGACAAAACCGAATTGCTTGAACTTAAACGTTTTGAATCTTCAGTTCCGCTGCGCTTTAGTTGCCAGATGGAGCTAGTTGTTGTTTTGTAACCACTAACCCACGGTCCGGTCAACTTTGAAGCGGACCAATTCTTAGAGCTATTGGGCTATTGTTCCATGCTGCCAAGTGATTTTCCGTGCCTGTTCCACTTAAAGCAGTGGTTGTCAAACTGTGGTACACGTACCACTAGTGGTACGCGAAGACCTTCAGGGTGGTACGCGAAGAGGCCTACTTTCTGTTTTTCTTCACAAAAAATATAT
>JGI24021J15306_10007911_pt1 | contig 13010 bp, 8 predicted proteins | sample Ectturendosymbi1_FD_15306 | JGI IMG/M metagenome (IMG submission 15306) | reverse complement strand
ATGAACTGTGTATACATTGTCTTTCAAAAAAAAAAAAAAATAAATAAATAAATACAACAAATAAAAATCTGACGAACTGATGTTTGGGTTTTGAGCATCCAAGTCATTGTCGGTCCTTCTGATAATGATGTGTCCTGGAACATGTTGCTCTAGCCTCTTATAGAGTCTATAAGCTTGCATTTGTATGGGTCGTTGCACCATCCTTATGGAATCACTGGGTTTTCCTGTCAACACATCTCATTTGTCCCCAATGCTCTAAACGTTTGAGATAACAGCAATATGTACCTCTCACTACTGAGTATGACTGTTTCTCCTCGACGTCCTCAAACCGGTAAGCCCCAATAATGCTAAAACGGCTTGTGACACACTAGGGAGGACATCTTAGACTATGTTAATTGATCAGGGACTTCAGTGTCCCAGAACAAATAATTATTAGACCTTGCTGGGCCAATTTAAAAAGATGAGCCTCGTCACAAAACCAAAGGTCTTCAAGGAAATTTTCATTTTCTTCAATGTACGCCGTAAAATACTTGCACCCATTCCACCATGTCTTGGTCTGTTAGTTTTGTTTGATTTGGACCGCATAGGGTTCGAGTTTCATTTTTTCTCCATTGTGGTTCTAAATCAACCCACCTTCATCGTTCTTTCTTGACTTCTCATGGGCAATGAATTTTTGGACTTAACTTGACTGAGCAATCTTTGCCTGGGTGCGTGCTGAATTTGTAAACGTTTTGAATCTCGATTATAAGTTGTTTAATGTTCTCTAAATTCGTTCTCCCACAAATGAATTATCTTCTATCTTGGAATATTTCTCTCTCTAAAATGAGTTCGCTAACCTCTCTAAATCTTTGCGATGACACATACTTGAATTATTTGTTAACCGGATAAGCCTTTTCCCCAATTGACCAAGCAATTAAGATTCTACTGCTCTCTTAATCTCACCTTTTCAGTTGAAATTCCTGAAAAGATAAACAATGTTAGATCAACAACAAAAAGTTATTTGAGTTTTCCTGGGCGTAGTTTGTTTTAACAACCAAAGGTTGTCATTTTTAAAGTTATGAATATTTTTACCGTTGAACACCCACACACTATTTTAAAACAATTCTTCAGCAGATGTAAATCTCATAATTTCTTTTAGTACACTTGCAATCTAACCATACGTGTTGCATATCAACAAAGGTAATTATAAAAACTCAAAAAATAAGTATCCAGTAGGTTGCAATGACCTGCTAGTTGTGTCAACCCGAATTTTTCTGAGTAACATGGAATACAATTTGCAAGGCCCTCCCCCATAAATACTACTGCAAGAAAATCGTATTTAGAAGTAAACTTTGCAATGGCGAAGTGTTGATCTTTGTGTGACCGTAATTTTTTTACTCTGATTAGTTAGTACTCCACTAAACCAACTGAAGAAAGTAACAGAATCATTGCGAAAAGGTACCAAATGCTTCTGAGTTTGAACATGCCCAGAAATCCTTACAACTTGCAAGTAATCGCTTTTCTACGATTTCCTTCGCTGTTTTATTAAACGATTTGCCTCGATTTTAGATAATCTAGATTTACTGCAATCGTGTTTGTGTCAAAAATCTTTTTTAAAAGCGTTATTGAAATATAATTACCGAAACATAAATAAATTACTTCTTTTTGCCAGAGAAAAAATTATCATCTGCTTTTTTGTCCAACTCAGATTGAGGCAGTGTCGCACCGTACCAATAAAAACGTCTCAGTTACTGTTCCATATGATCTCTTTCATGCAACGATGGATGGTTTAGAACAAGCGACGCCATACACTGTGAAGGTAATAAGATATTTCGCAGCACTTTTTCTGTGTTTTTCACATGATTTTCTCAGTTTTCCATTTTGGCTGAATACGGAAACATAAGAAAAATGACATGCGTTGAAATCCTTGCTCCTGCGTGAAATGCAACGCCGAGTGGTTTGATTGAAATTTCAGCCTGAAATTTACTCTTGTAATTCGTTGAATTACTGTGGTATGAACGCTTCGTTATTGGAGCAACAAAACAACGGAAAAATCTTGATATTAACATTTGATAAACGTTTTCATCATTCAATGATTTTCAATCTTCAATGATGAAGGCTTTCCACATTTTAGGCAACTGTAATGTTTCAAACCTGCTCCAACGTCAGTGCACACATGGTTGAAAAAGTTCGTACACCAAACAGAACTGCTCACGTTGTATCAGCAAGGATCATCTCGAATTCAACATGTGTTGTGTCATTCCAGCAAACCTTGACTGACCTTCCGGTCACGTATCACGTAAGATCTATTTGTTCACGACACGGCAATGAACACTTGGTGTACTTTGCTGTAGGAAGCAATATAAATAACAATCAACATCATCTGCAATTTTACAAATTGTGTTTGTCATTTTGGTGTATAACAAACGTTGTTATTTTTGATTTGCAATGCCGCATGTATTTCCAAATTTAAGCTATCTTTTTCAGATAATCGATAGAGAAGACAAAACAGAAATTTTGCAAAAAACTGATGCCACCCTGACGAAAACTGAACATAACATTACAGTCTCGTTAGATGCATATGCTCCAGGACAAAGTGTTTCCTTGGATGTAAGAACTTTTAAAATATTGTTTCAATTTCTTTCTCTAAAAACGGTAAGCAGTTGTGTGATTCAACGTGAGTTTACAATAGAAAAACTTGCGAAAATGTTCTCGAAACGAATTGCAAGAAAACGAAAAAATTAAATGAAGTGTCTGCTAAAAATATGTGCATTGCAAATGTTTAATTTTTTAGCAAAACCTCTAAATATCTTTATCACATACTACTAATACTTGTGTTAATTTCTGGAGCTTAAACTTTTGTTTGGTAGCAAATAAGCGTTATTTCAGCAGACAACTTTAATGTTCAAACCACGGTTGCGGATTCGGTGTCGGAGTTGCAAGGAGCCAGAGGTTTAGGGTGGAGTCGGAGTCAGATTCCTAACAACAATAGGAGTCGGTGTTAAAGTGGGATTTTTTTGTCCGACACCGACTCCAGAAGTCCAAGGGGTTCATTTCCATATCACACTCCTAACTTAGGAATTCCTGTTGAAATGGTAAATTTATTTTGAAAATTTTGTTAAAACTGAGAATTCTTGCCATGTAACACAATTTCCTTTTATTGCTAGTCGCTACAAAATTGTTGACAGACAAACACCATGCACACTATGTAGAGTCAGAGGTTCTTAAACTTTTTCAGACGCACCTCTTTCGCGTTAGTCATTGTTATTCGCGCTCCACCTCACCTCCAAATCAAACACGAAAAGCAGAACAACAATTATTTGCCATTATGTTGCTTTCCAACAATATACCTCTTCGATACTCACGCCTCCTTGCAAACCTTCCACGTCCCACAGTTGAAGAACCACTGTGTTAAGGAATCTGGAGTTGGAGTCGGAGTTGGAAATTTTGGAAAGGTCGGTGCCGGAGTCGGAAATTTTGGAAAGATCAGAGTTGGAGTCGGACATTCTACGTTCGACTCCGCAACCCTGGCTCCAATATTGAAACACTTCATAAGTTTTGAAAACCGTGGATTTCGGGGAAATTTGTTATTGCAGTCATGCATATTGCAATCTGTGACTTGTTCACATGCTTCTAGTTGTTAATATCATTGGTCCGAAACCTCGACGTTTTTCTGTTAATTATTGCAGCAGTTGAAAGAAAGCACGCAATCGGTGTGATGTTAGGTCTACAAGGTACTTTGAACTATCTGCACTCCTTCGATCTGCAATCGATTTAGTTCGTTGTATATTCACACTTCGCTCAATTTGGCATGACCAAAAATCACGCATTTTTTAGGAAAATGTCTGCAAATAAGTAATTTATTCGACATTCATGATGAAAGGAACATTTCATCTAGCGAAATAAATATTTTTAATGCAATTTTAAAGAGGACAATCATTTTGATTTCTTAATGCTCACGTAAAAACTGTTTATTTTTGAAATTAGAATAAAAGCAAATTATATTCCAAAGAGATGATTTTGAAGCACCTCAAACATCAATGCAAAATACAAATCTTTCGTGATGAAACTCATTGTTTTCCAAAAATGTGGTTTGATGTCTGTGGCAGTTGCAAGTAATTCTCCAAACAGGATCACATTATCCCGAAGTAAAATAGAAAATGTGCTTTAGTGTGTTCTTCTTATGCTTAATCCTAGCTTTGTTGTAGAACATCAGCTGTTCGTGACAACTCATTAGTAGCGAGAATCTTTTTTTGCTTTTAGTTACACCTGTCAACTTGTGCTGGACGCAGTATTCGATTTCCTATTCAAGGACATTGTGTGCGTCCTATTTCAACAACCCCAGAAAACCCAACTACGGTTGCACTCCAAGGTACTACATATTGGCAAAGAATCCAAAAATATTTTCTATCTCGTTAAACGATGGCGATTTACATATTTACGTCGAAGCCTGATGATTACGATACGAATCAAACATGTCTTAATCCACAATTCAACTATGACGTAGTCGCTGCGAAACGTTGACTTCAAAAGTTGATGTTTCTTGTCTTGACGTTTTGAAATTATGACGCTTGAATGAAAAATGTGGAAGAAATTTGTTTACGTATGTTACAATAATCCTGACACAACACAACACTGACATTCAAATTGCATTTGTTATTCTTGCAAAATAAAATTTTTAATATTTTTTTGCAACTTGAAATCTACAATTTTGTGAAATATCGAGTTTATCTTTTGAAGTGACAAAGTCAGGTTGGTATGATGACATACAGATGTAAACTTACCACAGTTTGAAAATGTACGTGCTTTTCAATAATTTCTTAGGTTCTTCTGGAGATTCCTCTGCTGTTGTTGCAGCCGCTGGAGCTTCAGCAGCCATTTTGGTGCTTGCTGGTATAGCCTTTGGAACCTTTTTGTTCATCAAAAGGTAACTTGAAGGATTCTGCATAGGCAAGAGTTGGGGTGTTTTAATAGGAGTTTACTAAACAAATTTTTAAAACGTTTTTCGTTAGGCGGAGATCGAAAGAAAACGAGGAACCATTCGTGCGTTTCAATGTTTCAGGTAAAAATTATATAATGTGTTATATAATGTGTAGTTACTGAGTCACGCATCAAATAAAACAAACGCATGGAAAAAGTGCACCAGACAACGTTTGTGCTCTGAAACCTCAGATGATAGCTTGCTTCTGCCGATAATTTGCTAAATATTATTAAATCAAAGTAACTCGCCAAGAGTAAACCATGCCCTGCATTTCAAAATAGAAAACGCTTTATTATTCATTTTTTTCAAGTTATTAGGAGTGTATTAGAACTTGAGCGGTTTCTTCAGCAGTTTTCAGTGTTTTTTCGCCATATGTAGATTATTTTAGTTGCAAGTAGTATCCGACAATGAAAGCGAAATATGTTTGCTGATATCTATCAATGAAATCAAAATATTATCGAGTATTTTCTGTGCATTTTAATATGAAACAATAATTGTGATGAAATGTTTTCTACTGCTTTTTTACTATTCTTTGCTGACAAGTTGTGATTTTCATGCTTATGATCCTAATTTTGTGTTATTGATTTTAGATTTATGTTGAAAATTTCCCTGTGTGGAAAAAAGATAGGATATCGTTTAGATGTGTTTAAAGACTTTTACNATTTTTAGTCTATTTGGACTGTTTTCCATAGTTATACAATCATTTGTCTCAACTACAGTACTACGTGGTTTACTACAATATTTGTTATGATCACTCTGCACAATGGATACGATGTTCGGTGCCTAGCTAAAAGTTCTGTGTCTCGATATTTGGGTTGTTTGGAACTACAGTAGACAAAGAAATTGCATTGTAGCTTCATCAAACACCTGGAACTTGTGTTGAAGTTCCTCGGTAGCCGCGACGTCGCATTGGCGATGTAGCACGAACGGGATGTGCGCTGCAGGCGCGAACAAGCAATGTTAGAGTGAGAACGGATTGTGATCTGTACTATTAATTGCAGCTACAGTATTATGCTTTGCGTGTTTGCCGCTGAGGCTCTCCGATCTCAACAGTTTACAATGGAGAAGAAACAGGATGTCGGTGCTGGTGCTAGAATCACAACGAACTTATATGTCTTTGGCTTCAGGTTTCTCAACAGGAAAAAGTACCATTGCAAAGTAGAAATAAAAGCAAACTGAAGAAAATAACTTCCGGTATCGAATGAAGCTTAAAGTATTTGATGGTTTTGTTTTAACATAAGGTCCTTTTACGATGACACAAAAGTGGATTGAATTGCGCCTTTTCCGCAAGTTTACCCACAGTAGAAGCTCATCTATGGCCCCAGTTACTTCTTAAAAATACCTATTGGTTCACTTAGGAAGAGTTCGGAAAATGAAAGGTGATGTTCTTTATCATCCCAATAAGGTTTAATCGTGTTCCAAAAAACCTGAAAAGACACGACTGCACAATCATTTATCTATAAACACACAGCTTCTGAATTTCTGTTGATTTTTGAAAAGTCTTTTACTAACACTAGTTGGCAGGTTATTACATCTATGAGATGTAAATACATTCAAAATTGTTGCCTGTGCTGTTTCATCATCAAAAGTCAGAATCGTCGCGAAAACAGCTGTTGTTGAAAAGTTTATTTTTGGATGCCTCATGATCATATCACATGAGAAAGTGTTCAATGTTTTACTGTATTTTTTTCAGTCTCCGTCGTCAGTTTTGAATGGCATTGCTTTTCGAAAGATAATTTTTGGACCCCTCCAATCTCTCCACTCTCACCTTGCTCTCAAAATTTTTAAACATTTTTCTTACTATTCATTACGTTTCTATTTCAATGCACAGCTACTTTCATAAAAAATATCTTTTCAAAATTCATTTTTTTCGTAAAGATTACAAACGTTCAAATTCACTGTCTGGATTATTTTTGTCTAGTTCTCGCCACATCCGCTCTGAGATATATAAGTTGTTCATTTGTTAACCAAGTAAAAGTTGGAATTTGCGCAGTTGTAACACAACTGTAATTATGCGCATACTGCATTTCGTCCCCAATAGACGCAATATGGATGGTCACTGCAATCGAATGTGCCAATGTGGTTGTGTAAAGGCAAAGAAACGTATATTCATTGAATGCCGCGACATTTACACCCACGTAAAGCCTATTGTCAAGAATGCAAATATACTTGTAGATGAAGGTGTCCCTTTTCCTTCGGAGTTGAGAATTAGAGGTCTCACACACCAAACCACGATTATTTTGTTCTGGCATCTACATTAGCCCAGGGACCTACTTGTACTCCTTTTCAAGCAGATGTATTTGCTTTTGTCTAAAGATCCACTCTGTGCATGGGTATTACCAACTCTGGTTGTTCACTTTTTCTTCATTTGTGTGCATATTAATATTATTCAGTAAGTTCTTTGTTTTTCATTTTGAACGTTGTCTTTTTCTATTTTTTACTGTTCTGAAATACGCCAAGGACCATTTTGCCTTCTGGCATTCCGTTATTGGCATATTGAAAATAAAGAAAAAGCAAAGTCAGAAAACATTGGAAAAAGCAACATTTAAGTTTCAATTCTCCAGTGAAATTACCAGAACCATTTTGATGATTGGGAACTACGTGCACTAGTACCTATGATTTGTCTGAAAATACTGTAACTTAAGAGCGAATTTAAAAATAGCAGCGTTACTAAATGCAACAAATATGAGACTTTCTCAGCAATTCTAGTAACGGTCACACGTTTCAACATTCATGTGAATTTTCTTTAAGCTGTTTACGTGATTTACTTGGTGAGATTATCTACACATTAGTCAATGGACAATGGTATTTCCGTATACTTTATGACCATGCTTATTTTGTTTCAGAAAACGGACAAACCGTTCAGCACATCACTGATTTTGAAGGTGTTTATAAAACTGAAAATGAATTTTTGCTCTTGCATTGGTACAAACCTTGTGAACACGTTTTAGCAATAAATACTCCAAATATTACGCTATTTAAATTATGAGGCTGTTTCAAAAAGATTGAAACTAAAGTAAAAACCTAGTTTCTGCCCAAAATGAAAGACATTGGCAAATCTTTAGTGCAGTTCTTCCAAGGATAATTGTACGCTTTGATCTATCACAAATTTCAAATTTTCATTTTTTTCAGATGAAAATCCGTACGTAAACACACCTGTGGACAAAATTGGAGAGCAACCAATCCTTAAAGAAGATCTTTACAAAACGTTTTTAGAGAACAAAAACAACAATTTGGCGGAATTTAAAAATGAATTTCAGGTAAAATAAGAGCGCATGTTATGCATGTGTAGATGGTGAAAAATCAGGTTAAGTGCCATAGTTTTTTACGTTGGCTGCATTTCGGCGTGGAAGAGGACTTTCATCTCAAAATATATGTTCACAAATATGTTCTTTGCAAAAACAAGTTTTTTGTCTTTGAAAACCTAAGCAACATTTTCCTGTAATTACTGGAACTATGTTTTTACACTGGTTGCCTTCGAATATAAATAAACTGAAGAAATTTCGATACATTTATTCTATGTTGNTTTTTGCACAACTCCANAAATAGTGTTTCTTCAATTAAGATTTTCTCTACGTTTTTACGGGATGATGAAAGTAAGCGTAGAGGCGTGAAAGCTGATGTGATGCAATCGTTTTTTTTGCATTTTCTACAAAATATCCCGCTTTGAATTTATTGATTGGCGTTGGTCTATATATTTACAGCAGTATTCTTTAATATATCCTAATCTTTCCCTCATTGCTTCGAAGCTGTTTTGTGGCAAGGTGCATCGGTTAACGGTTTTTCAACCTTAAAGAAGGGAAGTTATGTGTTTGTTAGAAAATTCTACGTTTTAATTAAGATATGCCTACCAAGTGTAAGTAACATATGCCTACTATCCCAAACAAACCTACCAATTTGTGCATTAGATATGTGGTCCTTTAACGTAGGTATTCTGTTCACTGTGCATGCACATCTTTCTGTTGACTGAATTGACGTGTTCATCAAAAGATTTCTGGATCTAAATGCAACTACACTGTTTCCTATAGTAAAATAACGTGTTCTGCAAAATAATTTTTTCTTTCCTTTATTCTTTTTTGTACCCGTTCCTCGTTTGTTGAGGGCTGTGATGCGTGAGTACTTAAAACTTTACGAAATTTGAGATTAGATATTTTGCCTCACTCAACTATTGCTCGGAACGTATCTGTGGAGGTCTCGAAATTACTCACGGTTTTCAGAAATCTCTAATAGTTGAGCTGCCTCAAAAAACAAGACGGGCTCAAGAAAGGCCGGAGATGTAAAAACGTCAAATGTTTTTCGAAGGAGGTCTAAGAGGTCTCAAAATTGCAGACATACGAGGTCTCGGCAGTCCTAGGAGGGTCGCGAAGCCTAGGAGGGTCGCGAAGCCTAGGAGGGCTCGAAATAACTTAGTGTTTAGCAATATCTAATATTTCTGCTGGCTCCACACCAACACGGGACCACGGTCGGAGATGTAATCTTGCGTACTGGTCCCTGGTCAACCTCTTGGCCGCTTTCCCGTGGGTATAGCCGGAAATACTCGCCTCGTCAATCTTTTCAGTGACATTCTGGTCACATGGCCGAATAAACGTAACACACATCGCCNTATTCGGAAAAGAAATGAAAAAAAAATTGCTCGATACTCAGAACCTTAACAATTTCACAGCTGNGCACTTCGTCGTGAAGTGTCCCAGCATGAACTCTTCGCAAAAATCACATCTNTGCCGCTTGCACTTGTGTAGTGCCCTTTCNGTCATTACCCAAATTTCTTGAACNAAGATGAGGATCGGAACATAAACCTGTCAGCTATGCGGTNCTTGAAAGCTCCCCTTTGACCACCACAGGGTGATGAAGCTCACGCAGAACTGCGTTCCTTCACCAATCCATGTATCAATATGCTTGTTTCGCCTTCTGTGAATTCCACCCCAAGGTACCTGACGTCTCGACCTTCTGCAGTGTATTGCCACTTACTTAAGCACGCACTTGATTGGGTTCCTGGAGAGACATAATGTACATGGGTATTTTTAGCGCTAAAATAATCTTATAAAAATAAAAGACAACTGAATTGCTTTAAAACTGCGTATCGCAACCTTCATAGCGAAAAACGCAATTTGAAAATTGCCAAATATACATAGTATTGGATTTATTTTTGAAACAGAGGAAAATTCCAAATTCCCCAAAACAATTGCGTTGAAGAAAGCTTCTTAAACTTAAACCAGGTTCACATGTTTTTTCATTATCAAGTAAACCTAGAAAAATTTAGGTAGTCCTGTAGTCCTCACTTCTAGAGCGATACAAAAGAGATCCTTCTAGAAATATCACATTTTATCTTTTTTTTGTTCTATCATCGTTCTCTGGAAGTCAATTATTACTAAAATGGATACTTACGCGAAAACACAGGATATTTATCACCTTTCGCTTATTTCACTTTGAAGTTTTGTAGCCTTGAATCTGCGCAAAGTGTTTGAACGCATTTAAAACTGCAAAATTTTTGTTGAACTTTTTTATTAAGAGAACTTATTTTGCGTGGTAACGGTATTGATTTCTCCTTGAAATTAAACAATGAACTGACCTGATGCTGGCTTGTTCCGTAAGGACACCTTAAATTTATCACTGATCAAGTTGGTGATGTCGTCATTGCTGTTATTGGGTAGGGCTGAGGTATTCCTGATTCTTTACCAGCCCAGACCTCTGCCTGGGAGACAAATTCAAGCGTTTATAGTGTTTGTCTTTTCATTAGTTTTTGTATAACTAAAGGAGTAATGCTTTTGATAATTTTGAATTCTGAGTGAACAAACGAGGGATGAATTAAACCTAAATTTGTCTCACTTTTATATGAGCATTGCTTCGTCGTGCATTATTCTTTTTTTACACGAAGGAAATTACAGCACTGGACACAAAGATTGGGCATGCATCAATCTGTGCTTTAAAGAAAGAAAATGCAGAGAGAAATAGATACAAGAATATCATCCCATGTAAGGAATTGTATAGCTGATATGCTTTCGATTGCGTCAAATTTTAAAGATAGAGTGTTCTAACTAAATCTAAACTTTTTAACCATCATTTTGTTGAAAATACGGTCTTGTTTCAGACTGAGAAAGATCAAGAAACAATTTTCTAAGCAAAGGTTAAAAAGAACCTTTTGTCACATGCTCAATCACGTCTACAAGGCATCTTTAAATTCTATTCACATTTATCTTTTGCAAAGTATAATAGCAACAACTTAAGTGTTCATGTTCTATGAGGCTACCAGCTGTTATTGCTTTTGACAGACGACCACGCACGTGTGATTCTTTCTGGACAACAGGAAAACGACTACATCAATGCTGCATATATACCGGTAATGAACAGAGCATCTTTGAAATGTTTAGAATTGTGAGAGGTGTACGTAGTGTACAGCCTGACATTGCTATTGATGATAATTGTGGAATATGCCAAAATTTTCAATAAAATCCAGAAAAAAAATTTTGCATGTTTTTAAATAAATCATATAACTCAGGGATACAAAAATCATCGGAAATTTATCGCCACACAAGGACCAAAACAGTCAACCATCAATGATTTTTGGTCAATGGTTTGGGAGCAAGGATCAACTATTATCATCATGCTTACCAATATCAAAGAGAAAGGAAAGGTTTGTCAAATGCTTGAAAAACTGATGTACTTTTCACATTTNACTGTATTTTAGTTCAGTTATAAAATTCGTCCGCTATATTGTACCCAAAACGTGATTAATAAAAAGCAAAATAAAAAAATAACCATACCGGTGGCATCGTGAACGAAGCATTTCAAACATGATGTTTTTGACGGTATGTTCGTAATTTCTAGGAAAGATAAAATGTTGGTATCTCCCTTCTTACCTTACTGTAATCATCAAATAAGATCAAGTTGAATATTTTTCAAAATGTTTTTTTCTGATCAATTTATTTCGAAAATATCTTTCTTTAATTCGTTGGCTCTTCTTTATTGAAACAGCTGCTGAGAAAATGAAATGTTGCAAAAATATTTGCAGACGCTCGAAGTTGTGATTCTTGAAAATGCTTCTGATAAAAAAACACAAATTGATAAGTTAATCTCCTGGAGATTCAACAGCAGATTAAAAGGGTTAATCAGTTATCGTTCTCCGGCTATAACTCGCCAACACCTAACGCTGGATGACCAATCAACGGCTCTGAAGATGCGGATTTTCACCTTGCCTGTTGATAAAGAATAAACAAAGAATGCGCTTCTTGAAAATTTTCTCTGGCCACGATGACGTCATACAAAACTTACTTGACACCCACACACTCATGACAACACCACAAAAAACGTCAAACCCAAAAGTATTCGGACTTTTTTCAATCGAAGCCAGGAGACTTTTTGCTTTTTCAGAAGGTTTGAACAGCTCCCTAGATCTATTGGACGGCGCGTTATGAGTGAAAAAAATCCGAGCCACTATGGTGGTTTTGCAGTCCTCAATGGGTTAGCAGCAAACAACTACATGACTCCATACTATCCTACAGGCAGTGCGCACGTCGTACTTCAGAATGGTACAATTTGGAAATCTGCTCCTGGCTATACAATCTAATCGGTAACCGATTTCGCACTAGAAATCCGTTTACCGGACGCTATACAAGAAATACTTCACCGCTCGAATGCCATCTTCGAAATTGCTCGAATATCGCCACACGACACTGCCTTGCCTTCCACTATGGCATCACGTGAAGAAGTCTTGTAACATCGTTTTGTGTATGAGAATAATTTGGTCCATTAATCGGCGAAGTTGACTAATCGACGTTTTTACAATTCATGCACACATCCGACACAATGACAGTCGATAGAGAATCTACTTATGTCATTGACAGATCTCTGTCCTTTTTCACCTTATTACATCAGCAGTATTATGCATGAAATTAATAATAGCTACATTGCTAAATTATTCAATAACGTTCCCCAATAAGGTGTCAGCTTTGCTTGAATGTAAACCGCCAGCCCCTTAGGGCCAATCTACACTGAGTTGCCAGGAGTAGCCGCGCACGATTGTTTGTATGTTTTATTGCCTCCAGGAGTTGCC
>JGI24021J15306_10007910_pt1 | contig 13011 bp, 9 predicted proteins | sample Ectturendosymbi1_FD_15306 | JGI IMG/M metagenome (IMG submission 15306) | reverse complement strand
TCAAGCGAACTTGAACGTGAAATTAAGCAAAAAACTAGGGGGGCAAGCTGAGGAGCCAGCCAAAAACCTGGGGGGGGCATGGCCCCCCCTTAGAATCGCCACTATTGTTACTGCTTGTCGCATGTATCCGATGTACTGCTGTACATTTTTACAGCGGTGCTTCTTTGGCTTGGGGAATGGGATAGCTTTTGGGGAACCCCCGACGCGAAGTCCCCGGCTGAGGTTTCATTTCGCTCTCGCGCAAGAATTCCTATTGTTCTCTTCCACCTTTCACGGCGCGCTGCCGTTACATGTTCTTTTGACAGCGTCAGAAAAAAAAGAAACAGAAAGAGAAAGAAGCGACTGATGAAAACAATGAAGAATCGGAATGCGATGAAGACATATCTTTGGATTCGTATAAAGATCGTCACAAAGGAAGCAGAGGCGCTGAAAAGTCGCCGAGACAATTAAGCGATGAAACTTTTCTTAAATTAGTGAGTGCTTGAGGACGTAACGGCTAAATACTATTAGCGTATGGAAAAATCACTTCATGTCCACACTTCCGCATTTTTGTGGCAAGAACTCTATTTGCAACGCATGGCTGCCTTTGGAAGAGTTTCCTCGCGATTGGTCGCCGTCGCTTAGCGCGAAAACGTCATCTTGCCACTTTAATTGTGACGTTTCCTGAGCCAGTTTTAATTAGAATAGTACTATCGCAATGACTTCCTGGTCGGTATGCGGCGGTTTACCGTATTTGCTTCATGTGTTCATTTCATGGAAGTGCTGCCAAAACCTATGACACAATGCCTGGATTTGCGTTTCGTCGTGGGGATTTGGTAAGAATTTGGGATCGTTTCTCGCTGATAGATGGTTCCCAGCCTTATCCACGATATCATGAGTTGTTGAACGGGAAGTGTGCCAAAGTTAGTTTCTGCGAAGAAAGATGTCGTTTGGCATTAGCGCTGTACAAGAAAGAAAACTAAATTTCCGCGATTATCTGCTCACATGTCCACGTGAAAAAAGCATCAAACGTGTAACGTGCCTAAAATCCTGTTTTTTCTGTTTTGTTTTGCAGAAAAGCATTGTTTCCACAAAGAAGTTTGCAAACAGCGTCCTACCCACTGATCAGTCGAGGGCGAGTGATACATATGTTTTGAACAAACCGCAAACAAAAATGAAGAACGGAATCGTTTCAAAACACGTTTCAGTGGATTGGTGAGCTTTCTGTTAAGCAGCAACGTGTGGCGCACATTGTTATGTCATAATCACATAATTGTGTTCTCCTTTACAGGAGCAGTTCCGATGGCGAAAAATCAGATGTAAGTTTTTTAAGGTGTTCCCCCATGACTGCTATAAACCTTGGTGACCATGCTATTCATGAATAATGACGGTGTATTAAACTACGCAGGTCTGTTTCTGACAAACTTAGTTGTGTGTTTTTCCACTGCTACATTTGTTTTCGCGGCTGAAACGAGCAAGCTTTTTGATTTTTTCACATTTATGTGTCATGCGCAGGAGCCAGAATGGGATGAAAACAGTGCGTTTTTTGTTAAAGTGGCCAACAGTGCCAAGTTAAAAGTCAAAACGACGAAGAAACAAAGCAAGGTTCGTGCTGTTGTTGGATGCCGTACATATAAACTATGGTGATGTGCACGAATGGGCTATTCAGAATAGCGAATCCGAGGAGTCGGATCCTCAACTATCCGATTCAAAATTGCCAATTTACATCGGATAGCAGGATTCCGTTTTTATCTTCCACAAGCGCATTAGAAATAAGTCAGTGCGTCACGTGTGTGTGACGTGTGCAAATAATTGTTACGTTTGTTTTGTTCACAGCTGACAACATGCGATGCGAGCGAGTGACAAAAAAAACGAAGAAAAAGGGCGAGAATGATGCCGCGGTTTCTTCGCTTTCGTCACTTGCTCGCACTGCATGTTATGTGCAATTGAAGAAAACAGAAATTGCGAGTTATCGGAAGTAAAAAGTTAACACCAAATATGGGACACGTTAGACTGGTGCCGCAACAATGCTGAGGACAGCCTTTGTTAAAGCCATTCGCTTTAAAATATCTTTGCGCATTTGCCACGTCAGCATCTTCAGAGTGTTATTACTCCAGTGCCGGAGTAACTGTCACCAAGTTGGAACTTGGAACCTCGTTCAACGGGCGAACGTTTAGAAAGCCGTAATATAATGCGCTGCAGTAAACTTGTGGTTTGATTGTTTTTTTTTTGCTGTAGTGATTAATAAATCGTCTTCCTTTCGGTTTTGCTGAGTTGTTGGAAGCCAACACGTTCTCAACAAGATTCGCTATTCTGGATCCGGTTTGGTTAATCCGGAAAACTAGATTTTCTGAATTGCCCATGTATAGTCATCCCCATGTGGTTGTTGAGCACAGCGTTCTGCGCTGTCTTGAGCAAATATTAATAGATAATGTGTTAATGACGAGACAGTCTGAACTGTGACGTCGGAAGCTTTTGAACCGCTTCCTAAGTAGTTTTTTTGGATTTGAAGAGCGTACAGTAACACTTTCAGTTTTGTATCAGCAAAGTCCTTTAAATTTTAGAGACTGCTGAGCTCTTTGCTGAATTATCGGCTAAAATCGCTGAGTTGGATCAAACGTAAAAACGTGCAGGTTATTAAAACATTCACTGCACGTTTTAAGGCGGAATGCGAGGTTCCCGTTAATATTCTCAAATCGAAGAACCTTGCGGCCATAGGAAGCAAGAAGGCGAACCAGGGCGATTACGCCGGCGCTGCGACTTGCTTCACCGACGCCATCTCTTTGCACAACCGCGAACGTCTTTATTTCAGCAATCGTTCCTTTTGTTATGAAAAACTGGGAAATTACACCAGGTACGCGCCAAGAGTCAGCTGCGCTGTGATTTTCTTCTGGCGACTGTGAATCGATCTGTATCGGTAGTGGGTTGTTTGAAACTTAATAGACTATTTTTGCTTGTGATAAAAACGATTTCGTAAATGCGCGTACAATCGATTTGGCATTTTCTCCTTTTCAAGACCTTTATATTGAGCTCAAAACAACGACGCAGTGGAAGCTTTGAGCTTTTTGATTCGATTGTGTGGTCTGCAAGATTTTTTAAAAGTTTAAATCGTTCACAGTGTTATACTGGGATGGGATAACCGCAGTTTCTACTAAACAACGTAACCGTTTGGCGTTTAGGAAAGACATTGTGAAAATCCCATCTTGGCAACTGTGAGATTGCAAAATACGTAAAATTCTAAAAACTGTGAGGTTTGTTCACGGTTCGGATGATTAGCCCACGCTGCTGCAGTCTATGACCGTAACCGATTCAACCAGTTCTGTCTATTCTACAAAAGAAATTATGCCCATTAAACCGCTTCGCAAATTTTTTTGTATTCGTACTTTTGACCGCCATTCTTCAGTGCAGCAACATAGGGTAAGTGGAAGTACTGCTCTGGTGTTGTTACAAAGCTTGTTTCGTTGCAGAGCGTTGGACGATGCCAACACTGTGATATCTTTGTCACCGGATTGGGACAAAGGGTACTTTCGTAAGGGCAAAATTCTTTATCAAATGAAAGTAAGAAATACATTTTAATTGTGCGGTTCTTTTAACTCACGAGAACCGAGCACCGAACGGCCGCTAGAGCAGAACACATGCACATGTCTTTGTGTGGATGTACGTTTGCACGAGCTGTGATGTTTATGTCCTGAGGTAATCAGTTGTATGCTGGCGCGTTGCCGAGTTGGAAGGTGGTAGAAACAATTGGCAAGTTCAAGTTTTGTGGTAATCCTCCGCAAGGCGAATTGCCAACGAGGGAAATTCAGCATTTGCAGCGCCAGTTTAGTTACAGTCATTTGAAAGGTTGATTACCACAATTTTTTCGACAAAATACCCACTGTTTGCGTTAAAGAAAACGTGACCGGAACAGAGCTTTTCACAGGAAGCAGTGCTTGTTGTGATGTTACTGTGGTTGCTTGGAAGCGTTTTTACACCCAATGCAGTGGAAATTTCCAAAATTCCTGTCAGAACACTATTGTAGTCATATGTAGATCTTGCTGTTAATGCGCGAAGTTTTTAAATAAGGGAAGTGATTTTACGAGCAAAGCACTGTTGATCTCATCTACGCAATATTTAATTACGGAACTTGGGCATGAACGTGGATACTACGTTTTTCTGTCGGACTTGAAGTGGTAGAATTTTTTTACAATCATCAGCATAAAATATCTCCACATAACTGAAGGTTATTTAAGAGTCGTTGTTGTAGGGGTGTTCGTGCCGCAGACTACTGTTTAGAATTGGTGTCTCTCATTCAATGGTATGGTGGCAAAGTGCGAAGATTCTATGTACATTCTTTGGTGAGGTTTTTGGAAATGTCTTGAATTGCGGTTATCGGCACTAGTGACCTTTTGTTTCAGTAATTCGCTGAAGGTTTAAAACAATTTTGGGCAAATACCTGGGAAAAATTTGTTTCCCTCTCATTGCTTGTACAAGTTGTGTTTCACTGCAAAGCTTTGGATTGCATTTATAACCGTAACCACTCTAACAACTAAACGCTGACCAACCGTCTGAAATAATTGGAAAGCTATGAACCTCGTAAGTTAGTAAGAAGGTATTGAAAAAAAGTCAAATTGTCAAAGTAAGCCACTTCACTGATTCATCAACTGGAATTGTGCAGTACTGGAATGAAGCATAGGCTTGCGCCGGTCGAAAATTTTGTTTATGCATCACCTAAAGATACGATTTACACCAAAAGTGCTGCGTTGCTAAATGCTGTGGACTGGAGTTCCAACGATTTTTTTAACCTACGTNCGAACATTGCAGCCTCGGAGCTTCCGTTGGAGCAGCTTTATCCCACACGTGGTAGTCAATTTCTTGGCGTCAGATCAAGTTTTCTTTTCAAGCTGGTTCGCTGCCGTCGTATATGTTAAGTATGTCGCCATCGAAGATTATACCGAGGAAATGTCGGATTGCTCACAAACGATCAAAAATCACTCAATACCTTAACTTCCGACGGCGGGTCAGCTTTTCCAACCGCTTCGCGTGAATTCGAAGTATTCGACTGTAGTCAGTGGTGCGAAGTAACGCATCTTTGTTGCGACGCGATGCGTTGCATCGCGACGCTATTGACCTGATCAATAACACCAATGCGTTTCGCCCCAGCGAAATTGCTACTGGCCTCTTCCTTGCACACAAGCTCCAGAAGCAAACATACGGTTCGCTTTTACAAGTGTTGAACTTTGAAGTAAACCGCACTTGCTTTTCCAAATCTGAAACAAGCAACAGTTTCAGATGCTCGTTCTTCCCTCAGCGTTGTTCTACGATTCTAGAAGTGTCTTACTGTTGGAGAGGATTTAGAGCTTAGCGGTTAAAACAGAAAGCATTTCGCGTACTTAGCGTCTCGCTTTCAGCAGCTTCATTATTTTTCAATCCGTTTTTATTTTCTTCAGCGTTTCGCGGAGGCTGAGACAGCTTTCGAACGAGCTTATAAACTTGACCGATCGAACAAAGAAGCGGAGAATGAGTTACATGCATGCCAACTGGAACAGTTACTGGTAAGCACATGGGCCCATGCTACAGTTAATGCTGACGTGTTGTCTATTTGCGAGAAAATTCTTGCGCGTAGATGCAGAGAATTGTTTTCTTAAGCTTTCAAAGGGCGAGTACGTCGCAGTCAGCGCTGACATAGATATAAACTGTATTGTGCAAAAATCTTAAAAATACAAGGTGAATGGATTGTGCGTGTGAACTAATGAACAGAATCGTGCACAACACAACGTAAAAGTTTTTGTTCTTTTAGCAGGAAAGCAAGCACCATGATTTAAGGTTTATTGCACGCTATGTTTTATAAATACGTTTGCTTTACAACACAGCAAGTGGATTTAAAATTTAGTGGAAACAGTGCTGTCGCTTTCCATTTTCGGCCATTGCATCAAAGTCTGGAGATAGCTTCGTTGCGGCTATTCTCCGGATAGATCTGAGGCGTTGCTCAGTTAACTTCGATCTATGACGAGGCCATTCCAAACTATTCCAGCATCTTCTGCGTCATCATCTAGAGGTTCGGAAATTCTATTCCGTTGAAGTGAAGCATCAAAACCATTCAATTTAAGAGAATAGAACTTCTCTTTTAAGACAGGGTCAGACTGGGAGGTTGATCAGTTTCAGTTGCAACACCTGTAGTGCTGTTTTCAGAGTCTTGTGAGTTGTGGCCGGGCACAGGCCACCAGCTAAAGTGACACGTCAGTCGTTTTCAAACCATAAAACTGGCGACGGAATTCTTCGTGCATGTCCTCCAGAGCCTTGCTGCATTTCTTCGTATTTTGCGGGAAAATGAGCGCATGACTTGTATGATATCTGCCTGGAGAATAAAACCCGCTTCGATTGGGAGGCTCTAACATTTGCGTATATGTCGCGCGCACACTGATATTTCTCTTGCAGCGTCGTGTTCGGTTCGTTCATTTGTGAAAATATATCTTCAGCAAACGCCAAGTACCACAACCAGTTCTTGTTGGTTGCTTGGTTGAGGAAATGCATCGGACTTCCCCATTAACTCCAAAAATGCACCGATTTCTTCCTTGCGATCTCGCGCTCGTTGGAACACTTTGCCCAAACTTAACCAGAGGAATGCTACAGTGATGACATCATGGAGATCTGCATCGGTTTCCTCTAGGAATGTAATGAACTGACAATGCTGGAGTCCATTTGCTCGTATAAAGTTCAGAAACTTTACAGCTGGTTTCACGATACGATTGAGCTGCAATACAGACCTACAAGGAAATTCGTTCCTGTGAATGATGCAGTGAGGGAAAATAACATCCAGGTCAGGATTTCCTCTTTCATTTAACCAGGTCTCTTTCCACCAGCCTGACATTTCTGTTTAAATTTGGAGATCCATCCGTTGTGATATCGACAAGCTTACTCCAAGGTAGGTCGATATTCTCCGTGTCTGCAGACACCCAGGTATATAAGTCTTCTCGGCGCGTTTTCCTTCCAGAAGGTTCATGGTCAAAAGCCGCTTGGTTACCTACAAATTACCGTTAATTCCTTGGATAATATTTAGAGCTGAACAGTTATATTTTACGTCAATACTTACACCCAGTGATAGTAAACCTTGCTGAGGAATGCTGTCTCTTTTTATTTGCTGACTATATCTTTGACAATCATTTCCGCACGGCTAGTAGCAGTTCTAAGTGATAACTGATTTTTTCAAACTTGCAATTGCTCTCGGGACACAAGAGACAAACTGTCTCCAACATTTTTATTGTTACAAAGACTCGCCTTAGGAGAAAGGCTCGCTAGCCTCTGCCAATTTGATTGTTGGCATAAAACCTACCTTGGTGCTGATTCTTCAACCACGGCTTGTCGACGAAAAAATTTATCTGAGACTAAATGGGCGCCAAGCTCTTGAGCAGTAGCCTCCGTTGTTGTATTGACTGTTGCTATAATAGTTCGCTTGCTTCGTGGCACAAATCGACTATTCATCGCACTTCACTTAAAAAAATTTTTGCTGCCCCCTCCTCATTAAACCCTCTTTTCTTCGGTCCACTATCTTCACATAAGAACTTACACTTTCACTGCTTTGCCAAGTTTTTAAAAGTGTTGCAGTTCAATGTACAGCAAGCTGCCATGCATGGTGTGGACATTGCAAGCGATATGAAAAAATTAATTTTCTTTGCTACTGCAAAACAATAAATAAAACTACTAGCTTTAATATACGGACAGGTTCAACTGACCTGATTACACATCTTAGTGGGCCGTCATTTGCTCGCGCTTGCTCAAACCTCAAGTCAGTTTAGAAAATTGTCTTTTTCCTCAAGCTGTCACTTGGCAAAGCGTTTTTGAAAGTTTATGGCAGGAACGTTTTCAGTACAAACCTAAACAATGCCATGGAGACAGTGAGACGCAAAAATAGAAAATCTGCAAACTGACTTGTTTTTCTGAGTAATGACGGCAGTGCTGGACAAAAGCACGCAACAAGGTGCGATTGTTGTCAAGTTATGTGTCGACCACAGTGTGAGAGACAAACATCAACAGGGGGACTATGTTAACATTCTTGTCACTTATCCGAATCTTCATTAACATATACGTAAAATTTAAGGCGACAGCCGTGTTGAAATGGCCGTACACGGTGGATAACGCACCGTGGAAAATCACCCATAGCATCTGTAAAAGTTCATTTATTGTTTTCTTTCTTGTTCGACTTACTGAACGTATTCCCAGTGCAATGATCTCGACAGCGGTTAGTCACGGCAACCCCAAACAGTTTGCACTGTGACCGGTGTTGTCGATCTTGCCTGGAAAATGAATCGATTGGTGTCACGGTTGAATGAGTCTGTTGCTCTCGGTTCGGTCAGTGGAGCTCTGCAAACGTCTTCGTGGCGCCTTCTGTTCATTTGACCTGTGCTGGTCGTGTTGCTTCAGCCCCCTTTTATTGTCGTTACCGTGATGATCTCGAATTTCCTCTGCGCTCTAGCTTGAAGTTGCTTTTGCGCAGATGTTACCGTCTGGTAACAAACATTCCAGCTCAACTTTGCTGAGCTAGTGGAAAAGACTCGACCACAACGCTTGTTTTCAACATCAACTGCAGACGTGTTAAATTCGTTGATCGAAACCGAAGGCACTTTTTCTTGCAGATTATGGGATTTCCAAAAGCACGATGCGAGAATGCGTTGAGGAAGACCGGCGGCGTTCAGCTCGCCCTGGATGAATTGCTGTCTGGGGTGCTGGTAGATTCCTCTCTGCAGGTACTCGAAACTACCACACTGCCATTTTTCGAAGCAAGTTCACGTGTCGAGCACGTCGCCGCTGCTCGAGCGAGGCTCATTATTTTGCTTAGTCATGCGTGGCCGCTTTTGTTAGCGTGACTTTGTTTCGTTAGCAACAGTGGAAAGTCTATAGCAGCGGCGCTCAAAGTTAACGATATCGCTCCCGCTTGGACGAAAGACAAGGGGGAAAAATACAAAGAGGACGGAAACGTTAAAAGATCATTTACTTAACATCGTTAGGCTGCTGTTGAAATGCAAACAATCGCCTGCTCAGTTTCTTGCTGACTTGTCAGCTTCTAAATACGATTGCTTGGTCCAAGTGCAACATAAAATATTGCATTTGTACACTGTGGCTCCGCTGCTTTTAAGCACCTCGACATGTCGCACACCACGGGTATCTCCTGCGGAATATAATGACGCAAAATACGGCTTGGGGGCGGTTTCGGCCGCGCAATCGCAGTGGCGAGTATGTGCAACATACAGTACAATGCTCACTGACCATTTGCGCTGATACTAGCTTAGAGTTTACAATTGGCGAGCTGGTAACGCAGTAGTTACTATTCAAATTATTGTTAAGTGCTCTCATCTAATGCCGGTGTTGGCCTGCCAGACGTTTACTACACTTCCCAAAAATTTTGGTTTTAGTCGAAAAGTATGATAAACGTTATTTTTCAAGTAGCATCAAGTGCTTCATAGCGTAAGCGTTCGATTTTTCGCTTCTATAACAGTAGCATCACTCGCAGGATGTTTATATATCCGATGAAGAAGACCTGGCGTTGTTGGAAGAAGAAATAAAATCGTCCTCGGGTTCTCACGGCGAAGGCAGCTACCTCCAAGATGGCGATGACCACCAGTCCGAAGACGCATACAGCGAAGTGTTAGTGTTTCGTCGCAATTTTTCCGTAACATCTTTTCTTTGCGGCCTATACTGCGGCTGTGTTACAACCAAGAAACAAGTTTTATTTACTATCACGGGCCGCATGATTTGTGGAATGTCGCTGGCGCTTTGCAAAAAATAATTTTATCTTGAAATTCTGCCTTTATCTTCGTGAGCAAGAGACTGCTCTTAACTTACTGTCCAAGTATCTGCTTATGATAGGATTTCATTTTGACGCGATGTTATGCTTTACATGGGTAACGAAACTTCCGATGCGGGCCATACTAAATGTCCACGCGGGCGGTAGGACCCCCACCCCTGATCGAAATGTTGAATACGACATTCGAAAACTTTCAAGACGGATATCGCCTGTTAACCGAGTCCGGCTCATAATGTCAGTGCACTGAGGATTTATGTGCCACTTCCTTACGATATTTGATCTCGCATTACCGGAAAGTCTTATAATTGTGCAAGTTGTGCTTTCGCACTTTCCAGAGATACTTGCGTTGTATTAGTTGCCTACGGAAAAAAATCCTTCTCACTGGAAAGCAGCATTCGTCATTTGCAGGGAATATAATTCGCTCTGGGTCGGGAACGTCACGCAAAGCATAAAGGAAGAGCAGATGATGCAGTATTTCAGTCAATTCGGTGAACTTACTGGAGTCAACATGCTCTACCCGAGTCGTTGCGCCTTCGTCAATTACCGCGATCCGGAATCCGCGAAGCTAGCTCTGCTTGCACGCGACGTAAGATGGATTCATTATCCGCTTGTTTTGAATCTACTTTTAAAGGAGCGATTTGACAGAATGCTTGTGTTCTTTTGTTGATCGCGAGCTGGTTAAAGCAGGGGTGAAAATTTTTTTGTGAATGTTTAGTAGTGCGCGGAAATTTTTAGTAGCGCACACATATAAGCTTTGCCATAATATTGCACTTAATATTATGGCAAAGCTGTAAACTAGGCATTGCTATGTCGCTGCAAATCCCGTTCGCGCACTCCAAGCTTGCAGTCGCGCGACCGCATTTTTGCACCCCTGGTTAAAGGTATAGTGCTGCACAAACACTCCCACAGATTGCAAAGAGCGGAATGCCAAGTTGGAGGTGACTGCGTGCTTGAAGATAATAATCGTTGCATTGTAACCGTGTCAGACCAATTTTACTGTGCTTCAACTGCAGTGTTACCACGTCCGCAACCGGTCGTTTCTAGATGAATTTGTTTTGGGCGGCACTTCCATGTATTGCATTGTCCTGGCGTTCCCGCTATTTCTTGAGACGTTAAGCTATTATGCGAAGCCAAACATTGTGGGCCGTAAACTGCTGCGTTCCAAAACGTGTCACGACCTACAGCCCTGTTTGGCGGTTTAACTGCAAGCAAACGTGCCTCGCATGTCTGCCCACTTTTGATAGTTGTTGGGAGCGGGCGTGACCAGAAAAGATATTTTCAAAAAAAAGTCGAGCTGTTTGTCAGAACTTTGGAATCATCAGATTCAGGACATTTTCTCGAAGTCCGTAACCAATTGCAAGATACTGGCCTTTTGCTTGATGAATCTATAACCTCTGTGCAACGCCACCTACCCCAGCCTTTCGACCGGTCACCTGTTCCTGGTCGAGCAAGCAAGCTGACCAGTGCAGACGTTGTCAGTGCGGAATTTATTTGAGGTCATGTTGTCCGGCTCCGTCCATGGCTTGTTTGTCATTCGTGTGTAAAAGCAATTGAGTTCGATACGAGAACAAATAGACAGTAGGTCGTGCTTCCGGTAATTGGTTGATATCAATAGCGGCTGGCGATCTTGAAGGCTTTTGCGCGTGTTCGACCTTTCCTGAAACGTCGTCGCATCTTACGGCAGCACGATGCTATTTCTATTGTTGTCACGAAGTTTTTCATTGCAAGTGAAAAAGTCACGCGAAAATTGCATAAAAAGATGTCGGCAAAGTTAGTGAAAAAGAAAATATCGTAAAAGGACGAGGAAGTGCGCCAACCAGGCAACAGTTTGGTGCTTTATCCGCGTTATATTATATGACAAGGAAAATGGCAGATGTTACTGCGGATCATGATTTATCGACAAATCGTAAACAAAATGCTGACTTGGTGTCGCGAACTGAGTTTGCATTGTCGGGGTTGGATTATTTGATTGTGTCGCAAATATAATTCTTCTACGTCTGTGGTAACACGTGAAGGCCACTGCGTGCTGAACTAGCCTTTGCGGGTTGTCGTTAAAAAAGAAATGCTCTTGTACGAAAGTGCAGTGCCCAAACTATTCAGCTGGTAGATGTGCGCAGCATTGCCTTGACCACTGTTGAAAATGTATGCACATGACAAAGAGAAACACGCTACTGCAAATTGCACTTATCTGATAAAGACATGGGGCAATGACAAAATGGTCGATTACATCGGGCACCGAGGGTGCGTGCGTGGTTTGGCGGATTGCATTTTAGACCACTGTCGTCAACCTTTGGCCTGACTGTGGTTGATCTCCATGCGGCATTTTAGCGCCAGATAATATTTTCGTCCGTAGCAATAAATTCGTGAAGTACGAGTAGGTAAGCCAAAGTCGTGTATGCAGCAACGCGTAACAATTTCCAGTTGTAGTCGGTTCTATCCGTCGTTTGTCATCAGCGCAAACAATGTTTGGCTAATAGTTTCAGCCTGATGGTGCTTTTGTAATTGAAAAATAATTGTTTCTTTTCAGACGATTGAGGTTGAAGACACCACTCTGATAATTCGTTATCCGGAAAGAGCTTTTCGTAGCGCACCGAAAAGTTCGCCAAGGTATGTAGCGTTGGCGATAGACGTTTAACCTTGTGCGGCTCTTAAGTTAAAAAAGCAACAATTAAGCTGCGTGGATTTTAGTTCGTCACGCGGCAGAGGCAGACAAGAGTCTATTTTTTCGGCTCCGCATCCGATCCCAGTCCAAACACTTCTTTCCACTAATTTGAAAAATTCAAAGTTCGACTCTGCCCCAGACTCAGCGTAACGCATGTTGACGAAAATCCGCCTCCGCTTGAAAGCTGCGGACTCCGTTCCGCTGACTCTGCTGCGACTCCGTTTTTGGCCTGCTGCTCCACTGCGCACGGCTCTTCTCCCATACCCGAAGATATGGCACGTAGTCGCATGCTGAAAAAGCAGCAGCTTCTGGATCAGTTTCACCCAAATAAAAAAGACCTGTGTGGTAATGCGGACAAATGTATGAAACTTAAGGAAAAAACAAGCGAATGCGAACTTACAGAACTGTTAGCGGAAGATAAACTACCCCAGAATTTTCTTGTTTGAAAACGGGATGTTGTTATCTTCGGAAATTTATCTTATAAGAGCAGTGTTTTTTTAAGGTGTTTTGAGGGACCAAAACGGTCTCTCAAATTCCTCCAATGGTCTCTCAAAATATAGTGACCTGAGATCACATCAATGGAGAACGG
>JGI24021J15306_10007909_pt1 | contig 13011 bp, 10 predicted proteins | sample Ectturendosymbi1_FD_15306 | JGI IMG/M metagenome (IMG submission 15306) | reverse complement strand
ATGACCCAAAGGGTGGATCAGTGAAGATCAACTGAAGGCTTTGAGATTGTATGTATTGTGTCAGTCACATACAAACACCTCTTTGAAATGTGTGAAGCACAATAATTTCCTTTAAAGATTGAATAACAAAGTTCCCCACATTTTAATGAACAAAATTAAAAAACGAATTGAGAAATTTTATTAGGTTGAGAGCTGTGTGGATTTTGAAATTCATTGAGTTTCATATAGTTACTTCAAGTAACTATACCATTTGAAAAGCATTTGATTGGTCAGGAATATGGTTCTGAATTTCCTGAATAGCAACCTCATCACAACCAGACTGAGTGTTTTTATCATGAAGTCATCATGCATTTGTAATATAAAAAGAAATGAGCATTTTCTAGCACATGTGTAAAAATATGCAATTAGTTGCCCTCTACAAATAAACAGTGGGATCAAATGTAGACCTGATGTTTCAATCACTGAAAGTTTTTAGTACTTTCTTTTAAATTGGCATTTATACTATAATTTCTCTTTGTGCCCACAGGAAGGTCAAACGTTTGTGCTGCTGAATGGAGATCAATCTATAACATCACGCGTTATAAAAGGTTAAGGTCACTCAAAATCAATATTATTAATGCATGTTAATTGGAAAGAGATGGTTGTAATACAGAAAGAAAATCGTGTTTAACTCTTTGGTGTTCGCTAGGATTCGGGGATATCGGAAAAAAATGCCTGAGCACACGTGGCTTTGCGCGGGAATTTCTCCGGTCTGGTATGCTCTACAGACCTGGTAAAAGTCTCAAAAGACGCAGCAAGTCTTCTAGTGTGCAGTTGAAAAAACATTTTTTTGCCTGGGGGGTGCGGGTTTTTTGTGAGTGATGTCATAAGTGGAGGACTTTTTGGCCACCTTGGCCCACTTTGCCTGACCCTGGGCGCCAACCGTTAGGTGGTAGTATTTCGCTGAAGTTTTTAATGGAAACTAAGCTACAATCCGAGTCGTTTGATACTTTGGATGACCTGCTGAGGTTTTGGGTTCAAAAGTTGTGATGTAAGTTAGTAAAAATATTTGACTAATTAGATAATTAATTAATTTGTTTATATTAGATCATAACTTTTGAACCAGAAATGCTAGAAAGTCGATCAAAGACTCAAGACTCGAGCCTAGTTTCTAATGAAAACTTCAGCAAAACAGCGAAATACTTTGGCCTAGCAGTTGGGCCCTAGGCCAGGCAACATGAGCCACAATGACCACAAAACTACTTCACTTATGACGTCAGTCACAAAAATCCGCACTCCCCGACCAAAAAATTTTTTTTCGAGTGCAATCTACTAGACTGGCCGATCCGCTTGAGACCTTGAACAGCTCTCTAGCGCAATTGGCGGAGGAGCTAGGGCATTGGTAAGGCAACCAAAAACTGCTGTTTTTTAGGCTGAAATCGAAGTACGAATATATCGTAGACCGGCTCTCAAAGTGTTAAACATTTGAACAACACATAGGAACTGCTTTAAATGCATCAAGGTGTGTGCATTGGACATAAGGAAAGTCAGATTTTACATATGTATATGTGCCTGCATGCTGGGTTTCATGCTAGTTAGTGGTCATAATCAAGCTGCAAACTTAAAAATTTCGGTTTTAAAAGCTGTACTGCTTTAAAAAATTGCATTAAAAATGAAAATCCCCCGTTAAATTCACCAAAATATTGTTGTGACATGTTCATACTACATGGTGCAACAACCCAAAGAGTATTTTTTGCGCATCCACTTTACAGTGGGTAGTCCGCAAGTCCTGGAAATCAAAAAACACCATGCAGAACACAGCTTTCAGCCACAAGTGTTAGGCCGGCTGCAGTGATCATGTGTTGGTGAGTACAAACAGGAAAACATAATTTGGGTTTTGGGCAAAACCCCGCACGCAACTTCACATACGTGTAAACCATTATAAAATTCACTTCACTCCACTTTACGTCGCTGGAGTGTAAACCGGCCTTAATATTTAAAATAAAACAAAACAATGGTGAAACTGTTGCAATAAGTAGTTTGGTATTCTTTTGACCTAGTCATTGCATAATCACTAATCAGTGTCAAAAAAGCAACATCAAGCAACAACATTTGCAAGCTTCCACCAGACATGTCAACATGCGCAGAATTTTGGACTTTCTTGTATATAATAGTATGCATTGCATTTGTTCATTTTATTACATTTATGTTGGTTGAAAGCACCACCAATACAACACTGACTGTGATATAACTATCGGAAAATACCCGATCGACCAAACTCCATTTCTTGAAAGATGAAAAACTTGAGTTTCTTTGAAGATACTAAAAATGGTCCAACAATCATAAGATTGCACCACTAAAACCATCACATTGACTTTCACTCCAATTAAGAATATTAATATAAAGTTGTGATTAACCTTAGCCTAATTATTTCTTACCGCGAACTGACACAAATCCTCCAACTGTATGTGTTATTTTAGCAAATTTGCCTTGAATAAACAAGACTTCATATAATATTCGGTAGAGCATTGCCAAAACATTTTTTGTGTGCAAAACACATCATAGTCCGTTATGTGTTTTATAAACATTGGTTCATAACTTGATGGAACAGTGGAACCAAGAGTCTTCACCTTCAATTAAAAAATGGCAGCTTCTATTTTGCCACCAAGATGATGGCAGCAACAGACTTGGCATAAATGAAACAAACATAAAAGATAAACCCCAAACCTAACCCTAATTGTAGCCCTAATGCTAACACTAACCAGTAACCCTAACGCTAACCCTAAAGTTAATCCTCACGCTAACACTAGCGCTAACCTAACCTTACAACAACATCTAAGCATAGCTGTATAAAGTAAAGTTTTGGAAAAAAAAGGGAAGTCGCCAAGAAGGTGAGAGTTAAACCAAAAAGCAATGGCATAGGCTACTAGACGTGAAGTATAACTGCTGCGCTACGAGCAGCACTCCGATTGACTGCATGACAAACTGACCTATTTATTCAAATTGCGTCATGCGATGCGACCAAATGTTCTGCTGGAGGCACAATAGTATGTACTTTCCACGATGGGTGTAAGCAAGGAATCGATCAGCAAATTTTTAATGGGAAATCGATTTCACATTAAATTATGCATCCTCAGTCCTTATTCAAATAGATTCTATTTGAATAAGGCTATTTGAATAAGGACTGAGGATGCGTAATTTTACGTGAAATCGATTTCCTATTAAAAATGTGCTGATCGATTCCTTGCTTACACGCATCGTGGAAAGTACATACTTGAATAAAGATATGTGCAAGTTTGAATCATCGCAAGAAGACGAAAGCAGATGGCAGTCGACTGATTCCTCGAAAGCATACAGAAACACTAGTGCTTTTAAGTGTGGAGGCACAATATTAAATTGTTCAGCCGATCTGTTGCCACCAGCATCTTGGCGGTAAAATAGACACTACCTTAAAAAGTACATGAAAAATGACTGTTATGAGATAATTCATGTAGTAATTAATGGCTAGCAAAATTAAACACAGTTAGCCGTAAGTTGCACAACGTGCTTATCATGTTTTTCAGTCAGTTCAAGTGCTTTACTGTGATTGTAGATATATAGCTGTACTGTGTTCATCTGACTAACTAATGACATAGTATATCATTTTATCAGTACAGTAGGCTAGGTAAGGGATAACTAAATAACTTCTACTACTATAGCAAGTAAAGTTCAGCTACCCCCATCTTAGCTAAACTAAAAATTACTGCCACCTGCAGTTTGAGTTTGCTAAAATGTCTTTCCATTGTGTAACTAAATAATGCCAAAAGTTTGATTGCATAGAAAGTGGCTGGGTGAAATGTTTTGCCAGTTAACTGAACATAAGCAAATGCATTCCACGTCCAGGAAGTTTTCATCGACTACCAAAACGATGATGAAGCTTGTGCCACACATGGGTGGTAGAACCTTTTCAAAGTGAGGGGCACAAGTGCACATTGAAAATAAATTATAGCATATTTTGTGGTTTCACTTGGCAAATGTGATGTCACAATCATTGAAATATGACGTAATTACATATACACCGCATGAAGGTTTAAATTACACCATTTTAGACAAAACTACACCACTATGAAATCGTATCGGTGAATCACCTGAAATTCAAATAGGCTGTCACAGGGGCGACCCTGGTCATTAGCGTCACTCAGGCTAATCATACGATTTATTCTGACTGACTGAATAAAACCGTTCGACGCTTTCGTCACTGAAATTTGCATTTGCTTTTATTCTGGCTAGCATTATCGTTGCCCTGTGACGTTATGTTATGTAACAATAAATGAGAAATTCTCATGATAACTTCTCCCTTGTTAAGTAACGTACGTCACAGAGCAATGCTAACATCACAGTGGCGGTTCTTAGGGGAAACCTGGGTAAGCCATGGCCCCTCAGGTTTTTGGCTGGCCCCTTAGTTGGCCTCCCCAGTTTTTTGCTTAATTTCACATTCAAGTTCGTTTGATTGACATATACAGCAGATAACTTTCAGCCAGCAAAATTTGAAATGATTTTAAGACTTTCTGGCAACGGTTTTGACGATATTCACAAGCCTATGTTGGGTTTGGCAAGTTTAATCATAGCAAATCAATCTTCATTACAGTGGAAAATCACCATGCAGGAGAGCAGTGGCGTAGCTAGCCCAAAAAATTGGGGAGGCCAAAACGTTTGATTNTAGGCAAATAACACTATTTTGTTTGGAAAAACGCCTCTCAAAGCACAAAATGACTATATTTTCAGAAAATTTNGGGGTGGCCATGGCCTTTTTAGCCCTCCTGGCTGTGCCTATGCAGGAGAGACACTTATGTTGGCCCCCCTACTTTTTCCTTGGCCCTGCAGTGCCCCTCAGTTTTCATTCTAGAATCGCCACTGTAACGCCAGAAAGTCATCCGTTCATTTACTAGGCTCATTCATATTTGCCGGAGTTGCTGGACAATTCATCGTTCGTTTGAAATTACTCTCTAAATGGAAACTGTCCACTGGATTGAACTTCAAATCCAATGTTCTTTACAAATCCATTGCTTTAAAAAACATTTAGTACATTCCAATATGAAATATGTTTTAAAAAATACTTAGCTACATAGGATAGCTGGAATTCCAAATTGAGCCCGAGTAAAGCGCAAGCGAACGAAGTCGTGAGAACGCCTACTACGAACGATATTGTTTTATTCAGGTCACCTGTAACAGGAACGTGAAAGGCCAGACATGGAACGAAAATATATGAACAGTGACAAGGCCCAAAGAAAAAAGCCCAAGTTAACAACTTAGTGAAGTGGGACCGTGGGTGGTGGAACAAACATACAAAGCAAGCTTGCGTTCTCCGATATAAATCGTATTCGAAAACTCGGGCGAAGCCCGAGGAGCCCATATGCTCGAGTAGCCACTGGCTGTTAACAATACAATGAACACAGGTTTAAAAAACAGGCAAAATGACACAGCATTGATACCTGTCTTAAACACATTCAAAATCACAATTTTTCTTCATCTAGAATAGAGGTGGGCAAACTACGGCCCGCAGGCCACGTGCGGCCCACGAGGGCATTTTGTGCAGCCGCAAGGCAGTCACACATAACACATTGGAGTCTATCTTGAAGTAATGTTATCGATTAGATTAGAATTATCAAGTTTTTTTTCCACACATTTTAGTCGAAAACGCATTTTTACTCAACCGGAAGTGACTAATTTTACAAATTACATTTATTTTATGATGGCTCATGTAAAACTTTTTTTAAGGTTTCAAAGCGACTAAGCTATAGATGTAATATATTTGTAAAGTAATACGAGCATGCGGCCCTAGGTAGCAATAAAATCTTCAATGTGGCCCTCCGTAGAAAATGTTTGCCCACGCCTGATTTAGAACACAAAGAAATCATGACCAAATACTCATTCTACAACTGCATTACTAGATACCGGAATACAAAGACAAGACAAAACATACATAGCAACTAGCAAGTTGTCCGTAAGGATGCTAATTGTGTTGCCAATCCAGAAATATAATATAGCTATTTAGCGTTGCCAATACAAAAACAAAATTAAAATTGATCTGTCAAATATTTCAATTTGCGTATAAGATTCAGTAAAATTACACTATTTAGAATGGTGTTAAAACACTTGAAAATAAACAAAGTTTTTAATGGTGTGGCACGAACTTTTCCTACATGCAAGCATAATGATAATCCTGTTTGTCATGTGGCCATATCTCAACCAATGGTCTTCAACTAATAACTATGGGAAAATTCATAGCACAAGCACGGGCAACATATACTATATAATATAGGCCTACAAACATCGTTTGCCTCATGAAGAAAAACAGACGCTACCTTTAAATATACAAAATGTTATTAAATTTTTTTTTGAAAAATTGTCACGCTACTCTTTCCTACTGTGTGCAAAGTCATAGCAAGTTTTCCGTCACAATTTATCAAAATAAGATATTTGTTTTTGCAGTTGCACTAACTGACACACAAGCAAAAATCCATTTGAAGCACTGTCTCCACCAACATGCATCCTTTGCTTCAATTGTTGTCAATCAATGGAGAGACGACATACATTCAGCAGAGCAGTTTTGCCATACAGTCAAAGCAGCATTATATGATTATATATAATATAGTATACTAATACAATGTTCACATTATATACAGAATGGGTAGTTAGTTAACATAGGGTTGCCATCCGTCAAGTTTTTCCCGGACATGTCCGAGACTTTAGTGGCCAAATATGCATCAGGGAGAAGTGCTAAAAAGTGCTTAAATGGACGGGATTTTCGAATAATGCATTTTATGAAATCTAACCGCAATGTTTTCACAATAATTATAATATTTAGTGCTAAAGATTAAACTTATAATTTTTACTGGTAAAATGGCTAAGCGAAAATGTAAATTTACTGACAAGATGAATGCAAAACACCTATGCTTCCGGAAAGGTAGAAGTGAATGGGAATTCATACCATAATGAGAGTGTTAAGTGTGTGTTTTCGTTGCAAAAATTGGTCAAAATGACTAACATATATCCGTCAGGAATTGTGCCTCATCAAATATAGTAACCCTAACTTAACAAACCTTTAAGTTTAAACTTGCAGCCCTGAACCTAAAGCATGCAGCCCTGAAAGCATTTTCCTAGTTAGATCGATGCATACCAGTTGAGTTAGCTGTCCAGAGTTCTGGAATCTGGATTAGCAATTTGCATGCAATTGCATCAGATCAGAGCAGTGACTGCAGCACGCCACCTGCAGGAAAACTAACAGCAATATTCTACCTAAACCTGCTACGAATCTTCGCCCAGAGGGATCGGGAAAACACAGGTAAAAGCTGTAGGATAAACAAGTAAAATAGGGTTGCCATACGTCAGGTTCTGAGGTTTTTCCCTGACATGTCCGGGATTTTGGTGGCCAAATATGCGTCAGGGAGAAATGTTAAACAGTGCTTCATTGTCCGGAATTTTGGAATAATGCATTTTATGAAATCTAACCGCCATATTTGGCACGTTGGGTTCCATTTCATAGAAAGAAATTTCGTAGAAAAACGTGAAATTTCGAGTGACTCGGAAGTGACTAGAGCTTGCAAACCAATGACTCGAAGTGACTCAACAGTTTTTGCGACTCTACTGTGACTCGACTCGCCCAAGCCATGACTCTGACACTGACTCGACTCGAAAAAATTTTAGATAACTCTGACTCGAAGGGCTGGCGACTCTGATTCGACAAAAATGACTTGGACAGATCACTGGGACTATGGAGCCGAAACTCAAATTTCGGGTTCCGGTTCCAGCTCCAAGCATCCAATTTTTTAGCTCTGGCTCTAACCTCTTGAAGATTATGGCTCCGGTTCTAGAACGATTCGGTCTGTTAAAAACTGAAAAACATTGCATTATTAGTACAATTGGTTTCCTATGCAAAGTATGTCTGTTGAATCGGAACTCAGGTTTCAGGCTCCGGCTCCACCATTCAAAAAAATTTTGCTCCTTCTCCAGCTCCATGTAGCCCTGGTCAGAATCAACTCTTTTTGGAAATGCATAACATTGTTCCTGCAAATGCAATTGCATTCGTTTTGTTTGTTCCTCTTTTGTGCTAAATAAACTCCCCTTTGATTAGCATTGAAATATTTTCAAATCAAAATAATATTTTTCCCAACACTAAAATCATAACGGAGGGGCAATTTTGAAGCAAAGTTCCTGTAGCGGGCAATTGAACACTAGAGGTTGAAGACCGCTGATGTAATGAAATCCCACTTTAATATAATTGCAATGGAGTACTAAGTGGGCTTTCGTTTTCAGATTTTCACTGTTTGCAACTTGAATATATGGACACAGTCTACTGGCATTCAAAAATGCAATTTCAAAAATTGATTTGCACTTGATTTTTTTCGGTCATAGACCAAAATGTTCTTGAAATGACCGAAAAAAATCAAGTCATTTCGGTCAGAAATATCTGAAAACAAAGGCTAAAAACATTTTTATATGACGAGTTTGAATGTAACTGTGATACAACAGACCAAAATGTTTCAGTGACTAAAATGTCTCAGCTACAAATGACCAAAATGTTTCGGCGAAAAAACAAAAGATTTGTACTGGTGTTACGTCAGTGTGGTTGGAGCTTCACAATCATACCGAAACAGTTTTGCGTTGTGCAGCTCCTTTTTCATTGTAAACTCTTCAGGAAATTCCTTCCTGTTTTGTTCCATTCCTCTAAAAGTGACTACATTTCCATTTAATAGCGAGTCAACTTGCCAGGTCAAGCGAAGGTGCAAAATTATCATATGTGACATTGCAAGTTAGAAAACCAAGCCAATTAGCTTAACACTCTTGGAGCCGGTTGAATTACGCCAAAAAGGTATAATTTGCCCATATTGGCCAAGTTTTGCAACTCCATAACTCGCCAGTCAATTGTGATAGTGAACTATCCAACACCTCAAAAATACAAGTCCTCAAGTTTGCAATAAAAGAAATTAATTTTCGTTTTGGATTTCGGTTTTTTGTGGGTGACGTCATAAGTGGAGTAGGTTTTTGGCCATTTTGGCTCAGGTTACCTGACTCTGGGCTTGACCGCTAGATGGAAGTATTTCACTCAAGTTTTTATTGGAAATAAAAGAGCCTTTGACCAGGTTTATAGCATTTGCCATTTCGGGTTCGAAAGTTATGGCCAAAAAACATGCAATTGGTAATTTAGCAAAAATTTTTAATTTTAGCCTAACTTTTGAACCAGAAATACCCTAACTTTGAAGCCAAAAGACTGAGACCCATCTTTATCGGACCATTCACACAAAAGATTTTGCGAAATTTGTAATTAATGCACGACCGGCTATAAACCTTTTCCTTGACATTTTGTGACAGTTTAGCATTTATGTTACTAGTTAACACTTAAATATGTAGAAAACCAAGTTACACTAGGTGCATATCATTTCAGGTGACTGGTTGCCCATATTGGAAAATCTCCAATAAGTTAGTACAAAATGTTGCAGTCAACGTTTTGTTTTTCCTCTGACAACCTGACCAATGATGTCAAATGTGTCACTATTTGCATTGTACCACCCCACATGTGAAGAAAACTAAGCTATGACAATATAGGAATGGTACTGATGTCAAGGCTTACAAAGGTGTGGATGATGAATCAGTGCTAAGTAGGGGGTATATGCCAATTGATTTTTGCATTAGCATCACCGTACAATCACATTTCACTGCGATTCCAATTCTGTGTCGATGCATGCCGTTCTTGTAGGTCAGCGGTTCCCATATTTTTGGAGCTCGAACCAAGTTTTGGTTTGGTGAACATCTCGCTACCCAAGCCGCAAGCAGCGTATGAAAAAAATAATTGCATGGATGATTTTTGGCAGTAAGTCACTACGTCCGTTTTGCAATGTGAGCCATCTACTCCTAAGTTCCTACGCTACAAGCAGACAAGCAACGGGAACATTGAAAATACACAACTCAGGTTTGGATTGTCTGAGCATGACCCAGTTTTTGACCCTTCGCAACGCTGGTTTGGGTCACGACCCATACTTTGGGAACCACTGTTCTAGGCAGTACGCACTACAATTTTTAAGCAAAATTTTACAGCAAAAAGTTGAAATGCACAGCATCCCACTTCAAAAGAAAAATAGAAAAATTCATGACGTTTCATTGCTATGCTATTTGTCACTTCAATGTTATTAACACAGACAAGACAGCCTATGTCAAAAGTGCCTTATTTGACACGTCCCACCATTTAGTGTTAACCACCAGTCAAAAGGCAACAGCTCGATAACCATTTTTTTTCGGTGCCCTGGCATTTTTGCCATGATTTTTTTGTGATGTTGTAAATTCCCAGTTATTGCCAATTAACTAAAGTCAACTCACTTCTGAGGCAAACTGAGAAAACTATCGTGAGAGAAATGTGTGGTGCAAAACTGATGGACAAAAAGAACACCTTGAAGAAATGATGAAGATGCAGCAAGAAAAATATGCAAAATCAAGCAATAACAAGTAGAGTGCGATGTTGCATATACGTTGTGGTTCCCAACAGTGATAGCGTGACTCGAGTCAATGACTCGACGCGAATCGAGTCACGATTTGTGGTGACTCGGACTCGACTCGAGTCACGTTAAGAAAATGGTTACTCGACTCGACTCGAGTCATGTTTTTCACAAATTGACTCGACTCGAGTCACAGTCATTTTTACAATATCTTTGAGTTCCTGATGGACAAACCCAGTTCGTTTGCACACAAAGAAATGAACATTTTATGCTTCAGTGATGTTCAAGATTGGCGCAAATTTTATGTTTTGTCTGTCTAGTTGTGCTATGCTGCATTTTAAGAATCAAGTGTCCCCAGACCTGAGACTTTGCTTTCACTGAGGGTCAGTAGGGCACAATAACTTGACACCTTATNGTGGTTTTATATAGTATTTGCATATCGTGATCTTGACAGTGGACCTCATACTGTGACCTTGAGTCTTTTCCAGATGCCAGTAAAGTGATTGAAGTTTTCCAGATTCAAATCCAAACCAAAAACTATATTGCAAGATATAATGCAAATGCGAAAAACGAATCTTGTTTAAATCCAAATTCCTGCCACTGTCATTAGCCTAACCCCAGGTGGCGACGTGATAAAGTCACATATAACGTTGAATTCGTAGCAGCAATAGGTGAGTGAACCTACCCAAATGCATAATCGCAATTGCTATTATCTTCATATCCTGAGAATTGTCGGTTGGACTCTTTGTTTGGTTGGCTCAGGGCGACACAGCATTGTGCCTGCAACAAATGGCTCCCAACGTGTCGGTGGCCAACCGCGAGGTTACAGCAACATCCCTCGTTTTTCCAACAAAGCACACCTATTGCACGTTCTTTTTGTGAAGGTTGTACCTGGCACCACCTTCACATCCTGGTCAAAGCACCACTTTGTTGTGATTGGAAAGGCAGAGCAGCAAGTGCGCAAACCTTCACACTGTGGCACCAAGCAACAATAAAGATGCCACGTCGTGCTAATTTTATTTCTGTTTGTTCGCGCCACACGGGTGTTGTCACGCAAATCCCGTTCGCGGTGAACCGCACATTCAACACAATGCTAACTGAGAGGCTGCAGCACTTGCAGAAAGGTTGGGCTAGACTCTTTGAAATGACTGAGTGTGAAAGAGACAAGTAAAATGCAAACTGAGAACTTGAATATATTTTTTGTGAAGAAAAAAATTGAAGGCATGAATACCCTGCAATCAAACTTGTCAAAACAACATTGGGTAGCATTTTCTAACTTATCGGGCGCCATTTTATGGCAAGTTGGGCGAATTTCATAGCAAAAAATGTCGTAGAAAAAACGTGAAATTTGGTGTGACTCGATATTGACTTGAGCTTGCAAACCAATGACTCGAAGTAACTCGACAGTTCTCGAGACTCGACTCGACCAAGTCACGACTGTGACTCAAAAAAATTTTAGATGACTCTGACTCGACTCCGACTCGAAGGGTTTGCGACTCTGACTCGACAAATATGACTCGGACGCATCACTGGTTCCCAAACGTTTTCTGATTGCGTACTATTTCTGGGTCCAATGCTGTCACCATGTAGGCCTACCACCTGGTTCCAAGACAACTCAATGTGCCAAATATCATTCGATCAAAAATTTGGAAAGCCACAATTGACACAAATGCAATACGAACAAAATGGTTGCCCTGTGAAATTAAATATCATGGCTATTTTTGGAAAGCAACAAGGAGAGTAGGCTATATAAATTTGGAATTTATTAACAGAACTTGACAAGTAAAATCTACAGCTGTGAATATATTTTTTGTGAAGAAAAAACAGACGTTATTGCGTACCACCTTGAAGGCCTTCATGTACCACCAGTGGTATGTGTACCACAGTTTGAGGAGCACTGTTTCAAAGAGAGATGAGGATCATGTCCTATGAAAGATGCTGAGTTTCAATGAGGGTTAGTAAAACGGGGATGACCATGAAAAACATGCAAGAGGCAAGTAGAAAATGAAGTTAAAGGAATAGGGTTGTGGAAGGAAAAGGACTTTGATGGAGTAATAACATAAAGTTAATTCATGGCAGAATTGTGGTAAATCCAGCCATCCCCATTAACAGAGACAAAACCTAGTTCAAACTAGAACACTACTATCAGGTTACAAACTTACGAAATGTAGTCTATTGCATTTTTGTCCTATAAGACCGATGTTATGGATATCACTTGGAGATGGTGGACTGAAGGTAGGTGTTGTTTGAGCAGGTTTTGAAAATAAATTTTTCAGTGGACAAGGATAGATACGGTTTGTGCAAAGTTCGTAGTATTTGATTTTAAATTTAGTATATCGTATTGCTTAATCTACTTCACTGGCTTCATGTCTTTTGAGGCAGATATGTTACACTGGGAAACCTTGTTGTGATCGGAAAGCCCGAGCGGTAGGTGCGCAAAGTTTCACACTGTGGCAGCAAGCAACAATAGAGTTCACCCGACGAGATCACTCTATTATTGCTTGCTCGCGCCACATATATATGGTGTTGTTCTTCGCGCACATTCGATTCGTGTTGAACCGCG
>JGI24021J15306_10007908_pt1 | contig 13011 bp, 8 predicted proteins | sample Ectturendosymbi1_FD_15306 | JGI IMG/M metagenome (IMG submission 15306) | reverse complement strand
GGCTCAAAGACGCGGGCCGCATGTGGCCCGCGAGGGCGTTTTGTGCGGGCCGCAATGCTTTTTGGGAATTTTCAAATAATTAAAATTTAGGTTATTTAGGTTATTCACTGGTATTAAAAAGTGCTCGGCTTGGGAGTGAACAAGTTCTTTTGAAACGAACGCAGAGACGGCTAGAAATGATTTGCCTTGAACTTTTATGATTCCTTTATCAGGAAATTAGATGTAAATGCTGTTTCTAGTAAAGTTCAGGTACCGTCATTGTTGCGTCAGCGTCATAATACCAACTAACTAGAAATTCTAACCGGAACGCCGTACCGGAAATAATTCTTTTACCGGAACGGCGTTCCGGGCCGTTCCGGCTTACTTTCACCTCTACCTTTAACACCAAACAACGTTTTGGGGCATTGGTAGGAATTGCTGATATTTATCGTCATAAAATTAAACAAACACACGTTTGTGGTTCCATCAGTATATCCAGAGGTTCCAAACCTTTTTACTTCTGCACTCCTAAGATTTCATTCTGACCTTGCATCGCCTGCAATTCATAATCGACAACTAACTTTGAAACGTGCTAAAATGATTTAAAGTTTTTGTATGCAAATAAAATCAAACATATGGAAAAAGAAGGATGACAGAGATTAACATTCGAATATACTGTACTCTAGAAGAATAACAAACGCACGATAAAACTTTGCACAAAAAAGCAAGGTCAAAAGGATTATTTCCAAATTATTTTTTAAGTATTTCGGTTCAATAACTCTTTTCCCTCGTTTCTTGCTCATGAGGTTTTCAAAACGTGAAACCATCATGTTGCTTGTGAGTTCAAGTGATTTCTAGATTTGGTCCTGTTTAACAAAGAGTGTTAGGCCCTCACTCGTACAGGTATGGTTTCGCAAGTGGGATAAGCACAGCTAGAGGATTTCACCAAGTCATGGAAACATAACTGTAGTCGACAACAAATACTCTTCCAAAGTTTTCTCTCAAATTGCATTTGAAGTGCATGATTTGAACTCACTCCAACAAATGTTCTTTCAGCTCCAATCGAACCCTCAAAACAAGCGGATTTTTCCTAGTTTTTCAAAAGCAACAAGAAATTACCCCTTGCGGTTGGGGCCTAGGGCTGGACGACGTCATCCAAAAACCTTAAACCTACTCCAATAATGACGTCACCTACGATGAACTTCAAATCCAATGTTTCCAGTTTTATTTCAAATCTGAACTACAAGATTCCGTATCTTTAGAAGGTTTGAATAGCTCTCTAGCTCCATCTGCTGACGCGTTATGTTCTTCAGCCAAAAGTCTAGGACTAAGGTTACTATTGACAGGACTGAATTTGTTATCAAACTTCGTTTTGTGGCCATTGTTTTGGCCCTAAATACGTCAGAAAGTCAATCAAAGTCTCTAAAGGAGGTGTAGGAAACTTGCGTTCTTTGGGCCAAATGCGATCCGCGTGAAATTTTAGTATGGCCCGCATTATAATTTTCATTATCCAAATTAGAACACAACATCGCGTTAAAGCGAAAGTCCGTATCAAGCAGATACGTAAAAGCAGGAATCTGCAACATCAACAGTCCCGTGGTCACGCGGGAGAGGGTGGTCTGCTATGTTTAGATCCTCAAATAAAGTTCCAAGAGCCCTAAAAATGAAATATGAAACAGTATTATATATCAACGGAGTTCTGGTCAATTTTTAGAATGTCAAGCAACTCTTCTCAAATGGAAACCACCCCTTTCCTCTCTAGCGACGGTTCTGAGCATCAAAGCAAACTATAACGCATTCAGTCTTCAGCATTTGCTATATTTTAAGCTAGGAAATTGACTTTTTCCAAGTTTTCAAATGTGCAAATGTTTTTGTCAACTCAGTCATATCTAATCATAGTTCGTCCAGTTTCACTTTCAATAGATATCATTGGCAGATTTGATAATCATCAACATTGGCCAAAATAAATCGACCTTTTTGTTTATATAAATATTATGTATTAGATGCAGCATATTGTCCATTGGAGGGCCCAAAGTTTGAGAGGATACCCAACCAATGGTGTACAAGGCGGGGATGCAGGGGGTGCAGACGCATCCCCAAAACTTTGATTTGTCAAAAATCTGGGAAAATCCCTGAAAATCTGGGCAAAAATTCTGAAAATCCAGGCAACATCCATGAAAATCTGGACAAAATCCCTGAAAATACGGGAAAAAGGGTTCCCGAAACTTTTTATTTAAAACAGTGGCGCCCAACGTATGCAGAAAAACGCATGAATACCTCCATTTGGAGGTCACACCAAAAAAGGCTTTTACGATCTTTGTGGGAGAAAAGGTGTAGGCAAAAGTCGAACAAAAATTTTTAGGCAAGTTTGGGGAGATTCTGGCAAAAATCCTTCCCACCCCCAAAAATTTGCCTGCTCCTAGGCCTATGCCTATCACCGGCCCTGTATAAGTATAAAGCATATTTATACATCAAAGCTCACAAGCTGAAAAGTTATTGCTTTTAAAACTATGACTTCAAATAAATCACGTGCTAAACGTGTTTTTGAAAGAACAGGTGACAAACACTTGGATGCAATCGTAACTAAAAGATCAATGTTGGCCAAGCCTACGAAAAGAAAATATCAAAAAGAGGTTTTGCGAAGACTGGCCCACAAAAGAATTAAAGAATGTCATGGATGATCTGGAAAAGGAAGCAATGGGAAACGTTTCTTTAAAAAGCAATTAGAAAAAATAAACATTTCACCAATCTGAACAACTCTTCACACACGGCAAAGTTCTGTCTCAGGAGCACAATTCTCTCAGATGTTTCGTTAAAAATATCGAAAGATCAGCGTTTCCGTCACTTCGGCAAATTGATTCGAAAATTTATTTTAGAAGAAACATCCAAAACCGAAGGATCTCTTGAAGCAAAACAATGTCCAACATTTTTTTCGTCTAGTATTTTAGCAAACAATAATTTCCAACAAAACCACTACAGAACACGCTATTTACAAATGCTTCATTCATCTCTTTTGGTGGAAACAACCAGAGATATACCTACCGAAAACAGTTTAGAAAATAGCAGAAAAATATTAAACAGGCAACAAAAGTTTGATGTCCCTGAGCCTATTAATCCTCGAAGTAACTCTTCTCAATACAATGGATGTGGAATTTACAATGGAAACAAATCAAGCCAAATAGAAGTTGCCAAAACTTTAGCTGATGAAAACTTGTGCTTGAAACGCAATTAAAAATCTGCCCTTCAGGCAACATCTTTGCCCAACATAACACGCGAAAGATTTGCTAAAAGAAGGCATTGTCAGCATATTGGACAATGTGTTGTCAGAAAAACGACATCGATAAAGCCCACAAACACCGTACAAGAGAAAAACAGTTTTGTTGCCATCAGCGCATCAGTGCGGGAAATGTTTTACGCAAACCTCGTGTTTTACTAAACACGTGAAAAATCACGTGGAAAGAAAATCACATTTTTGTCGTCAGTGTGGAAGAATATTTTCTCTTGCCAGCACCCTAACCAACCACATGCGAACACATACTGGAAATAAACTTTTTTGCCGGGAGTGTGGAAAAAAGTTTTCCGGTGCCAGCAGCCTGACCAAGCACACGCGAACACACACTAGACAACAACCTTTTTGTTGCCAGAATCGTGGAAAAAGATTTTCCCAAGCTATCCACCTAACCAAGCACGTGCGACCACGCACTGGACAAAAACTTTTTTGTTGCCAGAAGTGTGGAAAAATATTTGCCGATGTCAGCAACCTGACCAGGGACCAAGTTTGCTAAGAAACGTTGGGGGGGACAAACCTTATTGTTTGGGTTTCGATGACGTCACTATGTTCACTCAATCGCAGTACAATCTTTTTGTAAAATTAGCAAAATGGGGGAACATTATGGAATTGATTGCCCCCTGGCTACATTCATCGTGATGGTATAGCAAGTAGTAGTGTATACAATGGTGCTATATGTAGATATCCAGAACTTAGGACTGCATTTAATATGAAAACACATTAATTTGAAGACTTGGGCTTAAATAGACACAATTATAATTCAAATTTGGTCAGTTCCAATGGATAAAATGCACTAATCACCGCATAGATCAAATCAGCAACAAACCGCATGATCTTTTGGTAAATGCTAGCAGTGCAACCCGGCGCGTAACCAGAAATCTTGTTAGGGTTGGGGAAAACAACAACCTACTTAACATTTAAATATTTTTATCCTCTTTGTTTTTGAAGCATCATCCATGAAATGTGCATGTTTCTGGCGTTTTCTCCTGAACAATTGTGTTCAGATTTAAGCCGACAAATGAAAAGTCTGCTTTCATTGAATTGAGAAGTTTTAAAAGTTTGATAGTGAAGTTCCAAGCTTCTACTTTGGATCAATGCCACCATTTGCTCATAAACCTTTCTTGCAAAAGCGCTAGTGAACCTGTTAATGCCCAGTATTACACTTGAGCAAGAAGCAATCGCGGCCGCCAATACGGTTGGGCTTGTTTCCTGTATTTACACGCTTCTGATTTACACCAACACAGCACGTTCACCAAAGCCAAGGAGCAACATTGCTCTGAGGCACTGATTCCTAAGTTAGCCTTTTACAAAACGTTTACACCTATGAGATGTGGATCCCGCTGTCATCTAGTATTTGAGCGATTAATTCATGTATGTAGTTGATAACCATAAACGCTAGAGGAGTGTTTCTCAAATTTTTTATTCCATCGCCCCCTTTTCACTCTTGACAGGTCGTTTTCGGCCCCCAAGCCTGATAAAGCAAACATAAGGTAGTGAATTTAAAGGATTTTATTTGAAGAAAGTATATATCTAAACCAAGACATTAAAAATCTGAACTAAGGAATTNTATTACGACGCTAATATTACGTTCAGAATTCTTGTGAAAATAATCCAGGACTGCGGAGCCGGAGCTAAGAATTTTGCCTGGAGCCGGAGCTCAAATTAAAAATCAGAAGGATCCGGAGCTCAGTTTAAAATTTAGGACCGGAGCCGGAGTTATGATTATATGAGAGGTAGCTCCGGCTCAGGGTTCCTTCCTAGAAACGGCTTTGCCAAATAGACATACGTGTGCTCTTTGCAGCACACTAAACGCGACTGTTAGGAATTATGACACCAGATTACAACAATGGATATGGAAACCTTTGATGTTTCTTTGGTAAGGCTGTGACATCGCTAACACTGTGACATCATAACCGTGACATCGCTAAGGCTGTGACATCTTAGCTGGTAGGCGTGGTGTTGCTGGTTGAACAATGGTTCTCAAACACTGTTCTAAGATCCCAAGCATCCTTTGTGCGGCTGTTAACAATCTTTCTGTAACAGATTCTATTTGAATAAGAGCTAATGATGCCTACTTCGTAGGCGAAATATATACTAAGCAAGAGCTTAGTGTCTGATTCTTTGCTAGGAAAGGATTCCTTTCGATAGGCAGTGTCTTTCAGTTACATCTCTAACATTTTGTGAAACAGACTTCATTAGTGTAATGAAACAAAACGTGTCAATTGACTTGTGGTAAATTTTTTTTGTGCGGTTCTCTAAGAAGAATCATAGATCTGGATTCGGCTCCTTCAGCGAAAGGGTTGAGAACCATTGTTGAAGTAAGAAAAACGTTAACTACCACATCTTACTTTCTAGTCAGAATGATCAAACCGGGTCTATGGTATAGCGATCTGAAAGGACTGAGTTATATGATAAGTAGTTATATAATAAAATATCCATTGCTTTTGTAGACGTGCAGCCATTCTGTTAGCAGGGAGTATGATTAAGACATGATACCATTTCAGATTTAAGCGTGAAATGCACGGCACGCCATTGTAAAGTGGGCATGGGCGTACGGGAAGGCTTTCTACTGGGGGGGGGCGGAAAAAATTTGCCCTAAAAATAAAACAATTTGCCCTGAAACTAACTTTCTAGTTTAATCTGAATGGGGCCTGAAACCTTATGTAAATCTATTCTATACAGATGAATACGTTTGTAATGGATTCGCCTATTACGTTGCATTTTGTTCGGTCGCGATGGAACCTTTTACATGCATTTCAATTCGCTCATAGATAAATTCGGTAATAACGTTCTTTATAATCCCTTAGAGGTGCCGTTATAGGCAAACTCTGTAGTTACCTTGCTTGTTAACTCAAAGAGGTGAAGTTACTTGCATTTTGTCTTCTCCCAGGCACGAAACTTTACGGTAATTACTTTTAGTGATGCAACTATGTACGCGACTTCTGTGACGCAACGCAATGTTTTACAAGAGACGGTTCCGGATCGTAGGGCCTGACTCCCTAAACCTGTCTGTGTTATCATTGCTGTGCGCTTGCGCAAGGCGCAAGACCCCCACTCAAAGGGGCCAAGCAATCTGCACGTCCGGGCAGCCCGGGTTCTAAAATTCCCGTTAATAAAAAACCTATCATCTTAACACCCTGCACCTCTGCCCAGCGCAAACTAGAAAACGAACAAAGAGAGAGTTACCGAGTTCTTATATCAAGCTGTTGAACTATCGACCTCCAATTGTTCGATTTTTACAGAAAACGAGGGCTTGGTCCACATCAAAGTCACTATAAACAATCACGACTTTATTCCAGTTTACACACTACACTATAGACCAAATTACACGGATCACCCCCAAGTGAATATACACTGCATTGAAAAAATTTTCACCGTTCACGATTTTTGAGCAACTTGCGCGAGTACGCGACGTTTCGGTCTAGCCGATTCGGTCTGGCCGATTCGGTCTGGCCGTTTCGGTCTGAGCCGTTTCGGTCTGGGCCCTTTCGATCTGGGAACATTTCGATCAGACTGTGAAATCTTGCAGAAATCCTACATGTTAACATTTTAATGTAAACATACTTAAATCGACGAGAGGTTTTATTTAAAAAACACACAAACATGATCCAAGATCCAACAGTTAATCAGCATAAACATATGATTTTAATTATCATCAGCAAGCAAATTAAATAATTATCGACATTTTGCAATTAAATACAAATTCTTCAAAGTCATAATTACAATTAAGATCTAATCGCAATCATGACTTCGCAAAAGGAGTTGGTATAACACCAGCTAGAGTGACATTTCGCCTGCCTATAATCATTTTAAATAAACGAAAGTATTAAGTTGTTTATGTACAAAAATGTCGTGACCGAAATGCCTCCAGACCGAAACGGCCAGACCGAAATGTCCCATGACTGAAACGGCCCAGACCGAAACGGCTCAGACCGAAACGGCCAGACCGAAAAGTCCTGTTCCGACTCGCGCTTCCCCTGAAAAAGAGAGTTGTCCTAAAATTTTTCACTGNATTGAATATACTTTTTANATTCACGACCTTTTAACAACTTGCCCTGAAAACAGAGTCTGCCCTGAAGTTTTTCACTGTAATGAATATACTTTTTATTATTCAGGATTTTTAAGGAACTGTGCCCTTGCCCTAGAAATTAAAGTTGCCCTGAAAATTTTCATTCTGTTAAATGTACTTTTTACATTCAGGATTTTTTAGCAACTTGCGCTTGCCTTGGAAAACAGAGTGTGCCCTGAATTCACTGTATTAAACACACATTTTTTATCATTCAGGATTTTTGAGCAACTCGCGCTTGCCCTGAAAAACAGAGTTGCCCTGAAAATTTTCAGTGTATTGAATATGCTTTTTACATTCAGGATTTTCGAGTAACTGTTCGCTTGCCCTGAAAACAGAGATTGCCCTGAAACTTTTCAAGCCGCCCCCTCCCCGACCCCCCGCCTCGTACGCCTATGAAAGTAGGTATTTTCATTAGAAACCATTAGGCTTGCTAGCAAGGTTTACTAGATTATTGGCAAAGTTAATTAGGAAACATTACGTTTGGAAGCAGTAGAATAACATGACAGTTATAAATAGTTGATAGCGAACTAGCGATGCTTTGCACAACAGTACAATATCAGGAGGGTATAAAAATCACTAAAATCTCTGTGTAAACAAATGTGGATTTTTCTTGAAGTTTTCATCTGTGGAAAAAATGTATGTTTTCAGCACTGCAACCAGTCTTATTTTCTCCTGCGCTTTACAGGTTAAATTGTGCTTTATTCTGCGATTCNCCACTGCTTATTTTGAGTGCAAACGATAAGAAATCAGAAGTTTTCAGGTATTTTTAAAAAGTGAAATGTGAATTCCTTGCTAGAGGTCATAATGTTTCTTTGAACAAAAGGCTTTCAAACACATCTTCGCATTTGTGGTAATGCACATGTGAGCGTGCTTGAAAGAACACATAAGATTCGACTGTTTTACACTCTCTACTTAGTTTGCCTGGGCAACGCTCTTAGCTGGAATCGTCAAGACTGCAACAGGCAAAGGATGCAACGAGTGCAAAACACGTGGTCAGTTGGGACTGGTCTGTGTTTAAATGCTCGGTCACAAATGTAGTATTCCAAACAGCAATTTTATTTATTCCTGGTTGTAAGAAATAAAAAACTGCCTCCGGCATTGACGGCAAAACCTGCCTTTTTAGAAATTGTTTGTATTACCGTTATCTTGAGTTACGTTTCTGCTAGTAACTGTTCTCCGAATCGTCTGAACCTGTGAATGTTGTTTTTTTTCGCTGATCTCTTCATGGAAAGAGCGCTGCTTGTAAACAACTACCAGATTAAATTACTCAAGAAGGATTGGTACATTCTCTTAGTTTTGTGTACATGATTTAATTCATTTTCCATTCAATTTGAGCCACACCAAGACAGTTAAAATATGAACGTATGGAAACGACGAGAAGTCGGAGCCGGAGCCATGAATAAAGAGAGCTCCGGAGCCATATTCGTGAAGATCAAGAGCTCCGAGCTGAAGCCATGTTCATGAAAAAAGCTACGCAGCCGGAGCTGTGTCATTTTTCCAACGGCTCCGCAGCCCTGAAATAATGCTCACTGTAACCGGGCACGAAGACGATCCGGAGTACAAATTCAACGGAAAAATTGCTTTAGCAACAACCTCCAACGATTATTTTATAGTGAATTAAAATTTGCAAGAAACTAACAAGTCATAATAGTAAGCTACAAAAGTTAAATCAATGATCGATTAGCGGTTGAGCATTTTCGCCCCCTTTGTGTTGTTTCGCCCCTCTATCAACCCCTTCGTTTTTTTCGCCCCCTTGCTTATCAAAATCGCCTGCAAGAGGGCGATTTTGCCCACTTGGGGAAACACTGCGCTAGTGTTTTTGAACGCGTTTGAAAAATGTTTAGATTTTTGATAATCCGTAAGGTCTTTTGGCTATGTTTAACTTAGTCCGTAAAATCTTTGCAGTTACTTTAAACTTACTTCGTTTAAATTGTTTGCTGAGACTTTGCTAAATTTTACTGACTTCGCTGAAATGTAAGATGGAATTTTAAACTGAAAACACAATCGTTACCCCAGTATTACAAAACTTACTGATTACGCTCAGCTGCATGTACAGATAGCTTAGCACTGCACGTAATTAAATTTGCACAAATCACGGACTTCTTGAAACTTATCTGCAGAATTTGAAGCCCTAATGGGAAAAGACAAGTTTAGTTTCATTTTTCTCACATGCGCTTTGCCAACGAGGCAGGTTGCAAGCGCAAGGATGGATATTACGGAAGAATAACGAGGCAGTCGCCTTAGGCCCCTCTTTTTCAGAGATACCGTGGCCCCCTTGAGAGCTTTGCACCACTGATAAGTTTAAAAGGTTATGGTCACTCTAGAACCACATTTAAAGAAGTTTTGAAGCAAGTCATATGTTTTTCAACATAAAGCAAAATTATGAGAAAATGTCCCATAGGAGGCAGGTTTCAATTGTGTAGCTGCAAAACTTTACAATATCTTTTCCTTTCGTATGTAGGCCTATCCAATATGCTCTTAAATTTAGATCAGAAATTGAAATGTGAAACAAATCTAACTCTTTTATCCACGTAATGCCACATCTACCTTTCGCAATGACGATGTTTTGGGGCCCCTTTCTGAGAGTTTGCCCCTAAACTTTATTATCCCCCCCTGTGCAAGTCATCTCAGTATCTGTAAACAGTGGCGTACCTGGGGTTTCCCGCGCCCGGGGACAAACTCAGTTTTGGAGCCCCCCCAGCCCATTCATGGCAGCATAGATGCGAAGAATGAGTTGGCAATAAAGGGGCGTCGAAAGTTGACTCGGGCCCTCCAATCGCCTGCGTATAGTAGATTCTAGAGCTGTCTGAAAACTTCCTGTGATTGTGACGTCACAGAATTGACGTCGAGATCTTTGAATCTTGGAAATCATTAACTACCGTAGAGTTAGGAATCTAATAGTTTCGCGTGAAGCTATTCCCTCTGAAATTTTGGTCACGATTGAACATACAAACTGTTTTATTACGACACTCCAAATTGCGGTAATGTATTCGCGATTTGTAGCAACTAGTGAAATAAAATGCAAAAACTAACCAAAATGTTCCCTGATCATCTGTACAAATATGTATGAATTTTAATGACAAATTTTTGGGTATCAAAATCATCTGACAACACAGGATAAAATTGGCCAGAGTTGCACCTTGTTTTCTGAACCACGGGTTTGTCAGAGCCTTTCGAAGATGCCGAATCCAGCGCACCCGCTTGTTCCACTCCCTGGTCAGGTCTGGTTACAATCATCGCTGTGCGAGCCGTCGGGATTAGGGATTTCTAGAGCATGCACTCTCACAGTATTGAGTAATAAAACATCATAAAGGACTGGCTATGGGAAACTCACGAGTCACGAATACATAAAAGAGAAGAACAGTCAGGAGAATGCATATGAAAAACTGAAGGCAAATGCTTTTATACAAAATTGTTAGACAAATATAAAATTGCAAAATCCCGAAGCCTTTTCTTGGATATAGGCTAACACCCTGAAAAGTTGACAGAAAATAAAAGAAATGCTGCAATTTAATGCTTTACCTGCAATTATCTAACTTCAAAAAATTGTTTTTTTGCCTTTGCTGTATAAATTTGTCAATTGTTCCTCCACAAAATTGCTGTAAATGAAATGTGTCAAATCCACTAACTGCTCTGAGAAATATCTAAGGTCAGTGACGCTCCGTGCGAAGTTCCAGGTTAGAAATTGTAAGACCTGAATTTCGACAGTCATGTTCATGGGAATGCTCAGTTTCTAGGCCACAGTGATATAAAGCAAGTGCATGTAGCAGTAACTCATAAGTTCACAATAACTAATATACTCAACGTTGTTACACAGCTTTGCAACGTTCTTGCACAATCGTGCAAAAGTATTCAGCATTTATTTAAATATCCCACAAACAAAAATCATCATAACTTCCTTCAGAACGACACCAAATCCATTTCAACATGAAGTTTGTCAAACCATAAAAGTTCAAATATTTTCCTAAAAATCCAGATCTGTAGTCGTAACAACCATGGCCATGCAGATAGGTCTGGTGATTCCCGGGGCAACTGCTTGATTGCATGCCCCCCACCAAATTCTAGTATTGAGGAATTTGAAAAATACAGGCATTTGGAAAAGGTAGAACTAGTTTTGACAAATAAACAAGTTTTGAAAATTGAATTAAAATGAATTCAACGAGTATTTCTTGTTTTTAATGTGTTAGGTTTTTAATAATTTGTTCTATTCTGTGGGCTTGACACATCTGTTTGCAAGCAAATGTCTTCCACTCCTGGGTAAGCTATGCATTGAGGAATTAGAATTGCCTTTATTCATGCAAGTACATATCAGATAGGCCCCTCAAAAGAAGATAGCCTTTACGGCATGATAGGATATAGAGTTGTCTCTTGTTTCTCTTAGAAATAGTATCTGAAAAAAAGTAGTACAACCATGCAATTTGATTCTCTGTTTTTATTTTTCTGAACTATAAACAAATTGCTAAGGATGTTTTGTTCAGTAAAAACACATGAAGGTAACGAAGGCAGTGCCTGATCTCTCTCTCTCTCAGGTCACTTGACGTGCATCTGCCTGCATTCCCCCTCAGGCAAGTTCCCATCAGATCCATGCAGCACGTTTTAGTAACCAGTAAGAGCGTCTAGTTCAGGGGTGCAAAAATGCAGTCGTGCACTCGCGACCAAAATTGTGGAGTGCGCAAACGTTTTTTATCTTTTATATTTCATGCATATGGATGTTGCATGGCAAAGCTTGTACGTGCGCGCTACTAAAAATTGCTGCGCTCTACTAGCATTCACAGAAAATTTTTCACCCCTGGTCAGGCTACAAGATTTTGATAAACGCATTTTTTGTTATTCCACTCTTTGGATGACCCACTGCATTGCATGACCGGGGCAGTCACCTCGTTCATGCCCTCTCTACACATCCCGGGAAACAACATTGTTTGAGTTTTATCGCTGCGCTAAAAGCATGCACACTATAGCACTCTGCATGCACTGTGAACACTGGACTACTGTGCCATTATGACGCAACTATAAAATGTTAGGTAAGTCGGAAAGTTCGCAACCCTGGCATTCTGAAAGCGTTGTGACGCAGCAGTGAGTCAAGCCACATGCGTGCGGTTATTGCTGGAGACAGAAACTCCGCCTGGAAACGTCACTTAGGTTGATGATTGCTCGCTTTGCGAACCTTGGTGATCTTGATGAAATTTCGCAGAGACATTCGACATTTTGCAAATTGTAGTTATTAGCATCCGCTGGCATTTAACATTTCGTTTTAGTTCTAATATTCCGACCCCAATATGGCGCCCCCAAAGTGCTGCGCCCGGGGGCAGATGTCCCCCCTTGCCCCCTCCTTGTTACGCCACTGTCTGTAAGTAATGGCAGTGTTAATTCCCACAGCACTTGCAAAAGAAAAAGCATCTTGCTACTTACGTTTGATTTTGCTGATGACTCTTCTCGTTGCAGTTAAATGATTTCAAATAATTTACTGCAGGCAGTGGTGTGTTTAAGGGGAGGCGAGCGAGGCACTTGACTCGTGTCACCACTTTTTGGGGGACCCCCTTGAGGTGCTATGCGCGTAGTTTCCTTATGTTTGATGATAAACTTATTATTCACTCATATAATGTACTACAAAGCAGATCATAGGCAAGTAATCTGCTTTCAAAGGGACGGGGGGGGGGGGACCCCAACACCCCCC
>JGI24021J15306_10007905_pt1 | contig 13012 bp, 8 predicted proteins | sample Ectturendosymbi1_FD_15306 | JGI IMG/M metagenome (IMG submission 15306) | reverse complement strand
AAATCGAAAAATTTGCAAAAAGTTGCAGTATAAAATTCCTGGAAACAGCTCAAAACATTGAAACACAGATATTTTGAGCATTTAAGCAGCTGTTGGAAGTTGTAAAAAAAAGTTGCAAAAGTTGCAAAAACTTGCCCTAGTGATTAATTTTTTCCCAAAACAGTTGCTTTATTCGACTACTTTCTACCTTGTAGTTGCTGATCATAGCTTCTTAAAGCACTTACTGTTTCCACGTATCCTTCTCCAGAGAGGCTGATCTTGTTTTTTGTCACCAGAGCAGTTCCAGAAACAATAAAATAGAAAGTTTCCGCTTTGTGCCCTTGTCTTATTATTATACGCTTCGGTTGAAATCTGCAGTTTTATTAACAACATGCACGTGCCTTTCCTTGCTCTCGAAACATTAAAAATGTTTTAGAACCACCATCAGTGTGCAACACAAACCAAGGTTAGGTGAAGTAAAGTTAGGTAAACCAAGGTTAGGTAAAGTAAGGTGAGGTAAACCGAGGTCAGGTGATGTGCTTGTATACAACGTTTACTGCGAAGCACCGGCGAAAAGCAAAAGAAAAACAAAGCGAAGAGAAGGGTCATCACTCATGCGCAAAACCATTTATTCAATTTCTCGTAAATCCAGCCCCATAAATGTTGTTTGGTACCGACATATTCCTGTATGTGCTTAATCATCATATATGACCCTCGGTTTCGGAACTGTGCCTTTCAAGCGAGCGTTCAAACATTCACCAACTTTAAAGCAGACTGTTGGTTCACCACAGGGTGTAGATGGTTGTTTTGTGTACACATGACGTTGAGCTACATCAGTGCTTTTTCAGTTTGCGACCCACTTTTACGAACAATTTTTGTGGTACCTACTATGAGTAGAATATCGGCTAATTTTCAAGAAACGTATCAGTTAAAAAAATTTAATAATTTGAAATGGGAAGATTGTATTTTGTAACATTAGAAGAGAAAATATGCAACATTTTGAAATGCTTCGCGGCCCCCCTGAAACAAGCCCGCGACCCGCAACCACGGGAGCAACCGGGCAATTGGCCCAAAATTTTTCAAAATCATTTTAAAAGCGCCAAAAACGTTTTTATTTGTTAGGGTTGCCCCTCGAAATTTTCAGCTGGTTACGGCGCTGAAATAATTTCGAGACCCGCCAGTGCGCCGCGACGCACTGTTTGGGAAGCGCTGAACCTATACGTCATTTCAAACTTGCGCAAGCTGGAACAACCACCACAGGCCATGCCAATTACTTGGGTGTTTCCCCACGCGGCAAACACGCGTACACACACAATTCAATAAACGCAAAGTTCATTGAAAACGCAGTTAGTATTGCGCAGGCACACTGATAAAATCTACGCAGTGTACAATCGTACTCATCCAGCCACGCCACTCGCACTAAAGCCTCTTGCATCCTGAGAGGGAATTCGGCAAACTCCTCCACGGCAGCGCGGAGTCCTTTGAGAGCCTGTTTGTTGATAAAGCAACGAAAACGTGACTGCTCGAGAAACAGATAAAGCCACAAAGTCTTGAGCGGTTCAGACAAACTTATTGTGAGGGATGCACCTTGTGCGCCAATCGTTGTGTAAACACGGTACTGCCACCCTACACCAGACACGCAGGGTAAATGCTCTTACCCAAGGGTGTGCAACCATACAGCACAACCGGGCCAAATGCACATAACCAGATTGGTCCACTGGCCCCAGCTTCATGTGTCAAGTTCTGCGGGGTAGACAACTGGATGGCCACCCACGGAAGATTGACCCTTTTAAAATCTGGACCTTTCTGCAGGCCACAACACTTCAGCTCACGGGCCACGGATTGCACACCCCTGCCCTTACGTATCCCATATCGTAGTCAGCCTTTTATGGACTGCCTCAGTCTTAACGGATAAATGGAATTTTTTTAAATGTCTGGTTTTGTAAAAAAAGCGAAAATGAGCGTTTTGGAATGTTCTTTCGCAAAGCCACAAATGATCGAGAGACAGTCTTACTGGACATGAAATTAAGTTAGCAGTCCGTCATTTTCCATGTTCCACATGAAGCAATGAGTAACAGGGGAATAAAAACTTAAACCTTGCTCCTAGTTTTCAACATTTACCACATGAAGAGAGTGAGCTGTGATTTATTTGACGCTGAAACAGGTTGTAAGATGCATGCAGGGGTGTAGTGCGGCGGGAACGCGTGGGAGCGACGTTTTCACACCTTTGTCGCATTTGCTTTAAAATGGATTTGAAGCTGTTTTAAAATGGCTATTTTTTGGGTGGGTTCCCATACCTTTTCTTAGCACTACATCCCTGGATGCACGCATACGAAAATTGCGATTACAAGGAAACAAGCAAGTACAGCATGAGCTCTTACGAGCGTGCACCGATATTTCAAACTACGCTTATTTTCTGACAATTTTTGTCGGCAAACACGAATGTGACAAAAACAACTATACTTACTGCAAAACTTCTATTTTTCACGTGGTAAAGACAACGAAAATTAAAAAATTTGCCAAATACGTGGCGAATGAAATCGATCGCAATTCGATGATGATGTGATTTGGCGAAACAAATCTTACTCACGTATTTTAGCTGCTTATCGGTTCTTTGTTCAGGAACTAAGTTCAGGATATTCCGGACAGTGTCATTCAGAGGTCTCTGAAATACACGCATTTGGTAAAACTTTGTATCGTCCCTTTTTCATGCGTTTGTTCATCCGCCAATGAAAAAAAGGTAAATGAAAATATAGTTGTATGATTATATCCAAGCGAAAACACGTTTCGCTCACTATTTCCTCGGAAACTTTATAACGTACCTCGTAACAATTACATAAAGAATGGACAGCATCAATCCGTTGCCTGACTAAACAATTCTGCTCCACAACAGTAATATTACTGGTGTATCTATGTATTTCTTTGAGTTAATCACAACGCATTTTGTGCGCTAAATCGAAAAATTCAAAACTAAAACTCAACAATTATTTAGCTTCGAAACCCGATGCAAATTTTTACCACAGAAAAGGGCAAAGCATTTATCTAAACGCTTTTTCAATGGAAAAAGTACAGTATTTAAATTGAGCGGAAGCAAGTTTAGCGGGAGCAGTAATATGAAACGTTGTATTTTACAAGAAACTTAACTTTCACGAAAATTTAAATGCTGCAGTTTTAAATGAAGTTTGAATGAATTTGATTTTTGCCGAAACGTGTGAGATTCTAATTACCAGAAAAACACACTGCTGGAAGAACACCTGTCTTTAGCAATTTTTTAAAAGCGATCAGTGTTATTGGTTGCGCTTTTCCGAAATGTGTTGGACCTGATCAACACGTGGGCTTGTGTTTTTCAGTTGGGTCCACCCTCTTCTGATTAACATCCAGCCTGTAGAGCAGCTCATGTTAAAACAGCTCAACCTGCAGCGTGTAGAACGTCTTGTCACGTGGTTCGCTCGCTCGCTCGATCTGCACCGCTATCACGTCACAAACAGCACGCACCTCAGACAGAGCTCGGTAGTCGTTCGGATCGAACTCCAATCCATTGCGATATTGCGTCGTTGCCACCATGTCGCTGGACAGCATGGCGAATGACATTTGACTGACGTGCGACACGAGGGATATCCTTCGATAATTGAGCAGACAACGCAGCAGCAATCGAATAATGGACGCTATCCGTTGAAATTTTTCGAATGGCTGAAAAATCAGTGCGGGAGAAGTAGCCATGAGGAAATTGTTGCGCGACAAAAGCTTTTTCTTGCAGAAATTGATTTAGGCTAATACGTCGCTGCAGTTGTCATTGCAGTCGTCATTGCAGTCACATATAGGGGGTGCGAGATGGGGTCTGAGTGGAGAAAAATTGGGACACTGACGTAGGGAACATGAGATATTTTGAAAGAAATTTAACGCAGCTAGTGATTGCAGTGAATATAAAACTGGGACAAATTTAAGCGCATGATGTGTTGAAGTTTGGTAACGATTTCTCAAATTTGTGGTAACGTGTGTTGATAGCGTTTTTGGCTCTCATGGGAAATTTTACCAAAGCAAACGGAAATCACTTAAAAACGTTAGGCCACAAAAGTTGAAGAAAATGTAATCTTTTCCAAGTCACGGAGAGTCAAAAGCAAAGACCAGGGTGAGGTGAAATTTATGCAGTGGCGTCTTATCGGAGCAAATCTTTTTTCCTAGCCGATAGGCCCAAGACGAGACATACAACTTTTGTACTTTGACCAGATGCTGTGACAACATTTTTGAAAATTGTAACGAACAAGGATGGAAATGGCGTAAGGATGACAACTTTTCACTTGCTTGTGAGTCTACAGATGGTCGAGGTTTAGGTGCCGGCCATTTACGAATGATAACGTCAGTGTTTGGCATGTAGCTTTCTTTGACAAGCGAGATTCCATTTTACAAAGTGCGCCCTACTTTGAAGCTTTTACTTCCGTAGCCTGCGTTGACAATAGCACTTGTTTATTGGACATTATGAGATCAACTCAATAGAAAATTGAATAAGTTTCAAGAAACGTTTCAGTTAAATCCTTAAAAATTATTACGTAATGCTCCACGGCCATCCTGAAAGAAAATCGTGGCTCAATGGTTGGGAAGCGCTNGTCTTTCGCGTCCTTTCAACAAGTTTCAAAGAAAGTGTCAATTTTGGCTTTTGCCCGGTTAAGGCAGGGATGGGGAAAATACTGCTTTCGTGCCACGTGAGGCCCGCTAAACATTTTTGCGGCCCTGTTATGCACAATGCACACTTTTGCACAAAATAAAGTATGGTGCAGCAAAATAAAATATGGCAATATAAAATACAAGAAACATGCAATAAAATACCATCCTATTGGTAAAATAAACTAAGTTGGAACCTTAAAAGCATAAATATATTAACAATTGAAAATATGAAAATATATTATATTTTATATAAAAAAGTATAATTTGTAGAAGCTGGCCCTTCGCTGGGTACTGACAGAACAGTGTGACTCTCTTTGAAAGTTTGCCTGCTGATTTCGGGGGTCATGAATGCTCTGCCGTCGCCTATCCCCTCTTAATCAATGCCTAGTAATAACTGCTGCAGTGGTGGCAAGTCACTGTGGCAGTGGTGACATTAAGTCATAGTGACATTTGTCGCAAATCACAGCGGCTGCCCATTGCCAAATGCCAAACACCAGGTATTATTGGAAGAAGGAGAGTTTGCAACTGCTCAGAATCACTGTCGTGGACTAGTTTTTGATAAGAGTGTCAAGGGAAAAGCATATTACCGGGGTTTACCGGAAGGCCGCCTTGTCTTTAGTCCGCTCATGGGCGCTTATTTTAGGTGGGCGTTTATCTGGTGCTAATATTTGAGTTGAATACTACCGTACCGGTATTTGTACCTGTCACCTTACACGGTACGTCCAACGTTATACCGTACTGAGTTTGAACACTATTTGTAGTTGTCACTTACACCAGCGGTCGGCAAACTTTTTTCATCGCGGCCCAGATCACCTTTTCAATGGATATTGAAGACCCACTATATTTGAAACCACTAGAACAAAACGTGTGCATGTGTAGTTGTTCAGACACAGGCAATATGCAACTGCCGTATGACAGCCCGGACGGTTATTTGGTCCACGTCTTATTTTCCCAATGTGTCCATTTTCCTATTTAACGGCCCTGGGCGGCCTTCCGGAAAACCCCGCTACCACTGCGTAACCCGATAGAATTATCCAAATATCCCCTTTCCTCAACGCAAAAACTTAGTGCTCTCTGTCAGCCATTCAAAATCTCATCACAGGCTCGAGCGTGGTGCGATGGCATCATATCTAAAAGATTTAAATATTTCTAACAAACACGACCATGCAGGAAAATGAAAGAAACTTCAGTTGATTGGAAATTTATGCGCGTAGCAAGAAAAGGCAAGCTTTCTTGCAAATTTCGATAATTGAAAAAAATAAGAGATAAAAGTTATTACTTTTCGATCATTTGAAAGATCAAGTATGCACTAACTCTGCACAAACAACCAAGCGTGTGGCTGTTTTTCGTAAGCAGCCTTAAGTTTCAGCTATAGCAGACGTAGGTTTTCAGTTAAAATAACTGTTCACGCTGTTCTAGTACTTTTATGCGCAACATGGATTGGCGTGAAAGAATGGTAGTCATTTTCTGGAAAAAATGGCAAACATTGATTAAATATTTTCAGGATTTAACCTTATCCACCTAACATTTTGAAAAGTGTCCTTCACTCTTACTGTATTTAAATCCCCACTAAAAACGTTTTTGTCCCATTCGAAACTTTCTGAAATTGTTTGAAATAAAGTACTGGCTATTGTCCACAGCAGTGCCTAGAAAATGTCAAACTTCCATTGGTGGATACAAGCTTGGAGGGTGTAAAAAACTCTCTAACACACAATAGTCGACAAATATTATGGCATGAACTTCAGCATTACCATGTAAATTCCAAAGTGGTTACCTTCCTTTTACGAATCTTCTCTCGAAAAAATTTTCTCTTTTGGATATGCAGAACAACCTCATTTGCAGTGTATCCAACTCTCAATCTCCGCTGTAGCAATCTGCAAACTAGCGAGTTTAAATCTAGTGAAAGAAGCACACCTGACGGTGGAATTAATTTTGAATTGATGCCAAAATTTCATGGAAGCCTTCAGCATTAATGATGAATATTTGTACCTCAGGCTGACGATGTTTTCGAGAAAATGTAATCTGCTATTGAATACCGTCTATCGAAAGGAATCTTTTCACAGCTAAGAATCAGACACGAAGATCTTACCAGAGTATAGATTTCTCCTTCTAGGTAGACATCATCACCTCTTATTCAAATGAAATCATTTTTATTGAATAACACTTTTCCAACTAAGACTCATGTTGAAACAGGAAACCTGCTAACGCGTTAAGTCTTTGCTAAGAACAACATAGAAAAATATATTTCTCAATTGTCAAGAGAATGCGTGACTCCTTCTATAAAATTTATAGTATTCATTTCTTTTAATCTGTGAAAACAAGAGATTTAAGATTGTTTCAATGTTTCTATTAACCCAAATAATTTTTTGTCTTCAGCTAAGGGTAGTAAATTCCAATATGATTTTGCGCAGTTTTATCATAAGAATACGACCGAATTTATGTGAACAACCCTACAATTTTGTGTATGACTTCATTGACTCATACAAAGAGGACAATGTTTCAGTAGCGCAACTAAGAATTTTGTTCAGGAGGGGCCAGTCATCAATGACGTCGTCAATCACTAAAGACGTCTTGAGTCGTTCCGATTATTTTGTAACACTTGAAAATTTATATAAAGCACCAGTAAACTCCTTGGAAAATTTGTTTCGTGGAGGGCATAGCCTCTTCGTCCTGATTCTGGCTGCGCTATTGCCATGTTTGCTTAGAAGGGAAAACGCCTCTGAAGCAATTCACCTGTGGTCATCAATTTGAGAAACAAATCTTGCTCGCAAAGGATAACCGCTTTGCATTGCGTGCGATGATGCTCTGGTTTGCAGGCATGGCTGGATTGTCCTTCGTGTATTTGACGTCGTCACTGATGACGACTTCAAATGATTGACTGAAGCGTGCTGAAGTGGAAAACCAACTGTAGCGCGTTTAAGCGGTTTGCTTCGGGCAGTACCAGTTTCTCTTCCGCTGAAGCGAAAACAGTCATAGGCAAGGCGTTCCAAGTTTCCCGACTGCGTAGAAAATGACCTCCTTCGATTTAAGCGCCCGGGCCACTGTTCGCATTTCGATGCTTGACTCTCACGTTCAGAACCAGTCGCTGTCGCTTCATTCAAAGTGGCGAACGAAGCAGATTTCTTCATTGCTCCGCTCTCACTCAAAGTGGCAGCTTGAGCTGCTTCTGTCCCGTGAGCCAAGGGCGGGAAAAGCAAATACTGTGACGCAGCGAACGACGTCGCCTCGCCGGGATTCGAGGCTTCGTAGGCACATCCCACTTCGTGCTGAGGGGTCTGCCTGATTTCACTGTTGTGAAGAAAGTGTCCCCCCAAAAAGATCGGACCGACCTGCGACTGTCTCCGGTCACGTAACGTTGATCTCGCGGCGCTGAACAGTGTTTGCTCTTTCACGTATTTCGCGCCGTCGCTGTTGCTCAGAAATGGAGCGAAAGTGTGTTTCTCGGGATCTTCCTCTAACAATAAGCGGTCGGTCGAATCGAGCCGAGTTGGCCGAGATTCTTTTCTCACTTCTAAGCACTCTTCCCGGTCTTCGCAATCTTCACGTAATTCTTGCGTTGAAAGTTTTGAAGGCCTTGCTTGGCCAACTGAGTCCAGCCATCTAAAGCTTGCTCTTTCTACTTCACTCATGTTTGCCTGATTACCTCAGAAACCCTACCTATGTTATCAGCGCAACATCAAAGCCTTGGCTATAAACTGCAACAAAAATCTACAGGTATAGAGTAAACTTACGGAACTGGAAGAGCACATAGAAAAAGCCTCTTTTAAATTTACCAAAAATAAGAGAAAATGTGCAGGATTCGCAGACCAGTTGAAAAATATTTTGTGAAACAAGCCAGACTTTCCACAGAAATTGACTAAACTGCAGCGTTTTCGTTATTCATCCTTCAAATCTGCTGCTTGAACGAGAAACTGCAAATGCGATCAAAGCGTAAGTGTCCACTAGTTTTACGATCATAATAACGCGCTGTTTGACAAAACAGAACTTTCCGCCTTATCCGTAAACTCTATTCTCTATTTAAAATGACAATAGCCCTGTCGACATTGCGTTGGGTCTCGGGCACCGAGCCGCAAAGTTTAGTTGATTCTGCGCAATCTCGTCTATTCACAAGGCATTCAAGCGGAAAGAATCGGCTTAAAAAGCTAAAAAAACTAGACCTTAAAAGCACTTTTGTTGATCACAGACGTTGATCGTCCAAGTGCCATTGTAGTAAAAAAACATTAAAGGCATTTGTTGTTCCCTGTGCCATTTGACCTGAAATTAAAACTTTAAGCAGGTGTTTCGCATATATCTTGTGAGAATCTACAGCAATGTGCTTGCTTTACCAAAGCTTTTTCTGTCCTGTAACCCACTCAAAGGGTTGCCAGTGCTCAACATATTTTGGCCCGTGGATTTTAGCCACGATAACATCTTTTTCCGTTGGTCCCAGCGGATACCATTTTTGTGGAGAAAAATCCGACATGAAACTGTTTCCCCAGACCTACGTGGAAAACAAGATTTTCTGTTGAAGCAATCTTGTCACAAGATCTGAGTGCGACATTTTTTGTACCCCTTCATGAAACAAATGGCTACATCCGTGTTTGAGGTTGGTTTTGTTCTGAATGAGTTTGACGTTTTTTCGGAAGTCATGAACTGCTGAATTTCGCTCCACAAACAGCCAATCTTCGAGGCGAAGAAAGCTGTTTTCTTTTCCATCGGCATGTGAAAGATCGGATAAAATGGAGCTCATAACTGATTGAAAAAAAGGAAAAAAGCAAAAATATAAAATTAACCAGGACGGACGAGGTTTTCAGGAAACAAAACATTTCAAATTGTACCTTTTCAGTCAGTGCGCCATGGCAAACAGGTCGTTAAACTTGATAAAATCAACGTTCGTATCTGTAGGTTTTGACAACAGCAATCGATATGCGCTCTATATGCGCACATCCCACAACGTCAAAAGCAAGCTTTCGCAAGGTGATTTATTGGTGCGATGTTGCCAGTATTTGCGCTTCACGCGCGTTCTCCAATTGCAACTGCACGTTTCCACACCCTGCAGCACCGCCGGCGGCGTTTCTCAATACCTCAGGTTGATTCGTCAACGTGCCGTTGTTTAATTCGAAAGACAAGGAAAAAAGATATGCGCTAAACACACTACGATGCTGACACAGCAAACGGGAAGTCCACCCGCACCGATGTTTTTAAAAATTTAGCTGAGCGCTGTTTGATTGGTCGCATGGTGGCGTTGGCGCAAACAGCAGCAAAGTGAAATCTTGAAGTTTCTATGCCTGGTGCCAAGCTGAAAATGGGCGCCTATTGCAATCTCATGAAAATGTCAGTCATAGGCTCAAAAATTTGACCTGCCTGTAGTGCTGTACAACATACTTTTCCTATGAATCAAATATGTACAGCCATCACCCATAAGAACTGTAAAAATAGATTTAGCTGCACATGTCTAAACTATACGAAGCAGACCATTGATGTGATGAGAAATTTTCGCGCTTTTTTCACTTTACGTGGTTACCCTTTAGCATTTTTTCGTTTTGATTATTTTTTCTGCTGGAGAAAATCTTTCTAAAATAGAATGTTTATGAACACCAATCCATAAACATACGTCGATTGCTGTTATGCTCCTCTTGAACGTTACGAGCGACAGTTACACGAAGGTAAGAAAACTGAAATTGAGTTTCTTTTCAAGCATAATAAATCCATAATGCGCTTCAGTTATAACCTTTGAGTCTCTACCTGGGGTGCCACGTTGCACAACGGCAAATGGTAGGACGACTGGCAACTACACAAACCCACTGCCAGCCTCCCACTTGGTTCGGAGCTGCCTAGAGGACTGGGTAACACTAAACAGGGTAATAATCTGGCTAACACTAAACATATTTAGATGTGGAGTTGACCACTTCGATGCAAACACGCACTGTTGGGGCAGGGCCGGTCTAAGCGGGGTCCGATCAGAGTTGCCAGATGCGTTTTTTAAAAATACCGGCCATTTTGTCAACAGTGCCAGATTTAAGCTGTGTCGCAATTCGTAAGCGGCACAGGGAAAACAGAGACAATGAGTATTGTTAAGCCACAATTAATTTGCCCGTATTTTGGCTGGCTCATTACATTTCGATGTGTGTGGGACGCGACAATCGCGCCAAGGATTGCGTCAACAGCAGCATACAAACTTCCCTGAAGGAACTGACAAGATTCACTACTGGAGTCACTATAATTTGAGAGATTTGGCTTTTGTTCTTTTCAAAGTTACGACATATTATCTATTTTCAAAATACCGGCTTCGGGCACTGATTTGTAAAATACCGGCCATTTACCGACCTCTGCTAAATTAGTAGTAAAATACCGGCCAGGCCGGTGAAATACCGGCCATCTGGCAACCCCAGGTCCGATCCGATTGGAAGCATTTTTGAGGGGCCTCACTCAGTGCCGTGAAATTTCTGAGGGGTTGAGGGGAGAATGAAGTCACAATGATAGAAATCGGTGATTTAAAAAAGCGAAAAGAGTGACGCAAAGCTAGGGAGGTCGGTGGGCGTGCCTCCAGTTTCACCTCTCCATCAGACTTGAACGCGCTTGCACCCAGTAAATCCATGAGTTACTACATTCAATACCTCTAAAGAAGAGGTGCTGTTCGTCGCGCGACTGCACACCCAGAGCTAAAAAGTTTGCAGTAGAAGTCAAAGATTATTTTTCCATGCCGAGTACACCAGTCATGGGCGACCGCCGACGTACCGCCGACGTACCGCTTGGCGACCGCCGACGTACCATTTGGCAGTACGCTTTTGCAGTCAAACGTAGAAAGCTGTGTTTTTTTAATTTTCGTGCTCGCAAAACAACAGATGCCAACGAACTTCTATTTTTGTGAAACTCAAGATTTTCGAAATGGCTTAACCCGCGTCCCGCACATAAACTTTCACTTTGATTACTTGGGCGCGTCATCAGGCTGGCTGCTTACGTCGTCTCCATCTTCACTGTGGTATGGCTATTCTAGAGTTTTTTTCCACCAGCTACCAGCATTTTCTGACTACCAGAAAAAAACTACCAGCATTTTCTGAGGTAGTTCTGTTAAAATACTTGCCGCCAACTCCAAAGCACCTTTCTCTTTTTCTGCTGCGGTCATTTTTGTTTTAGCTTTAGTCATCTTTCGACTGCCAATTAAATATTTTCGGCCTACGTCTTTTGTTCTTTGACTCATGGTGGTATTTAGCTTAGTTACACAAACACATATTCTAGAAGCAAATAATCCATATTAAACTGTTAAAACCAAAAAATAGCACAATATAACACCAGAACCCCCGCCAGAAAGTTTTTAATAGGGGGGCTTTGCAGTTCTGCGGCAGGGTCTTGCGTTTGTTTGGGGGGGCTTGACATTATAAAATTAACCAAAACTCCTCTTATTTATAGTGCTTCACGTTTAAATTTGGGGGGCTTGGAGCTTTGTTTGGGGGGGCTAAGCCCACCAAAGCCCCCCCGTGGCGACGGGACTGTATAACACTTTCCTATCATTATATGCTTTACACTTAGATAATGGTCACAGTGAAACCCACTTAATAGAGCGATGGTTAAGAGCATAAACCACTTGTTAGAGCGGGTTTTCAATATATAGGAAAAGTTAAAAAATGTTTTTCTCTTCTGACACGAAAGAAATATATAATTGCAGATTTCCAACAACTGTAAACCTACTATTTAGAATTTTTTCAAAACAGGCAAGTACTTTAGTAGCCTCAAAAGCTTCCAGGAAAGTCACCCACCTTTCCACCTTTTTTGCAACTTCTACTTTGTTAGGCTGTATCTCAGAAACTACGACGCCGAACTGTGTGAGATTGATGCCACAATCCTTGTTTCGGTAGATCTTCATGACGCAACATTTACCATAAGACTCTGGTTCTTGAACTTTACAGATACGCCGAACCCTTACGTAGTTTTCCAAGCTTTTGTCGAACCCCATTTTGCCAATATATATAACACAAAGTTAAACCTGAAACGAAATCATCAGCAGTTTATATTTAATTATACAGTAGTCCCTGTTTCAGGTGACTTTTGTCGAACCACTGAAACGGCTCCGTCGAACCATAGGGGTTCGATCGAACCCAGTTTAAGAAACACCGCCATAAGATCATCATTAGGCTCACTTCCCTCAAACCTAACTGTCACTATTGTTTCTTTGCACGCGGCTTTACTGTTAATATTCGTTGACGAACTTTTCTCTTCCAATTAAAACTAGGTTTATTTCAAAAGTTGTCGCCATTGTTAGGTTGCCTCAGATCTGTACGAGAGGGAAAATGCATAAGATCGATTTAAGCAGCACACATTTGCAATTACCAAATAAGATTAACCTTCAGAAGACGAGCAGCAGTGACGGTTGAAACAACAATAACTATCGAAC
>JGI24021J15306_10007904_pt1 | contig 13012 bp, 7 predicted proteins | sample Ectturendosymbi1_FD_15306 | JGI IMG/M metagenome (IMG submission 15306) | reverse complement strand
AAGAAAGTTCTTGTGACATTGTTGTGCCTTTTCGGCGCCCCATGCAGTGAGTCGGCTCGCCCATGGTGATTCGGCGCCCGGGGAATTGTGCCCCTCTTGCTCCCCCTCATTATACCCCTTCCCCATGCATTCATAAACTGCAAAGCTGCATCAACACCGCACCCTTACCTAAAGCATACATCGGGCGTGTTACGCCAGCACCACTAAGCATTATCACAAAACTGTAGTATTGTGACATGCTATAGCACGAGGGTCAGACATTGTGACAGAACAAGAACGCTCGCTTGCCATTTCCACAAGACCTCGTCCCTCTCATGCTATAAGAAAAGGATAAGTCAGTCCGTACTGCTGCATTTCAGGCAAGAAGATATTAGTCAGAATCTGGCTGAGACGAGTTTAAGTCAGTGGCTGTGATAATCTGACTGTTACGCATATAACTGCTGTTGAGGTCGTACAGATTTACAAATTACTTAAATTACTGCGGCCCACTCCCCCTTATGAAACTTCTTGGATCGCCAGTAGTGTCCGATAAATAGGCGGAATACAGTGCTCCAGTCTGGAGACTAAGGTAGAGAACATTAGTTAGTCCTCGAAAATTTAGCAGTTAGTATAGTTGTATTAGTTGAGCAAAAATGTCAATTCATGCAAGAGATTTGTTATTCTTGTTTAGAGTTAGCTTTATCTGTCCAAATTTGGCTTTCTGTTCGATGTCCAAGGCCTTGTGAAAAGGTCCTGACTGCGAGAAACTAAAATCTACGTGTGACAATTTAGGAGCTGTGCGCAGTTCAGATGTAGATGGCAAGCAATTATACGAGAAGAGTTTAGATTACAAAATGCTGGTTTCAAGTGATAAACTTAAAATTATCGCGTCCTGAAGTCCTGACAACGTTCGAATTGCTTTGCAAATAATGCTGACGATGGCAGTTATACAGTATTTTCTGCAAGCTTCGAACGATCTTTCAGTCAACTGAAACTGGTCCTTTCATACCTCCGGGCCTCGTTGATTAACAATAAGTCAGGGAAGATTATGTGATATAGCTTTGATGAGAATAGAAAGGGAGGAAACAACAAACGCTTGCTGTACTTTGATGAAATCATAGACGACGTTGCTTCGGTAAAGGCACGGAAACTGTTGTTTTGTTTTAATTAGCATTTTTGTGTAATTTAACCGTAAAAGGCTGGATATGTTTATGTCTCGATGGAATTGTGTTTTTTGAACAGAAGTGATACATGGCTTGCAGTAAATAGTTGATTGCACAATTCAGATTGAATGTGTTTCGTTTTAAAGGAAATTGTCGTTTGCAGTTGCAATATGTTGTTTGATTTTTTGTTGAGATATACAATTTTATCAGGCAACAATATATAGACCTATAGACTACGATAACGTTATTATTTGAATGTTATTGATGTTTATCATAATAAAAGTAAAAGTATGTTGTAGTCGTCATGGATAATTTCATTTTATTTGCTGAAAAGTTTAAAGCAAAAGTAAACACAAATATTTTCTGTTTAAAAAAATATATTTTCTTTATGGTTTATCTTTCGTAGAAATTGTGCCTACATATAATATTTAAATTATTAGAAAGGGCGCAGGTTTAAATTTTGCCATGGGCGCCACTTTGCATAGATACGCCACTGTGGAAGGCTAAAAGAATATAATATTTTAAAGTTCTGAAACAACCAATTCGGTTATCTTATAACTAAGGTTATTTTGGGTAATCTGGGAATGATTTTTGTATGCAAGATGGCATGTCTCTTTGGTAATTTGAATAGGTTTCTATGTCAGCTCGTTCACATCGAAAATTTTTTCGTTGCTCAAACCCTCAGCAAAAATATTTTTGCATCAATCAGTTCCTCTGATTTCATAAGATTGTTGGTTATTTGCTTGTTGCGAGAGGAGTACCACAGGTTCGCTGATGAACACTGTGTTTGCTGGAAAAGGCTGTGTTTTTTAGACCATACGATTGCTTGCATTAAACAGCATGTTTTTGGTTTCGTTTGTACAAAGTTGTTACGTTGGAGCGCACAATATTTGCCAGCAAAATAGTCTATATGGTCAATTTGCAGGAATCATGTAAAATGTTTGCTTTACTGGATAAGGATAAAATGCTTGTTTAACAGCTGTATTTTAAAATGACGCCAATATCTTACCCAGCTGAAGAGCAGGTTTGATCTGGGCAAATGTCAGGTGTACAAATGGAGTCACTAAACGTACTAAATGAAAGAAAGCGGAATTGGTGTAATGTAGAGATAAAATCCAGGAAATGCCATCTATAAAATACGATAAAAAACAAGCGAGATCGAGCTTGTACGACGCACATGATGAGCAGAAAAAACAACACAATGGATTAAAAATGAGAACAGCAGTAGCACAGTAAACGCTATGCTAAACTGCTGATAAAAACTACATACTGATTTGCACCCCAAACACGGCTTGATAGCAGCTAGGTACAAAGTTTAAAGAGTCTTCATAAAGAAAATTAGCTTTAGTGTTGATGAAAAAGTGAATTACTTTTATCTACCGTAAAAAGTTTTGAAAAGCGACAGACAAGGATGTTTCATGAACTACTGCATTATTTTGCACAGGAGTAATGCCGAAACGTTGGTAAGAAGTGATGGGCTGCATTTTACTGTACTTTGAAACATCATGGAATTTCCTGTGATTGGCATTATCAAATGTGTGCATCTAATTACTGAATAAAGAACAGATTCTTTTCATCACAAATGCTGCATATTCTTTTAAATTATTGCCATCCCAGTTGATTAGGTTCGAGTATGAAAGCCAGATTTTGCAACTGAGCTAACTTTACGGGGGGAAGCAGCACTACTGGTTTTACATAAAAATACTCTCGAAAATCAAGGAGAAAAGATCAACCTTAACCGTGTCAAAAATACTTACGTTGCTCTGTACATCTCTTTCACATTTCTATGTTGCATGTGTTGTGTTCACCATTTTGGCAGGTTTCTACATGGTGCTTTGCATTTTAGACAAACTTGCAAGTTAAGCGCCAACAACCTGCAAGTTCATGGCTGGAAAGAATGCAGCATTTGTTGTAGAGAGCCATTTTTAATATTCTGAAGCTAACCAAAGACATTGATGTGGCCTTCCAAGCTAAATGATATTTGTATTGGCTAATGGACTAGATTAGATCCATAGTTTGGTGATTGTTAAGCAAGCTGTTTTAAAGAAACATTGGGATTTGTCCAAAACATTGCCTGGTGCCGAAACTTGGCCGTTGAATTCTAATCATAAGAGATACATGATAAGAAGTTATAGTTACTTTAAAGAACAGTGCTAAATATTACAGATAAAGGACAGTTTCGAAATCAACAGCTGACAGCTGCCGCGAAGTGCTAGTGCATAAACCTCTATTACGTTGCATTAAAATATCAGTCATTGTAAAACCACAGGTACAATCAACTTAACCATGTAACCTAATTCAATTGCTTTGCATTGGCTAAACTGAAGTGGGGCCATTAAATAGTCTCACCACTTGGCACTCCGTAATGAGTTCTTTAAATGCAGTCTTGGATTTTTAAATATAGTGTACTTAGAAATACAAAAAATTCATGTTGAAATCGAGTGACTAATGGCGACTCCAGCACTAGCAACGGTACACAACACACAGAATTGAACCACTAAGAAGTGTCTCGTAACAAAACGGCGTTACCTACAAATGTTCGTAAAGCTGCAACGGAAGCGAATTCCCAACCGTGAAATTAAGGCCAACTCGTTACTCGCCATTAGCTTATTGTAGTCTGTTTCTAAAATCCCATTCGAATAGAGAATGCACACTTTCAAAACCCCCAAAACGCAATACTTGGATGGTTCGAAATGCGCGAGACTAACTTTTGGATCCAAACACACTATGATGCCAAGTGGCGTGGTCTTTAGAGTATGTTTAATGCCATCTGCATTTATGTGCAGTGGTGTTGCTCACAACCAGGGCCGGCGTTAGCAAGTGCGGGGTCCGACTAGAAACACTTTTGTGGGGCCCCACTCAACGAAGCGTGTAGAAATTTGAGGGGATGCATCAAGTCATGATGATAGAAATCGGTGATGTTAAAAACTAAACAACATGAACTAAACAAAATTAAAGCAGGGTGTTATATTGGTGAAGTCTTATTAAATCACTTGATGTTTGCTGATAATATTTTTGTGTTTTGTCCTGGTGTGCGTTAGTTGCAAAGAATACTAGATGTGTGCCAGGCTTATGCAGAATCTCATAGCCCTATTTTCAATTGCAACAAAACTGTTTGTATAGGCTAAGCGTGCAAAAAGCACAGTCACTCCATTATTGACACTGTGTGGTCAAAACGNAAAATCTGCTGACCATTACAAATATCTGGGGATTGCATTGGATATTGAGCTCTCAGATGACAAAGACATTCAGAGACAACTGCGATATCAATATTGTGCAGCAAACAAGCTGCGAGCCTCTTCTTCCCGTTGTTCAAATTCAGTTAAAAATGTACTTTTTCCTTTTGTACGCCCATGTATGCATCACAATTATGGTGCATTTCAGGAAGTCATGCACGCAGAGATTGCGTGTGGCCTATAATTTTGGATGCAGAGCTCTATACAACCTGCCCTGGAGAGCAAGTGTTAGTAGCCATCAGGTTCAATGCAATATTCCTACCTTGTAGGCTCTGTTAAGAAAAAACACGTACCTGTTTCTCGAAAGATGCAGAAAATCTAACAACATATGGTTACGTGCATTGATGCAGTCAGATTGTTTGCATTCGTCCCTATTCTTTGAACACTACAATCGCATTTTACTCTGTGAATGAGTGATCGAACGTTGCGGTGTCCGTTTGATTGATGGCATGTCATGTCAAAATGCATTCGCAGTTTACCTGGGCTCGACCAGTTAAGGAATTAGCGCCCTACTCCGCAGTAGTGTTGAAACAAGTGTTGCGTGTTAGCTAACATTAGTGTTAACAATGTGTATGTAACCCTATGGTTCTGTCTTCAATGCAGTTGCATAATGTGTCTGTAACCCTGTGATTCCGCCGGATCGAATGCCTTGTAAAACGTTCTGTTTTGTCTTTATTTATCAACCTGCGTTAAGCAGGGTGTGTGTGTTCATACTATGGACTTCGTGTCTGGTCACAAACAAACAAATTAAATTAAATTTAAAAAAGACGAGGCCCGAAATGGTGACGCCAGGGCCTTTACAACACAATCGTCAATGAACAGTGCTGGAAACCCCAATGAATCAAATAATTTAAACACTCAATACTGTCTATCTGCCCAGGCACTTCCATGACCAGAAAGGATTTGTGTGTAGTACCTTAACCCTCTCTGCCTTGGCCTTACCGAGGTGCTATGGAAAAAAACTTGGCTAAACATTACTCAAAACAATGACGATTCTTACCAAAGAACATTGAGGAGGGCGTTAAAAACCACGCAGTTCACAGATCCCACGCTTACAAAATGCTGTGGGCCACGCAAGGGATTTTTTAAAGATTTGACCTTGCTGCCTGCAAAGACATTTTGAGAAACCGCAACTGTTTTATCTGAATACTGAGATGATTGTAAAGCAAGGTTTTCGTGTATTTTGATGGTGGTAGTAAAGCGAGTTTAAACTGTTTTGAGAGACCGTTGGAATAATTTGAGAACCGTTTTGGTCGCTCAAAACCCCTTGAAAAACACTGGGCCCGCGCCGACAATAGTCACAATCAGCTTCGATACAAAGTGCAAATTTGTGTTGGTTAGTTGGCGTAGCGCGGGACCCCCTTCGGCGCGGGGCCCGATTAGAAGAAATCGGTCAAATCGGCTTAAAACCGACCCTGCTCACAACCCAAAGCAGGAAACACACTTGTGTGTAGTCAATGCTGTTCGGAATTTGTTTGCAAATAGGAGGGTTGATACGTAGTTCAAACTGAAAGATATTTTATGTAAAATGACTGAGAAATGGATCGCGCAAAAGTTTATCGAAGTCAAATTCAACTGAGAGCCATGCGCACTGACATGTGTACGTTTTTGGGTTGCTTCTCGTTTTGCGTGCCAACGCATTTCTCTGTCCAATTAACACTGATGTGCTGTAATTGATGGCATACGTTTAGACTTCGATGCAAAACTGTGTCAATTTTCATTTTTTTGAAGATCAAATCGTAACATGTTTTCTTTCGTAAAATGTACTTGATCGCGAGAAGTTTCTCGCTATCCATAATAGAAAAATATAGGTAGGTGTTGGTTATCACCAAGATGACAGTGCTTCCAATTACAATCCACTTAACACAGGTTCACTGCCAAGTATAACAAATAAGCAGAAACCTTTGTGCTTAGTGGTGCATGTGGAAGCGGTTAGAGCGGATATGTCATATTTTACAACAGTGTTGCCAGTTTGGCCCGAACCGCTGTCGGGTGTCCATCCACATGTCGTGGAACAACGGCGATACAAACGCACAGAGAACGCAGATTACAACACAAGGAGAGAATACACCAACAAGCACTAAATTCACTGCCAAGTAGGTAACTATGGGTCGGCAAGTAGGTAACTATTGGTCACTAAATTCGCTGCCAAGTAGGTAACTATGTGTCGGCCGCAACACAGGTAACTATGGGTCGGCAAGTTCACGCACAACGCAACACTGAAAGCAATTCCCAGCCACAGACAGGTTACGAAGATTTATCCCCACGAACCAACGCAAACCGACTTTCTCAACACACTTCAGCAACATTTCAGGTTTCAGAACGAAGTTTGGCACGAACCACTTGATCACCGGTATTACGCCAACATCCGGGGCGCGAAGAACCAGCTTTGTTGTCGCATTAAATAATATACGGTTATTTACTTATCGTGTGCACCAGATTCATGTCCGCTGCTTGCAGGTGAGGTGCATAGACAAGAAGCGTCAGTTACTGCTTTGTTGTTCTGAGATCAGTGCCTGCAAATTACAGTTTGTACATGCCATCAATGCAATCACTACGTTTTAATAATAAAGAAAGCATTGGGTGTAATAAACATATTGCCATCATCGCTAGCAGAGAAATTAGTGAGCATGCAATTTTAGCTTGGATTAGCCAGTTTATTTACCAATTGTATGTGTAGAGCTGAGTAGATTTGAATCTCTTTTCACAGTTGTTACCATAATCCACAATCTGTTGACTGTGGAAACATATTTTAAATAAGCAAAACAAACAATATTTGCTTTTGTTATGTTACAGCCAGGTTGCTATATCGTGCTTATTTTTAAGATGTGTGCCTATTTGGAAGAATGCTTAGTTCTAAGAAAAATGCCCTATTTTTAGTTGTGCGGTTATTTTTCAGTTATGATGTTATTGCAATGCCTTGCTGCATTTTCATTCACAAAAACTTTTTTTGCACTTTTGTTCGCAAAGTCAAACTATTCAACTGAAGTTGAAAACGACTTTTTTTAAAAAACCTTAGTTACAAATACCATGAACAGTAACCCTAAAGCAAAATTTATGAGAAAGCAAAGTGCGTACTGCTGAATTGCTGAAATGGCTTGAGTTGCCACACTTGTAATATTAGCAGTTGCGCTGTAACGACGTGCATCATTATACCACCTTAATCTGTAGATATGCGCCAAGAGAAATAACTGTGGTTCCGCACTGGTGAATATCTGCCAAAAATTCAGGGAGTGAAGTAGAACAGCTATAACGCAGATAGCTCACTGGCCCTTTTTTCGGCGTGATAAATGAAGGGAGTGAAGTAGAACAGCTAAATTCTTTGGACATCCGTTAACAAGAAGACTGGTGTTTATATTTATGTCCAGTGTATAGGTCGCACCTAATTTTTTGTCTCAATTTTTTGGTAAAAAAGTGCGACCTATACGCGAGTATATACGGTACGTTCATATACGTAACAGTATGCACGTAAATTTATGTGGCGTAAGTTAATTGCCATTTGCACTGTAAGCTATATTTGATTGCTTAAATGTATTTTTTCCAAAACGTGCCTATTTTCAGTTTAAGGAAATGGTAAACCTGGCTATATTTGAACTGTTTTTACTTATCGAGATTTGTTTTTTTCAGATTGCGAAAGCGCTACAATTTCTGAAAGGGTTGTTGTTGGTATCAGCAACAAAACTTAATTTTGCCAACTTTATCAACGTACGTGCAATGTCAACGGACGCTTCTCCCTACGAAAGGTTTGATTTCAGATGTGATTTTTATTTGGAAGAGTTTAAACCAGCTATGTCCATTGTCCAACCCGCGGGCCGCATGCGGCCCAGTCGAAGATTTTGTGCGGCCCATTTTGGTCTTCACTGTAGTAAAAGTATCCAACATACTGACAACCTGCCCTTTGTTTGACAATCTTCAATTTGACATTTTTGATGCAGGTGGTCCTCAGTGCCACTTTATCACATCTTTTACCATTGCAGTTAGGATTCCAACGCTTTCAATACAGTAGCTCAAGCTAAATTTAGTTTGCTATAAGATCAATTAAGTCAATCAATGTGCGGCCGTCATTAGTATGTCATTCAATGTGCGGCTTTGGTCAAGATAGTAACATAATTTTTGGCTCAGCAAGCCATTTGGGTTGGACATAGCTGGTTTAAACGTAGGGGAAGCTGAACTTCGTGCTTATATGCGAAGGACTGTACGTTCTGAGCTTTGCCAAAAAGGTGCTTTATATTCATGTTTACTACTAAGAGTAAGGCAGTTACGTTTGAAGATTTTATCCTGTTGCATTTTACTCCTGAGTTATGATTTGCAGAGATCGAGACCCACCTGGACAGCGCAGAGTGTACGTCCCCCCCAGTGACATGCTTCGAGAATCTGATCGTCTCAAAACATTTGCGAATTTTCCGATTGTCGTTCCAGTAAACCCAAGACATCTGGCCTCATCAGGATTTTATTACACTGGTTACAAAGATCGGGTGAAATGTTTTTGGTGAGCATTGTCATAATGATACTGTCACAATAATCCATATCGGTCAGTTACATTTTTTGTGAGGGAAATATTTTTCATCATAATCATAAGCAGGGACGGACTTAGGGAGCGTGGGGCCCAGGCCATCTTACTTTTTGGGGCCCCATGCTGGTGTGACCTGTTTGGTCGCTTGTCTTAAAAACATAATGTATGCCCCTCTTACGTGTATTATCCCCTCAAAAATTTTTCTTTTGTGGTGCCGACTTTGGTTCTGTGATTGCCTTAAATCTTCAACAGAAATTAGAGCCTTTGCTACATTCCTCTCAACAATAAATGGCAATGTGATCTTTTCTTGGAATTTATAGTTTTTTCTTGTAGTACAGAAGTTCCCTTCGTTAAATTTCCGTGATTTCTTAGCTTTTTGCAGGTTTATTTTTCGAATATATACATTTTTCAGCAGGACCGCGTTGGCGCCCGCGAAAATATCGTCTCGTTGTCGATCTGATTAGCTGCACGTAAACTCCTTTGTTGTAGTAACCACATAGCCTATTTTATCGAACAAACACAATCCATTCAGTGGACACAGGCTTTCCAACAATACAAAGTATAGTGTTTTAATCCTCTATGCTATAGGCTGATGGTGAAGAACATGAAGACAAGTTTTGCACAACAAAGTATTTTCGCAACACTCTCAGCTAACCACATAAAGTAAGCCCAATGTAGACACGTTTTTCCAAGTAAAACTCACGAGAAACTGTTTTAGCTGATTTAACTAACATCTAGAGCAGCGGTTCTGAAATGGGGGTGCGAGAAGGGACTTCTTGTGGTGCTAAATTCTCTGATAATACAAAAAACAATACATGAAATGGTGCAAGAGGTGAAAAAATGATTTTTCCTTCCGGACGGGGTGCGGGCTTCAAAATAAATTGAGAACCGCTGATCTAGAGCTTCAACAAGCAAGTTCTGTATACTGGCAATCTAGCTGGAAACAAGGAAAATAGGATCCGCATCAAACGCGCCACAAATTTGCCTACTAAGGCTCATATATTTCAGAAACATCGTAATTGACAAATGGCTTAGACCAGCTATGTCCAAGCCGCGGCCCAGTCGAAGGTTTTGCGCGGCCTAGTTTGGGTGTTCGATGTAGTAAAAGTATCCTACATACTGACAACTTGTCCTTATTTTGATAATTTTGAATTTTACATTTTAATGCAGGTGGTCCTCAGTGCCACTTTATCACGTCTGTTACCACTGCAGTTAGGATTCGAATGCTTTCAGTACATTAGCTTTAGCGAAATTTAGTTTGCTAAGATCAAAGTGAGCCTTTCAATGTGTGGCCCTCAGTAATGTCATTCAATGTGCGGCCCTGGCCAAGACAGTGACACAATTTTTGGCTCATTAAGCCATTTGGGTTGGACATAGCTGGCTTAGACCTACTGTACTACTAGAGACCACCGTGCTGCAATGACTAGGGATCTAATATTTCAGAAGCGACTAAATGATTTACCGCTACAACAACTTTGACAACTGAAACCCACCATTGATAAATTAACTAACGAAATTTTATAAAGCTCTACCTTTGCTGTACCCTGTACAGAACAACAAGGTGTACTGTACAACAGGGGGTAGCCAAGGGGGACACGTGGGCCATTGTAAAAAAAATGACGTCACTTTNTGAATATTTCTTTNAATTCATGACCAAAGCGAGGTAGCCGTGTTTTTTATCACTCCAATTAAAATGTCTGGTAACACCATTGCTCTAATCTAAGCCTTTTTGTAAATCACATTTGAAACCGTTATCACAGGTAGCACTCACTAGCACCAGTAGGCCTAATTGTAACCATGAAGAAGAAGGCAAATATGTAATTATCTGCATCAACCGANACCACATATTTTCCACCAACATATCCAACAGCGACAGTCTGTCACACATGTGTCAAACTGGTGGCCGCGGGCCAAATGTGGCCCGCCACGTCTTTTTATGTGGCCCGCGAAGCTGAAATTTTAAGCCTCAGCCTGCTTATTTTTTCGGAACTGTAGTGGTTTATACCTGTTTACAAAGGCGAATGATGGTCTTTGTCATGTTATAACTTTGCTATTTTAGTCATCTTGCTGACCTAATGTGTCCCTTTGAAAAAGTTACTCAGTTTTAAGGCTCCTTTCACTGCAACATAACCATTATTACGTCACGTAGATGCTGTTTAAGCATCAGCGTAGTGTAGATGATTGTGGTTAATTCTGTTACAACTGGCCCTTTGAGGGTAACCACAATGCTGATATAGCACTCAGTGAAAATGAGTTTGACACCCTTGGTCTATCATGAAGTTTTTTTTCATGCCTTCAGGCAATCGAAGTCATCCATAAGTTTTTTCGCAATTTAGAACGGCCGTAACATCAGGTTTTAACGCAAGGGCGACAGACACTGCAGAACTCCAATGAAAAGCAGTACTGTCATTCTTATGTTGCATAATAAACAATATTATCGTGTTGTTACTGTACTGATAAGTCTTGATGTTTGGATTTCCGCTCATTTCAAAGTAAATTGTGAAGTTATGACTCTGCGCACTTTCCCAAATTTTAAGTTAGTAATGAGTCATTATAGGAAGGAGTTGCGCGGGGCCCTAGGCCATGGTCTATGCGTAAATCCGTCACTGATCATAAGGGCATAAGAACTGCTTCTGTTGCGAGGAAATACGTGGCGTTCTTAGGGTGCCTTCAACTTTGCCTTACCTTTAGTTTCGCGAAATGTGGCCCAGACAAGGTGATAGCCGTTGCCTTTAAACTTTGATTTCTTTATTTTTTTGTATTTGCTTAATCGAAGCTGTGGTCATTGGTTGGAAAACTGGGAAGCTGAAGATGACGTGCGGTCCTCGAGGTGGCATCTGACTGATTGCCAGTTTAGTCAAGGCGAAGATTCAGGAAATGTTCCGATAGGTATGTGTGCTATGCGACACATTTCAGGAAATGTTCCGATAGGTATAGGTACACATTTCAGGAAATGTTCCGATAGGTATGTGCGACAAAGAAAAAAAGCGGATGTAGGAAACAAAGAAAAAAATAGGAACAAAGGAAAAAAGCGGATTCTTCGCCCCCTGAAGGCTGCGCGCTGAGGGCAGCCTATTTAGCCTGGTGGAAAAATAGGCTGCCCGCTGAGGGCAGCCTATTTAGCCTGGTGCAATCATTTTGCCCGCCTATAAAATTTCGGTTGGTTGCGGCACTGGTGGTGCAGCTTCTTAAAAGTAGTCTGAAGTTCAAACTGAACGATTTGTTCGCTAAAATCCTAGTTGACTGAGCAAATGTTCGTTTAAAAGTTCATCGAAGTCAAATCCCACCGCTAGCCACACGAACTGACATGTGTACGCTTTTGGATTTCTTTTCGTTTTGCGTGCCAGCCGATTTATTTATTCGTCTGCTTCACGCTGATCTGCTGTAAATGATGGCATGTAGGCCTGCAGTAAGTTTCACCTACGACGCAAAAACTGTCAATCTCCATTTTTTTCACGATCAAATCGTAAATGAGCTGCATGTGCCGTTGATATATTTTATACGTACAAGATGAGTTCATAGACTACTGATCGTCATCACACCTGCAAAAGTTTACCAAGTATTATAAGCTATTGCTCATGTTTACGCAGCATGCGAAGATCCTGCTCGATCTCAAAGGATTGGACTGACTGCGGTGAGTTGCTTACAGCGATTGTTATAATTGTCCACCAGTCATTTGCTGGTTAGATGGAGGTACCGGGTGCAACTTTTGCTTTTGTCAGCCTAGATCAGCCATTCTCACCACCTTTGTCCGCGTATTCGGTGAAGTGAAACCAATCATGGAGTTTTCCGCTGACTTTATGTTAATTACGTAGGTTGAGGTCGAGTTCACTAAGACCGTTGGTGACAAGAAAGTATTCCACGGCTCGTCAAGGTTGAGAACAACTGTTGGTCCAAGTTAACGCAAGCAGCTTTTTAAAAAAATTAGGGCTAGCGCTGGTCGTATCGTTTTTGGGAAAATTAATAATGTCCCGCAGAATAACAGACTGGTCGAAGGTTGTGCACTGGACGAAAATGCCACAGAGAAAAAACGTTGTTGGGAGGTTTGGAAAATCAGACTGAAATTATACGAACATCTCAAAGCTTTTTTATGAAGCACCGTTAAAACCAAGCTTCTGTAA
>JGI24021J15306_10007903_pt1 | contig 13013 bp, 7 predicted proteins | sample Ectturendosymbi1_FD_15306 | JGI IMG/M metagenome (IMG submission 15306) | reverse complement strand
CCTTGTTCCAACGTCATGACATTTCCACCACGTAATCATTGTGCTTAAAGAAACTTTGGGAACCGCGCAAATCGCAGACATGAAGGGCCAGGTAAATGGCAGGTTATAAGGGACTGACACTCATCAGTGCCTGGGTAGTCATGGCACCAAAATCTTACGTCACAGAAACATCATGTTAAACAAGCACTTTTGAAATAATATTTTTGATTGTCATAATTTTCCCTCACTTGCACTACAGCCGGTTTCATCCCAATAAATCTCTGCACATCTCGTGGATCGTTGACCAAATAGATTCCTTCACCTTGGCTCCCGGCGTCGGGTTTTACAATGTAAGTGCACAAGTCTTTGCACGGCTTATGCGCTAAAAGGAATAAACTACATCTCTGTTTTCCGCAAAAACTGAAACAACCAGAAAATTGCGTTTTCGCTCACGTGAAGATGATCTGCTGCTGATGCGACCGGATGCTGCGGATGCATTGAAAGTGGAAACTTGTTTTGTTTTGTTTTTCATGGAAGCTTCTGCAACAAATTGATGGTACTGCTCTGGAAGAAACCACGTTTCAGGATAGAAGTCAAATTCATTTGGAAAGAGAAGCTGCATTCTTTTGAAAATTCGTGATAAGTGTACCTTGAAATTAAGTTGATCATTTATTAGAACACACTTAAGCTTTTTCTTAATACGTAGAAATAAAAAAATTTTGCAAAATAGGGTTGGCAACCAAAATATTAAAAAAAAATCTGCAGATATTTGTTTCGATCAGAAAGGAGCAGGCGCGGATTTACCATTAGGCTAAATAGGCTTAAGCCCAGGGTCCCCAATCTCGTGGGACCCCAAAATTTTGGGAGTAATGAAAATTTGGAGCATTTTTATAAGTAATTACATTTGTATTTTTGTTTTGGTTCAACGCACGTTTTCTTACTATGCCGCTTGCAAAAGATCTCTATAGAAGAATGAGCGCGAAAAATTGAAGTGAATGACGATGAACATTCTCTTTTCATGACGTTACGAATTGGTTATTGTTACGTATAATGCGTGGAACAAAACGCCTGAATCCATATTTCAGATTACACGAGGCCAGTGACGTACTTTTTATTCAGCCCAGGTCTCCCTCTGGTTGCTTTTTATGGGTAAGATACGGGGTAAAGACAAGACTAGCCTGCACTGTAGCCAAGGCTGAAGATATTCAATGGAACAAAATGTTAACTGTTTGTAATACCTCGCGTGTTAAAGTGGGATGTTCTTTGACTTCAAGTGTTTTGTAGCAATCTTGGGCCATTCCTTCTACAGCTCAATGCAGAGAAAAAGATAACTACCATTGAACTACACACATCTAGATGTATTAGTTAGTCCAATTTCTCGCTTGAGCTTACTACCTTAGTCAGCAAAATGAGCTTCACGTATAAGTTTTTTTTTTCTTTTTTTCAAAGTAATAAGGATAACGGTGGATCTACAATAGGCTTACTTTCATTAGCTTTGATAATGTCAAAACGTACACATGAGAGTGGTTCTGGCAAGCGAAAGAAACCCACTGCCAAAGCAGATGCACTACGACGAAACCAATAACCTAGTTTTTAATGTGCCATACGGGATTAGCACCAGATGTGGCTACGGATTCGGAGTGCCGGAGTCGACTCCGGCAGGATCCTGCATTTTTCTTTCGGACCCGGCGCCGGAGTCAAAAACTTGTGAAAAAACGGATACGGATCCTGAGTCACTTTTCATTTTCAGCAGCAGGAGTCTGTGTGGTTTTCACATATGGCATTTCGTAGGTAAAACGTTGCTGAATTTCAGTTGCATAGATGGCAGCCGGAGTCTGAATAGGAGTCGGATTTGAAAATTTTCGGACCCGGGTACGGATTCAAAAATTTTGGAACAGGAGTGGAGTCTGAGTCTGAAAATGTGACTATTACCACCTCTGCCTTCCAGAAGGGCCCCCAATTTAAAATAGCCTAGGGCCCCGAAAATAAAAATTCGCCTCTGGAAAGGAGGCAAGATTTTATAGAACTCAAAGGAAACATGAAGGCGGATACTGAATTTTGTGCTTAGGTTTGAACACCTTGAGGGCAATAAAGGTGTGAAGTGTAATATAAAACCACATAAAAATGTGCGCACAACATTTAGCAACCTAATATAGGCTAGAAAAAAAGTGTGTTATTTACTTCGCAAAGAAAAAGTGATGAGAATAGCGTATGACAAACGTGCTAAGAGACCAAAAACTTTCAAAACTCGAACAATCCCAAGAGCAGGAAGAAGGAAAAATGCAGGGGCGGATCCATGGGAGGCGATTGACCCCCTTGAAACCTACGAAAGTAATTTTATTCACCATGACTTTGTGCAATTCGGAAAACAGCATTCACGATATAAAGCCATTTTGCCGTCGTTTGTTTTGTCACAGCAGTGTTGTGAAGTATACTTCATCTCTCTTACAGTAGTGAACCCGTAATGAGACTTGGCCATCAAATGTTGCGTAAATCGTCCCCCCCCACTAACGTTACTGGCTGGATCCACACTGGAAACATGAGACAGCTAGTCATGTGATGACCATTATCTGTGGATCTAAGATCTCAGGAAAATAATGATATTACATGATAATAGGGCTGCAACCAGCTGATATTTTCGAGTGGTGGAGAAAAATGATTGCAACTTGTTTCACCGAGCAACTAAAAAAGTTTTTGGGGCTTTCAAATGAGTTTGAAAACTTCGGGGAGCAATTGCTCGGTTCTCCCCTGATTGCGGACTTGCATGATAGCCGTAGCAATTGTGTGGCAGCGCTGCGGAATCACAATTACAGAAAAAGCAAAAAGCAATTTTTCTGTTTTTTAATTTTAATCCGGTAACAACAGTGCAGAAAAAACTGGAAGCTTTAAGACCTTTATATCAGCTCTGACCAAAAAAATCACAGCGTCCATATGCCAGACCTGGTAATGCAGTAGGAGACCGAGGAATCAATAGCGAAAGGCAGCACGTATTAGGGATGTAAAATAACATACTAGTACATAGAAAGAGAGGAAGAAATAAAATATACCACTAAGTATAAATAATCTGAAAATGAAATGAGCCGGGGTTTCTCGGTCATGATCAGTGAGTCAACTGCAGGTACACGAGCAATCGAAAATCATTCCTAAAGCATTTCAGACAAAGAGGTTAGCATCATTTCGATCCAAAGAAACAAAATATTGCAAAAGTGTCCACATGTTTGAAAAGATCGTTACCCCGACAGTCTGGGCAGGACTCCGGGGCAAAGTGAAAACGTACACAAACTTAAGAATGCTGAGGTGATGAGATCATAGGTTTTACCATAATGCAAAATATTAATCCTTTAAAAAATAATAAAAAAGGAACATTTTATGTAGACCGTATGCAAGTAATAAAAATGTAATGCCTCATATGCACTAGTGCAGGACACAGCTATGCTAAGTGATACAATGTTTTGCAGTGAAGTAATAGGCTCACTTTGTTAAAAAAATGTTTGAGGTTGAAGAAGTTCCACCTGAAAACGCATACTCGTAATTTAGTACTCGTATTTTAAGAAAATCTTTCGAAATAGTTGTGAGTAACTAGCGGTCAAAATAAATCAGGATCTACCATACGTGGATCTGTCAACTAAAACGAGATCCAAACTAAAGTTATTGGGAGTCGTTAGAACAGCTTTTCATAAACAGCAAGGTGATGAACGACGTAATGCAAAGAATGGAGTTGTTCGTAGATTTCACGTGCACAAGTTTGAACTTCGTGGAAAAGTTATTTGCGCTTCATGATACGTACTCGCTAGAGGTCCAATAATAATCAACTATTTGTGAATTGTTTGATGCACATAGTAAAACAGCGTCTATTCACGGAAAAGTACTTTTAAGCTAACCTTTTGCGATATTTCGAACATGCCCGGCAGCTTGTTTACTGCGTAAACGCCTGGTTTGCTGTAGACACTTTCGTCAAACCCAAGACCATGCCAATACAAATCAGCACACTCGCCTGAAATAGACGGTAAATCATAGTAAAATCCATGGGTTTTAAAAAATAAACGCGAAACCACCAACGTAAAGTTCAGAAATGCAAATATACAAGTATCTGAAACAACAGGCCCGCAACCTGGGGGGAAACCAGGCAATTGCCTCCTCTGAAATTTCCAAAAAACATGTTTAGTTGCTAAGTACAGCAACGAGTTACAATAATTTTGACCCTCCCCCGAAAATATCAGCTATGGTTGCGGCCCTGTGAAACAACCTGATTAATTTTCTGTTAAATACTGTCTACTCTGTTTCCACTTACTTGTAATTTATCAACTTTAGAACTGTACCTTACTTGTTGCAACGAATCACAAGAAAGCCTTAATAAGGACTTGTGCCTTGTTCTTTCGATGGTGCTGCAATGCGTGCAAGAAATGGCAACGTGTTATCAAATTCCATGTTGGAAAGATGCAGGCTTTGTCTGACTTCGGGTGACATTTATACGCACAGTGAAATTTCTAGGTTTATAAAATTAAGAATCAACTTTTCAACCCGCAATGAAGATGGTCACGGGTAACACGGATGTCGGAGCTGAGGATCGATATAAATTTAACAATAATAGAAAGAATAAAGAACGTGAGAAGATCAAAATAGTAATGTGATTTCGGAGAAAAAAAATAGATTACGATAAAGGAAGATGATGTGCAGCGTACTACAGCCGCTTGAGAGGGATGAGGATATGGATGTTACAAATGACTTGTTGATGAAGTTTAGTGGGCAAAATTCAAATAGTGAGATGATTTTTTTCAGGTTGTTGCTTATGCGGTAGCTTAGCTTGAAGGTAAACTTGATGATAAATGCTGGATGTGCTTAAACTTTTATGATTTTTGTATGCTTTCTCCAATTAAGTTTAAAGTTTAAATTTTGACGTTAATCAAGCAGACATTGTTCCTTCCAATTCCTTACGAAGAATAACAATGAAGGTGATTAAGGANTGACATGCAGTATATCAAGCTAAAATAAATTGACTTTTACCCGTCATTGTATATTAATGGCATGTTCTCAATCGTTAGACCTCAGCAGTTGCGATTAATATATATTGTTCAATAGGTTTGAATGCTATGTTAACTGAGGTGGTCCTTGCAAATTCGTCTTCTGTCTATCGAATTGAACGCAGTGTACTATAATTAGACAAAGTTGTCTTTCTCTTAAATGTTCTCTTCATTTCGAACATAACTGTCTACCAACAGTATTTATTAAAGCAGGTTTTTTTAAGAAAAATGTTGGGAACCCGGTGTGGACCTGTAGGGACCCGATTTCTCTGGTTCTAGGGACCCAGTGATAACTTTCTCTGATTCTAGGGACCCGATTCGGGTCCCTAAAACACCTTAAAAAACTGATTAAACTATTCACAAATTTGGACAAAATACATTCTTATAATACTAGACGAAAACATCTCAAGAATATATAGTTTCCAAGAAAAAAATTTGTTACCGGACAAAAATCTCTTGCTTATCTATGATTGAGATTATGAGCCTCTAGATTCAAATATAGACGTACAAAGCCTGTATATTCAAATATACAGCCTTTTTGTACTTTCAAAAAGAAATGCAATTATACCTGTCAAAACATTATTAACCCTTCTCAAACTGTTCATATCAGCATAAATAACGCTACCTTATGTATTCCGCATTAACATAACCCTTTCTCACCATTAAGGGCCCCAACCGAAAAACCACCTGGTTATGTATGTACCCGGAGACGCAAACATGATATCGTGATTGGGATCAGTTCATTTGCCATTGATTGTGATGCTACTCTGTGGGTGACCCAATTTTGATAAAACANAGTACAATANAATGATTCAATTTTGTTTTAACTTGGAAACCTCTTTGTATACGCTTATNGCTTGTAAGTTTTTTGCTTGTCTGTTTCATATTGTTTTTCTTCGTAAGCTTTCNTTGTGAGTTTNCCAAATTAACTGATCTGAACTGAATTAAAGCTGTAGAAGTAGGAGTTCTTCAGGGCCCAGTTTTAGGTGTATCGTTATTGCTTATGCAGGATAGCATGGGTGTCCGCAGGGGGGAGGCAAAACGGTCATTGGAAATGGAATACAAATCCTTAATGGCCTGCAGCAAGAGGTCGTTTAAAGCCATACTTCTACAACACTCCCCAAAGCTTTTCTCAAGAGACTCAGTCCTATGCTTTTTTGGGGCAAAAAGCGTAGGCATCACTGGAATATTCCCAAGATTTGTCGAAATATGTTGGGAGCGAAATTTTGGTCTGTGGTTCTAGGGGCAGGAGGAAACCGCACTGTGTATGCTTCAAATTAGGTTCAGTTATCTCGCGGCATCTCTTTAGCAAGGCTCTTGGAACAAACTGTTTCGGGAAGAATAAAGAGCGAAAGGCCTCGGTTGTTGGTGCATTCCCTACTTTATCTCTTCTTGCTTATGGGAATGATCATACCCGCTTGCCAATTCTTGGGTACCCCTCCATATCTCCAGGCCACTTGACATGCACGAGTTGGCCAAATAAGTCTTTCTCTAAGTCATTTCAGGTTGGATTTCACCACAACCTATTACTAGTGTTCAATGTATTGGCAATTACGGAGAATTAGGTCGCAGTGCCGCTATTTTCTTACCAAAAATGCACCTCCTGTGTGTCTAATGGGATTCTAACGAGATGAGAGTGACTGAGTTCAAAATAATTTGGACATTTTCTCTCCATCCGAAAAGGATATCCTCTTCATTGATGAATAAGATACCGTTTTTCTATTTGATAGATGCAACTGTATTTCTTCTTGGAGATGCCAGATAGTTGGCCAAAGCATCTTGTTTGCTTGCTAATGTTTCAAATCTTGTTTATGCCCGATTTAACTTGCTCCCCACAACCAAACAGATTTTTACCATCTCCACATATCAAGAAATAATATTTACCAAATATCTCTGTTTTATTATTCCTTAGAAGCTGCGTTATACTTGAGCAAATCTTTCTACCTGCTTTGTGGTTAGTTTTGCTTTCTCTCCATTTAAGTTGTTGAAGAACGGAAGTTAAAGCTTCATGAGATGTCCTAACTCCAGCGGTGTTGACCTTTAGGCTGGGTCGGGTTTTGCTTGCGGTCCGTTGGGATGAGACGACACCTTTGTTGGCAGAATTGAAATTTTCATCGAGAGAAAGAAAATCATCTAAAAATGTTGATATGAAATCTAAATTATATGGTTTTACTTTTTCTGGGATACTCTAATACTGCTTTAAGAATAAAAGGAACAAAACTACGAACATGAACGTCTTTACTGTGCGTGTATTTGACTGTGCTACATGGATTAGTTCTTCATCTAGTACTATAATGTAAAACGTCAACACCAAATTTGTTAAAATACAGGTGATTAGAGTGAAGTATTCCCAAATGTGAGTACCAAACGCATAAAACCAATCGATTTTAATATCACTTGTATCGTAGAAGAGTGGAGAGGACNGCAGCTATATAAACAAACGTCTTTTTAGTGCTGTTGTAAGTACTTACACATATGGATTATAGCAGGAGAGATGAAGATGAATCAAAGAAAACAGTTGCGAAAATGTGGTAATGATGAAGAATTTCGCTAAGTCGCTATTCGCTGGAGGAGCGCATATTTGATGACATTGCCAGAGGAATGCACTTAAACTTAGTCCTCAAATAATTTTATTGGTTTACTTACATTCTAACAACAGATCAAACCCCGTTCTGTGCTGCCAGCTGTTAGTGGGAATAAAAGTTTTTCACACAAAAGGTAAATGTTTCCCACAGCAATACAAACTAAAATGGGAAGTCGCAGCCACTTGCTCAAAGTTATTTTTAAAAAATTGTCTTGATTTACAAACAGGTAATACCTGTCCACCATAGTTTTCAGCAGCATCATTCATAGAGGTTAACAGCTGCTTTGGTTTATTTCGCAAAACCGGACTTGTGTCCAGTCTTTGCAATAATTTGTCACTGTAAATACAGGCGACGTCATCAGCATTCACACAAAACAACAACCATCCCATATCTTGCGTCTCGTTGCGAACCAGTTGTTCAAAGAAGTGTAAGCCATGCATGACCTTACGTCTCAAAGTATAGCTGGCTTGAGATAAATACACCATTTGTGCAGTAACTGCAGACATCGTACCGAGATATTAAAAACCGAGTGCTGTGACATCTAATACTTGGTTTAAGCCTGTCGTGCAAAAAAGTTTAATGCCGATTGTTAAATAATACCGCTGCTTACCTTGGAGCGGGCTCTTTGTGTTTTCTGTGTCAACATCGTGTTTTGTAAATAAGCTGTCAACTCTCGGTGATTGCTCAATGCTGACAGACACTTTCCCATTCCGACGAATGGTGGTACCATTGGCAATAGTTTTGCCGTTGGCAATCACAGTCCATCGTGCTTCACTGGGTTGATGATTCTTTCGAAATGCGTTTTCTCCAAAAATAGGTGGATGTGCTAAATAACTCACAGGCATATCTCTGCAAGTGTGATTAATTAAAGTCGTAAACCGTCTTGAAAGAAAGGTAATAGTTAACCTCCCGCTATAGTAGCGAATAAATACGTACACCTTGCTGCAGACAAAAAATGAATTTTAAATCAAAAAAGCCGCCTGGCAAGTTTGTTAAAAGTATTATAACGTAACTAAAGGAATGAATATCCTTTGCTCAGCAAATAGCTTCATTTCAAGGCACTACTGAAAGCCGTTCTTCAAACTCGCGTGAGTCCCGAACAACTCTTTCCGCGTAACTCAGTTGCTCTCTCCCTAACAGGCGAATATTGTTGTGATCACCTGAATCACTCGAATGCTTACACGTATTGAGTATGCTGTCCTCTCCTTTGTCGGTGGTAAACCTCGACTGTAACTTAATACTGCTGGACAGTGCGCACTAGGAAAACGACCTGGACGACCTGAGCTCAAAGCATGGCGATATGTAATGCGCTTGCGAATATGAGCCGCACCTTTCCTTTGCTTGTAATAATTTAATCCTAGCAAATTGATTTACATTTTCGCTTTTTACGAAATTAGCTCTTGATCTACATGCTTTTGTGAAGTGTTCTGTAATATTCCAGGTCTGTTTATTACGTTTCTCAGCACAAAAACTTATATTTTCAAAGAAAATTGCTTCTCTTGCCACTAATTTTCGTTTCAAGACAGATGTACACCCACAAAGTGTTGCTGGTTCACCCATGGAGTTGCCACGAGCACTTAGAGGATTTCACCGACAATCCTCTTCAAATACAAGTACCAGACAAACGACAGTTTTGTCACGATCAAACAAAAGTCGAAATACAAAAGTAGGACGCGCAGTGAAAGCAAGTCGTGCGTAAAGCGGTAGGAAGAGTTCATTTGTGACTTATATTTTCCCACAAACCACTTTACGGGCAAGCATGATACAGCATGCTCGCAATTTTATAAGTTCATAAGTGTGAGTTGCCCTGCAACACTTCTCAAAATAATTTGCAAGTGTAGCTGTGNGTGAACGCATTGCTTGTAGCAATGTTGCTTCAATTCCACCGNGAACAAAAATTGAAAACAACAANCCATCTTTTTGTGGGAACAGACACTATGCACAACCATTATGCACAAGTAAAACCGTTGACAGTTTGCTGTATTGCCACTCATGANGTNATTTAAGCCTATTTAAATTGCCTTACTTTAAAACTAGTAGTGTTTTGTAAATGCATAGAGTTGGCAACTATCGAAATGCAAATTTGTCAGTACAAATCATTTCAAAACGAACCGAAGTAACAAATGCTTTAAGAAAAGAAACAAATGCTTTAATTTACTTCGTGTGATAATTACCGTAGTTTGCATAGGATGCTTTTTGTCTTTTATGTCTTGCCCTTCGCTTTCAACATTTTCCGAAAGTGTTGGTTGGTCCGCACAGGCGATAAATTACACGAAACAAGATACTTGGTAGAAAATATCTGCATATCTTTAGATCCTGTTTGATAAAGTTATACCAATGACCAAAACAGGATGCAAATCAAAGAACCCGCAAAGAAATTTTCTATTCAAAACGGAATTTTTAAAATGGCTCGCACATTTTTGCTTACCGTGATTTTTCGTTCGATTATCCAAAGTATGTCTGTCCATCAATTACAGGAACTTCTTTCTTAATAATTACGTACATCTTGGGACTACGAATTCCGGGCACTGCATGCTTGAGCTTGGGCCGCATACCTGCATCAAACACAGCGAACAGTCTATCAACTTNAATCCCAACATGCGCAGCGTTCCTCCCAGTGTGATCCATTCATTGACAGTCTTCCCGCTGGGGTNTTATGCGGATCGCTAATCCGGCCTGAGTAGACGGTTGTCTCAACGCCNGAGATTAAGAGTTTATCATTCAGCTCTGTAGTATTCGAGTTACGAGGCTATGTCCAAGAGATGTCAACAACGGCCAGGGAATAACGTTTGGCTTCTTCAACCAGTTCCTGTTCTTTTTGTGTGTGTGAAGTGATGTTCTAGTTTCCAGTCACTGACTTATGGAAATATTGCCATGTAAGCGTGGTTTTCAAGTCTCCCAGAGTGGAAGTACCCTCACTGTAGCATTCGCCTACCCAGATGGGCTGCGGGCGCAACGCGGGTACCACACGCGTGGATAGCGGATGGGTGAAATTGTCGCAATTTTTTGAACGGCCCCTCTGCCTAAAGCCGGAACGTGATCCTTGGTCATGTGTGCGATGACCGATCCGCGATTGTACACTAGGCACAAATTTTCAAAACAAAATATAAATATAGTATGAGTTTGTCTGAAACTTCCTAGTTGCAAGGGCCTGCTGAATGATGCACACCAGCACAAGTGCTCATATGATACATTCCCACCTTACGTCGATAACATCGAAATTTCAACTTCATAGTTCACTTTTATTCTCTTGATAATTGCAGTGAAACCAATTTCAAATGTTTCTACACAACAGTAGGTTTATAAACCTGCATTAAACCTGCAAAAGGTAGTACACGCATGCTTAATAACGAGGTGACGTACATCCATTCATTTAAGTTTTATACACGCAATGAGATAAGACATACGAAAGTGGATACTACAGCTGTAAAGTTATTGCTTTCATATTTCCTAAGGACAGTAAATAAAACATAATCAGTAGTTTGGAAGGAAATCCTGAAGCACATGCCCTGTTTTTTAAGACGTTTCTTCATCTTACTAGGTACTATATGTTTTTTATCTGATGTTTGCATTTCAAAATCCTCTGGGGTTCAAAAGCGTCATGTGTGTTTTCCAAAGAAAGCGTTCATTCATATTCGAACCAGAGGCATATGAAGGCGAAATTCTTCCCGGGCGAGGGCATGAGACGACATAGATGCCTATGACGCTCCATGTATATGCTGTAAGCCGTAGACATGAACTGCACACATATTTTGTACAGCAGACAACGAATTTGAAATAAGCTTGCAGTAAATAAATAGTAGCTGCAGAAAGACAGGCAGCGCTGATTGTGTCCCATGAGGGCTAGTTACAGAGCTACCTCAAGGTTTCAACCCTATACAGATCGAACTTTAAATGCCAACGGCTGGTGAAGCTCGCGCGTGTGTAGAAGCCCCGGAGAATACAAGCAATGCCTTCTGAGAAAAGCATCACACAGACAAGAAGTAGTGGTTCACAAAAGATCACATGCAGTAGATATATGACATTACTTCAGCTAGCATTATTTGTAGAAAATGATCCGACGTTAGCATACAGTTTAATTGTTGATCTGGCATCAAAATTACTTTGTTTCTGAAACAGATATGTCGACACTTTATGTGCCTGGTTGCCTCCTGTTCCCTGCGCTACGGAACTTTTAAACAATAAATTTACTGCAGTACAAACCATCTTGAGCAGAACTATCGTGTCAAAAGAAAATAGATAATTGCTGAATGTTTTTGATCAACTTGAGCTGAGCTACACGTCGGTTTTCATAAAACGCCCGAACGCTGTTTCTGACTTAGAGCTTCTGCTCTTACCTCAACTTTCGCTTTTCTATTATGGTCATCACTGAGCTTACCGCTCAAAATTCCTGATGGCTACGTATTAGCTTTCCAAATGAGAAACAATAATGTTGTACCGACAAATGCTTGCAAGGATAGCATTATCAGCAAACCTTTCTCCTGCAATTGTTACGTAACACAGTTCAGTTAACCTGTGTGTGTTCTAAACAAACAGCAAGCAAAGGCAATGCCTGACACATCAGTGCTTCTTAACCTTTTTCGGAGAATACAAGCAATGCCTACCAAGAAAAGCATCACACAAACAAGAAGTACTGGTTCACATAAGATCACATGCAGTATATACGTAATAATCCGAAACGTCTCAAAATAAAACGTGTATAGTTTCTTGAAGGCTTTTTCAGTGATAATGAAAACAACGCTATGTCCAGTGGCGTAACAAGAGGTTTGAGCCAGGGGGAAGACTTAGCTTAAGCGGGCCCTTTAGTCACCGTAGGGGGGACACTCAGAAAAAAAATTAAAGAAATGACAGCGGATCTGGACGTCGTGGATGTCTACACTATAACTAGCTAAAAAACGGAAAACACCCCGAAACGCACAATAAACAACAACCTACTGAAGACCAAAAGAATACGAAATATCAAAATGTCAGATACAGGGGCCCAGTTTTTCATTTAGCTTGCCAGAGGGGGGGCGGCTTGCCCGCTTGCTGGCTATGTCGCAAGACGAAACATATGCCTTGAACAAACGTCGAAACGATCCTAATGTGGTTGCCATAAAAACTCATGTGCCACTGTAGACAATGTCGTGGATGAAAATACGAAGTCTCTTTGGGTTGTCCAACTACTCCACATTCCTTTGGTGATCCACCAAAAGCTCCGTTGTTGTTGTCAGATGAACTGATGAGTTGTTGTGTGGCGGATACAAATGGGTGTCTCGATTTGAGATGCCTTGCATTCCCACTCCGTGCACAGGTGAGCGCTGAGTGAGCAGATGTCAAGACTCCATGGTGTAGGGCAATGGTTCTCAACCTGTGGGCCATGGCCCACTGGTGGGCCATGGGAGCATTTTGAGGTGGGCCACAGAGATATTTGAAAAATTTCTCAATT
>JGI24021J15306_10007901_pt1 | contig 13014 bp, 10 predicted proteins | sample Ectturendosymbi1_FD_15306 | JGI IMG/M metagenome (IMG submission 15306) | reverse complement strand
TTGTGCTTTGCAAGCTCTCTCAAAATGAGATTGATGCTTCCGTAGGGCGCGTAGACGTCAGCGTCCAATCGGTAGTGAAAAGTCAAGTTGAAAAAGTGATTATTTGAATTCTCCACCCAATTTCTTGTCGTGTGAAGAGGACTTTCAAGCGTCCACCAGGCATAAAGTTGCCACCGATATCTGCAAATTATAAACGAGAAATTCACTCTTCGCGCAACTAGGAAACAGAAATTTGAAGTCAAGCGACTGACTACATTTTTATTTGGGAAAAGCGTATCCGATCTTATTACTCTGTGTTTCCCGATATTCAGATCCTTCATTGAAAAAATACTATACTAAATGCAACTACCAGTCAGTGGTGCACCTAGGCTTTCCCGCGCCAGACGACAGTCAGTTTGGGCGCTCCCACCCAACCCGTTCGTGGCAACATAGATTCGAAGATAAATTTGAGAGTAAAGGGCGTCTAAAGCTAAATTGGGCCCGCCATATAGTTGTTTCTTGACCAGTCTAAGAACTTCATGTGACTGTGACATCACGGAATTGACGTCAGGACCTTTGAATCTTGGAAATCATCATAAGGGTAAGAGTCTTATTATTTCGCGTGAAGCTGTCCCCATTTTGAAATGTCGGTCACGATTGAACATTCAAATTATTGTCGTATTTTCACATTCCAAACTGAGTTAATACATTCGAATCAAAGCAACTAATGCAAGAAAATGAAAAAATAAGAAAACACTTCCCTGCTTGTCTGCAAAGATTTGCTTGAATTTTAATGACAGAGTTTTATGGGCACAAATCTCGTCAGGTCAATCCCTGCTGGGGGGAGATGTCGGGGGTTCTGGACTTCTGGAGCATGTACTCTCAGAGTTTTAGAATGTCATGAAGGATTGACTGGGACAGACACACGAAGAGAAAAAATGAAAAGACAGAAGAATGCATATGAAAAACTGAAGGCAAATCAATTTATAGAAAACTACTAGAGAAATATAAAATTGCAAAATCCGGAAACATTTCTTTGGATATAATACCCTGAAAAGCTAACATAAAATAAAAAATTCTGCCATGTAATGCTTTACTTGTAATTATCCATCTTCAAAGGCAAAGTTTTCCTGCCTTGTTGTTTCAAATTTGTTGATTATTTCGTCAAAAAGCTGATATAGTCTAATTTCAATGTCACATGTAGTAATCTAAGAAATATCTTAGGGCAGTGACGCTATGTGTCAAATTCTTGGTTAGAAACTTTGTAACCTGAGTTTCGACAATCATGTCCCCGGATATGCTCAGTTGATAGGTGGAATTAATATGAAACACATGTAGCATAGTAACTGATGATCACAATTATAACTAATATAGCCTACTCAACGCTGTTGCACAGTTGCAATTAGAATGCTGCAAAAGTAGTCAGCATTTATTTAAATACCCCAAAAAACATCATAACTATACCTTCAGACCAAGTAACTACACTCCACATGTGAGACAAGCAAGGAATCTATCGATAATTTTTAACAGGAAATGGATTTCAAGGAACACTGCGCATCGTTCATGTTATTCAAACAGAACTTCGAAAGCCCACTGAAAACCTGGAGCTTTTAATATGTTCAGACCCTAGCCCCGGGGTTCTGCAACACCCCCTCACATGAAGCACTGTGCTTCTCGTAAAATTTTTCTCTGGGTATAAGATTTGCCAATAAGTTTGTCAGTGTCTATTTTGCCGCATAGTGTCTAATTTGCCTCATTAACAGCACTGCTGGAGCTATTTTGTCTTTAGCCGAACTTGATCAGTTGAAGTGGTCTCGTTTCATGACAAGTTCGAAACATGTGACCTGCTTAGTTGACTGTAACATCAGAGTCCAGTGGACGGGTTTTGTCGGGCCTTTAGTGCTGGTAAATTGTTAGCACCTTCTTGTCTGTGTTGCATGAAATGTAGGCTAAACCTTCCATAAACCCTATCCCTAAAACCTGACCTGAACCTCTAGATCCTTATACCGTATTCCTATACCCTAACCTGTTGTNTCTTTGTATATCCTATTTGTCATGTGGACACATCAACCAACGGTCTTCAACTGTAGGNAAATTGATAGCCCAAGCANGGGCACCATATTGTAGGCCTACATCGTTTGCCTCATGAAGAAAAACAGACATTACCTGTAAGACCACAAAATGTTTTTAATTTTTTTAAATTGTCACGCTACTCTTTGCTACTGTGTGCAAAGTCATAGCAAGCTTTTTAATAATGATAATTTATTGCGGAAGAGCACAAAAAGTGGTTAGCTATACATCAGCGCATATTACAGAAACGGTAGGTGTTTGGACATGACCAACATTGGGAGGAGCAAAGCAGTTTATCCTCACCACAGCTGTATCGACATTTTTCAGTTTCTGTCACAATTTATCAAATTAAGATATTTGTTTTTGCAGTTGCACTAACTGACACACAAGCAAAAATACCTTTAAAGCACTGTTTCCACCAACATACATCCCCTGCTTGCATTGTGTCAAAGTTTTATACAGTTTTATGAACTTTATGTGTTCCGCACCTGTTGCAATTGTGCATTGGTTATCTGATGCGCTATATGTTTCACCAACTATCGCATATCTAGTCAGCATGGCAAGGTCACGGTGTGTTAATTTAAACCTCATTCACCCTGAATTTTGCATTAATTGTCAATAGAAAGATGACATACATTCAGAACAGTTTTGCCGTACAGTCAAAGCAGCATTATATAGTAAACTAATACAATGTTCACATTATACAGAAGAACGGGTAGTTTTAACAAACCTTTAAGCTTGCAGCCCTGAAGGCATTTTTCTAGTTAGATGCCTACCAGTTAGCTATCAGAGTTCTGGATTAGCAATTTGCGTGGCACTGCAGCCAGGGTTGCCAGGTTGACCTTTTTGAGGCCAAATTTCAGAAATTTGGTCCCAAATAACACTTTCTGGCCCCAAAATTTTTTGTTTGGCCCTTTGGTTTTTTTCCGGGATAGGCTGGTCCCATGCAAGAATTAGATCTAGCCACCCTGGGTCCTGTCNGAGAAACCATATTTTTTCATGTTTTTGATTAATTCATCGCAGTTTACCAAATTCCTATACTTTGAAGTTTTTTATAACAAAATTGCGTCAGGTTCGGTAGAGTTTCTGGGTTATTTGAAAGTAAGTTCATTAGAACACCCGTTAGTTGCTGCAGTTGTAGAGGTAGCAGTGAGAACTGTTGCGTTACCTAACATAATGTTTTTCAGGTGGTGCACGTGTTTATTGGTTTTGTTCTGATTGTTTTAACAGATGCTTAACACTTATCGAAGCATGGTGAATTTATCTCAGTTTATGGCTACAAATGGAAATTAAGTTGTTTTCTTACGATCTTTCATCAGTATATCACGTGCTTGTTTTGTTTTTGCGCTACAATTGTGATTTAGGAACACTGCCATTTAATAAGTTCCTAAGTATGGGTTCATATGACTTCGTAACTGCTGATAAATTTGGAAAAATGGTTGGCCCGTTTTTGGCCCTTTATCTTGGAATTTGGCTCATATTTGACTCTTTCTGGACTAGATTTGACTCCTCGGCAAAAAATAGATCTGGCAACCCTGACTGCATCAGAGCAGTGGCTGCAGCACGCCACCTGCAGGAAAACTAGCAGCAATGTTCTACCTACGAATCTTCGCCCAGAGGCATCGCGAAAACGCAGGTAAAAGCTGTAGGATAAACAAGAAAAATAAGTGTTGTTATCTAAGACAGTAACTTCCGAAAAGTCTTTTCGTTTTGCGAAGATTCATCATTAGATGAACGTCCACGCGGTACGCGGCGCTGGCGTGGTTAAACAGTTCTAAAAGTCACGCGGGGCGGCTGGTACGCGGCAAAATTTTTCAAAACCGCACCGCGCGGAACGCGGTCGCGGCGCGGTTGATATCTCCAGTTGAGACACTACCTAAACTTTTATGTGAGCTAAATTTTGTTGGCCAACATATTTTTAACATATCACCATGAACAAGATATTGTCCAAATCTTTACACACATGACACATATCAACCTAACCTTACTTACATCTTAATTGTATTAAAATTTTAAGACTTCCTGTGAAGTAGTACTGCACATTTGAAGGTTATGTTACAACATGCTTTGTAAAAAACAATCTGCAAAAATAATAATTAATAATAAACAAAGCAACCTCTTATTAAAAAACTGACTCCGGCCCTTCCTTAAAAAATCAACTCCGGGTCCACTCCTATTTTCGAAAATCGTTAAGACTACGGCCGGAGTCCACTCCGACACTGCGGCTCCTGCACACCTCTGGGATGTGGTGTTGTACCAAGTGTCACGGGTTAGCGAACAACAGTGTTAAAAAAGTGTCAGTAACCCTGTTTTTCTATCTCCAAATTCGGTAATAATCGTTCTGCTGTGTCTGTTTTCATTAATTTGCATTGTGCAGACTATGTGCGTTTACCCTATGGAGTTCGTATCTGCTGCAAAACCTTAAAATTAAATAAATTTACCAAGAAATACATATGCTTTTACAACTTTTTTAAAGTTAGGGGGGCGTGAAACAAAGGAAAATTACAAAAGGGGGCGTCGTGAAGAAAAGGTTAAGAACCTCTGGTCTAGATTGAGATTCTCATTTGATAGACCAACGTTGGTCAGAGTTTTGGATGCACCTAACCCTAAAAGACTGTTGCAAATCATTTATTGACTGACTGGCAATTGAGTTCGTAATTCTGCAGCGGTTTTTTCCCTACTCGGGTGTACTGGGTGGTCCACTACCCAGTGTTTGTTTTTTGTTGATTTCACTTAGAAAAATATTAGAAGCATGATATCCCTGAAAGCCTATAAATAGAAAATTGGGGTACTCTGCTACCTTGGGTTACCTGATGTGTAGTAAATTTTGTGGACCCTACTACAAATTTCAATTAGATTTTAAGTGCAAAATTTTTTGTGACAGGTACGACCTCGGAAATCGATTTCGCCAAGAACAGACCTACTACATGACTTGATATGAAAAATACGGATCTAAAGCGCGCATGACGTTTTCTACGTGTAGATAAAAATTTTCCTCTAAAAAGCAGTTGTTAAGGGTGCAGTGTATAAAATTTGTATGCTATGTCTGTTTCGCGCTGCGCAGATACGGTTTTGTTGTAAAAGTGATTAAAAATGGGCGCAGGGTGTCAAAAATAGTTGGTCCGGAATCAACGATGTCACAAGTCCCAGGAAAACGCGATCAAATTTTGGGTCGCAATACACCCCTCATTTCCAAACTCGTATAGCGTTTATAAGGATTTCTGAGCAGGGTCTGCTGCTTTTTTAAATAGTTCAACCTATCTATATCGAGACAACCTTTGTTTACAGCCGCGTTAATGGTTAGGAGTTAATCAGCTTTCTGTTGTTTTAGTCAATGCTGGGGTTTTGGTCAAACAAAACGAGAAAAAGAAGTGCAGACACACACCTAAATGAGGCAGAAGGGAACAACGAAAGTTGAAAAATTCGCAGGAAACAAACATTACAATCACTTTTTAGATTAAGTTAAGCTCTATATTGTGGAATTAATTTTAATTGAAAAGTAATGGTCATCCAATCTATATTTTCAGTTGTTTTAACCACCGTGTAGTAAAGTATCTCGACTTACCTCACATTTGGTAAGTTCTGTGTAGAAATAGAGTTAGCGGGGAATACAACAGCATGCGCTTTGCCCACGTTAGCAAGGTCATAGCTAATGTCACATCGTATGTTTCCCAAGCATTCTTCAGGGTTGGCTAAATAGCCCGGCTTTCCTGGAAGATTTTTCCAAATCACTATCTTGTATGGCTGTCCATGTTCATCCTTCATATCTTCCTTTTCAAATGTAAAATCCTCCTTTGGGGTTTGTAATCCTCTTTCAAATGTAAAATTCTCCAACTTAGAATCACCTGATTCTGAAACTGTTCCCGTGTGTTGCGATAGCGAGTCAATTTTTTTCTTTATCGCAGCATCTTCAGGAAGAATGTCTTTCTGGAACAGATGAGCCTCACGAAGTGCTTGGTTATGCGTGATTGGAGTTTCTAAGTCTTGTTTTATCACGACAAAATTAAAGCGAGTCTCCAATAGTATCAAGGCCAGTAGAGCAAGTGCAACAAACACTTTTCGTTTCAAACACCGTGCGATTTTTCTACGCATGCTAGTTTGATTGCTTGTTGGCAAGTGATGGAAAGCACTTTTCTTGTCTGAAAGCAATTTTGCAAAAAACACCTTGAAAATTTCATATCCTCGACGTAATCTTTACATATCACGAAACACCCTAAATTTGTCATTCAAAAAGTAAAAATTGCTTTTCTAACAAAATAAAAATTAAAAAGTAATCAAGTTCTTGAAGATCAATGTCGGTTGCAAGGAAGTAAGCTATACCTTTATAAGTTTAGAGAAAGGCTACTCAAATGGCGGACCACGGTACGAATCAGGCGCTGTGGATGAGGAAGGCTGGGCCTCATCAGCCTCGCATTGGAGTATTCTATTCACAGAGGCTTTTATCCCTAAGCGTAGCGCTGCTAGCCGTAGCCTACTTCTGAAGCAGTAACTTCTCGAGAACAGCATAATTGTCGATCAAGCAGTTGTTTTAGCTATATTGCAGTGCACATATGAATTGCCCTTGTTGTCTTTTTGTTTATATTAAGAGTTTTACATGTATATGATAAAAGCAAAATATCGAAATGCCAAACTACACGCCGCGTTGGGCTAGCTTGCAAATAGCAAATTGAGCGCAACTCCAGAATCCAGTGTTGCCAGGTCCAAATGGACCAAAAATGGCAAATCGCTTGTCAAAATATGCCAAATAGCTACAAAACATGCTAAACAGGCCGAAACAGAGTGATGGCTGTTGGTTTTAAAATACCCTGATGAGCAATGATAGAAATGCACATTTGCTATGAAACTAAGCCTAGACTTATTGCATTGAAATTAAAAAGAATTTTTATTTTTCAAAAGTACCATCTCCTCATAGAAATGCTTCTGAAAGTACCTATGCATGTTTGAAACATTAAAATGCAAGTTATGAACATACAAATATGCACCATGCCACAGTTTTTCACTACTTTGAATTTGGTACACAAGCGTCTGATCTGTGAGATATGTCACAAAACCAGAAAATATCTACTGCAGAATGCAGTTACAGAAAACGCACAGAAAAAATATTAGGTTTTCCAGGAACAGACGGACAAAATAGGCTACAGTAACTGGCTAGTAAAACTATGCCAAAAGCTTCAATAAACAACAGGCAGGTTGAAAAATATCTAGAAGTTTGAGCTCAAAGGAAACAGATTAAAAAAATTGCCAATCAACGTGTTTTTCAACGCGACCATAACCTTTCATCTTAAGTAGCTTATCTATACGTGGCTAATTTCTGACAGAGCGCTGTACACTTTGTGGTTACCATGGAAAACAAAAACACAACAAATACATGGTCCCATGTGTTTCACAAATAATGACAAACAACAAATATTTCCCACTGAACCAAAACCTGACATGTGCTAACTTTGGTATTTATGAAGCGACTTGTTTGACATGTTATCAACAATACAATGGCCAAATAGTTAACACATTTTCCACAGAATGTTCATCGCGGCCAAATAATTGGAACAAACCAGATATCAGGGATAACTGTGACAAAACGGTTGTATCGCGGCACTCTTCAGTATTTCATGGCATCATAAATCAGCCACATATTTATGAAACTTCCACTATTACTTTTATAGAAACACAAAGTTTTCACACTGCGGATACTTGTGAAGTAAAATTGTTTGACAAACGTAATGCACACATTAATATTCAAAGCGTGATTCTTCCTCTTGTGAAACAATTGTTCTACTATTTGCGATGTTCAATGATTTTCTTATTCAGGTTTGCCAGCTTGTTTTGACTTTTTCTAACACCCACGTAGCAACCAATGTTAAGACTTCCCTTTAAAGTGTTTGACATTGAACTTTGAAGACACTCGAAGCTTGTTGTTCTACATGCAACAAAATTAAATTAGGTTGAGACAAAGACAAAGAAATATCTGGGATATTTTTGTACTTTTTAGCCACGTAAGGTTCTTGGCAAAAACCTCTATATGATTTTGCTCACAAATAAGCTAAAAAGTTGCCGAATACTGGTGCTAATATGCGCAATTGTCACACGTAATCTACCCATGCCTAAAGTAGTCATATATTATTTGGTTACACGACAGGTATCTATGGGCCGAGAAAACAAGCACAACCTTCCTTCCCTAAAAAACGCGCATATAGGCGTAGGCAGGGGGCCCAAAGAGACTATTCCCCCAAAATTTTTAGCGTTTCTTGATTTTTTTGTGCTTTGAGAGGCGTTGTCCAAAACAAATACTGTTGCTGGCTTGAAGTCAAAAGATTTGCCCGCCCCAAATTTGTGGGTTGGCCATGCCACTGCGTACCCGTAGAGGCAAATATCCCAAAAAAACAAGATTGTTAGGTAATCATAAGCAAAAAAGGCCAGAACCGTGAAAGTGAAAACCGTGAAAAGAGCCAAACAGCACCAAAAAAACAGATACAAGATAAAGACACAACGACAACTTCGAAAACACCTAAACTCGCTTTTAAAAGGCAATATATACATATTTTATACATAAAAAGAATAAAGCTCACTAATCAGTCTATTAATGAACTTCTCGAAACTTTTGGTCTCACTGAAGAGCAACCTGAAACTGTAAACATAAAAGTGCACGAAAAAGCAAAACAAAAAATTACAAATTCTCGTGTAGAGTTTCCATTAAAAATTTATCATTCTGTGTCAATAAACTAGGTCAGTCAAATTGGGAAAAAAAGTTGGACAAATTTAGTAAAAAGCTGAAAATTGGTATATGCCTTCCCCTCAACAGCCATGACAACATACCAAAAACCTTATGTATCCTCCTTGAGCTTTCACCGCTATGATGTCATAACGTCAATAATTATATTAACTAGAGAAATGGCTTTACATGGAGATGAAATTTAGTATACCACGGTATTTTATTCGTTTAATTTTTTTATCAAACGGCTATAAAATACATTGCAATATTGATGTAAACATTTATGAACAAAGCAGCATGAAATCGTAGTGTCATGAACTCGTTATGATGTCATCGTATGCAAGGGTGGCGGAACCTTTTTCAAAGTGAAGGGCACAACTGCACGTTAAAACAACCATAGAAAAATTTTGTTGTTTGAAGTGGCAACTGTAACGTCACAGACATTGAAATATGACGTCATTGCCAAGACACCAAATGAAGGTTTAATACACTATTTTAGACAAAATTACACCACTGTGAAAACGTATCGGTGAACCACCTGAAATTCAAATGGGCTGTTATAGGGGCAACCTCGGTCAATAGCGTCACTCGGACTCATCATATGATTAATCTGACTGAATAAAACCGTTCGACGCCTGCGTCGCTGAAATTTCCATTTGCTTTCATTCTGTAGCAGGAATTATCGCTGCTCTGTGACGTTAGTTACGTAACAATAAATGACAAGTTCTCATGATAATTTCTCCAATGTTAAAGAAACGTACATCACAGAGCAACGACAGTTAGTCCTCTGCTTGTTAGGCTCATTCATATTATCCCGAGTTGCTAGACAATTTATCTTTCGTTTGAAATTGTTCTCAAAATGGAAACTCTCCACTGGTTTGGACTTCAAATCCAATGTTCTATACCGGAGTTTCTTCCCTTTTTGGTAGCGTAGAGGTGAATTTGAATGGTTTGTCCACCATTTATAAATGTCAAAGTTATTCCTTTTAATAAGATCCAAACTTGAAAGGCTTCTGGTCCGCTTTCTTGTAGGCTTTCTTTTGTTTGTTGTTCTATCTTTAATGTTTCTTCAAAATGACTTGTTTTATGTTGAGAAGATATGTTTGTGAAAACATATCAAAGGCAAAGGGTCCTAAGAATGGGCCACGGAAGCATTTTTAACGGGCCACGGCCTTGTATTATTGAAATTGATTACGTTTTGCAAGATAAACCTTTAATCAACAACGTGGGTTGCTTCTGAGCTAACAAGCTCAGCTTTCGAATTGATTGTAGTGCACATTACGTGATGGAATGTTTTTAGTTGTTTTTATTTCTGCTTTGTACATGAACGACAGTTGTCGCATTAGTGAAGTTGTACAGGTGGTGGGCCACGGACCCTCTGTTTGTTTGTTATTTGGGTTAAATGCTTGGAAAGGTTGATTATACAAACCCATTGCTTCCAAAAGAATTCGGTAGGGTGTGAATTACGCTTCAAAAATAGCCTACTTAATTGCATAGGGCAGCTCGGGCTCTTACGGATGAGTCCACGTAAAGAGCGAGCGAACAAAATCGAGAGAACGCCTGCTACGAACGATATTGTTCTAATCAGGTCACCTGCAACATGAACGCGAAAAGCCAGACATGGAACGAAAATATATGAACAGTGACCAGGTCCAAAGAAAAAGAGCCCGAGTTAACAACTTGTTGAAGTGAGACCGTGGGTGGTGGCACAACTACATACATAGCAAACAAGCTTGCGTTCTCCGATACAAATCTTAATCGAAGACTCGGACAAAGCCCAAGACGCATGGGCGTGTACCGGAGTCGCCACTGGGCTGTTAAAAACACCAAGAACACAGCTTAAAAAGGCAAAATGACACAGCATTGATACCTGACTTAAACACATTCAAAATCTCAACTTTTCTACATTTTGAACACAGAAGCAACATGACTGAACAGTCATTCTCCAACTGCATTAGATACTGGAATACAAAGACAAGACAAATTACATCTAGCAACTAGCAAGTTATCTGTAAGGATGCCAATTGTGTTGGCAATGCAGAAAAATAAATGTAGCTATTTAATGTTGCCAATGCAAAAACAAAAACACAGTTGAAATTGATCTGCCAAATACTTCATTTTGCGTATGAGATTCAGCAACATTTCGCTATTTAGAATGGTGTTAAAATGCTTGAAATTACACCAGTATTTAGTGGTGTTGCTATGGGCGTCGGAAGAGGGCAGCGGGGCCAAGGCCTCCCCTGGATTTTGAAAATTTTAGCAAAAACAGGTTGTTTTCTTAATTTTGAGTGGGAAAAAGACAAATTTCACCACTTTTGGTCCCCCTGGAAAAATTTTGGAAAAATCGCCTAGTGCCCCCTCCCTGAAAAAATTCCTTCCGACGCCCATGGGTGTGGCACGAACTTTTTCCTATACACAGGCATGGGTGTCGAAAGAAGGGCAGGGATTTAAAAATTTCAGAAAAAAAGGTGTTTTCTCGGTTTCGAGTGGTGAAAAACAAATTTCACCACTTTTGGCCCCCCTTAGAAAAACTTTTGGAAAAATCCACTAGTGCCCCCCCTGGAAAAAAATCCTTCCAACGCCCATGCACATAACAAGCATGTAAAATTACACCATTTTGTTGCATTACACCAAATGGGACACACTGTTCAACAACACCAATGCGGTAAGCAAGCCATAGCAGGGTGACAGACTGTGCACGGTGTATTCTGCCAAACAATTACGAAATCCTGCCAAATAGCAAATAATATATTACAAATAATATTGGAAAAATACTGCCAAATTTCTACAACATTTTTTCATTAAACGATTTACTTTAGCAATGGTCTCAATACCAAAAGTGTTACTATCTAGGCAAATATGGAAACTTAAATGTGGGGGCCAGGCCCCCCAGAAATAAAAGTGGGGGGCCTAGGCCCATGCGGCTCTCCCGGTTCCGCCACCTATGATCGTATGATTGCACCATCCTGGAATTACCTCATAGTTGGGATTAAAGGGCTTTTTACTGGAATTTCGATGAACCAAAAATTTTTATTTAAGAAATCATTATGCAATCCAGGATAGGTGCTCCACACAGCATAGGAGTAGCCAGGGGGAAGGCTTAGGAGTCCATTTCCCTCAAAATTTTTAGATCGTATAATCATTTTGTGCCTTGAGAGGCAGTATCCCAAACAAAATAGTGTCATTCGCCTAAAATCAAACATTTTGTCTCCCCTCAATTTTTTTTGCCGCCCAATTTTTTGGGCTGGCTACGCTCGTGCCACACAACTTGGGGCTTGAGTTCACAATACACATTTAGTACAATGTATTTCGGTTCGAATCAGACTGTGCTTATATGAAACGTTGTGAAGGGGATGTTTGTCTTTGTTTAGTCATATAAACCAGCCTCCGTCGCTAGTGTTTTTGGTCTTCGGCAAATATTTCGCAGAGATTTGCCTGAAAATGTAACTTTCTAACATTATAAGCTTGTATCTTTAAATTTTGCCCTGTCTGTTTCTGAATACGTTACCACCAATGTTACGACAAAACTTTCATCTTTAAATTTTACGCTGTCAGTTTCTGAATACGTTGCAATTAACGTTACGACAAACCAGTTAATTTCTGCACGAAACGAATCATGGCTGTACGCACAGGTGCAGCTTTTAAACTCTCATTGTATCCAGATAATGACCTTTCTTACAGTTTACCACAAAGGGTAAAATGTCGGACAGAAGTTAACAATCTTCCGTGGTCTATAGAAACTTGCAAAATGCTAAAAATCATTTATCGAAGTTAAAATTTATAAAAATATCGGAATCAGTGATACCACATCAAACTCTGTTTCAGCATCAATTTGGCTATTTCTAACATCTAACATGAAAAGCTCTTCACACATAACGTGACAAACGTCATTTTCAATTTTGAAATCTCTCCACATACAAAATTCAAAGAGAAAAATATGGGGGCACATGGCATATTATATCCCCATTCCCCACTGTCTAAAAAAAACTGGGGGGCACGTCCTTTGTGTCAACTACGCCCATGAAGCTACATGTAGCATGCAACACAACGATGAACAAGTGCGAAACACTATTTTCAACTACCATGACGCTCATGGCATTCTAACGTTGTACCAGGAAAAGCTCAAGTAGGACGCACGGCAGACTTACCATACGTCCCGGTTTGGCTGGGACTGTCCCGGTATCCCGTCCCGGTTAGCAAAATGTCCCGGAATTTCACTTCAGTGAAATTTTCAAAATGAACTCCAGCCTGATGAT
>JGI24021J15306_10007900_pt1 | contig 13014 bp, 7 predicted proteins | sample Ectturendosymbi1_FD_15306 | JGI IMG/M metagenome (IMG submission 15306) | reverse complement strand
CCAGTTAGTCCTGCTTCAAATCCTGTTTTCCAAGTCCTTGCATAGACTTGTTTACATTTCAGTTCGTCTTGCAGCATTTGTGCATTCTGCTGTTCGTTGCACCACGGGTTTATCACAAGGTCATTGCCTTCCTGCTTATCATACATATTGTCTCAAAAGAATCGCTCACTACGTTCTCCTTTATGTCATTTGCTGCATATGTATCATAGGCTTTTTGTTCTGTGTCGCTTTTTATTGGAATTTTTGTCAAATCTTGTTGTGAACAAAACTTGCTCACAACGCAAATGAATGTGGTCTCATACGAATGTGGTCTCAAATGAACAGGTCTCAAATGCCGTGGTCTTAAATGAACGTGGTCTCAAATGAATAGGTCTTAATTGTCTGCACACCGTTTGTAACATCACAGTGGCATTTACTGCGCTTGCACCCACGCCGACATCCCTGCATCCACGATGCTTCAGGTGCAACTGAGCAAATTGCTGCTGACAGGTTACTAGTTTTCCAGCGTAAGAATACTGATGGAATGTGATGGTCGTGTTACGCGGTGCTCGATTAGCAGTGTTGTAACAGCTGCACTGTGGTCGCGGTCTGCAGGTACCGGGGTGGTCGCATTAGTGAAACAAAAGGTAATGCATTAGCATAGGCAAGACCCCGTTAAAGTGGCCGTGATAGCGGGGTGGTCGTCGACGGGGTGCCACTGTATATTGAAAACATTTTACAGGTGTTTTGTGAACATTTATCGAGATGGTGTCAAGTCTCCAGCAAGAAATGACGACTTAAAATCTACAGTATGAGCTTCGTTCATATTATGACGTCCACATTAGTTCACGATTCGGTTCTTTGCTCATGCTTTTTTTGTTTCAATAATACAAATACTTCAGTTCGTTCATTTATTTTTTTCCCTAAGGCCATTTTATATATAAAGAAAGGCAAGGGCGTTGGGCGTAAGCAAGGGGGTTTGGGGTTAACCCCGTTTAGCTTGATATTTTACAAAATCCTGATTACCTGCGCAAAGGAAATTTAATGTTTTCGCATACTTTTTGCTTGTTAACTTGTCAACTTTGCAAATACTACAGAATAAAATTGCATGCAAATTTCAAAGAACATTGTAAATGCGCCAAAAAGTAATAATTAGGTTTTGGTGAGAATCAAGGTTATCGTCTGCGTGCAGAAACAATCTCACCACTGTTTACATACCTTTCGTCCACTATCCATGTTTAAACTTGTGTTCCGCAATAGTTCACTTTATCCGAAATAGTTGTCTTTATTTTGTCTGCTATGGATGATCAGCGGAAGCCCTGACCGTATTGGCTACATTACCAAATTCTGTAGCATGATAGAACTGTTGCACGAGCTCAAAACAGCAGTTTTTAACATAGAAACATTCAGGCATTTCATAATGTCTCAGCAGGGGAAAAGGAAAACTAAGTTTATGGACATCTATAAATAATAAAATATTGAAAGTTTTCTTGCGTTCTTTATGCGCATTCTCAATTCTTGTGTAGCAGGGTTGTCAATTTGGCTTTTTTGAAACCAGATTTTAAAATTCGGGTTGCTTTTTGAACAACTTTGGCTTTTTTGGAAATAAAAAAGCCAGAAAAATCTGGCTTTTCCAGCATTATTTTCAGTTGGATAGGCTTGGCTCTGGCAAAACATTGTCTGAGCTGCATATTCATTGCAAATCTCTTGCGACGAGGGTCTATTACCATGCAGGGTGCACAGAATATTGCAAAAATTGTACTGTTGCCCTAAAAATGATCGATGTTTAATTACAGGGAAGGAATATGCTCCTGAAGATTGGACTTGTGTTGTGGCGATGTTTTTGACGAGCTTTAATATCTATTTTGTGTGTGGTTGTGCATGTTTTATGTGTATATGCCCCAAAACTGCTATCTGTTTTTTTTTGGGACAAGGTCTGTCTTTTTTGGGTGAAAAAAGGTTGGCAACCCTGTTGTGTAGTTTAGCAAGATTCGATCTTGCAAACCGGGGTGTGCGCCAGCCAGTCCAGCCGCACATTTTTTATGCTCGACTGCTCGTATTCGACGAGACATTAGCGCAGCCTCATTTTGCAGTTGTAAATTGCTTTGATGCAGTGTTGAGTGTGTTTTACTCCCCTTTTTCAACTCGCAGCCATAATTTTGCAGTTATTAACTGCTGTGTCGGAGGGTTGAGTTTATTTTCCTCCAATATCCTTACTTGGAGGGCTGATAGTTTATATTCAGTGCAATGATACATAAAATAAGGGGAGGGCGTGCAGAAGAATATGCGTATTATGTCAACAAACTTCGCCAAAACCTTGGTTTGGAAACGTGAATATGACGTCATATTGTGACGTAACAAAGACCGCACACCACAAACAAATGACCACTATATGCCACTGAATGAACCCCTCCATGAAAATTTTCTGCGTCCCCACTGTAGGACCCCTTTCTAAGTTTCAGCCAGGGGCCCCACACAACCTTAATCGTCCCTGGTCTACTGTACCTGACGTCTGCATTTCTTACGATATTGGCTTTTTCCTTTTATTGTTACTTTTGCACATTTCCTACAATCTCAATTAAAGGAATGAGGCAGTGTAAAGATTTGTGTAGTAACTAGATAGTAATTTTTGCAATGCGGTGCGCGAGAATAAAATCAATTCTATTTTGTATCTCCTAAGTTTTACAAAGTTTGATGGTTTTGCCCAAAATATCATCTTTTCAAAAGTGTTCCATAAGGCTTCGGCGCTTACTGCTGTTACAGCGCTGATAAACATGCACTACTGAATTTCAAGTCAATCGACCTTTGCAGCGAAAATTCATATACTTTTTCATAAATGGTAACATCAATTTTTCGTGCACACTTTTCAATTAAACAAAGTAAGTTTTGATCCAACAACCGCAAATATTTAATTCAAAATACGTCCAACCACTGTTTGTCAATGCTTCAGTGCAATGCAAGCATCTTCTTCAGACTTCAGTGTTAAATATCTGATAGCATTAAATATCTTATGGTTGATAGTTTGTCAATTAAGGAGGCATAAAAAAGTAACGACATTCGCGTTCGATAAAAACATGACTTTGAAAACATTACCGTATTAAATACGTTTGAATAAGAGTGCGCAGCCAACAGTTTTAGATGCAAACTAAAGATGAAATTTAAGAAGACTTTCTGTATTGAAGTAATACTCTACAACTCTTACCTCAATCATTCAATTGACATGTCTAGTCGCACAACATATCAAAAGTCGATCCTTGCACCCAATCAAGCATGGTGGTTTTGACAGTGATATTCTATTCTAGGTAATTACGGCGAATTTTATACCACAACAAAATCATGAAAAATAGGTGGGCGTCAAACTACGTTGTTTTTTTTACAGAGCTATTGTGATTTCCATCATCCCTGTGATTGTTTTTAAAGTCGTGGCTTTGGGCACAGGTTGTGCGATGTATGCGTATTTCGAAGGTTGCGATCCTTTGAAAAAAGGTGTAATTAAGAAACCTGACCAGCTGATGGCTCTTCTTGTCGTTTCCGTTTTCAAGGAAGTTCCAGGAATGGCTGGCCTGTTCGTTTCAGCTGCCTTCAGTGGAACATTGAGGTAAGATCAGATATCGCCATGATAGGTTTTTCGTAAACCACAGACCCCCAACTCACATAACTGAGGTCATTTATTTTAAAAACGTCACTGCATGAAAGTAATTTGACTACGTGACCTTGAAAATAATCTTCTTATTGGAAAATAAGCGCACTGGTTAATTACACAATAATTACCATCACTGATAACTAGTACTCATATTTGTGACGGCTGTTGAATGTAATAAATAAATTAGGAACTATTTGCAATCCAGCAAGCTATATACTATCAGAAGCAGATCCATGATTTTCATTTGGGGACTAAGACGGCCAATTTGTCACTTCGATCAATTTATGTGTGCTGTTTACGCCTCAGAGCACACGGTGCTACGGCCCGGGCATCAAAGACAGGAGGCGTCCAAAGAGTGAAATTACAAAAGTTAAACTGTTGTAACTACGTACTTCATCGTATTGTAGGACTACTAACACATGCTGCATGGAGTTAATTTTTCGAAACTCGACATTTTGTGAACACTAGTTCAGCTGTGTTCAAGTGAAATGCATTACTGGGCGAAAGTTAAGTAACTCTCTTAATGAGGGCCGCACAGTGACAGACTTGCCTTGTTCTCAAGAAACTAAAATTGAGCTCAAGGTAATGAAACCATTTGACTTGTATTTACCAATGAAAACGACTTTTTGGCACCTTTAACCACTCCAATAACTGTGATGTCATCCGGGCCGGCCTTAGCAAGTGCGGGGCCCAATTGGAAACACTTTTGCGGGACCCATCTCAGTGGTTTGCGCATAATTTTTTTAGGAAGGCATCAAGTCATAATAATAGAAATCATGACTTATGTGAAAGAGCGAGGTTCGAAAACGGCAATGCCAAGCTAGGGGTGCTGAGACATACTCTCCAGTTTAACTTTTGCAGTGAAGACTTTCCATGTTCGTTTCACGAACATCTTCGTAACACCCAATAAATCCATGAATTGCTACACTCAATACCTTCTGTCTCGCCAGGGCCTAACTACTAGAGTCCTGCGCGGGGCGGTTTAACCCGCGCGGGTTGCGGGTACCCACATTTGCGGGGCGGGTGCGGGAACCCGCACTGCTTTGTGTGCGGGTGCGGGTTGAACTTGCTGCGGTGCGGGTGCGGGTTTGGTGCGGGTGCTGGGCGGGCGCGGAGGTGGGTTGAGAAATTCTTTGTGCGGGGACCTGAGTGTTGAGCCAAAGCACGTGAACTTAATCAACTCAAAAATCGCAAAACACGTGGAAGTACTAGAGTTGTTTGCCAGAGTTGCGCTTAGGGCAGTAGGCTCGTCTCAAATCGCGAAGGCCGTTTCCACAATCGGCGATTGAACTGTTGGAGTCTCTTGCAGGGCATGAGTCTATCGCAGAGCAGACTCAATATCAGTGGCTCAAGGAGTGGAAGAAGTCAGGGGTCCCACCTCATTCCCTTCCACCACCCAAAGTGGGAAACCCCGTGGAACAAGGTGGTAAGCGATGGCAGTATGGGACCCACAAATGCTGCGCATTCAGAGAAACTTTAGCTTTTACTTATGCTTAAGTGCTCACTGCAGTTTGTACCAGACGCCCTCCCTCAACGAGGTCCTTTGTGGTAAAATTCGGCTTGACCACGTTCGTGTCTCGGGCTGCTAAACTCAGATTTATAAAAAATTACCTTTTGTTGAAATTGTTTCGCTTTTTTCTTACTACTTTTGTAAAGATTGGCTAGTGAAGAACGTTTATTTTCTGTAGGGTCAAGGTCACACTTTTGTCTGCCACTGTTGTACTCTTGCACTTATTTTGAAAAAGACCGTTTAGGACCATAGTCAAGCACTTCTTTGTATATGCCAAATCAAATCTGAAAATTTTTGTCTAGCCCTTGCAAACTTTATGTGCGAAGCTGAGCATCCGTATCAATGCGCATTTTTGAAATATCTCTCAATAAATCAAAAATACGATTTCCTGATTGTTTTTTCCCCGTATTTCTGATTCGTTGTTCAAACCGGCACGTGGAACCCATTGCATTTCGGCAGATCTTTCCACGAAGAGGGCATTCTTTTAACATTTTTTTACCAACCAGCGCGCCGACATCGTTCGAGATAAGGCGATCTAATTCGCAAATCTCAGCAACATCAACAATACCTATTCGTCAAATGCTTCTTGCTGGTTGTTTGTGATCCACTGGCATCGTTTGCCAAACAGTGAACCTTTTTTCATACAATTAAGTCCCGCTTTTAAGACACGCACGAAATACTGCAACACCTACAATGTGTGATGCAGTTTGAGATTTTGGATGCCTCAAGAACGTGAAGGAGTTAGTTTCAATCATATTGGTTACATCGTTGAAGGGCAAACATCCGGTGAGATTGCATAGACATAAAAATATCCAACGATTATGAAAAGCGTTTCTCAAACACATAAATTTCAAACATGTAACACAGATAAAAATATAGTCAGGAACAGGGGCTTGCAGAAGTCTTGTGATGTCTAAAGGCAGAGCAATTGCTTGATTGTAAGCCCCTTGCCTAATTCTACTTTTGAATAATGTGAGAAATATATAAAGATTAGTGCAGCTATGTCCAACTCGCGCCCCGCGGGCGGCCCAGTCGAAGGTTTTGTGCGGCCCAGTTGAAGGTTTCGTTGTTGTGTAGACTATGTATGATCAACACCCTATCACGACTTGATTGCAGAAGGCACCTTCCCATGTGTCCACTGATGTACAAAACACATTTCTAGGTTTCTGATTTGTACCCTTTTTGTTCCATTTACCCTAAACTGCGTTCTACTGTATTTTATGGTTCCAGTTGCGCATAAGCTCGCCTATGACATCCAGGGCCGGCCTTGAGCCAATTGGACCGATTGTTTCCAATCGGGACCCGAGCCTAAGGGGGCCCCGCGCTACGCCTACTAACCTACGTAAACTGACACTTTCCATTGAATCTGCTTGTGTAGCACCGGAGCGAGTCCCACAGTTTTGTAAGCGTGGGGCCCGTTGCCATCGAAAATCAAAGTTAACTGCGCGTTTTTTTAAGTTTGCCGATTCTGGAATCGTGACAGTGGTCATTTTCTTCTATATGTGGTCATTTCTTTTCAATTGCAGCTAGTTGAGGCAGGGAGGGCTTGATAAGTTTTGAGGCTGTTTTCTGTTTCAATTGTAGGCGTTTCGTAGCCTACTTGAAGCAGAAGGATATTGCTGTTTAAACAGTTTCTGCCACTTGTCTTCTGAAAGTAAAGTTTAGGTCGTAATTGCAAATGTTTGGTGCTCAGTCTGTCTTTTAATAGCATTATGCGTTTTCCCTCGTAGAGATTTGATGGGGCAACCTCTTTTCCTTATTTGGTTATTGCCCTCAGAATTTACAGTTGACCATTGCAGTGACCGTGGCATCCGGAGAAAGACGTTCTCTAAGTTGAAACTAATTGAAACCTATTTGAGATGATCAATCCAGCAAAAGCGCCTAAATGTTTGACGATTATGTCCAATGAACCCAAAATTAACAGAGGCTTAAACTTGGACAAAGTTCTAAAGAGCACTGCTAATGCTAAAGCACGAAAAATACGTTTTTTTAGCAAATGCATTTTTTGAACTGTAGGTTATAATAGCCTGAAGCAGGGCTGTGGAGCCAGACCTAAAAATTTCAAGCTCCAGCTCAAGGAATCTAAAGTTTATGGCTCAACTTCTGGGTCCAAAATGATTTGGTCAATTGAAAGCTGAAAACAATTGTCTTCAATTTACAATTGTATTATTATCCCAGCATAGATAAAAGGTGTCGCGAAGTGATATATCTGATTGATAGTGGGAAGTGTGCAAAAAAGTTTGAGAACCCCTGATCTACATACAAACGAACTTGGTCGTAGGAAGGAATTTTTCCAGTGGAAAGATAGTGGATTTTTACAGGTGGTGGCCAAAAACATATTTCAAGGGGGCAAACAACCATTAAATTTTTATTTCACAAACTCGAAACTAAGACAAAAATATTCTCAAACTTTAAGATACAGGGGGTCCAAGGCCTCCATCCCCATTCACCCCCTTCGGACCACCATGAAAAGAAGGATATTACGTGCACGTACGGCAAACAACGCTCGTCCCACAATAAGATAACTCGCTTGCCCCTCAAGGACTGTGTAACCTGAACCCAAATTTCAGGATACACCATGTAAAATTTTTGGCTTCGGCTCCAGTTGCAACCATCCAAAGTTGCTTGGGTTTGAGCTCCAATTGCACAGCCTATTCATCAGTTTCATTTGTCTCTGCCTTTATTGTGCAGCATTATAATACAATGTCGCATTTGCAGTTCTTGTATGCTGTCCTGTTGCCACAATTTTGCTTTGTTGATATTTTGTTGTTAAGGTGTTATATTTTATCTTTGCTGGTTGAGTATATCAAGCCTTGTTGCTAATTTAACATATGGCCAATTGGCCTGACCTACACCGCGGTAGGTAGTAGAGTCCTACGCGGGTTGAAATTTTGTGTCCGCACCCGCCCCGCACCCGCAAAATTTAAATCCGCCCCGCCACGAACCGGCAGAGGTTTGAGAAATTTTGCCCGCATCCACCGCGCACCCTTCTAACCCACACCGTCCTCGCCCTGCAGACCATCCTAACCCGCGCCCGCCTGGGTACTTTTTCGGTCTCAAACCCTCACCTGCCCGGAAACTACTAAAAACTCATAACTAGGGCAATTTTTTGTTGCAATAAAATCGTGAGAAATCTGCATTTATTTTTAACAAAGTTGCAGTAAGAAGTTGCATTATGCACAAGCATTTTAAACGACAGTGACACACCGATTCGGTAATTCACATTAACTGATACAATTTTCAACAATCATGACAATTCAGTTTACATAGGAATTCTTTGTACTGTTTCTACAGATACTCCATTGATAATGCTCATTTTTCTCAATTATTTCCTGGTTTTATTCTGGGGAAACGTTTGCAACAGTAATGTAACCATGAAATTTGCACGACTACATTGCTTTTTATGACAAAATGTTGGGGGAACCAAAAGATATTATGTCCTTTCCTGTCCAAAAGTTGGGGGGAAATGTCCCCCCGTCCCCCCCATAAAATCGGTCCCTCCCCCACTGTACTTGAACTTCTCCACCTGCTGCAATGTTATGCTGCTCACTTGCAGCATACAGTACACTCCTTGTGTTTTGGGAGAAACATAATTAGTGGTGTAACGAGGCTCAGTGCCGCCCGGGGTAGACTAAATCGCCGCGCTTTCTACCCCTCAAATTTGCTTGCAAGATTTATCCAGAAGTTTGGTAGTGTATTTGTGACTTGAAAGTGGAGTTGTGATTTTGAGCTATGGTGGTATTGATGTCCGTTCAAAACAGACTTGTTCATAACAGAACATTCACAACAGACGGTATTTTAAGTAGGATAAAGTTAAAAAGCAGGGAGAAGGGTACCTCTTGCTTTGACACAATTTATTCTACTTGAAACAGCGGCACGGTCTTATTCAAATACAATCCCCGACAACATGTACAGGGTTGAAATTCATGAAATCCTGATTGTCGAATTACATCTCCAAATTGAGAGGTCACAGTTGCAGTGGTTGTGCCGAATGACCAGAGTACCCCAGGAAACATTGCAAGGGCAGTCCCGTTAGCTGCATACACACGAAATGTACCGAGAGGCAGTCCAAGCGCCAGGGTGTCTGACCTGGCTTCGTCCTGTCTTGGCTTGGAGCGAGTAGAACTATCACAGTTTGCTGACGACCATCGGTAATATCAATAATTCGGCTTGGGTTCGGGACGGGTTCGGTCTTAAGTTTGTCAAACTGTTTCGGGCCGATTCCGAGTCTGCATACAAAATTTTTGTGATAATATTCAGAGTAACGAATTTTTCGTTCGTGACGTAGATTTGATTTGCTCACTTAGGTGACTTCTGAGAGTGAAGTTATTGTGATTTTTCTTCATCTAAATCTACAATTGGAAACACAACACATTTGCGTTCTTTTATTCTCTGCTCGGATTAGCCTCACACGCTTATTGAGAAGGTGATAGCATTGATTACATTTGCAAGCGATGTAGTTTCGTTGAAAAGGTCAATTACTTACGCGATTCTTGACTTGTTTTAAGAAACAATTTCGCTAGATTTAACACTAGGCAAGATTTATGACTTCGTTTGAAGTGCTGAAATGACATACGTTTTTGATTTCGAGAATCAGTGGGTTTGGAGTTTGGACACTGCTTCTGAAAAGAAATCAACAGTATTGAAACGACCAATATTTCTGTCGCCGGTTACTGTTGAAATGATCGAGTTGATTCGATCTTCAATAAACAATGATTATCTGTGAATTGATCAGTCATGTCTATTTTGCTAAGCCGCCATTACGACGTAAATGTGCATATCTTGACTCACTCGGTAAATTTGGTTTTGGAGCCTACATCGGGCTTTAAAAATAAATGTCGGACTCGGGCCGGGTTCAGGCTTCATATTGAGATCCGTTTACATCTCTGCATCAGGCACCAATCTTGGAATATTAAACATGAACTAATCTTGATGTAACCCGAAAGAAAAGGTTGAATGCATCAAAACGCAGAAAAAGATAACTTCCTGCTTATCAGTGGTTCTCAAATTGTGGTACACGAAGGTCTTCAAGATGGTACGCAAATAGACCTAGATTCTGTTTTACTTCACAAAAAATAGAAAATATATTCACAGTTACAGTTTTAACTTCCCGGGTTATGTTAATAAATTCCTGCATCTTTGTATACTTCCCTCGTTGGTTTTTAAAAAATGGCCGTTATAACTTCTCACAGCCGTTTTGTTCATGCCGCGTATGGGCCAAGTTGGGTTTTCCAAACTTTTTGATCGAATGTTGGTTGAATGAGTTTTCGTGGAACAAGGTGGTAAGCGATGGCAGTACGGGACCCACGCTGGTCTGTAGCCTGCAATCAGAATATGGCTACTACCAGGCGCGTAGCTATGGGGACAACGGGGTAATGCCACCCCCAATTCCAACGTTTTCAGGTTAATAAAATATCTGAAGTATGAGCCAAAGAAATACTTCAGTGCAAATCAAGGAAACCGCCTCAAGAAACCCATCCTAATTCAGCTTTTAGTCGAACACAAACTTGATCTGACCTTTTGTAATCATAATCAAAGACCACACGTAAAAACAATTGGAGTAACGATTTTTGCAGCTGTTTTTAACAAACCAGCTTGCTGTATCCCACCTAATGTTTATGTAAGCTTCATTTCAAAACCATCGCAAATACCTTTCTGATGACCGTGGGTGTTACAAATATAACTTATCCTTGTTTCCAGTGTCAGCATAGCTTTAAATCAATATCGTAGATTTTTGTTGTTGCACAACTACGGTAGATGCGTAAATATAAATTATAAGTTACAGTAGATGCGGTGATATAAATTTCATATTTCTTGAAGCTCAAACCTTTGCTTAGAAGCGATTCAGTTTATAAGTCTTCTTCATTGGGCCATAGCCACTTTTTAGCAGCAATAGCGTTCATTCTAGATAATTTATTTGTGATAACATGTATTGTGACGGTTTAATCACAATTATCTGGAGCCTTCATGTTTTCGTCATTGATTCCCCTTTACCTTGTCAGCGAGTAAAAGATCAATATTTTCAAGGTATTAGACTCCGACCTGCTGTTCATTAGCTCAGTGTTTCAACTTTCATTTTATGTTAATTGCCATCCTATCTTGCAATAAATAATTTGAAATCATTTAACTGCAACGAGAAGAGTCAGCAGCAAAATCTAACGTCAGTGGCGATTCTAGAAATAAAAATGTGGAGAACCACTGCGAGGCCAAGGAAAAAGTAGGGGGGCAACATAAATGTCTAACCTGCATGGTGATTTTTCATTGTTTTGAAGATTAAGTTGCTATGATTAACCCTACCAAACCCAACATTGGCTTGTGAATATCGTTAAATATGAACTAACGGTATTATTCGCTAGAGCAGCTATGTCCAACCCGTGGTCCGCATGCGGCCCAGTCGAAGGTTTTATGTGGCCCAGTTTAGGTTTTCGCTGTAGTAAAAATATCCTGGATACTGACAACTTATCCTTATTTTGATTTTTACATTTTTGTTGCAGGTAGTCTAGTCCTCAATGCCACTTTATCACCTCTGTTGCCTTCGCAGTTAGGATTCGAACGATTTCAGTACCTTAGCTTTAGCTAAATTTGGTTTGCTAAGATCAAAGTAAGTGATTCAATGTGCAGCCCTGGTTAAGATAGTGACATACTTTTTGGCTCAGTAAACCATTTGGTTGGACATAGCTGCACTACAGACACCTAAACGCCACTGTAGATGCGATCATATACGTGTACTGCTACATCGAAAATTCTGTGCTAACCAGTAGTGTAGGAGGCGCACCTCAAAATTTTGATTTATTGAAAATCCGGGCAAAATCCTTGAAAATCTGGGCAAAATCTCAGAAATTCCGGGAAAAATGGCTCCCAATCTTGTTTGATTTCATAAAATGGCGCCCAATATTTGCAGAAAAACACATAAAGACCTTTTTTGGAGGACATCCCAAAAAAAGTCTTCATGATCTTTGAGGGAAAAATTTGCAGGCAAAGCCGCCCAAAACTTTTCGAATAAGTTTGGCAAAATTTGGGCAAAAATTCTTCGTACCACCAAAAATCTGCGTGCTCCTACACCTATGGTGCTAATCATGCAACTTCCACAGCATTCCACATGTAAATCGAATCACCATTTTCCATACACAATTGTGCCGGACCCACGTGAACGAAAACAGCTCCACAAAAGTGAATACAGTTCATATGAAAGCGAAATTATTCCAACCACGAATTCCATGTTGATAGCCAACTAGTTTCATCAAAATATTCTTACTACTAAGCACATAAAAATGAACCATCTTCCAACGGATTGGTGACTACTTACTAATCCGTTTTTGTGGCAACTTGTGGACATTTTGTGATTGTGGTGTATGTGGAACCATAACAATGTTATGCAACTAGACCCTCCACAGAGTAAGTTTGAATTTTATATCATGTAACTTAATCCTTCGATTATCATGTCGACTGCCAAGTTCATCAACGAAATCATCTAGATCTAACAAACAGCAATCATCTAGATCTTTTTTCCAGCTAGCACTTTTAAATTTAAAGTAGATCAGTGTCAGCCAATCTTTCAGTGGGCATGGAATTTCTGGGAAATGTTTTCACTAATTTCATTTTTGAAAAACTTCTCTCGCATGAAGCGCCAGTGACGGGAAGAGTTAAAGATACCAGTAACAACCAAACGCAGCTTTTCAAGTAGCCATAAATGAAAAAAAATTGTTCGAGCGATATAAGCAGCTTCGACACCTTCAGAAACAAATTATTCGTCAAAGTTATTTCACGTTTTAAATCATTTTCACCAAATGAATATGATTTGCGAATTCTTCCAAATGTTTTTCTGATGGAAATGTTTGACTTCCGGGGCAAAGAGCTGAAACACGCGAAAGAATTGCTTCTG
>JGI24021J15306_10007899_pt1 | contig 13014 bp, 10 predicted proteins | sample Ectturendosymbi1_FD_15306 | JGI IMG/M metagenome (IMG submission 15306) | reverse complement strand
TCCCGTGGCTACGGGCCTGCCTCAACTTCGTGGTGGCAATGCGGTCAAAAGTCGACGATGTTGTAAGTGGCCACATATATGATTCAAAGTGCGTTGTGCACCTGGCAGATTTTCAGCACCACAAAATCAACTGTTTCCGTATTTATCACCAGAAAAGATTAGGAAGCAGCAGCACTTGGGGGGATTCGAAATACCTGACGGTTTTGAGCAATCTCTGATAGTTTGGGCTCCACATCAAGACGGGACCAAGCCATAGGTCAGAGATGTAATCACACCACCTAGTATTTGGTTGACCTCGGGGCCGCTTTCTCGTTGGTGGAGCCAGCAGGACTCACTTGCCAGTCTTTCCTGGGGCATTGTGGTCGCATGGCCTAATCCAGTGTTTTTTAATCGTTTTGCTGCAGCGGAACCTTCCGCAAATGTTTGTGTTGCTCATGGAACCCGACGTAATGATACAACTTTCCGTATTGCTACAACCGCATAAAACTGTGGTTGCAGATTTCGTCCCTCGCGAATTCGGTCTGTTTTGGCGGAACACCTGGAAGCCACTCGCGGAATCCTAAGGTTCCGCAGAACCCCGGTTGAAAAACACTGGCTAAGCTTTGAACGAGAATCGGCTCTATATTCAAGGTTTTACGAATACCTTGAAACATATTTAGTGGGGATGATGTAAAACTTGTTACAGCAAAATAACAAGACGAGCCTGAAAATTTGCTCACAATACTCAAATTCGGGTTATAGAATCAACAGCTCAGGCTGGCTCTGTATAAGCCGCTAATGAGGCGACCAAACCTAAGACGGTCCCGTTCGGGTAAAAGTCAAGTAATTGCTTTAATTTTCACCTAGTAGCGTAGTTGTAACTAATTGCGCAATCAATAGGGTTTTCACATAAAGGTCAAAGAAAAATCGGTAATGATGTGTAGATCCGATTTTTTCTGAAAATTTTGAATAAACAGCATTTCGTGGCCTTCTTTATATTTGGTCTGGAATGCACAAAGAGCACTTTACAGTTCACACAGCGTTTTACGCAAAAAGCACTGGTTTTCGCGACACTCAATTAAAATTGGCAAATGCAGGTTTCACATTTCAAAAAAAGTTGAAGGCGAAGTTCGTCACGATGCGCAAGCGGCACGATAGCTTTCGTATGCAGCGAAAGACACTTGCATAAAAGCAGTAGGCCTATTGTCTCTGACTAATTTAGCAGCAGGTTGCAGTATTGCCCAAGATCACCATAACAAATCTCTCACACGAAGGCGTTGCTTCTCCGTCGCACTCTCGTGTGTGTCATGCGTCTTCTGCCAAGGTCACCTCGAGAGACCTCACTGTGACCTTGCTTCGAGTCTCTACTCTCTAGTGCACCCAGTTGCAAAGCTGTCGTTGAACCGAGTGAACTCCGACCCATCGAACTGTGAAAAAATGTGAGCGTCACGTGGACTGCTAATCGTTGAGCGTAACGGACCAGGCAAACTTGACAGACGTGTGGTAAACACGAGCGCATTGGGACAAGTTAGGTACGATAGAATGCACTACATGCTGCTTCTACGCACATAAATATTTCCACAATCATCCACGTATCCTTGTCAAAGTTTGTGTAAGCTTTGAGACTAAGAGGTTGAAAGGTCAATGAACTTGTCACAAATTGTGATCAGGCATCGAAGTTTACAAACATAAATTCAACAAGTATCATTAAAATATTTCATTAGTGGCGTTGAAAACAGTTAAATATGGTATAAAACTTGTTCAGTTCTGTTCACAAAAAGCATGGGAAACTAGCATAATCGTGGATAGTTTGCAAAAAAACAAGAAAATCCGCCCTCAGTGGTGTACAGAATAAATATTGTTTTGTTTTCCGGACTTGTTTCCTCAAAGAATCTACCTGATGCCTGCATCTTGCAGTAGACAACAAAATGAACGTAAAATTTTTGTGCAGTGAGTATATTTTCTTGAAAGTACTTTCGAAAACGTCTAAAATTTCCTCCGATAAATTATAAAAACTCGCAAAACTGCGTTTAACACTTTACACCATCGTTATTTCTGTCCCTAAACATTTCAAAAAAATCGAGAATGGCGTTTTAAGCTTGGGTTGATATCGAGCAAGCTTTTATTCGATTTTTGCAAACTATTGTAGTGGCGCCAAAGCCTCATAAAATTGACGGGTTTTAAAAACAATTTTTGAAATACCATCACCTACTAATTAATGTTTCCAAAAGACCGGTTTACTGATAAATTTTGCAAGTAACATAGACCCGTGATAAACTGGGTTTGTTTGAAAAGACTGTCATTTTTCCATCCCTACTTCTCAAAAAATGGTTTCATTTCGGCAAGAACGGATTTTGAAAGTTTCTTCAACTGCATGGTGACAGCGAAAAGTGGGGACGAATTTTTGCTGCAGGAAAATTTTAACATCACCATATTTTTAGTGCTGTAGGATGTGTGACGGGTTAGCCAACAATAGTGTTAAGAATATGTCTGTAATCCTGTGGTTCTGGCTCCAACGCCGTTGCGAAACGTCTGTTAAGAAAGTGTCTGCAACCCTGTGATTCAGCCTCCAATGCCACCGTAAAACGTTCTGTTCTGTACGTGCTTATCAAACTGTGTAGTGCAGAGAGTGTGTGTTTGTACTGTGGACTTTGTGTCTGCTGTCAAATAAATCAATTGAAATTTGGCAGTAGCAGAAAGTTTGCGGATATAGTTTTTTTAATGCTTTAACGACAAGTCATGGCACGCAACACTTAACTACCGCCCGCAGTGGGACTGACGTCATTATGAAGGTTGCCGTGGTAATATATAGATTTTCTGACATCTAATGGCGTTAATCGGTTAATGCAATTTTTGGAAAGCAGTAGTTGTATAAAGCAACAAGAAATTTGAATCTCAGATATTTTCTCCAGCGAAATTTGATTTCGTATCTGGTGTTTGCAGAAGGAAAAGCTGCCGAGACTGAAAATGGACTACGCAAACGACGAAGTGAAGCATGTCGAAAACAATGGNCACTCTGTGACGTTTCATCTTGAAGGAAAGGAGTCCAGTAAGTGTTGCAACAAACTTAATTGTGAGTGTGGNAGAACATTTTCTGTGTTTTGTTCAATTACGTTTAATGTAATCAGGGTTTTGTTAAGCTGTTTTAGGGGCCCGATTCGGGTCTCTTGAATTGAAAATCGGGTTCCTAGAATCAGAGTAAATTATCATTGGGTCCCTAGAATCGGAGAAAATCGGGTCCCTAGAATCAGAGAAATCGGGTCACTACGGGTCCATACCGGGTACTTAACATTTTCCTTAAAAATCTGATATAATCATAATAATATTGACGATAATAACTAAATTGTATAATAAGTATCTGACGGATAACTATCTGATGGTTTTGCTGTTATGAACGCACACACAGTTAGACGAGCGCGCATAGTCGATTGTGAGCAAACGAGTTCACGTAAGCGTCGTGTAAAAAGACCCCCTTGGTATGTGCCGAGGATTGTTACTGGGGTGATTCTCGGAATATGCAAAAACATTTTGGTCGAAAACGATTTAACAAGAACAACACTGAAAGAAAAGTTTCTGCAGGCGCTTCTTCAGCAACGAAGGCCTCGTTTTTTTATTTCCACGGGGTTTTTATGTCTTTTGTTTTTGACAAAAAACATTTCGCCAGCTTTTTTGATTTGCAATTTTGAAAATCTTTTAATTGTGTTTAAAAATATTAAATTTTGTAGGTTAAGCCGCTTGTAGCAGCAAGAAGTCCACTGCCTGTACCTCCTTGGCATGGGCGTCGGAAGGGGGGTAGGGGGTGCCTTGGCCCCCCTGGATTTTGAAATTAGTAACAAATAAAGGTTGTTTTTTCAATTTCGAGGGGTAAAAACCAAATTTCACCACTTTTGGCCCCCCGCTGGAAAAAATTTGGGAAAATCCCCTACTCCCCCCCTGGAAAAAATTCTTCCGATGCCCATGCTCCTTGGGCAAGGTAGATTGCTCTTGCAGACGTGATTATGCCTGTCAAGATTGTGCGACAAAGCCTACGAGCTGAAGAGCAATGAGAGTGTTGGAATTTTTTCGGAAAAGTTTGGCGGCGTGTGGAAAGTATAACCTGCAACGCGAAATGAAACTTTCGCTGTCTGAAGTCGGACCGTTTTGTCAATCCAGTTGATTTTTTAAATTCGGCGATAGGTTGTCTGAACCGGGGTCAAACAAGCTGCTCACATGCACTTGCGTTAACGTTCAACAGTGTGTCACCGGCCAGCCGCGGAGGAATGTTATGTTCCTTCTTAAAGCATTTGTGTTGACGAATACACTGAATTCACAAAGTAGTGGTGTTAACTGAGTACGGTAGCTTCATTTGATAGAATCAGTAGACATTATGAAGCATTGACTATATTACAAATGTCACCTTTGTTGTTGGAATTCTTTAAAACCCAGCGTTGGTGACAATTTGTTCCAGACTGTCGCCGAGAAACTGCTGCTGGAGAATTCTTACATAAATTGTTGAAAAATACAAAATGATGGCGCTGAAAAAACTTTTTACTGAAACTTAGCGATTCAAGTTACTCGCCATGTACATACAATAACTCGAAACTTTTCTGGGATAGAGAAATGTGCTTATCGCAGCTTGGGACCAACACCTTCGTGTCTTTGTTGCTCGTTGTTATTCGCAAGCGTTGAACTGTAAGCGTCAACAGCATCACAAAGCATCTGATTTATTGCGCAGCAAAACGTTCCAAAACCGGTTTGGGCCCATGCTTATGACTGGTTTAGTCTCGCTTAGGGCCTGTATATGCTGGATTGCATATCAAAACTTGTTTAGATTCACTGTTAAAACGACGTATAAAAAAAACTTTTGTTAATTCGTTTCTCTCTTTTCCAAATAAGCGCCTCAACTGTGTTGTAAGGTTATTGCTACCTTAACTGCTGCCCGTGTTCCTTTTTTGAGGAAAAAAGAGAAGAAAACGAAAGAGTTAGCCCACTAACAGAAATTTTCGTGTTGGCAGTTTACCAAGAAAAAAAAAAGCAACAAAAGTTATTGTTGTTGTTCGAATGTAAAACAAACATATTTTTTAAACCGAAGTGATACAGTTATCACCTTACAGGTGCGCTTATGATACCCGTGAAAATGAACGTGCTGTTGATGTTTGGGAACAAGAAGTTCGTTCGTTTCTTCCCCGATGTTGAAAAAAGAAGACAAAACTGACATTCCCCGAATGCTCTTCAGTACAACTGCACGATTTCAGTTTAAGTAGTTGAACATTCTTTGCTGTGTTTATTTTTAACGCTTCTGTACATTTGACTAGAAATTTCGGGCGGCCCTATCAGCGGATCGTACAAGCTGCTACAGTTTCACTTCCACTGGGGATCGGAAAATTCGAAAGGGTCCGAGCATACCCTTGACGGACATGCATATGCTGCAGAAGTTAGTTTTGTTTTTTGCGTTGTTTCGCTTGCCTTATTGATCTTCAACACAATTATGCTAAAATCTATATTCACTTATCTTTATCATAATCGTGGTTTGTGCAAATGATCGTGGAAAACGATCAAAATCGTTTGGTCCGTGGATGTTGAAAGTTGTGCTTCACATACCTTTTTTTCCGGTCTTTGCCGTTGCTGTATGGTTTTTGCCGTAAATTTTTATACACACGCCTCCACTAGCAGTTACTAAACATTGAATTTTCTGCTTATGTTCTGTGGCAAAACTGTGCTGCTCTTTGTGAGATTGCTGAAGAATTAATGAAGGCTGAAAAGCTGATAGAGGTTATTTTTCTTGTAAACTGCCGTCACAATTTTTGATGCATGAAATTGATGAAAGCGATCATCTATAAAGTGTTACAAGAAAAGAGGTGTATTCCGAGCCTTTTGCAATGATTTAAAAATACGCTCGCGTTTGTAATTGGGGTATTTGCGTAATTATTTACTCCTAGGTCTATCATTTCAGTCGTTTAAGCAGGATTCAAACACTCACTTTGTTGTTAAATTTCAGCTTCACTTTGTACATCAAAATGAAAAATACGCGACGTTTGCTGAGGCGATTGGCAAGCCAGACGGCCTTGCAGTGATTGGAGTTTTCATTAAGGTGCGTGGTTTGATGTTTGTTGTCGTCAAAACTTTCATTGTCTTTGCGTCGATAAGATCTTGCTATGTCAATTACGTTTGCAGGTTGGCGGTGACGGAAACAAGGCATTCGAATTCATCGAAGAAAACATTCAGCAAGTGACAAAACAAGTGAGTGCAGAATGAATGGTTCGGCGATTCTGTCCATGTGAAAGGTAACTAGGCACATGTGTATGTTTAATCAAAATAAAATGCTGTACGACGACAATGTTTAACTGTTTAGCCTGTACTTTGGTTGAACAGGGTGAAAAGAAGAGCGTGAAAGATAAGGTGAAGCTGAAGCGACTTCTTCCGAAAAGTGAGTTTTTGCATGACTAAAAATTTTGGTAAAATGTTTGGAATTTGTATCGTTCGTTTGTTGCCTTTCCATTTGCCCGCGTTGAGCGCATTTATTCAGAAACGAGTGCTTCAGACTGTTCTCCGAATGTAAATCTGTCGCACAGTCTATATGTTTATTTGCGTCGGGGACATGCTGTAGCCGCGTATTCCAATGAAAGTTGTTTTAAAGAACTTTTTATTGTTTAAATCATTGTCACGATGGAAACTATTTTCCACGGAAAGCATTTTAACGTTGATATCGGGTTTTCATCAGCTGCAAAAAGACGTATGCTTGGAGGAAAAATTGGTAGGTTTTCTTTTTTTTCTCTGTTTAAAGCGAGACTTGCGGAAAATCAGGAGAGTCACCACGATTCTCGTAAAAGTGGACTCAAACAGAAAACAAGGGTCTAGCTAAGTCTGGAAAATGAATAGTACAGAGCTTTGCCACAAACTTACAGTTGTTGTGTTGCTGAGTAGAATAAACCATCACCTGCTGTAGTCGATCTGCGCTATGATAACCGCGAGAACATCTGAGAGAAACCCGCTCTTTGGTATTCTCGCAGAAGATAACGAGGTATTTGGAAATAATTTTTTTGGTTCTACATTTGCTCATGAAATGGCAGTGCTCTCTGGTGACAATGACACCATTGAAAAATGAGGAACATGCTGCTGCGATCTGCAAATAATGTTGTTTTCCGAGCTGTGTGTATAGGTCCGGTGCGTGTTTGATGTAAGTGTGGTTGCCGAAAACCTGCCCTTGACTGAGGAAGCACAACGTTCAGACGTGCGAACAAAACCAATAAATTAGTAATCGCGCCCGGTTACGATTCTCCGCGAACGCGACGGGTAATATCCACAATCCTGTTGATATCGACGAAGGTCAACATTGTGATTGAAAACACGAAGCAGGTTGCTATGAGGCTCGCCATGCCAGTTGCTAGGTGATGGCTTCTACTCGTTGTAACGTCGTTGGAAAGTTTAACGTCGCTACATTAAATTTTCCTACAAACTTGTTGCAAGGTCGTTGGAAACTTTAACGTTGTTGTAACGTCGTTGGAAAGAAACGCTTTCTTCTCAAAGCGTTTCTAGTCTTTCGTTTTTAGGCGAACGCGTTAAAATCATCATGAAATCCATCACGAGTTTCTTGTGTTATTTTTTAGTTACTGATTTATTTATTAACTAACGAACGTGACAAGACTCATTTACTGGTCAACCAACATGCTGTTCTTATTTAGTGATCAATCAATCAGCACCTTTGAGTGTTTGGAGCTAGATTTAAAAGCGTAGTTATACTTGCGAAGAGAAACTTTGCTGTTTATTCCATACGAAAAAATATTTTAAGATCTCAAGTAATGCAGATCAATGTCTTTCAGTTGGCATACTGCACCAACGTTGGAGTACCTAAGAACGTTACAAGAAGTACCACAAACAGCGTATGTGCGTAGTAATGGCACATCTAAAATGGCCACTAAATAAGCTTCCTCGTTTTTCTTGCAGAGACTCTCTCAAAATGTAAATTTTACTGTGCACTTCAATTTAGAAACCAAGACGAAAGGTTACTGCTTGATTTTATGGCCATCAACGACAGTTAAAACATGTAGCGTCATTCTTACTTGCAGAATTGTAGGTTTATAAAACCAGATGACTTGTAAATTATTGAAATACTAATGTTTTCCGGCGTGGAAGACTGACTCATCGATAAGACGAACCAGTTGTGAAAAATACCTATTTTCNNACGATTGATTTCAAAGGGTTCCCTGCAGTNCCTCTAGATTCTTTTAGGCAGTCCTGGCTTTGCCACTGATTTTCAAAAACGAAACGCATTTTTACGTTGTTGAGTTATGATGGCTTTTACTCAGAGACGCACTGATCGTTCCTAACGCGACATGGAACCGCAACATCAAGTGTTCGTAATTTATGCTTTAATCCTGAGCGCTGAAGTATTGAAACGAGAATACTCAAAGGTTCGATGTAACGAGAAACAGCAAACGAGTATTGATTTTTGTCGTTTGCTTCATCCCACCACTGATGAGTTTGCACGTTACCGTTCACGAGAGCTTTTCAAAAAGTGCAGATGCCCAGCAAGTAGTACAAAAGGTCCACTCAATAGAAAGCTTTAGGAATGATGTCCACTCACGCAAGTGCGTCAAATACGCACAACTCGCATTGTACACACTCTCATTATTGCATGCCATCCGTGTCTTTTGTTGGAAAAGCGTTTTCAAACGGAATTTTTATGTTTTACTGGACGCTGCGTTTGCTCAAGTCCTAAGCTGCGCAAAACCTGTCCACAGCGTTTTCTTATCCTCCACCAATTCCTTTTATTGATTAAGCAAAGCTCGCTGGTTTGTACAACCTGTAGCAAAAATCGTTCGCGGGCCGAACGTCTTCACGGTATAACAATGACATGCCTTTGGAATACCTCTTGAACTTTAACGAAAAAAGTCTTCTCTGTGAAACCTATTTTTCACAGCTACAGAATTAGCTCTTACTTTTTGGTGAGCAAACTTGTTGTCGATACTTTATGGGCGCCACCGTGTCCAGGCGCCCCAACAGACGACCAATCCTTTGCTCATTTCGACTCCGCGCTCTGCGTTTGTAAAACATCGCAGAGTCAGCGTTAGGAGTGTTTTTTGCGGAGAAACGTTATTAGTCATATTTGAGGCGTGTCTGCTTCATGCATTGCTTTCTGCAGAAAAGGTGTATGTGACATACCCCGGCTCGCTGACCACGCCCACACTGAACGAGTGCGTGACTTGGATTAATCTTCTTGAACCTGTCTCTGTATCAGAAAAACAGGTAATTAGGTGAAGATTGAAGCTGATTTGTTTTGTTAATAGGCATTTATATTTTGCTTATCGCTTGGAAAAGACGTTTGATGTCACGTGTGCATCTATTTGCAATATACGAGAAGGGGACAAAATTTTTAGTTGCTGTGCCAGAAAATCGGTGCATTAAAAGCGTCTGGCAACTTCAATGCAGTTGAAGGCTGATGTCTCGATATGTATAATAAGAAAAAGAGAAATGGCTTNAGGCCTAGGTATTCTTCATTTTATTGTTAGACCAGCTTCTTTTTATCATACGCAGCATTTTTTGATTTAAAAAAATGAAAAAAAGCAATCCACGTCTGTTCAACACATTTGCGACGACATCGCGCAGAGTATGCAATCACGCGTATGTTAATTCTGCAATTCCGAGCAGACTGGACGATGAAACAACACAAAACGGAATGTTTTCGCAAGTCTACAGTTCTGAAAAAAGACATTGAGAAACGTGAAAAATAAGCAGATTTTCAACTCGGTCTTTCCAGATCGCTGCGTTCCGCTCTTTGACCCACGGTTCCGGAGACTCGGTCCATCCCCTGGTCAACAACTTCCGCCTCCCCCAACCCCTCCACGAACGCTATCTCACCATTGCAGGGGAGGAAGGAGATAGCAGCGACTCGGACTAATGTCGCAAGTGGAGTGTTGTTCGGCCTGGTATCGCGCACGTGCAGTAATTCTATGGACGACGTTAGCATCGATCTGTCATGATATGCAATTATATTCGCTCGAGGGATGGTCACGCTTCGCTGCGGCGTGATCACGTGGAAGGAAGGTGGTGCGATCTTTCGCGTAGATTTAATCTCGCACCATGGCCCCGGAAAGATTTTTTCCAGGCGGAGGGCAAGAGTGGATTTTTCCAGAGGTAGCCAAAAATATTTTTGGGAGGGGGAGCCGAAAATGTTGATATTTCATTTTTCTTTCTCGAAAGTAAGAAAACAACCTTTTTTGTTAAAAATGCAATGGGAAAATGTCAAATTTCAAAATCTAAGGTGNGCCAAGACCCCCCTGACCCCTCCCCTTCCGACACCCATGTCCCGCGCGTCTGTTACTTTTTTCGGTGCTGCTTCCATCATCGACGGTGTTGGTTGAAGCGTTCCAAGACGCTATGAAATACCAGCGGCATTCCTAATTTGTCATCACTAACACATTGACAGGTGTGCACCATGTGACATTAATTGCGTCTTGCAGACTTCTTCCAAAGAAAATAGTGTTTCTTACTGTTTGCGCTTCAGTGGATTGCAGCTTGCTGGAATTTTGTTTTTAAAATTAAAATCAATGGCCCATTTGCGTCGTGATAATACTGTCTGCATTGATGTATTCACTAGATTCTATAGGTTGCGGGTTTGGAAGTGACGTATTAGGATAAAGTCTGAAATAATTGTCCTGAAAAGACAAAAGTTTAACGCCATCCATAACGTGGAAACGAGCGCATCGTGAACTAAAGGCTCTCTAGATTTGAATTGATGAATCTGATCGAGCCACACATCAACCACAGCACAAAGTATTCTGGAGTACTGCAGCGTTTGCAACAGCGTTATTTAGCTGTTGACCATTACCTTCAGTATTATTATTGCCAGATGAACATGCTTTTTTCGGTTGGGCACGAATGGGCGCTGGGTATTCTACGTCATGTTCAAGCCTATTTTTTCCAATATTCCTGTCAAGTTCAAGAATTAGTTACGGTTCACTGCGCCCTGAAAAGAACATAAAACTTGAGAACACTTGAAAACGTCATGTGGTGAACGTTTGCTTCGGCATTGGAAGTTTTAGAACACCACTCAGATCTTTCTCGCCAGGATGGCCTCTTCGCGGTACTGTTGCTCAATGGAAATAGACAACACCCTTGTGTTGGTCTGCTCATCTACAGATTTACAAACATGTATTTTATTGCGATGCAATTGAGAAGTTACAATATAAATCGAAATTGGAGTGTCGCAACAGGTAGCAGCTGCAAGCGGAGAGATCGTGCCGACCGCTTCGAAGACATACTGAGTTCTTAAGCCTGGATTAAGTGCTCCAGTTTCTCAAAACTTAAAAAAATAATTTGCGAAGCTGACCTATTGTAGTTATAGTGTGGATCAAAAATCTTCGTGGATTTGTTGTGGTTATATCAGGATTTTTGGTGGTCACTATCAATTTTGAGATCTTTTGTCATTACTTCATCGGATGAAGTTCATATATGATGTTAGTGTTTTCACTTCCTTAAATCAACAGCAAAAGAATTGTTCCTTTTTATGAAAATATTGCCATCAGCTTCTTTTTTTAATCGTAACTGACTTCATTTTAGTGATTTGAAATTCAATAAAAGCGCTAGTGTCTGACAATCAACACCATAAACTTTTGTCTAGTCGAAAACGCCTTGTTTGAGACGTTTCCTGACTAATTCGAACGTGAATGTGAAGAAGGTAAATACATAACCAGGAGAAAACTAGGGCTGTGCAAAATCAGACTGCAATAAAAAAACAACCTTTTGTAACATGAAATCAAAAATCCTTGCAACGACACTGGACGAAGTGCTACGTAATAAAAGTGCCAATTATGTAGCTTGTGATAACCGATGCGCCATATACATTTTACCTGGACGGTGATGCATTAACACTTAAAAAATTCTTGACAACTGTGCTTACAGTAACGCGTTGAGTTTCTCATCTTGCAAGGGCGAAATGTCTGATAGCAGTGACAAACACTGCAAGCAAAACACACTGATATCGACTCGACTCCCAAACTGTTTGTGGTAACGCACCCTGCGGCTTAAATCATCTTTCAGTGAATTCGCATGTACTGTCAAGCAGGGACAGTCCTCACATTGGCAGCCTTGTTTGCATTGATAACAAATGCGTTGTGTAAAAGGCATAACCGATTGCACCTATCCATCATCATGTGGTTTCCTGGCATTCCACGAGTGACGACGGAAACTGTCCATCATGTTACTTTTGATAACGGAAAGGTTTGTACAGGCTGCGAGGATGCTTGGCGCAACGGACAGATTGCTCTTGTTGACAACAACACTTGACTACAGCTTTACTCACACGTGTTTGAATTTTTGTCTTGTCTCTCAACACTTATTCGAAGCTAAAGAGATCATCTACTTCCGAACAACCAGGCCCATTCCATTGCGAGGCCAATCAGAAAGCTGATGACGGGACCCTTGCTCTACAAGCTATAAAGACTTCTTGTTTCTAGTAGGCTATACACAAATAGCCTTATTTGAACGTACCTTATGTGATAACCTGTGTGCAAATACCAACAACATATTGGCACGTAGAACAGTTGTACAATAACATAGTCAGGGCCAGGGACCGAGTAGGCCTACTACAAAACTTTTTGGGGAAACAAACTTTGTGTTAACATGCATGTTATTGTGCACATCACACAATAATATTATTGTTTGCGATATCGTCACTATGTTCATTCAATCTTTGTAAAATTGGCAAAATGGGAGCCGAAATATGGAAATAGTAGATTTTGGGGACCATAGGCCAAGTCCAAGTGCCTCACTGGCTACGCCGATGATATTATGGCAGTTGCATACTGTGCTAGTACTTGACAATGATTACTAGGTATCTACTTTGTTGCCAAGTACATAAAACTTTAGTGTTAGCGCTTGAAGATATCTTTGTCAAAGTTGATAAAACAAACACAACACTTCAACCATTATTTCAAAAAACAAAACTACATTAAAAGTAGAATTTATGAACATGTATCTTTGAGATTCAAATAATTGGCAGTTGCATCATGCAATTTCAATTAATTTAATTTATTTGATTGTGAGCGGACACGAAGG
>JGI24021J15306_10007898_pt1 | contig 13014 bp, 7 predicted proteins | sample Ectturendosymbi1_FD_15306 | JGI IMG/M metagenome (IMG submission 15306) | reverse complement strand
TTTGTAATAGGAAATCGATTTCACGTAAAATTACGCATCCTCAGTCCTGAAAATTGCAAGCAAAGCTTACAGGTGAAAAGTTGAAAGGCTGAAGTAACAGCCTTAGCAGAGTAGTAACCAGGCTGAATAGCAGAGTAGTAACCAGGCTGAACAACATAGGGCCTACCTACACGGAACAGGTAACCTCCTGGTTTAGCCTGGACAAGTGCACATTGCTCTCAAGACTTAACACCTCACTAGTCTGCCAACATCTTGCCCAAATTTTTAATGTACCAGTAGCTATTTGATCTTATCACAAAGATTAATTTTATCTATAAAAAAAAAGACATAATCACAAAGATTAATTTTCACCTGCTCTGCCATGTTTAGACAAAATACAGAGGAGACTAACAATAGTGACATGTGCTGTACTGCAGAAAACCTGAGTGCATACAGACACAGGCCTTGGAAGGTAGCCTAGCCTTCATATTGACCTCAATAACTCACCTAGCCTACTGACAACTTGCCCAATTTTATCGTTGTGTTTGATCTTAAACAGCACCAGAAATATTGATTTTCGTCAGTTATGCCATGTTTTAGACAAACTACAACACAGGAGACACATGGCCCATGTGCTGTAACTCGCAAAAAGTGCTCGACCAAGTGAAAATCAGTCAGCTATAACAAGCTGATGTTGACAACGTTTCAGAAAAATGTATAGGATTATGCTATAGAATGAGTTACTAGTTATTGAGTGAAACTGTACAAAAATATGTACAAAACACCACTAATACAAGAATGTTAAAAATGCCGATTGCATGAAAACTAAGGCATGCAGAATAAAGCTGATGGCAGATTTGAAATCAGCGACCACAGCTGTATAAAATCAGTTAAACAAACTCATGCAACAGTAAAGGAAAAAAATGTTGGCGAGTGAATTGAACCGACAATTTATCGAACGATAGTGAATTGAAGGAAAATTTATCAAATGACAGTGAATCGAATCGACTGTTAATAGAACGACGATTTATTCAACAGGAGCTAATTTTACTGTTACAAGACTTGATTACGCCGTGGTCTCCAAGCTGCATTCTACAGCTGCAGTCATAAAGCTCTGTTGTTCCAAGTGCAAATTCCTTTTTTATCCTTTATTACCTATTAGTACCGACTGGGAGTTAGGAGTCAGAACACTCAGATTCAGAGTTCGGACCAGTAGTGGAGTGAATTGCAATGTATTTCAGAAATCAAATTCATTTCAGGTGAGTAAAGCAAACGAAATATGGTCTTGAAAGGTTTTATATACGTTCTTGACAAAACCCAAAATGGCACAACTTACTAGAGATGTGAAGATTACCTCAAATGCAAAAGCCGTGTATCCACAGCCGAGGACGACAGCCTCATGAAAGTGGATAGTTTACCTTTGAGCAAATGTACACAACGTTTAGCTAGAAAAATATGAGTGATTGAAAAGTGCATACAAAACGCCTTACATGTTCTGTTCGTTTCAATTGCTCCATTGTAGGTGTGCATTTAAAATGCCGGCACCGCGTTCGAAAAAATCCGGTAAGTAGTCAGTTCGATGAATTGTTGCGTCACGATTCCACTAATGGGTAGGGCTGATTTTGAAGAATACACTTACCTATTTACTACCACAGGCTGCATGAATTGTGGATTATCACTGGCAGGCCGCAAATTAGAAATGATTTTATCTTAAATTCTGCCTTTATCTTACTATGAGGGATGGAGGCTTCTTAAAACATCCTATTTTCAGCACCTGCTCATCATGGATCTTCATTATGACCCGATTTTTAACTTTAACTTGGGTGAGGAAAATTCTGATACAGGCGATATCAAGCTTTACACGGACCACAGGTTCCCCATGCCTAGTCTAATCACTATCAATTCTACCTTGTATCCTATGGGCTAACATAAAGAACTCGTGCAACGCAATTACTTTGATTACAGTGCTTAAAAAAGATGGTTCATCAAGGTTTGCTGTTGTTGCGTTTACATTTACACTTTTGCTGACATAGAAAAATTGTTTCCATTTTCCTAATAGTTTTTTAGTTTTTGAAGGTATATTTGCCGAAAATGAGAAATGTGGGCTTTTGCTATTGAACTGTACACGTACGGTGAAATTGATGTTATGCATTTCAATCTTTGTTTTCAATCAAATTGAAACATTGCAAAAAATTTGAACGAACATGATGAACAAACTTTCATAACCCCTTTCTGCTAACTAAACATTAAACTGCAAACTCTTACTTATTGAAATCATCAGGATTGGAAATTGACAGGAGTATATGTTACACATTGAACGAGACGCTTCGAGGCAGCAAATCATAGATTCAATCTTAACTTCATGCTTCGTCAAATTTTATTTGGTCAGGAAAATATATTTTAAGTCGAACTTAATCGTTAGTTTATTTCAATCATCTTTTGTTTAATTTCATTGCATCGATGACATGATTTAATTGATTCAAACTTGACTGGTTCTACTTCTGATTCGTCTTTGACTCGTACATTCTTGTTGCAATGATCCAAAGCGACTTCCGCAGCATTAGTCTTAAAATCTAAGTTGATTGCGACAATTGTTCATCCATGACACAAAACTTACTGATTTTCTGATCAGTGAATTAGCCAAACACTGATTACTTTTCAATATGGCTTACTCGGATGTCTCTGAGCTGCAAAGGCTACAATGCCACAAGGATGACGAACAAATACGTAACAATTACTCATTTTTTTAAAGCAAATCATGCAAAGATTGCATGGCTTGTTCAAACTTGATCAAGTACAAACGACATAACTGAAAGCTTCCTCCATCTTCACAATTCTCACTTCTCCCTGCAGCACTGACTAAAAACTACTTGTGATCACAAGGATTGAAAAAACACATTGTAAGTTTTGAAAAAAAACACAAGGAATATGATCCAAAGGCTTGCAAAGTCCAAGTTTCTTTAAGTCATATCAAAAGACAATGCAGAGAAACAAATTGTAAGCAGATCTCTTAATAGTCAGCTGTCAGTCCATCTCTTAATAAGTAGCTGCCAGCTACTTGATACTTTGTTGGCTTTCATTTAAGCAAAGACTAAACTTAGAATATTATACATACAGTGCTCCAACAAAAGCTAAAATATATAGTGCCAACAAAATAAAATAGAGTAGGCCTACTCAAACTACTGTTCTTTATTTCACTTACGACTACACTTGGTGATTTGTGCAAAAAGCTTCGTTTCCTCCACAAATAAAGGAAGCAGTTTTTGTTCGAAAAACGGTTTAATCCTTACAGTATGTTATCAAAGCACATCTGCAGTAATGCTTTTCTATATATATTTCTAATTACACTGAAGGAGATTCTTATTCGAATCGTTCAAAATGTGAAGCAACGAAAAAATTCATGTGCGCCATATGTTGAAAGACATACGGGTCATTTCATTATAATTTCAGGCAATACAATTCAGAATATGGGTGGAACCACATGTTCTCCTTTTTCATTTTATTTTTGTATGAAAGTTTTACCACTGAAGTTACAAGAAAATTGACACGAGTTTTACGAAAGTTGATGAGTGGTTTTCAATTTATCATTTTTTTGTACTTTCACCACTAGATGGCATTCGCATTGATGGGCACCACAAAAATGAGAATGACTCTAGATCTGCTGGTCCAGTCCTAATGAAATTGGTACCTATCCCATGTTTTCTAGTTTGGGCTTTCTAAATATGTAGTTTAAATTTAGCTAAAGCCAATACTTTTCATGATATTTGTGTTTTTACCTCCCTTCATTGCTCGGCCAATTTGGGATGGATGCAAAAAAATGTTTTTTTAAATGTTTGCTGGTTTAGATAGAACACATGCCCATGTTTCCAAACACATTATTCTCGAGACTAACATTTATAAAGTTCTACAAAAACATCGAAGTAAATGCAAGGAAAAACTTCAGTCTTGGCTTTAAACAAGTTTCTTATGACTGCTCTATGACATAAGTGACATTCACATACTATCTGTTACTTAACAGTTTTGTGAATTGGTAGTTCATGCCATCATAAATACCTATGATATGATGGAATTTAACTTGTATTACTTGGAGATGTGCTATGTTCTAGCGTTTCTTTTGGAACTTCTGTACTTCAATAGTTCTTTAAACAATTTAAGGGTGATGTGTCCTAGCTTACTAAAGACTTCAGGTTTTTTTTTGAGTTCAAAGCATCTCATTTGATGCAGTGTTAGAATGAAGGATACATCTTATTGGATTGCCAATAAAGTTTAAAGGTCGGATAAACATCCATAAATTCTGTTAAAACATGTTTGATAAAATTCATAGTTATGGACACATCATCCTTGAAACATTTTGTTTAAATGAGGTATATGTTTTTTCACTGTGATATATATGTATATACACAACCGCAAAGTAGCTGCAGTATTTTTCTAATGTGGCCTAATGACTCCAGGGACAAATTGGTTAACAACACAACGTGGCATTGCACAGTCTGTGAAATCATCATATTTGTGAGCTTATTATGTATATAACAAGATTAGATGTTTAGATTCTGATTTTAACATACCTCGTTATACTTTAACCTGTACTTATCATTTCAAGCAGCTACATTTATTCATATTGCAAAACCATGTCTTTGAATCCTTGTGATATTGGTTTGAGAACTAATCGCAGTGCAAGCTGTCACAAGAACTCGTCTGCTGTGAAAAAATCGGCAGAAAATTAACGAGCCTTTTTGAAAATGAAAAGCAAGAATGCTTGTTTTGGAGATCAAACATTTCAGTAATGGACAAAGAATCTACTTCTACAGTTTGTCTGCAAAGCATTTGCTGCCAGACAGACGCATTGCTGCAACTTGTTCGACCTTCACCCAGCACATAAAAAGATCAAAGCGGTCTCAACTATAACCTTAGATGCTGCAAAGTCTTGTACACCTATATCCACAATTTTTCCTGGATTTAAGTGGTGTCCAAATTGCACGAAACATTCCAAAGCGTTGCAGAAATGTCTGAAAGGGAAAAAGAAGCTGATGTATTGAGCACACAAGCAAGTAGTGAAGATGAAATAGAGCAAGAGTTGATCAGAGAAAAGGTAAACACATGGAGTCTCTCCCATGAAGTTGCATGTTTTAACCAATCGAAAAAAGCTCGAAGTTTTCCAGAAGAAGAAGGTGAAGTGTGCCAAAAAAAAATTAGGTGAACTAAATGAAATTATGTGTACCGTTGCTAATATTGATCAAACTTTGGTGTATGGTCATGTTGGAAAGGATGAACAACATCTTGAAAATACACAAAAAAATAGCGAAGATTTTAAGTATCTTTTCAATAAATTGAAAAGAAAGTTTACTGACACTGCATCCACGTATCATGAAAAAATTGAAATACTTGCACTCAAGCCAGATTCTTGGAGTCGACAGAAGTTTACTAACTTCTTTGGACCTGAACACTGTACAAATATGCTGTAAAAAAGACCCTAGAATTCAGACACGAAAAGAGCATTTCAGGAAAACTAACACGAAAACCTCGATTCTGTATTTCAGAGGAAACAAGAAAGCTCATGTTGGAAGTTTTCAAGATGATGAAACCTCCAGAATCATGCCAGGTGCTAAAGGCATAAGTGAGTCTTGGAAAAAAGGTCTATGCCCAAAAGTGACTTTTACTATGCTCAGTGAAAGAGCTGTACAACATTTTTGTGGCAAACTATTCAAATGTCAAGTTGAAATTGACCACTTTTTACAGCTTAAAGCCAAAATGGTGCATTTAGCCTGGTCAAGCCGGCAGTCATGCAGTTTGTGTGCGCGCCATTCGCCAAAATGTTGTTTTGTTTGTCATGCCATGAAAGAGGACTGCAAACTTTTAATGGCATTTCTTGTATGTGACATCAAAAATAAATTTTGCATGGTTCACAGATGCCCACATGGTCCAGGTGTTGATGGCTTAGAAAAAAGCTTGCTGAACTTTTATCTGAAAGGAATAGTAATGAACCAATACATTTCCAGCAGTGACAAAGAAGTGACTGCACGCAGAACACCTCACAATATTTATCAACATCAGAACATATCCAACTGTTGACCGAGAAGTTAGATCACTATTTTACTGCCAAGGCACAGGCTGCTTACTTGAAGCAGTGAAAGGAAACATTGGAATCAGATGAATGTGTCATTTTGGCAGACTTTGCAGAAAATTACCAGTTTATCATCCAGGATGAAATACAAAGTTGTCATTGGTCAAAAGAACTTTGCATGCAAACTTCATCCTATTGTGGTATATGTATGAGGTGGGGGATCTCTAAAGGTGTTGTCACATTGTGTGATCTATGATGATTTGGAACATGACACAGCTTTTGTCTACAAAGTACAAAATGGAGTTTGCACCCATCCTGAAATCAATCAATGTTTCACATCTTACAAGAGTTGAGTACTTTTCAGATTGGTGAGCTGCACAATATAAAAACTATATGAATCTTCTTAATCTTTCATATCGTCAGAGTGATTTTGTCTGTCTGCAAGCTTGACATTTTTTGTAACGAGGCATGGAAAATCCCCCTGTGACGGCGTCGGCGGTACAGCCAAGCGAAAGCTTGTAAATGAAAGTTTGAGCCAACCTAGGGACAACGAAATTCTGAATGCTACGAATGCCTTTGTCTATTGTGATGAAAATATAAAAGGAATCAAGTTTTTCTTTCCTGAAACAGAAGAAGTTTCTGAGATTAAATACAAACTCAAGGAAAGGTTTTCAAAGGGCAGCACAATACCTGACACCCAAGCCTACCGCTATTTCTTTTCCAGCAAGATTGGGTCGAAAGCTTCAAATGTGTTTCTGATGATACTGAAATAGATGGCACACACGAATTCTTTGAATCGTGTGTGCCATCTATTTTCAGTATCATCAGAATTCTTTGAAAGTCATCAGTTTTAGATTCTGAATCCTGAGACCTTGTCTCAGGATTCAGAATCTAAAACTGATGACTTATGTTGCTTGCATCTATAATGAAATGTGGTGGGTTTCAAGCGACGTCACATCAACAAACTGTTAAAGGACTGTTCAAGTGCAGTAGTTGCATAAGAAACACTAAAAGACAGCACATATGCAAGTTATCAAAGGCGGTTTCCTTCATATTGTAGGTATTTATGATGTCATGAACTACCAATTCACAAAACTGTTAAGTAACAGATAGCATGTGCATGTCACTTGTGATGCCATAGAGCAGTCAAAAGGAATTTGTTTAGAGCAGTGGTTCCCAAACTTTTTCTCATCACGTACCATTTGTTGGACCCATACTGTCACTACGTACCACCTTGCTACAGGAAAGCTCAATCTACCAAATATCATTCGATTAAAAGTTTGGAAAACAAGGAATTGGCACAAACGTGACTTGAAAATAATGGCAGTGAGAAATTACAATGGTTATTTTTGAAAAAACAACAAGGGAAATACACAAAAACTCAGGAATTAATTACAGTAACAGAAGCCGAGAAGTAAAAATAATAGCTATGAATATATTTTTGTAAAGATAAACAGAAAGTAGTAGACCTATTCGCGTGCCACCTTTAAGGCCTTAGCGTACCACTAGTGGTACGCGTATCACAGTTTGGGAACCACTGGTTTAAAGCCAACTCTTTTCCTTGCATTTACTTAATGTTTTTTGTAGAACTTCTTAAATGTTAGTCTTGAGTATATTATGTTTGGAAACATAGGCATGACTTCTACCGAAACCAGCAAAAATGTAAAAAAAATTTTTGGCATCCATCCAAAATGGCTGATAAATGAGGGGATTAAAACGCAAATATCATGAAAAGTATTGGTTTTAGCTAAATTTAAAGTACATATTTAGAAAGCCCAAACTAGAAAACATGGGATAGACACCAATTTCATTAGGATTGGACCAGCAGATCTAGAGTTATATTCATTTTTGTATTGCTCATCAATGCGAATGCCATCTAGTGGTAAAAGTATAAGTCAAAAACCGCTCAATCAATTTTCACAAAATTGGTGTCAATTTTCCCAAAAATTTGTTGGTGTAAACATATGTGAAAAGAAAATAAAACCTAAACCATGTGGTTCCAGTTTCAGAAATTTGAACTGAATTGTAATGATATGACCCATACATAAGAAGCGCGTTTTGCAATTTCGCTTTTGGACAAAGGCTGAATCGCGAATTTCACTGATAAAAATGGGTTTAGGTGAGACACTGCACTTAGCGAAACCACATACTCTGGATCTGTAGCTTGTCCATCAGTCAGAAGCAGTATTCTTCGGATAGCAGTTGGATAACGGGAACCAGATGACTGGAAATCAGTGACGATGGCTTGCTGTAGAGCTGCGGCGGTGTATGTGAAGCGTGCAGGGTACTATAAGCAATAGTTGAATGTGAGCAGCGTTTCGTCTTTGACAGTGACGACAGGTCAACTGATATGAACAGTTGGTCAACATCTTGCAATGCTTTTGGTCTTTAATCAAATAGTACTGTGAGGGAATACTTATTGCGATTCACACATTTGGCCAACCAGGCCGGCAGGTCGTACGTTGGCAGAGATGGGATGGAGATACAGAGTTTAAAATAGCGCCAAACCCTTAATTTCTACAATGTGAATTATATAACTTTTTTATTACATTTTACTTTTTGGTGATTAAGCTTTATGGCCGATTACTACTGAAGTTTAACTTCGGAAGCCTAACGGCGGGCATTTGTCCTGAAAACGAAACCAAACAATATTTTGACACATGCTCGCTATTTATGTTTCTTGATTTTACTTCAATGAACAAGAACTTAGTGGGTCAGCAGTCATTGCCACAAACATCCTTATTCCTTACGATTGTAACGCAAACTCACTGGAACAAAGCTGTGATTTTTTTTTAAGGAAAATGTTAGGTACCGGATATGATCCTGTAGGGACCCGATTTCTCTGATTCTAGGGACCCGATTTCCTTTATTCTAGGGACCCGATGATGATTTACTCTGATTCGATGATTTTTTCTGATCCGGATTTTCAATTCTAGGGACCCGATTAAGACCCGAATCGGGCCCCTAAAACACCTTGAAAAAAACCTGGTTTACTTTATGTTTTCTCATTTTATCTCTGTCGCAGCTGAACGTCTATGAAAGGAATGTGATGCTTAAGTGTAAAAAGCTGACTGCAGAAAAATGACGCGTACGAAAGTTACGTAAACCCTGATGTAGAGCTTCTAATGCCCTTGATTGTGGCAACAAGCATTGTTCAAAGTACTTGCACTTACGTTCATGTTGTCGATTACATTGGTGATTGTTGACCGATCGTTGGTAGTTCCCAAAGCTAGCTCCGTGACTGCGTCATTCGCGTACACAATCTGACAAAAAAAGCAATATGTTATAACGCAAAGCTGCAACAGTGACTTCTATAACACCACACAGCAGCAGCATGATAAACAAACGTTTCAAAATTGCAAAAAGCTGTCGTTGCTCTTGTATCACCCATTCTGCTTTTTGATCAAGGAGCAGTACGTAATGTTCACGCTCACATGAAAGGACTGGAACACATGACTTTTGGATAAAGAAATATCCAAAGAGCAAAAATATTGCTAGTTTACTTACATCGCATAGCAAGCAATTAATTTTGTGCTAGAGCTTCTGTTTGTAGGATTATTACCGCAAACAAAATTTTGTGCTGCTAACTAAACCGCATGCCAACTTCATACATTCTTCTGATCTTTGCTCGTACAAATTTTGAGTCGATTTTGAAGTTTGAAATGTTGTGACATTGAAACCATCCACTATTGTAAATTCTGCAACATTTTTCTAATAAAAAAACTAAAAAATGTTAATATTTTCTTTGAGGGTTAGAAAAGACATGATATGACACCTCCATTATGAAACTTTATCCCGCAACACCACAATAAAAATTTTGCATCTAATGTTTTGTAGATGCATGACAGCACATAAGACAATGAATTATGAAGTTCTTGTGATTTTTTATGCGGCACCAGGTTCCTTCAACTGGCCCTTTTGTGGCATTTTATGAAAACTTACCAAACCTGTCATTACAAGGGCAACCACTGCTACCCATGCTGGATGTGTTCGCTGCGGGCTGGGTAGGAAAACGCCCTAAGGCGTGGCAGCATCCCTGTTACCGAAGATGACGGCAGACCCAGCCTACTGCAGCTGAACACCGAGGTGCTCCCTGCGATCAAAATCAGCGTCATCGAGCATTTAGAATTTAATTTCCCTTTGTGCGGTTTCTTTTTCCAAATATCTCTGGTTACCTTGTTCATTGATTTGGGTAAGGCGCTGGGACTGATTGCTTTTTGGTGGTGAAACTTTTTTGTTGCGTGCTTGGACAGATCAGTTGTGATTGTGCCATTTATTGGTAAAACGTGGTGTAGTATGGACGCACTTGAAGTTATTTTGTTCGGTTGAGTGCAACCGATTTTGAATTAACTCATATGGTCGATTGCGACCAAATTGCTGATTTTTTAGTCAACTCCCTGTGATGCGTTAAGATGTTTTGCAGGAGTTACCAAATGAATAAGAAAAGCTGTGACTGAATGGCACATTGTATTGATGGTTTGAAGTCAGGTATCCTTAGGACGCTAATAAAAAAGACGAAACTAACAGCACTCAGTTGGCTACCATGCATTGCAGAATTCATCAGCGATATAAAACAGTTAACTCACGATGCCAATCTGAATTCTATCTGGCCCAAGGTCAAGCAAAGCAATGAAGTCTTTCAACCAAGTTCGGATTTTATCAAAGTTCCATGACTGAATTGATCCCGACCCATCAATTACAAACATTAAGTCCAGCGTGACTGAAACAAAAACCTACTTATTTTTTCAAACATATAACACATTCTTTGCAATAAATATATCATGCTTATCATGAATTATTCCACCAAACTGCTTTAAATGGAATTGATGACACAGCACAATAGTAAGTAAGTGCATTAAAACAAATTTAATTTTTCCTTCAGGATTAAGCCTTAAACCATCTAGTAAAAAAATTTCTTGCTATTTTCAAACCGACCAAAAGAAACTCTTTTTTCAACACACTAAATACAAAAACACGATGGACATGACTCTAACAATGAACGAATCAAAGAATTCACGTACTTGTGCAAAGAGTTCCATTTCCGACATAACCCTCTTGGCATGTGCAAGCAAGAGTAGTGCCGTTATATGAACAGTTCGCGAACTGATGGCAATTATTTTCAAGGTTGCATTGATTAAGATCTGCCACACAACAAAATGACCAAACACACTTTTTAACATGGAACAAAATACATAAATTTCATTCAGCATGACGAATGAACATCATGCTTAAAAAAACTAAATTCAAAATTACGTTTCAAGTTAACATTTTATTCAACCTGGCATTTTTCCAACCACAAGAAAGCAAAAAAATTCAAAGTCCCAAGACTAGTTCCAGCTTCCAGGCTCACTAGCACAACACACACGGCCTACTAGCACTAACACACACGAGCTGAAGGGTGAAGACATGAGGACATGTGCAGAAAGTTCTTACACAAAGCAACTGCGAGTACAGGATTACAGTAGCATAACTGCACAACACAAGAATTGTCCTCAGATTGCCTTCGACGATCGCCTGGGCACAGGGATGCAATGAAGTTAGACGGCGCTCAGGGAAGAAACAAGTTTGGCTCCCCCATGTTCGAACCGGAGGTATTTCGGAAGGAAATTTATTGTATTGAAGAAACTACTTGTAAAATTGTAGGAAATTTTTGGAAGGCATTTAGCACCCCCCGCAGTGATTCGTCGCCCCCACAGTGATCCAGTGCCTGGGGAATTGTGCCCCCTGTCATTCCACCCCTGCCCGGGCAGAGATTTGTTTAGGGTGTTGAAGAGATGTCCCATTTCTCAACAGCACGCGCTTGGTCTTCGACGAAGTTGTTCCACTGGGAAGGGAGGAAGCAACACGACTGGACTCCGATGAAGATTGCTGCCGCATTGGAGTTTCCCTGCTACAGTCATGATGCTGAGGGCTTGGCCAGACTGAAGTAAGTTCCAATTGTTAACGTCTTGGTACGACCCAGCCGAGATTCGAAACACGCCGAATTACGACTTACCAGACGTGAGGTGAGCATTCTAACTACAAGGCCACAAGTCCGGTCAAGCACAAATTTACAAAAGATACACAAAAACATCAATCGAGTGGAGTAAAATAATAATCCATGTTCAACTCACCAACACAGTTAGCTCCAGCTCTGAATAAACTGGGCTGGCAAGAACAGTTAAAGCCTCCAGGAAAATTATTGCAGATTTCCAAAGTAGAATTGCAATCGTTTGCACCAGTCGAACATTCATCTATGTCTAAGAAAGGAATTCGAACAATTGCTGTAAATTCTATTTTAGAGTAGAGAAGCTTAAAGACACACGGCTTCACAAGTTATTGTCAGTTTAACCACGTACCTGTGCACGCTACACCATTCCCAGTGAAACCCTGCAAGCAAGAGCAGGCAAAGGTACCTGGAGCATTGGTACAAACACCCAGGTTATCGTCGCAGTTATCCTGGCCAAGCAAGCATTCATCAACATCTGCACAGCACAGCAAAGAAATATTTCCGTGTCATTTACGCAAAACATGTACAAAATTTCCTAACGTGTTTTCTACATTGATCGTCCAGTTCTTTCAAATGAAAGGCTACTGTGTAAAACAACATCGGAATTTGAACCACATGGTTCAACACTTTCGTAACGTTAAACCAAACGGAACTTCCCTGGAATCAACACAAATGTGATCATCAGTATGAATCTAAAAAAAGTACCACCTCTTCACATGCACTGTAATTCACTGATGCAAATCACAAGCTGGAAAGCCTCTACGTGATATGGCAGCCAAACTGCCTTACTCCATTCATAGCCAAACGGATCAGAAAGGCAACGAGATTACTTGCCTTCTTGTAGCTATAAAACGAAAAAAATGAGCAAATTTGGATATTAGGCACAAACAGCAGGCCGTCATGCTTCTATCGTGACGTCACGTGCCATCACCATTGGCGCGTATCCAGCTGAGTCATGTGACTACGTATGCTTCGCGCCACTACG
>JGI24021J15306_10007897_pt1 | contig 13014 bp, 5 predicted proteins | sample Ectturendosymbi1_FD_15306 | JGI IMG/M metagenome (IMG submission 15306) | reverse complement strand
CCACATGTAAATAAATGGTCACCGCTAGATGGTGCCCATGAGTAACAAGTCACTGTGATAGTCACCACAAGCGAATTATCGTAATTCTCTTATACCTATATAATGATAGTGCAACCTAGTAATAGTAGAATGAAGTCGTCGAGGGAGCTGGATTGCTGCTGGTGGCTTTCCTGTTAGTTAATGCCCCGAATTGCCATCTTTCTCTTGTGCTTGCCTCGGTCGTTCAAGGTGATGCAGTCAACTGTGAAACACTATGCAAAACAGGTTGTTATAATCATTGGCGTAGCCAGCCCAATATTCTTAGGGGTCAACACATTAGGGGGGGCGAAACATTTGACTTTAGGTGAGCAGCAGCATTTTTGTTTTGGACGCCGCTTCTTAAAGCAAGAAATGACGAGATTGCTAAAAATTTTGGGGGGCAATGGACACCTGGCTGCCCCTATGGTTAAATGTACTGTACTGTAGTAGGCTACATTAATAACTATAAAATCACACCATTTTGTTTACACCTTCAGCCAATGCTGTTGCACTGCTGTCCACAGTCGGAAATATGCTGCTTGAAAAAACTGTGCAAAGTACAGTATTTGGCGGGCCGCGTTTAAACTGGTCGGCGGGCGTCCGCGCCCCTCGGGCCGTAGTTTGGCCACCCCTGGCGTAGGTGGACCTGTAGAAACAACCCACGAAAGTGACGTTCTCCCGCCAAATGTTCTGTAGACAGCTGNTGCTCAAATAAGCAATGGTGGATTGACCGTTACACGTTGGAACTCATCCGAACCACAGGAATGTGACCCTGCGCTTGAAAGGTCAAGTCGAAAAACTCGAGGCGCGCAGTGTCTCCATTCAGGCACCGCGTGGACGGGTGATGTATTTTTTGTAGGAGGGAAGAATACGGTGACTTTCAGCTGCTTTGTGAATNTGAGTTGCGTACGACTGATGTGCCTGCGTCAAGTGCACCGTCAGCATTTGGTTTGATTGCAGTTCACCGCTAACTGGTTGCAAACAAGCTGCTTCAGTGCTTGATGTGCTGTATACTAGTATGTTAGTGTAGCTTACATGCATGTTGTATTTGCAGACTGTTTCGTTTCCCAAGGTCTGAGTTGATTGAAGCCACGTTTGCAATTCGTTCAAAAGGTTCTAATCGTCTTTGAAATATTCATACTGAATAATATTCTCTAACTTTCAAAATGCGCATATTTTTAGCTCGTCAGTTGCGTCGATCATCAAAACTTGTGGTCACCCAAGCTTTAGCGCATTGGTAGGTCTGGCATGGACTGCGTGCCTAGCCTTGCGTTTCCCGCATAATGTAGAGTAGGCTATAGCGGTAAGCATCTGGATATATTCTGATTGACCTCGTCATCTGTCGCTCTTACCGCACGCGCTTGCACGTTCGACTGACTTGCGTACACCGCTTCATGGATTTTAAAAAGTGATGATTCATTCGCCGCGCCGCAGAGAAAAAAAACAAGAGCCTCATTCGCCATTGTATGCATTTTGCCGCTTCCACAGTTGTAGTGTGTGCTGGATTGCACGTGTGTATGCTGACCTCATTGAAATGGGAAAAAGTGCTGGACATCGTCCGTGGGCGTACAATATCTTATTATGATCTGAAGTATGACACGGTCTCAAAGCAGTAATCCTTTGCACTTTGTCAAAGTAAATACAGTATACCAGGTTACTAAAATGCGGATGCGGATTATTCTGGTATGCTAACTGAAAAACGAAAGGCAAAGGGCAAGGCGATTCAAGAATGACAACGAATGCTTAGCATTCAGCATTATGCTAAGCATAACTGTTGTTAAAAACGGCAATTCTGCTGTTGTACTTGGTTAAGGCCTACTGCAGTAAAATTAAGCTACGCTTGCTTTTAGGGTAAAAACAACATATGTAGTCTGTCTGTCCAGTGTATGGTAACAATAATGTATTAATTAAGGCCTAGCCTTATAAGCAGTGTTGCCACTGCTGTGTTTTTTTCGCTAGATCTAGGGTTTTTCTGTTTTATCTGGGGTTTTTCTTGAAAATCTAGGTTTTTTTGACTCTGGTCAAATTTTAGAAATGTATGTTGTATTAATGTATTTATTTTCCATTCAAGAATACAGTAGTTTCACATGCGTAATGTGCAGAGTCAGTAGCCAGTACAGTTGAGTAGGGCTAGGCTTAGTAACCAAATTGTTTGAAATCTACTGTTCTACAGATTAAGCACTGACTAGGCATAGGTCAGCACTCTGATCTATTGCTGATGTGCCAAGGGCTGCTTGTGCATGATTTTGGAATGCTTTTTTTGTTATGAATGAAGATGCTGTGGTTGAGAATCTGTTCATTGTTTTACAGGCGCATTGTGATAGGTATGAATGTAAAATTTTGAATGTTTAATAAGTAGTCAAATATTGCAATGAATGCTATGATTAGGATGAAAAGAAAACTGTAAAACCTTGAATGTACCATGTACATGTTTTATTTGTGCATTAAGTGAAAGTAAAAGAAAACATTCAACGTTTTTTAGAAAAGATCTAACTAACTGTTTATGTTACTTCATACATTTCATTTGCTGCTAGCTTACTTGTATATTGTCAGTATGTTTAAAAATAGACTTGAACTTGTTAAAAGTTTGATGCAAATAATGCATATTACCTTAATTTTTATGTGCAAGTACCACTAGCGTACATTTCAAGTTTGGTTTTGACTTTTTTTAACATTTTGTATGTCTGGGGTTTTTGTTATTTTCTGTTTTTTTGGAGGTAAAGTCTGGGGTTTTTCTTCATAATAGAGTGGCAACACTGCTTATAAGCAATTGTTAATAAAATTTGAGTGACTGAATGTAGAACTGTCTATGATTTGGTTCATGCACTTCTATAAACTCTGAATCTGCACGTCGCAGTAATACAGTACAAGGAAAGTGTTGGCTGGTTCTTAGTGTACTACTGGAGTGCAGTAAATGATGCACTGTGAGTGTGGTGTGGGTCATGTAGAGTAGTCTGATTTTTTTCTGAAATACCAATATAGTGGAGGCTGTTTGAGGGTTGTGATTAGATGTGATTCAGCTGGAAAAAATTTTACTTGGAGTCGAAGTGTGCTGTAGATCCTGCCTGAGGCCCACAACCAGGAGGGAAGGCAACTGAAAAATTTAATCTCCCCAAATTTCAATGTTAAGTTACAATCATTTTGCTCCCCCCAAAATCTCAACTGGTTGCACCCCTGTCCTGCTTTTATTTTGACATGCTAATCATGGAAAGTTTTAACTAAGATCTTGCCATGTGCATATGAAACAGCATTGCAAAAGCAATGATTTAAGTGAGATACATTCAACATTAAAATTATGTCTGTTTTCAATGTTTGCACAGATGAATTGCTCTTGTAAGCCTATGTGCAAAAAATCAAATTTATTTCAGGATGCTACATCAGAAATAAATATTTGCTTTTTAGCTCCATTATGCTTATCAAATTTTAAGTAGTAAGTTAGTGAAAACATTTGATTTTAACAAACTTTTGAATTGTAGAACATTTTATTTCACTTCTTGTATTGTTTGTTGTTGGAATAAAATTAATTGCAAAAAAGCATCATTTCTTGAAATTCAACTAAGCACCATTTCTTAATTCAACTAACCCTTAAACCATGCATTAAGCCAAATGTTTAGGAGTAACTTGCTTGTTTCTCATGTGTAAACTAAAAGAAAAGGGATTTTGTACTTTTCTATGCTATGAAACCCTATGGAAAGTCAAAGGTATTGCAATCCCTCAAACATCTTATCAGTAATGAAGAGAAGCTGCAGAACACCTGATGGAATCGCACAGATGTCTGAAATTGTAGCGCTGTGTCAATAACACTCATAAACATATTGTTCTCAGATATTAAAGATCATGTGTGTGAATGAAACAAGCTTACGTTACATGTACAATAATATAGCAGGTACAATATGTTTTGTGACTGATACAATTACGTNTAATTCATTTTTTTAAGGTTTGTTAATTTTTAACATCAAGTAGCCGTGGGCTGTATACTCTTTATACTTTAGGATGAAGTTCTTTAAGTAAATTGAAAAACTGAAAAAATGCTCTCACTACTGAATTGAATAAAAACAATGCAAATATAAAAATTAAACAGATTTTTATTCACAATAAGATAAATCCAACACTGAGCACATCAGCAGAAAAGGGAATTATTAATACATATAAACACAAGAGCATTTACTGACATGGACAATGTTTTGCAAGCTGAAATTTTATATATTGTACTTTGAGCTAGTAAGTATGCGTCCCAATGTTAATTCAATTCTCATTTTTATTCTCTGTGAAACAATTTAATGGTATATTTAAGCTACAAGTATCAGGGCAAACTGCCAACATTGTTTAGGATAACTTTAAAATGGGAGCAGATGTTGGCCTATGCAAGTGGTGACTAGACTACAAGTCTGCACAATGCTGATAAATTAAGTCTGCACAATGCTGATAAATTTTCTATTACTGAATAAAACATCAGAAGTTTCAAGCAAATCATGTAGCTTCATCATAGGCTATGCAGTAGTGAAAATAGTTGACAATTGAGTGAAATAATACTGCACAAGGGGGGAAAAAGCTTACAGAAAACATGAGAATTCTGAAAGCAATATCTATGCATTGAAACAGAGGAAAGTGGCTGGCAGTAATACTGGTTAGGACACTGGGAACAGCTAAAATCAGATCAAGTTTGCACACAGGTCAATATGCTAGCAGTATTCCCTCTGGCCAGAGACAGGTGCTAGTAGAAACACTGTCGCTCACTGGGATCACTAAGCATATCAACAAGTTTCTTTGCAAGGCCGCTCAAAAAAGGAGCAGTGGAGTTGCCACACACACCAGTGGTTTCGACTGCAACTGGTTGAAAGCTATTTTTGAAAAATATTTTCAGCATTTTGCAGTTTATGCCTACCTGAATGACACTGTTTTCCAAGGTTACCTTCAAAGACCTTGAAGTTTCTGTTTTTTGCCATTCTAACAAAAAGCAAGTCTGTACATTGATCTGGTTGTCCCATTTGCTGTTGTAGGCGTGGTTGATTGATTTCAGTGATTTAAATCAAGCAATAAAAATATGAAAAAAACAAGCAAAGAATCATATCCAATTTTGAAGCATTTTGTGATTTCTATGACACATTTATTTAGCATTCTAATAGATTTTCACTTATATTAGTATAGAGAAGAGTTCTTTATGACAAACACAAGTTAAAAGCAAATAAAGTTTTATCAAAACTTCTGTGAGGTGACAGATGCTGTGTCAACTATCTGGAAAAATGACATTTGAACTGAAATCACTAACCTTTGCAGACTTGACTGCTTCAATACCACAAGTTTGAATGTGTAGACTAGCATAACGCTAGTTTTTTTCAGTCATGGACTGTTTTGTTTACATTGCCAAAAAAATTAAGTCAATTCAGTCACAATATCTGAAAATACAGAGTAGTGAATATTGTTGATATAAGTTTTAATGCTACTGTAGGATAACTCACCAAAATGTCTCAGTGACCAAAATGTCTCAGCAAAAAAATGAATGACATGTCTCAGTGAAAAAAAGCAGGCATAAAGTAAAAGTTGCACCTAAATTCCATTAAAGAAGTAGGCTGTTGACTGCAGACATACTAGTTTTAGAACATATTTTTGATTCATAATAACAGATATATGATAGGCTTTACTGTTTAATGCATGCAAGTCACACTTGCAGAAGCTGAACAAGTGAAAGCTGTGTTAGAATACTTAATTTTAATAATCAACTTGGCATCAAAAAAGCTGTCAAGCTTGTATTTATGTACAAGCATCTGAACATGCCATTAACTGTCCATGAATTTCATAAAGTTATGTCTTGAGTATTGTCATTTCAATAAATACTTCATTTTGTATACCAATACTGGTGTTAGGAACTATTTTGGCTTAAGCAATGTTGCATTTAGTGCAAAGAAAGTTATAATAAAAGTTCAAATAAGTTGTATTGAAACAAACTCTTTAAAATTAAAATTTACAAGTGTTGGGTGGCCAATGGCCACCCCCTACACATTGTATAAAAAAAATCAAAAAATCTGATTTAAATAAAAGAAATCCATTTTTTTGAAAAAAATAATTTTTGTCAACCTTGATTGTAGGTCTACATCTAAAAACTTAAGTTATACCAGTAGGGTTATACTGTAGGATTATTTCTGTATGTTTGATTTGTTTTTTTATCATCTTTTTGCATGTGCCTTTTGTCTAGTGGTACTAAAGGTGCCATAAAATATTAATGGAGATAAAGTGTATCACGAAATGTTAAATGTGATTTCATACATCTATGGTACACCTGAAATTCAGAAATCACATAAAGGGAATGCTGAAAAAATTGTATTGAATAAACTGAACTAGAATAAGTATCATCACTACTTTTAGGGTAGGGGTGGGTTATTAGTGGCATATTTGGCATGTTTTTCAGGCATTTTCAGTGGCCCACGGAAGCAGTCAGGAAAAATATTCAAATCTGAAATTTGTTTGAAAATTGTGTGAGGTTACATTTGTCACATTGAAACATTTAATTGCTTGTACTGGATCAAGTGTATTTGCACAAGAACAATTCTAACGAAATCTTTTCTGTTTACCAATATTTATTTATTTATTTTACAATCAAATCAGAAGTTATGGTCCTCCACTAAACTCGCCCCTGAGCCAAATTAATTGCCCATCCCTGCTTTAGGGCAAACTAAATATTGAGGAGTTGGCCATTGCAAAAATTTTGTCAGTGTGGACTACTTTCTGATTTTAAAAATCTTATTTAAAAAGTGTTTTATGAAAACTGATGCTGCTCTTTGCATAACATACATGATAGAAATAGTACTGGTAATCTTAGCTGGTAAAAATTTGTCAAGTTATGTTCATTGTTTGAACTCTGTGTTTATATGAATCTATGACATCTGATAGGGCTGTACCATACTTTTACTTGGCCTAATGTAGTGCAGACAGATGTTCTGAAAAGAATCAAGCACTTATTGAAGCATTGTTTCCAAGCCATTGTTTGTGTGGTCCATATGGTTTTTGGATAAAATTGATTTTCCAACTATCTTACTGACATTAACTATGCGCTAGTTGTAAAGCAATAGTCGCATTTTTTAGGCATGCAAGCTTATACTGTTTCAGGTTACTTACATAGTTTAACTGCTTCATGAAAAGCAATGCAAGTCATGTAGTTGTAAAGTAGCTTAGATTGGTTTACATTGATTTTATCCCATGCTCTTTTCACTGAAAGCATAACATGCTCTAGCAACTACCAATTCTATAGCAAGCATATGTTTCAATCATACCTGATGCGATTTCAAGAAAAAGTTGTTTAGTAGATAAACCACTGCTAGAATATCAAAAAGCATGTTTTTGCTAGGTCATTTGTCCTCATTGTATTGTACAACAAACATTTCTTATGTGCTTGTGACCTTGCTAACACTTCAAGTGATGTGTTAGTGGGTTCTGGGTTGTAGGTTTTTTCAAAAAGTTTTGCATGGTAAAATGTTAAAGATCACATTAGCATATTACTTATGTCAAGTATCTAATGTGATGTGTCCAGACTAGACTAAGCTTAAGGTTTAGGCTGAATGTGAAAAGGTATGGCAATAATACTTGAATAAGAGCTGATGATGCCAACATCGTAGGCGAAATATATACTCTGTAAGATCTTGAAGTATCTGATTCTTTGCTGAGAAAGGATCTCTTTCCATAGACAGTCGTCAGGTAATAATAATCATGCTCATTGGAAATGTAGTGGCAAACTATATATGTAATTTCTGATATGTTTCTATCCAATAGAGTTAATTTCTTGCAAGCTGTTGAATGTTTTAAGTAGTTGCAAAATGTCAACTGTGCGCTTTGTCGTGACCAAAGCGGATGATAACACAGAAGAGGAAATCGATTGTTCAGGAAATCATGATGAACCTGATCAAACTTCTGTTGAAACGTATGTGTCGCAAAATTCTTTTTTAAGCTTAAGCAGTGTAGGTAGTGGAGTCGATGATAATCATAGAAATCATGTCATGGTAAACCAAATCTGCCATGGTGCAAAAACATCAAAATACTATGTTTTTTTAAAAATGATTTGTATTTGTCAAGTGCTAACTACTTCACTGTGTAGATATTTCTTACAGTCCCGCTATATGTGTTTAGGTTTCAATCATTCAGCAAACAGATGTTTGGCTGTTGTTCTTGCCTGACAGAGTAAGGCAAGGGCAATGGACAAGATTTACACTCCATTGTTTAAACCAATGAAATTCTTCCATGTCTCTTATGCATTGAGATTCCTATGAATCTTGTTTGTAGTTATGGCAATATCGTTTAATTTTAATATTAGCTGTTTGGAAAGGGTGAAGGCAGTTTGCTTTTATTTTTGAAGGTCAAGTCTCATCAAAAATGCCGACAAGGAAGTAGACTTTTCTCCGAATGATGACTCTTCAAGAACCACAGTGCCAAATGAAAGCCTGCAATCAGAGAAGGAATCTGATGCAGAGAAGGAATCTCCCGATGACACAGGTGACCTGAGCTGTGTTTCGTTACAGCTATGCAGCTCGCTAGACGAATATTTCCAAAATTCCTGACAGCATCATGTATTTGTTGTTAGTACACCATGAATGTTCGTCATATCAGAGTTCATGTCTTCTGCCTTTAGTCTTGATTTTTGTTTGTCGTTTGTATAAATTTGTTTTCCTCATGAGTCAGTAGATTGGTTTGTTCATTATGTTATAGGGATGATTGGTTGTATTTGCTGCCAGTGCTTAGAACAACGCATCCTTTAAGTAATGGTTTTTTGTTTCCATGCCCCTTGACTCTAAATAAGTTCTGAAAACAAATGTGTTAATTTGTAGTTTTATTGATCAAATTTTTCAAGTTGTAGAGTGCCCCCCCGGAAATTTCTTGACCCCCCCAGGGAGGCATGCGCCCCGGTCAAGGACCACCGCTTTGGAACCACGTGTGTTCTTGTGTGTTAAAAAAAGCACGAGGCGCGTTGTTTGGAATACTTCATGACATTGTTATTCGAAACCTGAAGCAAAAAAGGATAAATCCACTGTGTTTGAAAACTCCGCACCAATGCACCAATTATTCTGAATAATTGCAGTTGAGGTGCGCGATACCGATGCTAATTTTCCCCCCAAGAGATGACTAATGGGGAATCATTTCCAGCTGATCAGGCGCAGTTAAGAGATTCAATAGATTGTGTTGTTTCGCGTTTTTTCGTGATGCAATAGCTTAACACGGAATGTTATCTGGGGAACGCAGTTTCATGCCTGATAAAGATTAGGCTGGGAAACTTATGTTTTTGTGTAGTTTAAGTTGGGCGGAAAAAGCTACCAAGTATAACAATATCAACTTCGGGTTTAGACCAGACCATGCTTTTTTATTTCAAGAACAAGACTAGACATTTGTTTAAACTAGAGAAGTCTCTACCACACATTAAGAAAGATAGTTGTGCTCGCTGTAGTTAAGTAGAAGTTCTTGCTCGACAGAGAGCTCAGTGGTTTTGTGGCAGTCGCGTTATGCAAAGAAAAAGCTGTATACAGCTTTTCAGGTTCCTATAGGTTCTATGCCGACTAAGTTTGGGTCACTGATATAGCAGCATACTTGGTAGGATCAGATCCAACCACCCTTTGTTTTTACCACAAGAATAGATCCGAACAGCCAAGAGTAAGATCCGAATAGATCCGAACAGCCTTTGTGTTTCCACAAAACAAGGTTTTCGTTTTGACAATCGTGTACATAAAGCGCACTAGTGAGTTACACTTTTTGTTTGAACTTCACCTTCAAATTTGTCTTCGTTACTATACTCACACACTCGTTGCGATTAACGTCCGAGCTTAATCTATTGCACGCGTTTCTACTGCACTGGCTGTCGCTGTTTGTATGTTTACTTACCATTTGTACGGGTTTTGCATTTCCTTCTGGAACGAACATATCTAACGAGGCTATTTTTGTTCGCCCGTTCTCCGTAATCGCCTCGGGTGGCATCCAAGCTTTTTGAGGCGATTGCATTTCGTTGACACATTCATACACAGACATAACATATTTTCTGAATGGCACAACTCGCTGCTCAGATTAACGGCAAGTGGCACGAAGGACCCTTATTTGTAAACTGACCGAACGAGCCCGTCTCATTTTCCCATCTGACCCAACCACATTTTCGTTCTATTTACAAATGTGACGAACCTGATCACATGTGCTTTTTGCGGCAGGCACTGCCGTGTGCTGGAGAAATTCTGTTTTTTTTCATGAACCACGGGTTCACCGAAATTACCCTTCAATCATGCGGGCGTTGACGTAATGCTTTTCACTGATTCATATAGCAAATGTCGCCTCAGTGTATCAGAGCAGGCCCCTGTATGAAAAACTGCGGCCTCCGAGACACGCCTTTTTCATTCGCAAGTGTTGATACAGGTCGCAAAGTTTTATGTTCGTTTTCACTGCCCTATCATCATGTAGATTCCCGTAGATGCTCAGGAACATTTGCGGATGCTCGCATTTGCGTCGCCAATACGTCACCAAGGGCGTCAATAATTCTTCCAACAACATTTCTGGACTTTTTCTTTAGATAAAAAATAGGTTGGTGACCGATCTGTGTACTTCGCTTCTACGATGTTTTGACGCGGCGTCGGGTGCTTATGTTTATTAGGGGTGGCTAAGGACAAATTTCGCGGATGGTTTCGAGAGAACAAAGCTCTGAATACGTGAAAAGGTGCAAGAGAGGCATGTAATCAAAACACTTCTCAGTCGCCAGTCTCTTGAGAACCACAAATTCATTAAGAACTGATAAGGTATTTTCTTACACTGCTTGAAGAGGTCACGTAACGCGGGGTTCCCAAACTGGGGTCTGTGGCAACTGCAGTGGGGGTCCGTGAAAATATGACAAAAAAATAAAAAAATCGAGTATGTGCACTGTCACGAATATAATTACCGGCGAGATTCATGATTTAAATGATTTCGCAAGCTTTTGCAATCGAAAATCTTGATTGATCCGCCATCTTAAAATTCACAGTCATGTAGTTAGCCGAATTGTCATCTGATCGAGATTTGATGGTTATAGTTGCAGTCAAACAGCTCTTTTATCGTTCTGGTTAAGTGCTGAGGGCAAATATCCATTGCTGTCACAAAAGGCAACTAAAATTGTATTGCCTTTTGCCTCTTTGTGAGATAGCGTATATCAGCTCGTTAAAATATGAAGACAAAATGCAGATCCAAACTTACTCTGGACTCTGACGAGTTTACCTGTCAAAAACATTTCCGAAAATTGATCATTTGTGCAGTGAAAAGCAACCCCATCCGTCCCGTTAATGTTGTCAGTTTTGTACAATAAAACCAGGGTTTTTTTAAAGGTGTTTTAGGGACCCGATTCGGGTCCCTAAAACACCTCAAGAACCCCTGATTTTCGAGATTTGATGGTTATAGTTGCAGTCAAACAGCTCTTTTTTTGCTCTTTTTCTTTTCACCTTAAAAAGCCCTGGTTTTATATCATCGGGTCCCTGAAATCAGAGAAAACCGTGTCCCTAGAATCAGAGAAATCGGATCCCTACAGGTCCATACCAGGTACCTAACATTTTCCTTAAAAAAAACTGATAAAACATTATTCATCGTCATTTAATTTTTCGTTTTTTATTGTCCTTCCGCGCTGGTCGTGCGAAAAAAAATTGATTAACCATAATATTGGAGTCTCAAAAAGAAACAGGTCACAAATGATCGTCGGTGCCGAAAAACGTTAAGGAAACCCTGGCAGGGAGAGACGCTGGTAAAGAGACATGCTTGGCGTTGCTGATCAACCCGTTTGCACAAATCAGGTATAAAAATTTCTTTCAGAGTATAGATTTTTTTGCATTACTGATCAGTTGTACATTAAGATACGTGCGTAACCTCCCGAGTTGACTGAAAAGCCAGTCCGAGTTCGATATCAATGGACTCGAGTCCTAGTCTAAATTCAACCAAACTCAGCGACTCGATTCCACGTCCGATTCCAGTCCACAACTTTCGGACTGAAATCCAGGTACTGGAAGAACGGTTGAAATTCTTTTACGCTACAGTTGGCGAAGACGCATGCTAATAGAAGCATGAGATGTTGTAATATGGATGTGAGAAAGTCACCCCTTGTTTCTTTTAAGTAGTTTTATTTCAAGGCAAACTTTCTCAGTGGTAAATAAGACGAGTGAGTGCAAGAACTCTTTCAACAACTGTTTGAAAATTCCCATTCCTCAGTACAAAATGCTTTTTTATATTTTCTTCCAACACAGACTTGAAAAGTCTCATCAAATGACTGAAATCGTGGCAGTGACGCGTTTGTTATCGGTGTTGTCGATTTGCGTTTAATCGCTGGTGCATTTGTTTTTCTCACATTGACCACGACTGTTGTTTCACTTTCATAATGAAAGTATCACGGCATGTCTGTTGCAAGGTATGTTATTTAATTGATGGGCGTTTTTACTCATTTTGGTTTTTCGCTCATGCTGGGTTTATTGTTTCGTCCATACCTTGAATAAAACATTTATTAGCGAAATTGAGCTTTCAACCAATCAGGTGCTGATTGGTGAGCTTTCCACCAATCAGATGCTACTGGATCACCCGAATTTGTTCAAGTGACACTCGGCTGCAAACTGGCGAGATGAATCGAATCCCCGTAGTTTAGGCAAGGCCTCCTACAGAGAGAGGAGTAGTGGCCAGCGGGGAATTGAAAGAAGGTATATTACCACATCAGCACCAGGCAGCAATGCCAGACGTCTGGAACTACAGCGCTATATCAACATCGTTGGTCACCATTTTCCAAGAACCCAGTCTCAACAGTGACAGCCAACCCCCTAAAGCACAACTAAGTTGCCCCCCTTGCGGAGGTCGAAACCTTCGCCGGGCTAGTTGGCTCAAAATGAAATCCACGGCCTCTCTGGTGGAAAGGTGATGTCGCCACTGCTCATGCCCTGGTATGGAGACGACTGGACCGGAATGTATCGCAGACACTGTAGGTTATTTTTTCGGGCATAAGCCGAATTTTTTTTTTTTAATGACCGAAAAAATTAA
>JGI24021J15306_10007896_pt1 | contig 13017 bp, 7 predicted proteins | sample Ectturendosymbi1_FD_15306 | JGI IMG/M metagenome (IMG submission 15306) | reverse complement strand
GCCTAATCGTGATTCTATATCTGTTGGTTGACTCGTTGTTTTACCAGCAATACTCCGTTTCCCAGCAAGGCCACTCACAGCCCAGGGGCGAAACGAGGTTAGATGGCACCCGGGACAAGAAGCAAGTTTGGCGCCCGCATGTTCGAACCTGAGGTCTTTCGGAAGCAAATGTGCTGTATTGAAGACAGTACTTCTGAAATTGTTGCGACTTTTTGGTGCCCCATAGTGATTCGGCGCCCCGGAAATTGTGCCCCCTTTTCCCCCTTGTTGCGCACCTGTTGCAAACCAAAAAAGTCAAGCGGGTGCCTTTACGTTTAACCGTGCAAAGTGTTAAGATATTATTGGCAATATCAGAGATACAGAACGTTTTGATTCTCTGGAGATTAGATGAATGTAGTTTTTCTGGATGGGTTTCTGCGATAGAGGAATGCTTTGCGTTCGTAACTTTTTGATGGCTTAAAAAATTGATTTAATCGCCATTTTTCATAGGAAATTGACTTTACGTCACAATACGCATCCTCAGGCCTACAGCCTTATTCAAATAGAATCCACAAGTAGATTTGTAGAACTGAAGGTGCGTAATGTTGTGTGAAATGTTTCGTGAAAATGTAGATGCGTGGTGTTACGTGAAATCGATTTCCTAAAAAAAGTGCCGATAGATTCACTTGTTTGTCACTTTTGTCGAAGCTAGTTACTTGAACACAGATATGTGCAGGTTTACATCAAAAAAAAAGAGAAGAAAGAAGACAGAGCTCTGTCGACTGATTCCTCAAAGCTTGCAGCAAACCTAGAGTTTTTGATAGTTTTTGATGGAAAGAGAGCGTCAGTAATTCTGTACTTCCAAAAATTTCGCTTGTTCTGAGTGAATGACGAAAATATAAACATGACACTTAAGCTGCGATACATGAACAGCTGCGTACTTGTACAAGTATCCCAAACCAGCTGTTATTGTTATTGCTCTTCTTGGTAGAACACGTTGGGGGCTACGTGAACATCTTCGGTTGCGTAATGGTTCAATAAAGGCAGCCTGGATGAGCGAAAGAAACTGTTCATATGTTTATGTACATGCAAACCTTTAGTCTTTCAAATTTGTTGAGCGAATTTCATGCATAATCTCAGCTCTTGCTCACAATCAGATGACCTGACCTGAATGTCAGGCAATCTTATGCTTTGTTTTACAATTGCATCGATTCCCAAGCCTAATGCATGCAAAATCTCACAGACGATGGTTTCTCATGTTTGTCACTAGTGTGTGCAGTCTATGCAGCATCAACGTCGAAATCTTGAAAAAGAAAGCCGTTGTGTTGATGGTCTGCGCTGTTTTTCTGTCAAGTTTCACTTCTTGCACGAAACCAGATTTTGTTTGCATTTCTTCAGCGCCAGGTATGGGCACGGGCTTGACGCTTGAGAAGGACAAACAACTGCTGGCAGTCTTCAGTCTGAAGCGCGAAATGGTTGTGTCAAACCACCATCAGCCTATGTCACGTCCGCTGTTACAGCGGGCAGTGGAAGTGTTACAGCAAAAACAAGCGAATGATCCTAAGTTGAAATCCAAAAATGTTGCGTTTATTTTTGAAGTTAAAACTCAACGCCAACTATAATGGTACGGCAAAGAAAATTTCATCCATCATTTGCTTTTATTCCATAGATAGATTCCTGAACTTCTTAACGTAATTGAGACCCGCGTTTAAACGACTGATCTGTGCCAGAAACGGTAATTTGTCATAAAGTAGATAAAACATAAGCCGTGCACTGCTCGAGAGAGCGCAAACAATTATACATTTTTTGAATCAAAGTACACAGTTCAGCCAATAATTTAGTGAAAGAAGATATTTGAAGGGAAAGGTTGGTACACTGATGGTTGTTTCTTGGAGGGCAAGAAAATTTCAGTCACAGTCGAAAGGAAAAGTAAGTCAAAGTTATTGAGATACTTCCTTTTTAAAACTCACTGCCATGCGTTTATCAAATTTTAAGAATCTGTCACGAAGCTTCTTGCTTTGAAAACGCAACAGTTTGGGAATATCTTGTAGGATGCAGATAACTTTCTAAGGCTTTGCAGGATCACTGACATTCATATTCTCAGTTTTGCGTTGTGTGAGTGCGAGTTTCAAACATAATTCTGTAAATACTCCTTGCTCAGTTCAAGGGTACACCGACAGCTCCGTGAAATTGCAATGTTATGCTAAGAAAAGGTCGCCTCTATTAAAAAGCTTTTATTTGTGCTTGAATGTTCTTTTTAGAGCTTCCTTCTAGGTCTAAGCAAAGTTGCTGCAAAAATAGGCGCAAATTCGGCACAATGTGAGCCGAGTAGTCTCACCCAATCAGGTAGTTTCCTCTGATTTGAAGTTCTATTTGCCTTGAAATTGCTGCCACAATTAGCGCATTGCCAAAGAAACCTGCCAGCACGATGATTCCAAACAAGCAACCAACGATTGACCTGGCGGAAAGAGTCCATATCTCGTCAGAAAAAGCCGTCGTTTCCCCCCAGGAGACATTCCCTGTCGTTGAACTTAACATGATCAAATACAGTACAAGTGTGCAAATTGCGTCATGGACTTGACATTAATCTTTTGCTAACTATTGCTGAAATGCCGTGAACAGAAAAAGCTTATATTGCATAATCTCTTTGGATACTCGGTTAAACCATAAAACTGAAAAGCAAAATATATCCAGCAATATTTTTTGATGACAGCTTTTTTTCTAAAGCCACTAGAAAAATCTGATTATTGCCATAACACTCTGTTCTATCTTGTTTAAACAAATTCTGAAAACATTTTATTTCATTGCTGTATCCCAACGATACAAAGAAATCCTGGTCGTTGCACAAATTTTGGAGTAAGTCAAAGTGTTAAATGTACAAATATTTCATGACCTGTCAACAGGAACAAGTAAAAAATTAAAACTTTCAGCTTAGGCTCTTCTACCTAAATAGGTGCTGATGTTTCAGCCTACTTCACAGCGGGCCTTCATCAGGGCAGTGGCGAGTAGGGGCGAAGACGCTGCACATTGGGAAGGGAAACAGAAGGAAAGAGCAATTCGTTGCCAGTAAACTGAGACTAAATATATAAATATGGAGATAATGCCGAAACCAGAGCTTTTTGACTTAATTACATCAGTGCAGGGAGAGCAATCCACCGAGTTGAAGCACGAAATATCGCCAATTTGCACATGCCTCAGTATTTACATCATGAATAACAAATAGTCTTTCGGTCAAAAAAAATTTGTCTAACGCAATGGCCCAACTCATGGATATGAAAATTGTAGCTTTTCTGGAGTTCGAACATTTTCATTTCACTTCATTCTCTCGCTGCTGCTACCCTGCAGGCTAATAGTTTCCAAACTTTCTTTGCTCGCAGCGCATTTGTCAAGCGATTTAAAACTTGCGACCTACACTAAAAATTTGTGACACTCCCATTAGTCGTATGCTTTAGTGCTGCTTGGTTTGTGTGGCAAGGATCTTGCAGCAACCATGGCTAGATCTGCCCTGCAATCCGGTTGGAACCAATGACAATGTAACCGGAATCAGTCAGAAGCTCTTCCGTCAGTAGCGTACCAATCACCACGGTCTGAACCTTTTTATATCTCAAGCAGTCATGATCATGATTATAGGTAGTCAAATGAACATCAAATACTATAGGCTACTTTTTTCCCAAGAGTGTTCGCTTTGCGTCGTATCGCGCACTTGAAGATAAACAATGTTAGGCTGTATTTACACTGTTTCTTAACGCGGACAGTCTGGCAACTCTTGCTCAAGTTGTTTCCCGAAAATTTTAGGTGTGAATTAGCTCCAGCGCCTCTTGGTTTTCGAACACAGAAACAAACAACAGTTCACCCCAATACGGACTATTATCCTCTGCGCAAATGAGATCGTGTTGCTTTGCTCAAGATATTAAAATATAAAGACTTTTCTAACACTTTTCTAACAGTTTCATTTCAATAACATATTCAAGAATTTCTTCACTATCAAAACATGTTGACAACTTTCTGCTGTACATGAACTGTTCTCCCAGTATGTCATCAACAACCAAACCCGCGGTCATGAGCTGCAAAATTTTATACGCCAAGCTTTTTCCTTTTCTCCCTTTCTTGTGAGAAAACAACGCGTCTTGTAACTCAGGCGTTTAAAAATAAGCCAACATGACGCAGGTGACAATTTGCCAGACGCAACAACCAGAAAACATAACCGTGCGCATTGTATACTAGTCAGTATCGACTCAGCCAACAATTGCATACACATTACTTATTTGGGTTTCGCTTCTATTCATCATTGCCCTGATGAAAGTCCGCTATGAAGCAAGCTGAAACGTCGGCATCATTTTTAAATACAACAGTTGCGCAGAAAGATATAATTTTTTAATGCTGAAAGTATTACTGAAGATCTGAAGGAGTGATGAAAGATACTTCCACGATGCAGTGAGGGCACAATAGTTATCTGATAAACTTGAATTATAAATGGATGTTCTGCGCCATTTTTGCATCCTTCACTGCTAAACTTGCAAGTAAACTGATACTAGAAAGTACAAATATGGAGATAATGCCGAAACTACTGGTTTTTAACTTTACACCAGTACACGGAGAGAAATTCATTGAGTTGAACCATGGAATATCGACAATTTTCACATGCCTAAACTCAGTAGTCACATCGAGAATCAACTAAGTCTCTCATTTGTATTTCTTTGCTGCTGCTGCTGTTACTGAGTTTGGTCTTACACTATTCACTCGATAAAAAAAAATTGTCTAACGCAATGGTCCAACCCAAGGATAAGAAAATTGCAACTTTCCTGGAGTTCGAACATTTTCATTTCACTTCATTCTTTCGCAGCTACTCGTCTGGAGGCTGAGATACAAAATTTTATACGCCAAGCTTTTTTCTTTTTTCCCTCTCTTGTCAGTAAACAACGCCTCTTGTCGCTCAGGCGTTGAAAGGCCAACACGACGCAGGTGACGATTCACCCGACACAACACACAGAAAACGCAATCGTGTGCATTTATATCTTGTCAGTATCGACTTGGTCAACACGGCTGAAACAAGCTTAAAGATTAATTTGTTTATAGTAACTAAGTGTTTTCAATGTGTTGTCAGAGTGTTGTATTCAACACGGTCTTGGATTTCATGTTTTATTTCTGTAAACGATAATATAATTTATGCTGGCTCTGCTGGCTGCAAGTCAAACTGTAGGTGTTGACTTCAGACATGTTCAGAAACGGATTTGCATGTAGCATAAAACGCATGGCATCGGTTTTAAAACTAAAAAAACTGAAAGAAAGGAATGGAACATCACTTTTGAAATACATCTGTTTTAGACAGAAGATAAATCTTAACGAACAGCTTTTTCAGTCTCAAATTTCAGCATGAGCCACGATATCAGCGTGTTGGAAAAAAAATGCTGATGCAATCAAGAAACATTGTGTAATTGAAAAGCTCCCATTAATGAAAACAGGGAATAAACAGTAGTAGTAGTTGATTTGCTAGTTTGACCAGGGGCGGGTCCAGCCAGTAACGTTAGAGGAGGCGATTCCAGTTATATTTCTACCCAAGTCTCATTACGGGTTCACTACTGTAAGAGAGTTGAAGAACATTTAACAACACTGCTGTNACAAAACAATGAGGGCAAAATNGCCTTATATCGCGAATGGTGCTTTCTGAATTGCATAAAGTCGTGGTGAATAAAGTTACTTTCGTTGGCTTCAGGGGGCTATCGCCCCCCTCTGGATCCGCCCATGGATTTGAGGAACTTCCAAGACACTACTGCTGACAAAACCGTAGTTTGATTAAAAAACATCACATATTCGCACTATCCGGGTCGCAACATGTGTTGCACTGCCAAAATAACACATTAGACTCAAACATGTCATGCATCAACTACAAAAACACTGCAATGAAAACCATAAAAATTATGGTACAAATTACAAGGATTTTTATTAGACAAAGCTTGCCTTAGTGAGTTAGCAATGCTACATTTAAGAAACGAACATTGTTTGTTTTCCACAAGATGCAAGTCGTCTACATACTTCATGAGAGCAGTGTTCTCCGTGATAACCTCAACAAAATGCTAATCTTCTTCCTATCTGAGAGCTTGTGTCAATCTCTCGAAAACACCGCGATTCAATGTCCTTATATTTTAAATAGACGTAGTTCCCTATCAAATAGATTAAAATATAGAAGTGCAACTGCTTGCAAACTTAAGGCAATCTTGCAACTTCACCCTCGTATGTAATTTAATATTTTTAATCAGTAGTCAGGTTTCTGTTCATACATTTGGTGCTTAGAATGCATTTTAACGGCTGATCGCCCTTTTCACCTTTTTTTGTGATAGATAACCGTTGGGAAATACTCCTCTGCGACCGTCTTTTTCAATACTTGGAAACATTCTGACTGTTCTGTTTGTACTAATGTGGATCGAGCCAAAACGTATCAGCATCACTTGCAATTGTAGACAGTTGAAGTCAAGTTTGTTAAATCTCAAAATTCAGTAATCGGACCTCTTGCATTTTCTTGCGTATCTTTCTTATCCGACTTACTTCTGGCGTGTAACTTCTCCACAAAACCGGCGCATAGACGACACTAAATTAACTCACTCTGATTGCAACCAGGGCCTACGAGAGGGGGTACAAGAGGTATCGTACCCGGGCTTGGTAGGTACTGGAGCTTGGGAGGATGAAAGTACGCACGCTAAGTTTTCTGTAAGCCAGTTATCAATACAACAACTGAATATACAGTAGATGAAACAGTTACCATTTCTAAATCTTAGCATGGTATCTGTTTTATCTGCTTTATATTCTGATTACTATAAGAACAATCTATATAGATTTCAACGAGGGCACAGACTGGGGTTGGCAGATGCGTTTTGTAAAAATACCGGCCATTTTGTCAACAGTGTCATATCTACAGTAATCTGTATCGTAATTCGTAAGCGTCACAGGGAAAACAGAGAGACAGTGAGTATTGTTAAGTCACAATTAGCAATTTGCCCGTATATTGGCTGGCTCATTACATTTTGGTGTGTGTGTGACGTGCAATCGCACCAAGGATTGCGTCAACAGCAGCAAATAAACTTCCCTGAAGGAACTGTCCTGACAAGATTCACTGCTAGAGTCATTACAATGTGAGAAATTCGGCGTTTGTTCTTTTCAAAGTTGCGGCAAATTATTTATTTTCAAAATAGCGGCTTCGAGCACCGATTATCAAAATACCGGCCTTTTACCGGCCTCTGCTAAATTACCAGCAAAATACCGGCCAGGCCGGTGAAATACCGGCCATCTGGCAAACCTAGCACAGAATCTAGGGGTTCCCGGTATCGATCTTCGTAGCGTACCCCCTGGTAAAATTTATTTTAGAGGCCCTGATGACAACTTCATGAGATGCAAAATAATGTTGAGCAAAAGCTAGTCAAGATTGAAAGTTGACTCAAGCACAATAAAATTTCTTTAAATCATTCCAGTTCAGGACGCATAGCTATTAAATAAAAAATATCATTGCGCCTGTCATTTTCAGTAGCCTACAAACAAATAGCGATAAAATCAACAAAGTTATCTGCGTAAATTATTTAAGAGTAGTGACGGATTAAAAGGGTCCCCATCATTTAGGTGGCTCCTAATTACTAAGTCGGTAACCAGTTTTATGTATATGTATATATATGGAGAGAGAAAAGTGCCCTTTTTAAGTTTTAGCCAGGGGCCTCATGCAACCTTAATCCGCCACTGTTTAAGAATATATATTGATATCAACTTATCACTGTAAACTCAAATTATAAAAAGCACAAAAGAAAGTCAATTTCTTGCCATGTGTACTTGCAAAAAAATGGATAATTTTCATACATTGTGTTACCAGGACCAACATAATACAACGTGTTTTATTTTCAGTTGCAGTATTCAGTGACCAAGAGGTATTCAGTAACTTAAAGTATTGAAGAATGCTTAAAAAAACGTGCATAATAATATTATAAGGTTGACCACTTTTAACCCATTAAACTTTTCTTTCAAACCTTTACACAAAGAACCAACATCCAGACTATTCTGCGCATCTGTTGTTTTGAATTGGCCAAATTCATGTACAGAAATTAAAAATTTTTCTTCAATTTTCAAGCCTTTTTGACTAAGCGAAATGTGTCTACGGGTATTCAAATAGATCATTGTTAAACAACCTTTGTTTCTTCCTACAGATGGCGTTAAAAACTAATCAAACGCAATTAAGTGCGCAGGACCAAAATGCGAATAAATAGATGATATCCTCAAAAATATACAGAGGGATCCCTGAAAAAGCCTAGCTTGTAAAAATTCTTAAGAGGTTTTCATTAAAACATGAACATATTTAGATAACAACTCACAGACGTCTGTTGTTCTGCAGGTCACTGCTTGTTGTTCATAGTCTGTAGCCAGTATTTTTTTAGCATACGGCTCGGTAGAACAGGTCGAAATCCATGCAACTCAGAAATATTGATGCTTTCGTGGATTTTTCCGTTATTGGAATGCAATATATTGTTGTCTGCAGGGAACGCAATATCTTATTCCCTCCAATATTTACAAAACTGCCAATTATTTGAACCTCAGGGGTATATGTTCATAAGATCTACTTTTGATGTATTGTTTGCTTTTCAAAGAATAATTGAAGTGTTGTGTTTGGTGTTTGTTTTATCTCTTTGACAAAGAAATCTTCAAGTGTTAATACTAAAGTTTTGTGTACTTAGTGGAGAAGCAAATACCCAGTAATCATTGTCAAGTACTAAACGGCCATTGCCCATAACACCATGGGCATATCATTTCCATATTTGCCTTTGATTTTGCCAATTTGACAAAAAGGTCGGACTGCGATTGAGTGAACAGGGTGACGTCATCGAAACGCACAAACAATAATATTATTGTTTGTGGTGATATGTACAATAACAAGCATGTTGCATGACCCCTAAATTTTCTAGCAAACTCGGTCCCTGATTGTCTGCGACGTTTTGGCAAGAAATTCAGGCATTGGTGTTGGGTTTGATGAAGAACGCCCGGGCAGTCCGCTGATCGTTTTGATTTAAATTGTCCGGTTCTGGTCAGGAACAATGTTTTTCAGCTCCATGTTCAGACGTTCTACTGCGCGTACACCCTTCCAAGAACTCGGAATCAATGGGTTTTCTTGCCTGCTTGCGTTTTTGCGCACTGCTGGCCGTTTATGCTTGAGCTTGCGATTGTATAGGTCGGTGAACACTTGATTAAAGGACGTTCCACTGGCTGGGATTATTTGCGTTTTGTGAATTTAGCACATTCTGCAAGTACCTCAGTGCTGGTCCTCTCCATTGTTTGAACTACTTTAGGACTATGAGGCTTGCGTCAGGATTCTTATTGCAGTGAAGTAAGCGAAAAACGATTGTGTGCAACTAGTGTGTCGGCATTGACAGTGGCGAAATTAATGAAGGACGCTTCACGGACAGCTTCCTTCACAGTTTTTCGGCGTTAACCACGCAATACTGTTTTTCACCTCAAGTTGATGAACTGCAACGCATGCCCGACCTGAAGATCGGAATGCGACCTGTTTCTCGCCTTCTCCCTCTGTGCAGCAGCTAGACACGTTTGGCCGTTTGCTTTGTGTGACTTGGTGACGTTTCTTCAGACCAGAGGTCTCAACCTTTTCCGGTTAATTACCCCCGAGTCATAAAATAATCAACCTGAACTCCCAGTAAGCTGACAAAATCTACGCGGAGGCAAAATCTACGTGGAGTTTCAATCGGCACGCATTTTCTTCTAGGATATTAAAAAAGAGCAATACATGAAAAGTCAACTGCCATCCAAGTACCCCTGGAAATCTTCCCGTGAACCACTGGAGGTACGCGAACTCCAGGTTAACAACCCTTTGCCTTAGACCCAAGGCCACCAACCTTTTTGAAACTGAGAGCTACTCCTTGAGTACCAATTAATGTGAAGGGCTACCAGTTTGATACAAACTTGTGAAATAAAAACATGTGCTCAATTGACCTTAAATTATCTTCTTGTTAATAAATAATGACATTCGTCTATGTGAAGTCCCTTATGACGTTAATGCTAATTTTATACCATGGCGACTCAGGTGTTCGTTGCGGGAGACTTGGTTCCTGCGGGCACCGATGTCACGTAACACTGGTGACTCCCTGCTTTAGATGATACTCCCAAGCTTGTCCGTGGGAATGGGTTTCCTATGCTCCACCGTTATTAATTTTACTGTACGTCTTATAGCAGGAACTTTCTAAAGTTGAATACCCCTGCTCAAAATATTACACAGAGGCAATTACACACGCCCCAACCAGGGCCGGATTAAATGAGCGCGAGGCCCCAGGCAAAGTCATGACCGCGAGGCCCCCTAAACGCTTGACGCAACTGAGTAGCGTTTCACATACCCTCGTTTCAACTTTGCAAAAACGTCGGTCAAAAACGTCAAAACTGATACGATTTGGCAGCCTACACCTCAGAGACAATTGGGGGTGATCATGTACGGCGGTTCGTATGTGATTAACTAACGTAACTTTTTCAAACATGCAATGATGAGATTGCAGTTCACTCTTGTCCGCTCCTTTGACTGCAGAGGAAGGTTGCAAAACTAGCGAGCGGATTGTTCTACTGTGGGTCTTTGTTGCGTAACAATAACACGGCAATAAATCCTCAAATGTTCACTTTGAGTTACGGAAGTAGGCGTTTTTCCAAATGTGACCATGCAGAGGCTGTCTAGGTTTAATTATAAAAAATCGCGTTAAATTTGTGTTTTTGAAGTGATAAAATTCATCAGCAACTTCAATGTGTTAATAATATAAAGATAACTTTATATTACAGTGTTTACATGCGCACATCAGGTGAGAAACTACGCATATCGGATGAAGGAGAACGTGTTCAATTGGTTTCATGTCCTCATATAAGATCATTGTCGGGGTTACATTTATAATTTTATTGTCTATAATGCCAACTGAAGAAACTGGCGAAACAAGGTTAGGACTGATTGTTTAAATTTTGATGTTTCCCTATGCATACAAATTAAAAACAAATTTCAATTAGAGGAAGAAGGCACTAAGAATATATTTTTGTGGGATTTTAGATCCCGCTACAGTTCAAGATTGAACAAAATTTCCTAGTTTAATAACAAATGTACTCCTACAATTAGTGAGAGATATCATCAACGGAGTATGTTACCAGCGCTATGAAAAACGTCTTGAGCAACAAAAAGGTTATCTAAATGTTTGTTTGCGTTGCAGAAGAAAACTTCAAAGTGGAACTATAATTAAATCAGTATTCGATTATTGTTTTAAATCAAATAAGCACACTCATATTTTTTTGTTCGTAACAGAAATTTTTTGTTTTTATTCAGACCCGTCGCCAGGATTTCGCAGCAGGGGCACCAAAAACAACAAGGGGGCAACATTTTTTTAATACAACATTGGATGTATGCAGCAACCGGGGGACNAAACATGAAATGGGGGGCCAGATTTTAAATGGGGGTCAGGGGACCACTGGATCCCGCTGGTGATGGCCCTGTTTTTATTGTACGAATACGGGTTGATTTTGGTGCTCAGTCTGAGTTTATTTGAAATCACTGAATGGGAGCCCTGCATGTGACTGTTGAACACAGACATCTTGGCAGGAAATGCAGCGAGACAGTAACACTGCTGATAGCGGTAAGCCACGTATGGTTATATGCTGTGTGAAAAGAAGCATGAGTAAATCTGTAGCAGTGCTTCAAGAAGTTTGGAAAATCCATTCTTAGTGTAGACTGCTATCCACGTACCCAGGTGAATAGCTTAATCAAACGACTCTTATGCAGGCTTCTTTTCACTTGGCATAAAAATACGTAGCTTACTGTTAGAACACGTCTATGCAAACTTGTGGGCAGAGATGAGCATTGGACTGGACTTGGATCCGAACTATAGCAAATTTTGTTGAATTTGGATTGGATCCGAACTGTAAATCTCTTCAAAATTTAGGATCCGGACCGGGTATGGATTGAGTTAATGGAGAAGAAATGCGGCATTTTTGTTGTGAAAAGGCTACATTTTTCAGATTTTTTGGACTTGGACTTTGCAGTTGAAAATATCTTTGGACTGTGATTGGACTTGGACTGAGTTTTGAAAATTAGGACTGGATCAGGATTGCAAAATATAACAGTCCGCTCATATCTGCTTGTGGGAACACGTCTTTATCGTTAAGCTTTAGTTCTGACTTCTTAGTAAGCAGTAAATGCAAAGTTATATTTGCTGCCGAGAGTTTTCGTAATACAGCTACTCAGTTTGTTTAAGCTTGTGGGTTGTTGTAACTTTAGTAAGTTTTCCGTGGTCTTGTCAACATACATTTCTACTTCTCATTGCTTGAAATAGTTTTGTGAGAGTGTCTTTTCACCACTCATATTGTTGTGGACCTTGATTATTCTTAAATTATGACTTATTTGTAGAAATTGGTTGAAAAAATGGATATTAGGTAGTTTATGATAAGAAAAGCATTTTTGATAGCCAAAGTGTAGAAAAAATTTCAGACAAAAGATTGAGAATTGAGGTTCAACCAGCACAGACTGATGTGGTAGAAAGGGTAAAGCATTTTGTGAACGTCCATTTGCATGACATCGTCAGCAACCTGAAAAGGATAAGCAAAATTTCGACGTTGTTCCACCCAAGGAAAATTTCTGGGCGCGTCCATGGGATGCACTGATTTTGATCTAATTCTTGGGTCATAAAGCACTTTGCTGTTTGGTTCAATTATTTTAAGTCACTCAAAAACGATGAATGCCAAAGTAATCAGTTTCCCTGACCTATATACCAAATGCAGTAATTAAAAGCTCTACAATTTTTACGCGTGGTGAACAGCCTAAAAATATGAAAAAACAGTAAAGGAGTGTATTGATATCCCTTCGCGAGGCCCCGGGCATTTGCCCGGTTTTCCCAATGGTTAATCCGGCCCTGGCCCCAACACACACGAGACGAAGCTATCGGCGACGTAGACAGAAACAAGCATTTTAACGATCTGGAGTCGCACTTATTCATAAAACAGAAAAAATAAGACAAGTGAAATCTTGCAGCCAGGACA
>JGI24021J15306_10007895_pt1 | contig 13020 bp, 7 predicted proteins | sample Ectturendosymbi1_FD_15306 | JGI IMG/M metagenome (IMG submission 15306) | reverse complement strand
AACCCTCCAGCAGAAAAACTTTTTGCCTAAGAGAAATCTTTTGCAGCGGTAGTCAGATAAACACTCCGTTTGATTAATCATCAGGATCATGCAATAGTTCACAAGGATTGTACAGGCTCGAGGCATTTCTAGTGATTACAAGTGAAATTCTCTATATGTCTCACCACAAAATAGGGCATTCAGAACGGAGTTGTGCAGTATGTCACCAAAAACATTATCAAATACTTTGCACTCCAGTTCACCCATTTTGTATAGGGTATGTGTACTTGATACATTCCACTGAATGAGAGTATAAAATGAATTATAAAAAGCAATTTGCAGTTATAGATTAATTCCATGTTTCAAATGGACAAATATAAAATATTTGGTACGTCGGTCGTAGCGATGCACCTGCAATGTGTAGCTGGGAAAACGTGGCTTAGCGTTTTGCTCGCCTTTTATTATTGAGGGACCATCGCTCCCGTTCGTCTTTAGATGGCATAAAAATTTTGCTGCTTTTTTGGCAGTTTTGTGGTTTTAAAAGAATTCCAACCGTGGTGAATGCATGGTCACATCACCTGCATATGTTACTAGTCAATCTTCCTTTTGATAGAGCGTTACCCCATTGTTGGCACTTGGCCTACGTCACTGCGATGCTCACAATCATATTGAAAACACGAATAAACGCAAAACGTTAAAATGCGCAGCTTCAACTGTACTCCTTATTCCAACCTTGTATAAAAATTATATCGTTCTAATCTTTGCGTTTCTTAATTGTTACAGACTCGAATAAACGATTTTTAATCACGATATCTCCCAATTTTCAGTAGGTTACTGCAGGGCCCCGACAAGGGGAAGGGCGGGGGGCAATGCCCGGGAGCGGCACTTTTGGTAAAAAGAAGCAATAGCAAATGGTCTTTCACGAATGAACCTGAAGTTCGAATTTGGGTTTTAGATTTTGTTTAAGGTTGGACCTGTCACACGTCCTAGTTTGGCCGGGACTGTCCAGTCCCGGTTAGCAAAATGTCCCGGAATTTCACTTCAGTGAAATTTTCAAAATTAACTCCAGCTTGATGATACATTGTTGTGATATAATTCCTCCTTGAAAGGCTTGACCTTGGTTTAACCCGTGGCTTGAGGGGACGGGACTTTTCGACTGTGGGAGGCGGCACTTTTCGACTCGCCCCGGGGCGGCATTTCTCCATGTTGGGGCCCTGGGCTACTGTGAGACAAATACGAAACTTGTTTGCTTTTTGTTAAGTATTTTTGGCACAAAGTTGTTCATGTTGTTTGGTTTCAGTTCGGCTTGTGACAATGTTAGGGAACTTCGAAGTGTTCTTGACGATCTTGGATTATTGTTGCTTAATGCGAAGCGATATTCAACAGACTGGCCTGTTTGCTGCGTGCGCTTTATCAAAACGTTTAACTGGCGTTTCTTGCCATCACCTACAAAGGTCACTGGCCATTCGTACTGTTGGTAATAGCAACGTATCTCATTTCAAAATCTGTCGTTCTCAGATGCGGTCACTTATCCTTCAAACTTAAAAAGGTCAACTCCGTGACACCAGATGACAGCAATATTTGCCATGCTAGTATCACTGTTTTTCATAGGTGTAGCCAGGGGGGGGCAAAGGGGCCATGGCCCCTCCAAATTTTTAGAAAATACAGTCATTTTGTTCTTTGAGAGGCGTTTTTCTAAACAAAATATTCTTATTCGCATAAAATCAAACATTTCCCCCCCAAAATTTTAGCCCCCCAATTTTTTGGGCTGGTTACGCCACTGCTAGTTTTGTGTTATTTCGTCACAGCATTGACAAACACACGCGCTTTCCTTATTGGTGATCCCAGTGGTGTAATCCCTGTCTGCTATGGCAGCTTATAGCCGCTTGACAAAAGGTTACTTATTCCAGTGATTCCTATATTCCTTTCTATACCTTTGCAACAAAAAGTTTAATGACGTTTATTTCATTCCCGGAGCAAGGCTTTGACCGGAAAAATTATACTAACAAATTTGTCGCTATAGTGGAAACAACAAACCAGTAACAGTGGTGAAAGGTAATACCATTAAGCTGAAGTTTCTATCACTAGCTAAGTATGATTTTGCCAAAATTTAATGGATTACTTTGTGCGTGAGACATCAGTTTTGCGTTAACCTGCTGTAAATACTTTCTGTCTTCAGGTTTCTTAACACTTACCACAGAAAAAGAGCCAGTTTCAACCGAACAATTTGTCCACTGCATCAGACTTACAAGCGCACATCACATGCATTATACCATCTACTTAAATGCGCAATAGTCCTCAGAGCGCGCCATGCTTGTAGGAGAAATGCACTAGGCCTGCAAATACGCGGAACTCAGCCAATGGCAGTAATAAAGTAATTATTTTCTTTAAAGGAGTGGGTTGGCTGGGCGCAAAACAAAGCTAGCTTGCGGGACGCGACATTTTCATATCTTGTTCAGTGCTGGCTTTCCCATCCTGTCGTTGAGTTGCCATTTGAAATCTAACGGCGCGCCTGTTGTCCGTTAGCGTTTTGACATTGGTATTGATGTTTCTCTACGCTTTCTCTGTTGCTCTTTGTCGATGTTTCCGCAGTTTACATAGCTTACTATTCACTTTTGCTTTCTGCCTCAGCTGTTCTTGTTTTATTTAGGTTGCTCAAGAAAAACTATTTTATTAAGAATTTTTGAGCAACATATTGATTTTGCAAACGCAGATATTATTCACGTATTTCAATGGTAGCTCAAAAAGTGCTTGCGCAACGTGAAAACAAAATCAACTCTGAAGGAGAAGCCACTCCCACGTAAACAACAGCTGTGAAACGCCATATTTTTGCCAGATTTTGCACCATTTTTGTTGGCAACGTCATTTCGGTTCGACAAGCTCCATCAAACACATCATCGTAAAAATCCAGAAAATTTAGGAGTAAAACTTTGGTATCTAGCCAGTTTCCTCAGTTAAAGCATTAAAGGTCAATTATATGCTAGATAGATCTCATTCAAACGAAACATACGCAAGAAAACTTTTACCGGCATGTCTCTTTTCCAATAGGTTCAGAGTACAACGTAGTCATGATTTTGAAATTAGGCTGAACACGAACAAATCAAACGTTATTTCTAAAAACTCAAAATCAGCCTTCATTGACACAAACTGTTACACAACAGAATATAATAAAAAGTTTGCAGGGCCACAAGGACAATTTTTGTTTTTCACATTTTTAAGTTGAAGTAGTATTTAAAAATGTACACTGTAAGACATAGGCGTAGCCAGGGGGGGGCAAAAGGGGTTTTGAGTTCCCCCCCAAAACTTTTTAGACAATACAGTTATTTGGTGCTTGGAGAGACGTTTTTCTAAACAAAATAGTGTTATTCGCCTAAATTCAAACATTTTGACCCGCCCAAAATGTTTTGCCCCCCACAATTTTTGGGCTGGCTACGACACTGCTGCAAGAGGAAGTTTAGTGTTGAAGTATAGTGTCATAGTGTCTTAGACGAATTAAGCGCAAAAATGCGTGAGATCCATGTTCTGCTAAAATCTGAAGCATTGACACCTAATCTTACTAGTCTTTTTCACATTACTAAAAATTGTTTTCATAAATCAAGAGTGATTGACTTAGATGCCATTTTTGTAATCAGTTTTGATGAAATACCTGTATTCGAATATTAAAGAGGAAAAAACAAACTTTTTACTACACCCGCGTAGTCATTTACTTCCATTAAAATGCAATATCCTTAAATTCACAAACAGGAAAGTGTGACCGTGTATCAACACGCTCGTGGTGCTGTTATTTGGAATACCGTTACAGTTATTCGAACTATTTGTGATACGTCATAATTTCATAACATTTACCTGGAAACGTCATATCATCCCTTGCCAGTGTCTGCACAACGGTTGTTATTCAAAGTTCCATTCATTAAAACGCTTAGGTAAGAAACCGATCTTAGTCTGTAAAGCCAGGCTGCAACCAAATCAAGATAAATAAAACAATCTAGTTTGTATCAGTTCTAAGCTTCATCTTAATAATGTCTGGAGTGGAAGAGGACACGAAGAAAGACTTTGTTACGTTGTGTCTATGCCTAGAGCAAAAGTTATGCGTCGCTCGACTCGCTACAAAATAATAAAATGAGAACGGACACAGACATTGTTTTTGCTGATATGATTACATTCTAAAGATTTTTACTTCATCAATATTTTTTAGTTTTTACTGTTGCTAGCATTTTTGGCCACAGCAAATTTCTTAAAATTGAGGTTAGATCGACTCTCTTGTGTACACATGCATGCTCGTTTCATTTGCAATTTTTCCTCACCGTGTTGTATGTTTGTTCGTTTGTTTTGTTGCTGTGTTTGTTTCATTTCAGCTTGTTTTTTTTCTACCACTTGTCAATACGTTTAAAATATGGTTAATTGACTAGATGATATCTACGGTCTTTTACCAATCCTATGTGACACAGTGACACTCCTTGTTTGCGTTGATCGGTTATTTTGCCATTACGTTTTTGTTTGTTGTAATTTCTGGTGACAATTGGTTACGATTTAGAATGGTGGTTTTATGTATTGTTTCTGCTTATTACTGTCAGCATTTTTTAAGCTTTGCAAAAACTCACTTTGTGATTATGTAACGTGTGTCTTTACACATACGGCGTTCAGTTCATTTTCTTTATTGTTAACATCGCAACTGTGTGTATAAAATATAAAAGAAACAACGGTACATCAAGCTGTTGCTGTGGATTCTGGTACGAGTAAGCAGGAATGAAGAAAGCTGGTTGGTTATTTCGCCAACCTCAAAAATTCATGATTTGATAACAAATATTTTGCTACACGCGCTAGTATATACAACTGAACTTTCTACCGTGCACCCGATCGTGCGTTGAAATCTTGTTGAAAAACTCACCGCGAAGATAAAATTAGCATCCGTCCTGGGCCTGTATGCGTGGTTGTGTTGACAAGTACACTCAACGTAACTATGACGTCAAACAAGGTCAGAGCAATTGAACCAGAACGAGAACATTGGAGCTGCGTGTTTGTTTACACGGAGCAGTGTTGCCAATTCAGCGGATTTGCCGTTAATCTTACGGCAAATCGTGAGCGGCAGCGGCGAAAAAATTTGCAAGGGCAAACGAGTTCACCGGAAAAACTAGCGGAAAATTTCGGTGTGTCTAGCGGAATTATTCCATGCATATATAAAGATCAAGCCCTTTTTCAGACACATTTGCGAGTATTGTGAAAACGTTGCAATCGATGTGCCATTTTATTCGTCTGTGAAAAACAGAAAATTCCCACAACAATCGTTCTTGCACTAGACGTTATGTGAATCCCAAAATTCAGATGAAAAGTAGGTTACCTAACGTTTTACCTCAAAACTAATCTCAACCTTTATATTGGATTAATAGGCATGGTAACCTGTGCAACTTAAAACTACAATAGTTAACTTCAGTAGGTGACTCTACTTCATAAGTGTTGGAGCTGCAAATTTTTCGACCATATAAACAAATATAACGCTGTTTTGTAGCCAAAGACAGGTTTCCGTTTCCTTGCGTAGGTGACTGAGCAATGTTTGGCACACTACCACGTCCAACATCAAACCTCTCTTAATTGCCAGTCGCTACCAATTGCAGCTGTTTGCACAAAATTCTTGTATTATAATAAGGAACCAGAGTTGGATGAAAACCTTTTCATAATTTGTTTCATCTTTTCTATTGCTATGCACTGAAGATGATAACAGTTGTTATCGAAACGTTTGCAAGATGTCAGTTGTATTGTTTCATCTTGTCCACGATTTACTAGGAAAGAAGAACGTAAAAACAAAATCTTAAATTAAATGCACAACACATATTTAATTTAGCGGCGAAATGTGGCGGAAAAAGCCAAGTTAAAATATATCGGGGAAGAATTTAGGGGAATCTGGCGAATTTTCAAAGATGGCTTAGTGGAGAAGCGCGAAAGAGAGTTGGCAACACTGAAACGAAGAAGAGCTTTCTTCGACAGCACTTATGTGGCACAATAGTCATCATCACCTTTCATAAAACCCAGCGTGTTTTGGATGATTAAAGATAAAAACGAATAAGGGAAGCAATACCAATCATTTCTTTGCAGAGACTACTGCAGCATTTCAGCATACGTCAGACATAATGAAGGGGTCATCACATTACTCTACAACACCCAATTTGCTGTAGTTGCAACACGATTTTATTACATTCCAACAAACATGGTGGCCTACAGTGCTTTATTGGGCAAACCAGCACAAAGCAATTAGCCTAGCTAGGACATTAATTTTGTATGTATAAATTGCAGCAGCATTTTTCAATCAAAAATATTGATATTCAAATCATATGCGCGGTTCAACTTCATTACTTTCGTCGACCTGTTGCTCACCTTTTTGATATTATTCAAAACTAAACAAATAATGCACTGCAGCGAAACAGTAGTTTAGCGCAGTACAGTACAAACAACTCATGTTATGTAGCATTCTATCCTACAGTATTTCATTGCACTTCACAGCATCCTCGCACATCGGTTTAATGTCGTTATTACTTCAACATGGATTGCAAAACTAAGGAGAAGCGAACACGCTGTACTATTTCACTACAGCAGACATGATTTGATTTCACTCTTGCATCGTTCAACTAAAAGCAGACGTTCAGGCGACTGTACGGCACGGGTGATCTGGAGGGAAAGTCCCCAAAACATCTTCCCAGCTGCCCAGTGGTCCCCAACATTTTTTCGCGTGATGTCACAAAAACTATTTGAAAATGTTTGAAGCTAGGTTATTGCAAAAGTTTTTAATAAAGGCAATTTTTAATCATATTGTTAACTTCCTTTTGACGAAATCAATTCTCTGATCGCAAGTTGCTGAAATGTATGGTGTATGTTGTAAGCTCCTACCATCATCGTCAAAATTCCACTTATATTGCGATGTTTCAAAACATGGAGTAACGTCTCGAATGAACTGCAGAACTCTACAAGCTCGGTAGTCTCCCGATTCCCACGCAAAAGATTGGAGATTGGTCTAAAGGTTCAGATTTTTCTTGACGATATGTTAAGTTGGAAGTCTCATGTAAAAAGGGTGAAGACTCAACTATCAGGAACTTATGGAGTTTTATCCAAACTGTAAACATTACACAACACCATCTGTATCGAAAGTTGTCTATAACTCATTATTTCATCTCTGTCTCACTTACTCGATCCTCAATTGGGGACGTGCTTCAAACGCAACTGCTCAGCGTCTTATTAACTTCAAATTAAAGCTGTAAAACTAGTAAGACCAACTAACCATACATCCGTGGAAGAATCTTTTCAGCAGTCAAACGCATTCCAAGGGCCTTAGACAAAATTGGACTTAGATGAAATTCGCTTCCAGTCATTGACTGCCGTCGGTGTTGCTGTAATTCCACACACGTTAAGCAGCAAAAGTTGTCAAACAAATGGAAAGTTTCGGCAACCTTCGCACAGCAGGCTTGAGCAGCTCTCCGTGCAAAGGACCTATATTCACAATTAGGAGTGGTGCTAGGTGGTTTGGGGCACCCCGAAGCCTGGACTCTGGGGCCCCAATATACAATATGTTGCATTCAACACATAACATTTACATAAACAGAAACGTCGACTTATTTTAACAAATATTAAAGGACATTTCAACGTATACCGTATTTATTCGATTCTAACCCGCGGCTTATGAAGCCTTTTTTGGTCATTCATGCGGCTTATAATCAAGGGCGGCTTACATTTTTTTTCATTTACTTTTTCGAATGCTATATAGATGACGCTCAGTTTTTCCCTAAATACGTTTTGTCGACCACACTCTCTTTTAATATTCTATTCTCTTCAGTATCACGTGCACATCCGTCACAGGAGGAATAATGCTGAACAGCAGGCAGTTGTAATGGTGTAAACATCATTACCAGGGTTGTCAAAAACGCAAAACCTGCTAGTACCGGAAAGTATGTCAGAGGCTTAGGTAACCTATGTTCAAGTGCAGTTCCCAATCAAGGGCGGCTTACATTAATTTTTTAACACCACTTCGTGCGGCTTACAATCAAGGGCGGCCAACAATCGAATAAATACAGTATGCATGGTTCCGTTTCAAAACAGACTTGTTCATAACAGACCAATCATAACGGACTACTCGAAACAGACCACGTTCATAACAGACAACGCTCAATATGGGTCTTAAAAACGTGGTGTGTGTATGAACAGGTCTGTTTTGAACAGACACCGTATATGTATCCCGATGAAATAAGAGTAGCTGGCTGATGGCTAAAGTAATAAATGGAAAGTAGGTCTAAGGAGCATATTGGGTTTTTGCCACCTGCCATTCTTCAACTTTTTGCTCTTCTGGTGTGAAATTATTAGGAAAACATCCAACCGTTTCGACCTACATACGACAGGTCATTTCCAAGGAAAAAACAGAATGAGCACGAATCAGCGACAAACAGCAATAATAGCAAAAGCTCCGCATAAAAGTAAAAGGCGCTCATGAAAACCAGCAGCGAGACTAACGAGTTCAATATTTATAGCAGTACTGTCAAACAATTTTAGAGGGAGTCATTTAAAATCAGACAGGCAGAAAAGATAGAAACTGTCAAAGCCTAAGCTTATTTGAAATGATTAATTTAAAAAATTTTCATTGCGCAAGCGCGGAAAGTGATCGTTAAATTTGTTATACCAAAGGACTGCTTAACTTCATCATTTAAGGACAACTTTATCATTTAACGTTAGGCTGTTTTCCTAAATTAATTCCAGAATGGAAAAACATTTTGTTTGTGTAACGAACAGTTAGGCTACGATTTTTCTAATTAGCATAACAGTGGTGGAATTTCCATTACATGACTACGTATACAAACACGACGATAAAAACAATATCGCGCAAATAATAAAATATTTTTCTGTATTACTGAATCGAATATAACTAAAATGTCTTACCTCTCTGTGAAATATTGTTGAAAAACAGGAAACCTTTGTAGACAAACACGCATGTTAATTTTCACAATGTGAATGAAATCAGCGTCATCTTGTAATAAAAGCTTCGAAACATTGCTGCAAAACGATTGCTCATTGGCTAAAACAAATGGACTACCGTGCCAAATATAGTACTGTTGGTTAACTAAATTCCTCATTTCTGTAAAGTGGTGACTTTTCATTTGAAAACTGTGATGCAAGGCAAACTGGATATTACAGGCGCGGGCTGCGAATACGATTTTACCTGATTATATACTGTACTTTGGAAACCGTCTATTCTATTCTTATTCATTGAAAGGATACAACACTGCACTGGTCTACAACATGATTTTCTTAAATAATTTCTTACTAGACCATACCGAAAGTGCTTACAATCAACGTGGTTTCAGCAACGTTACCTGCACAATTGCCAGCTTACCGAGGCAAATGCTGACAAGGACGCTACTGTCAACGCACTGCGCAATGATTAGCTTAGATAACAGGAAGCTATGCATCGTGGGAAAATTCAAGTTCTTCGACGTATTAGATAAATATGAACGTTAAAAGAGGAAATGTGTGAAATCAGTACTTGGCGAGTTCAACGCTGGTGCGTTTCTACATGCCTTAACAAAGGTCCTCAGTCAGATTTGGTGGCTCCTCATAACCACGGATCCCCCGGTCGGGGGCTACGGGGGTTCCTTCCTCAGACTTTGTTCACAATTCACCGCAAAAAACTTTTCCATGCTCCGAAAAAGAGTAGATAAAAATAAAAAATAAATAATTTGATTGCATTTTGGTTGGAACAAAAAGCAGCATAAACATCTTCCTCTTATCATCAAAGGTACTGCAATTCTTTAGAAAATGCGTAAGCAGGTAAGTACTCCACAATGCGGACAAATCAGCGTTTTCTATCTACTGCAACTTAGTAGCATAAAAAAGAATAGTCTACACATCCCAACATACACTAAACAGTTCAATACATTGCAGTAACCACTTTCATCGAATTAAATTTAATATCTTATAAACCCCAGCATACATATTTTATTTCAAGGTATTGCTCCAAAGCACGTGATGATCCTTCTCTTCCCAAGCCAGACTCTTTTACGCCACCAAACGGTGTTTCAGCAGCAGCAAGTAAACAATCGTTAACACCAACCATTCCGACCTCTAAGTCTTCTGCAACTCGCCAGCATTGAACAAGGTCCTTCGAATAAAAGTAACCACCAAGTCCAACTCTGCAGTTGTTGGCCATAGCAACTACTTCGCTTTCGTCATTGAACGTCATTACGGGAACGAGAGGTCCGAACGTTTCTTCCTGACAACATTTCATGTCCGATGTCACATTGGTTATTAAGGTGGGGTCAAAAAAAGTTCCTCCGAGTGCACTATGTTTACCGCCAACCACCAATTTGGCCCCTTTTGCCAAAGCATCTTGAAGATGGTCTTCAACCTTTGCTAAGCCTTTCTCATTTATCAGTGGACCAATCGTCACACCGGGATCCATCGGGTCACCTGCTTTCAAATCAGATTTAACCGCAGAGGTTAGTTTAGTCACAAACTCATAGTGAACGTTTTCATGAACATAAAATCGATTTGCGCAAATACAAGATTGACCCATGTAGCGAAATGCCCATGGCTCCTTTTACAGCAGCATCTACATCAGCGCTTTCGAATACAATGAAGGGTGCAAGCCCACCAAGTTCTAATCCAACCTTTTTCACTGTACTTGCAGATTGTTGCAGAATCTTCTTTCCAACAGCTGTGGATCCAGCAAAAGAAATAACGGCAACATCGGAATGAGAACACAACACGTCACCGATTTCTTGGGCCCTTTGTCTTGAAGCCGGAAGGACATTTAAAACTCCCGGTGGTAAACCTGCTTCCATGGACAGTTCAGCAAGAGCCAGAGCAGAAAATGGAGTATCTTCGGCAGGCTTCAAAACAACTGTGCACCCAGCGGCAATAGCTGCACAAGCCATGCGCGTTATCATTGCAAATGGGAAGTTCCATGGCGTAATTGCTCCTGCCACACCAACAGGCTGCATGATCGACATCATTCGTTTGTTGGGATTTGGACTTGGTATTGTTGCTCCATATGTCAGCCTTGCTTCCTCAGCGCACCATTCTAGAAACGATGCAGCATATTGGATTTCTGCCAATGACTGACCAATTGGTTTCCCGTTTTCCGTTGTGACCAACTCAGCCAGTATTTGTTTGTTGTCTTCTATCAAAGATCCCCATTTTCTGAGAATTCGAGCTCGTTCCTTGGCGCACGTTTTCTTCCACCGCTTTGTAAATGTCTCGTGAGCAACTTTCACTGCTTCCTCAGCTTCTTGTTTTGAACAATCTGCAGCGTCGCCGATCTTTTCACCAGTGTACGGGTTGAACAAGGTAAACGTCAATTTCACTGCTTTCCATTCTCCATTGATATAAGCTTGGTTTTTGAGAAATCTGTTCATTTTTTTCAGTGAACCCAGAAAAATTTTGCTGAAACAATTTTTACACAGCTCTGCATATCTAAACCATGCGCGTAAAAGTAAAACATACAAGTGTTTTAATGAATGAGGGTTGTGGTTTGTAATTAGGAGCGTGCAATGTTGAAACAATATGCCGAGATCTAAGTTATGATGCAGCTGCAAAGCTTTGCGCATGTTATTCATCATCTAACGACACAGTGCCAAAGTTCTTTCAAACAAGGGTGGAAAGATTGCGCTGTTTCGATTTGCAGTCTTTTGCCGCTGATTTGATTATTTCGTGGGCATGAGGTTTTCGACCTCATGTTAGTATCATCAAGAAAAACACCCAGAAAGAACTTGTAAACAATGAAACGGACAATACTGAGTATGTCAAGTGCCGCCGATTAAGATTACCGCAACTTTGCGGCTTTGCTACGCGACAACATGAAAAGTGAAAAGAACAGCATTTTTCGACATTACGTTTGTTTGTTGAAAACCAAATGTGAGGAACTCAGACAGTTTCAAGCAATTTTAGTGAAAATTCACTTTTGTTGAAAGCTTCCTCGAAGTTTATGTTTCGCAGGTTCCTGACTAGAAGCTCACCAGAATTTAGCACGTAGAAGCATGGACATGGGCGTCCGCAGAAATTTTTCCAGGGTGGGGCAAAGTCGATATTTTGTTTATCTTTTTCAGGTTGTTGGCGATGTAACGCAAATGGATGTATACAAAAAAAAAATGTTCAATGTTACGGCAACAGTTGCATACAGTGTTTACCTTGTAAGAAATTTTGCAGTGAGCAATTGTTTGATTTAGTGAGCATGGGTTTTTTAAGGCTGAGTTAGCAGAGTTCGAAATGAAATATAAACTAAGTGCATTTTTAGAATAAGTGTATAATCTTATGAAAATACGAACAAACAACACATTTAATTCAACTAGCTTCTTGTTTTCGTGCTCTTCCAATTATTTGGAATGTTGCAAGTGCGCCAGATGAGATTTCACTGCGCAAATGGTCTGGTAGTAGGCTTCTGCGCATTTGTGCAACTTTAGAGGGAGCATTGGTTGCAAAAAATGCGTTTTGTTGACAGCAGTGCTTCATTTTCGCTTATGTCTCTTTACATATAGTATCAACAAAGGGTGGGGAAGCTTTTCCAGTAGAAGAGTCATTTGCAGAAATCCAAAAACACCAGAGAGCCGCAAAACCATTTTGTAGTGTCAATGCAAATATGATAAAGAATGCAAGTTTTACATCAACTTATGTACAGTAATTGTCAGTATTAAGTTTTTGTTTGATTTTTTAGTCCCCGAAATTCTGGACAGTACGTTGTTAAAGCTGTGCCACTTAATTTTCCCAAGTGTTCATTTTTCAGGGTTGCACGATGGTTTGATTTTATGAACTTCATTACAGAGAAAAAAATCACAGTAAGATGTTGTGCAGTACACAAATGAATTATACACTGGTGTTTTAAATTCTGGGTATTTACTTTCTGGAACCTGTCGCCAGAAAATTAAAACCCTTTAACGACCGCGGGAGCCAATAAATTGGTGCAAGTTTTTTTGGTTATAACTCGCCAGCCGCTATAGCTAGAGAGTTGTTCAAACCCTCTACGGATGCGGCAAGTCTTCTTGGTTCTATTAAAAAAAATATTTGATTTGGGTG
>JGI24021J15306_10007893_pt1 | contig 13022 bp, 8 predicted proteins | sample Ectturendosymbi1_FD_15306 | JGI IMG/M metagenome (IMG submission 15306) | reverse complement strand
TTAGCTCAGTGGCAGAGTGTCCGCCTCCCAATTGGAAGGTCAGGTGTTCGATCCACTGAGTGGTTCGCCGTAGCGCTCCTTGCACAAGAGCGTTCACCACAATCGCCCCGACAGAAAGTATTAATCAGGGTTCGGCCTGCCGCCAAATGTCGTTAAATAAATCCGTCATTGCAATGTAGGCTGGTGAAAACTGTAACGGCGAGTTTTACCGAAAAATAAAACTCAGGCTGAAGGGAGCAAACTGGCGAACACTCAGAAACAAGTTTAAAAATAATAGTGAATCCAGATATGGATATACTAAAACACGCAAGCACCTGGAAACACTCCGAAAAACTTACGTAAGTGGGGAATGGTTTTTACACTTAACTTGCCGGGGTTGGCGGTTCGCACCCCTGGCCCCATCAGTTCCGCCATTGGTTATACTTTCACAGACAGACCAAAAGTGGCAGCCATTACATCAATCGAGAAATGACAATCTGATTCTAATCGGATCATCTACAGACACACATTCACGACGCGAGTCCAGAGCCGCAACAGGTATCGAGCGATTTTGCACTGAGCATAGGTTGTTTGCTGCACGATGAAGTGGGTTCGCTTATCTTTGAATGTTATCATCCTTCAGTGAGCCAGTATTAATATACCAAGAATCCAACATATTTGACTTGTTAGGTAAAATCACGTTGACAGCACCATTCATGAAACAATTGGTGCGGTAAGATTTAAGAAAAACTACACTGACTGTCTTGTCACCTCGTTTTCCCTCCTCACACTGTATAAATCTTCACAGGAATTAACAACGCATAGTACAATTTTCATGAAAAGTAACACAACAACACTTTGGTACAAACGTTACATCGACGTAGGCTCATCGCCAGACCAATGACACTGGGGAGCTTGTTCGGAGGACTTTGCGGTGCACAGTAAATAGCAATATGGCTTTATTGGGGAGACTACAGCTTGAGGGACTTAGCCAGTTCACCTTTTGGGCAATGTACTTGGTTCATTATCGTTGGTAAAATAATGATATTTATAAAAAAGAAACTATATGCACATTCAACAAGAAATTTTCGTTTTACCCTTAATAATCAATTTTTTCACAATCATCAAAACTGTGAAGTGCACTTTTCGTCAAAAACAAATGAAAAGCAGCATTTTTCGGTTTCTTTGTTTACATCGATATTGTTGGTCACACAAACATCCCAGAATACAAGCAAAATATTCATAAAATATAGGGCTCACCAAGTGCAGATGCATCAGCCTAAGCTCGCACAAAATCACAGAATTTCGAAAATTTTCTATGCAATACGAGGTTATAGCCTTTACCGTATGCGAACTAAGTCTAATTCCAGTTTATGCAGTTTGATGTTGCATTTTTATTTGTCTGATGGTCTACAATACAAGGGTACCACTGTCCCAGGAGCCTCTGTTGGCAACGCCTATGTGACTAGGAAACGAAACCAGACAATTCTTAATGTGGTTAAAACTGCTGCACTGTCTTCGAACGGCAGGCGTTTACACAAAAATCAGACACGGTCTGCATTTATGAAAAAAAAAATTGATTTACAGTCATAAGTTGCAAGTAGCACGCATTAAGAATCAAGAAACGCAAGCGCTACGTACCTTGTTCGAATAAAATCCGGATTAACTCCTGACAACCATTACAAGCATACCCAGGAAACCGCTGTTGACGGGATTCGGTTTTAATAACGAGTCAGTCGCAACAAGAACAAAGTTACAAGCAATACCAGTTGAAACAACCAGCGATCACAGTTCACATTGAGGCCAAGCTCAAACAGTGGAAGTCAAAGAGCGCGCAGGTATCTGTCCTGCTCGGCAAACTTGCGCTTGACGCAACTCCCAGCGACGTTGAGCATAAAAGGCAGAGCGCAGGTACGCCAGACATTGCGCGATCCGACGAAGCAATGCGCGATTTGTTTCGCAAATGGAAACTGCGCTTAGCTGTGCATTGCCAGATCACTGACGAAGCATCGAGACATCAACTTTTGCTCACAGACCGGAATCAGCCCGAACTTTGCATCGCTTCTGCTCGGGTGTTGCGCGATAATGCTTTGGCGAGCTTTTTTTTTAAAGTGAATGCAAACAATCATAGTGCAGTTTTGCTTTATTCTTAAACAGCAGCATCGGACACTTTGTGCAAACAAGGTCCTCTGCTTTTCACATTGAAACTTCTGCGTTCGATTTCCCGATGTCAGCACAAACCTAATTTTGGTTAACTCGTTTTCAACGCAGTAAGTTTAGCCTGGACAGCCTGGATGGAGCTTCTGGTGCANCGATCAACAGAAGCGGGTCAACCGGAGACACGCGCGATTACGAAATACTGCATGAACCGATTTGACCTTTGCCGAAGACAGGAATTGTTATCAAATAAGCAGATGCGCTTATCGGTATCAAAGTACGAAAAGACGGGGAAAGATGCTGCAAACCACAAAACTGCACTTGCAACCGGTGGCAGTCGCTGGGCAAGAACGGAAGCAGCTCGGCGTCATTTACAAGCTGAAAGAGCAGCGGTTGTGGATTCGTTAGTTGCACCAGGCAAAAATAAGACAATGGACAAAGCTTCGAAAACCAGGGCTTCGGGTAATTCATCAGTTTCCGGATGAGACAAGTACATTTTTTGCGCAGTTGATCCAGGGTTTTTTTAAGGCGTTTTAGGGACCCGATTCGGGTCTCTAGAATCAGAGAAAATTATCATTGGGTCCCTAGAATAAGAGAAAGTCGGGTCCCTACAGGTCCATACCGGGTACCTAACATTTTCCTTTAAAAAAAAAACCCTGGTTGATTTAATGTGTCTTACCTCAACCTTTTTGCTCTGCCGTAAAATCAATAAAATGAAGAAAGATGTAAAAGTCCATGCAGCAATGAAAGTTACGACAAAGGATTCCACCAACAAACAAGAGCGCACAATACTTTCTTAACTGTTCGAGACAAAGTCAGAGGCGCCACAGTGTATCTTGAGGAAATGTCTTGATGAACGAGTTTAAAATAGTTGCCCTTTTATTTGTCACACCAGCAGTCGACATCTGACTTAGTGCAAAAAGAATAACTCATTTGCCACAAACACCTGGTGGTTTTGCATGCTAGCCACAGTATTTATAGGCCAGGACCCAATGTTCACCGGAAAGTAATCGCGAATAAGGTGGATGTCTTGGTTGCGCAGAGAATTCGATGAAGGTGAACACTGAAAAGCAGCTCACGGTGTCGTAGAAAACGCCGCAGTCTCAGCAAACAGAAGATTTTTCGTCCATTATAAGATTTGGATTTGTTTGAGTAGATTTGGCTGTTTTGAGGCCAAATTTGTAATTTTTGGCTTTTTTTCAACTCCTTTGGCTTCTTTTTATTTTTGAAAAAAGGCCCAACGAAATTTGGCTTTTTTTGAGCAGTTAGATTTTTTATATTTAAAGTTGATTTTGGCAGATTTCTGGGCATTGGCAGTTTTCTAGACACTGTTTCTGCACACAGAATGCTAAAATTTTATTGGAAACTCTGCACTTGTTTCATGCTTTTAGGTTTGTACCTACAGGTTACTCTTCAGCCAGACCAAAAGTTTGCAGAAGTTGGTTAACGGAGTGAGCTTTGTTCTTTTTATGCATAAAATATCCATATATTCCCTTTTAAAAGAGCGTTTGGGTATTTTAAAGGTGTTATTGTGTATTTATCTTGTATTTGGCTTTTTTAAAAGGGTTGATCTGGCCTCTTTTGCTTATGACTACCTGGCAACCTTGGTAGAAAACACGGCCGCACTGGACAACAACAGCTGGGGCATTCTGCGCGGAGAGGCGAGCGAGCGAAGAAAGGGAAACATTGAGCGTCACATCGGGTTAAAGGTCAAAATTAAATGCAGGGATCTCTGGAATGTCCCGCAAACCTACAACAGTACACTTCATTCCTAAACAAGAGAAAATCTGGGGCTGCACTTCTTTCTTACATATGCGGGGAACAACAGAAAAAACGGTAAATAATCTGTACGTTGAACGAATTAACAGAAAGATTAAAAAACATACGAGTTTTCAGATATTTGTGAAACAAAAATGGATGACCGGACGTATTGGTGTTTAAATCATGGCTTCGAGAGTTTTTTTAGTATAGTTTATTTTTTTAATCTTGCGTGACTGAAGTGCATCGAAATGTGTGGTTTGTGCCATGTTGAGGACAGAAAACAGAAGCTTCTGTCATTACATTCACTGAGAAACATAAAACAATTAAACAAAAATAATCGTTTTCTCCACATCTCTTTCACCGCCTTTTTCCTGAAAGAGTGCTTCATCTCAACATCTTTACCTTTACTGTGGTTGACGCACCGAAAGTACGCAACACTGAGATTTCTGCCTTTTCAGCGCAACAGAAATTATTTTCACCGGGTTTACACAACTAGAGGAACTATGGAGCGAAATCCAACCAATCACCGGTGCTGCGTTTTTTTTCCTCATGCAAAGACGCAACAAGAACCAACGCCTTTGTTAACAATAAATGATATGTGAAGAACCAACGCCATCACGGAAAACGTGATGGACCAGGGATTTTTGTTCATCAACTCACTTCTAAAACCACAATGAAAATTACAAAAATCAAGTCACTGCTATTTGGCAACGGACATCCGGCACGAGCGGAGAGAATCGAGCAAGAGCAGCCAATCCATTGAAAGTGAATACGGGGTAAGCAACGCATTAGTGTCGTTAAATCAAGCGGTAGCACGATAGATAGCATACGACATGTTTTCAGGCAATATGTAACGAAAATTTTTGACACCGCAAAGATATCGAATTGTGCGTGAGGCAGTGCACAGTTAAGAGTCGCACACGAACACTCACGACAGACATACAGACAAGCAAGCAAGCAAGCGACAAAAGAAGTGCTGCAGGACGCTTAGCAAACTAACACATTGGTAGAATCGCCTCTCACAAAAGAAAACTAAAATGAACATTTGCTTGGGTGGGAGCTAGCCGGGGGAAAAAAATACACAGAAGAATCCGCGTATTATTGGGTTTGAACAATTCAGTGTATTCGACCACAGGTCATTGGTAAGTGGTCTCCAAAAGACGCCGGACACGTAAACGGAAGCGGTTTGCCAACATCTTGCAACGAATTTTCACATAACAATCATGCTGAAGACCTATACACTGAGTACGGTTGTCGGTGGCGCTCAAAAAGCGGGCAAACGGATTTTTAGTTTAGATGCATTATAAGGAACAAATTTCATTTTGTACTCCTTTAGACGATTTAGGTACGGAGTAAGCCAGTCACGGTTTCCACGATGGTTACTTTTTAAGGCACGGTCAAGCTGACTAATACTGGAGTTCTACGACACTGGTTTAATCGCGATGACAAGACTTCACGGCAACTTGGCAGTACTGGTCATGAATGATCAAGCAGCTGAAAGAACAAGGACTAATACTTGTTTGTTGACTTTCCAACTAATCAAACCATTCGTTCCGCGCAAAATTGCAACAGTAACTTCTAACCAACTCGCTGTTCATTTACGGGAAGTACCTGTACCAGCAGGACAACAAACTGAAGTTGGCTAACGTCTCCAGCATCAACGTGATGTACGACAAAAAACATACAAAACTTGACGTCCCGACCACGCCCAGTTGCTCTAAGCCTGTACAAAGGAAATTGTATTTCTGGAAGCATGAAACGAAGTTTTTCCTTTCCTCAGAACATGCTTCGGGACGTCTTCAGATCGAAGTCAGTCAATTTTGCCCAATTCGGAAGGCGCTGTCATATTGCCGAGGTGATTGTCACGTAGTTTTGTTTTAAATCTTGAGCTATTTGAGCGAAATCGATGAATGAGGAAACTCGACAGCCCAGCTGATCATTACCTTATCCCAGCCACATGTGAGCAGGCATGGATTTGAACCCTCGACCCACGTACCGGCGGTAACAACGCGCCGATGGGAAATGCGGTCGTTTCGGGGAAGGCGAGCCAGGCGTGTGCCGCTGGTGTCGTACAGTCGAATCTATAGCAGAAAATAAACACCTTGAAACAATAACGGCACAAAAAGCCTTTGAAATCAATTCACTTTCTTCACTGGTAACGTTTTCATCAAACCTTTGCGCAGAGTTTTGAAGGAGACTCTGTAATCAGTTTGAAAAGCATGGAAACGACTTGAGGTGAGAAGAGTTAAATTTACTGCGCGCTGTTTGAACTACTATAAAAACCTGCAACCAGTAATCTCTCGCGTATCTTCACTTCTCGGCGTGGGCCCAGTCAAATATAAATATACGAGCTTAAACGTTGGCACAATGCGATATTTAGCTGAAAATAGACCGTTTTTCAAAGTTTTCGAATTGGCCTTTTGCCTGTAATATTAAAAATACAAAACAAAAGACAATAGAGTATTAACTACTTGTGGTACAATTATCAAAAATTGAGTATTGAAGGATATTCGATGCAAATCGGAAAATCTGGTGCTGCGGTTGCCGTTTAGTCCAAACGCTACAATAGAGGTCAAACGTATTCTTGTTAAGAGTACTGGTTTTGTGACCCAGCTANGAGGTCTGACATTTCAAGTATATCAAGGTGAAGCAAGGCTGTTCGAAGGGCTCTCGCCACTTGTAAGTTCGTAGGCAGGGTTTCCAGACTCGCTAGAGCAGTAGCTAACTGAACGGCAACATAATCAGTTCCGATGCCGGCAGCAACAAATTGCAACAGTCTAAACACCATCTACGGATGACATCGGCGCATTCTTGATGAACAAAGGAACGTTGTTTGGCGAGGTAACCGCCAAACCTCAAACTCGGCTACAGCAGGAAAAGTAAATATACAACTGGGAAATGCCAACAGGGGCTTACCGGTTGAATTGGTGTTGAATTCATAAGTGGTTCCTTTAATATTTTTGGGTTTTTCGGACACGACTAACAACTTTTCGAAAATGTTGCAGAAGTGGTAAGGGGGCAACACTGACATTTGAAAGTCCGTTAATTGCAGCATGTACAACTGATTGCTCTCGTTCGCAAACTATCTTAAACCAAAGACGGGTTTATGAGCTTCAGGTTTGTCACATCCATTGCCATGCACATCAGGAGGCGCGCACTAAACGAAAGCGGCGTCCCTGTCTTCTTTAAAATGCGTTATTTTCAGTTAGTTTTCGACAAAGTTTGACACATGGCGCACTGCAAGTTGCAACATTACGTGGTTCGGTTGANGTACCGTGATCTACAATCTGGTGGCTTTTATTCTATGTCAATAGAAGAACAAAAATGAGCAATATGAGTTCCGTTATGAACCGCGAAACGTCCAATACATTTTCCCTCGCGGTAATCGAGACAGCGTTGTTGGAAACACGCGCAGTTACAAACCATATATTTGAGAGCTACTTTTGTGAATAAAAAACAACCGCGAAAGAATAACTAGCAGGGTGCGAGCGAATAAACGATCGAGCAAATCTTCCGTGCTTCATACATAGGCGTCCAATATAACGTAGTGTTCGCAGGGTCGGTGGTGAAACAACAAGCCCGCCAACCTTCGGAAGGGTCGTGATTACCGTATGTTGCACCGCTTTGGAGCACACATCGCAGCTTAAAGCACCTTCTTTCGTCGTTCTTCGAACGTGACTTGCCTGTGCTGTTGAGCTTTTATCATTACAGGGAAAACGACTGGCGTCACGCCATTATGTGCCGATCGTAAGAGGTCTCAATAGGTTTCGTGTTAGACAAAAAGAGCGGTCACCATGAGGAACGTCTTCCTACAATGGCGATCAAGTGCCCGAGTGTCGTGCTCATCAGGTTCTTGTACAAGTAATAATAATTGATTCAAATCCAGGGGTTGGCGGAATGCTCCATTAGGTTCGTTTCATCAAAGTCGGCGATTTCGTTGCCGCCAGGGCAAGCGAAGCGTAACGATTAGCGTTCTCAAAAAAACGACATGGCGATGAAACAAGGAAGTGCGGTCCGCACGTTCAACGTAACTTTCTCCTATAATTATACGGGTAATTATGATTTTAATGATGTGTGAAAAACACGCAGCATCAAAGAAACATTTTTCACTTTAAAAGATCATCACAGAAAGTTTGCCAAGTTTTTGGATCGGGAAACTGGCAAACAAGGCCACAATACTGGCAAAAAAACGCATTTTTCATAACAGGTATATACGAAAATGGAAAACTGTTAGAAATAAAAAAATCTGTCACAGGGATCACCACAACATTGCACGTACACAAAATCACAATGAAAAAATAAACAAAAGCACTAAATAATTCATCACTCAAACACATTGAGATATTTTAGCATTCATCCATTCTAGCAACAACTGGCGGCTTCAGCATTTCTTCGAAACCTGCTGTACCAACGAATAACGATGCTGCTAATTTGCAAGCAACGTCTTCCCCTATTTTCGTTCCGATAAATGCATGCTTTAGCTCAGCTCACCTGTCTGTTGTCGTGTGGCAGGACGATGACCCCTCGCCGAGACACAGCGATGCGATTGACCGGCGAGTCGAATCTGACCGAGGCCAGGGGCGTCCGCATACTTTTCAGGTCCCAGATTTTCATGTAACGGTCGTCGCTGCCGCTCACAATCTGCCGAAGTTAGCGAATGAGAGAAACGCAAGATCGCAGCAGATCACTGAATGTCCAACAAAAACGTGTCCGTGCAGTGGAAGAAGGGTATAACAATCGGAGGTCACAGCCAGCGCTGGGGCTGCGTTTACATGTAAGCCGGCGCTTATGGGAAAGTTCACAAAGCAAGCAATTATTATGCTTCGCTACTTTATCCTGAGCTACGAGCAACATTTAGCGCTGCGTGCACACACAAGGTGGCGAAATAGAAACTGAACGTCGATATAGTGAGGCTCCTGAAAAATAACGATCTATACCCCTCATCCCCCCAAATATAAAAATGTAAGTGCCAAACTTGTTTTCGTGGAAACATGGTCAGTTGTACGAGAAACGTGACAACCACTGCCAAGCCGCTATTGACAGTGCAAGTTATCAAGTCACGAGCAGTTCACAGGTCATTTTGGGGACAATACCAGCCCAAATGTCACCACCAAATAGGGTCTGATGAAGCACGGTTTTTACGCGCTTTAAAGCCTAATTTTAAGTTCGGAACATTTGACGCAGCTTTGCGCACATTGATGCTGAAAGAAACGAAGATTTTGCTCGGCAGATCAGCAGACTAGAAATGATGCAACCTGCGTCAGACACCAAAAGCGCGTGGTTTTGTCACCGTGTAGGCGGGTGCGTGTGCGTTTCTCAGCAAGGTTCTCTTTTACCTTTCGTTTATCAATTGATCACAGCCAGCTAGGTTGTGACCTCAACCACGATGTTTAGAGACAGCCACCAGTGCTTTGCTTAATTAGGCAGCAAAATGCGCGACAAGCTCCGACATTGCTCTCTCCTGTTGCAGATTACCATTGACGAGTGACTACAAGACTAGCTACTGGTGCAGCAAGGATATGTCAATAAGAGACAAGAATTAATCGGGTGCGTGAAGTGCATCTTTCAAATATAACTGAGCTTGTCTGATTACGGAGAACAAACACAGTTGGGCATGCGTGCTCCATAACGCAAAGAATGCGTTTGTGGAATTAACACTAATGGCACGCACACAAACATACACATGTTTATTTTCTGTGCGGTCATTTGCGCCTAGTGCAGTGTCTTCTTGTTCCTAGAGATGAACGAAACACAAGCACTTCGAGCAAAGGGCTTGCCGCAGGAACCTGCAGAACCAAATTTACATCTTGGTTAAGATTCTGTCACCGCCATAGTTTCGTTTCTATTATTGACCACCAGACGGAAGTGGTGAAGTTGACAACTTAAAAAAATGATCCATTCGTTACCTGATTGGCGATGATACTTAAAAGGCATCAGGTTTAATCACTCAGACAAAAAGTAGACTTCAGATTTTTCACCATGCACCAAGTGGCATATAGTACAATAACTGAAATATAACCGAAAAACTACAAATGTCTAGTTCCAGAAATACAGCAAGTTGACTTAAACAAATGCTTAAAGTCAGACAACAGGATCTTCTGGTAGATTGTGCTCTAATTTAGATTCAAAGACATGTACTTATTTTTTTTCTCCTATGTTTTATTGACGAAAAGTTCCATGCTTTCATTAAAGTAAAATGTTAAAACTCTTTTTCCAGTTGGGCAACATTGCTTCGGATGAAGGTCGGCACACATACATAACGAAGAGCTAAGCTTCAGCTAGCCCAGGTTCCTAACAGCGTAAGACACGAACCTTTGCAATCTTACGCAAGCGGTCTGATCTTTCACGTCAGCAGATACTGCGCACGCAACCGGCAGCTGTTGGTAGTACATGTCTACAACCAAGGGCGCATCTAGTACATCTAGGTGTACAGTTCATATAATCAGGGAAGCAGTCGTGTGCTGAAGTGTTAATAAATACAGACGTACGCTCGCAGCACATCCACGAAGTGGAAGTAGGTCAAAAACAGATACCTAGTCTTGAACCCACAGCCTGTTGCAGCAGGAAAGTCTCAAAACAAATTCGAAGACGTCATCGACAGAGACCAGCTCGGTTTGTGTCTGACTTCCGTGCGGTAGTCTGACTGACAAGCCAAGTCATCTTGCGTGCTAAATCGTGACAACACGCAGCAGACAGCAGCTTATTACTGCCATGAGCATTTTCTCACTACCCACAAAGACGTTGCAACTCTGCAGGCGGCAACTGCTGACGTCTGAAAGCGGCGGAAAAGCAATCAACTCAACAAGGTGAGAAGTAAACAACCAATGGGAGTAGTGTAGAAGCAATGGCATTTCAGAGATCTTAACTTTCCTATGCTTTTTATAAAATTTCTTCGTTGCACATAATAGCAAAGCAACTGACGTTGAGAAATCGATCGAAAATCATTCATTTTTGGTGCTGCCGTAAAAAAATATCTTCCGAGTGAAGTTTCAAAAACGCACAAAATGGGAAATTAGGACTTGAATGAATTCGACAAAACTGAGTCTCCGCATTGGTGGTGAGGGTTTGACGCCTTGATCACCTCAGTGGATGTAGCATATAACGCACCAAAACTAGTTTGACGCAAACAAGTATAGTAGAGTATGTGCAGCCATGTTGATGTCCTCCCGCAAATGCAACACGCTCACGAGCAATATTCAAAGTTCGGCAACTCGTACAATGGGCTGGGTAAATTACGAGGGAAAGAATTGCATCTGTCCAGCATATCTGGTTAATCAAATTCGATAAACGAGTTTTTAATTATGGAGTTGTTCATACTAGTAAAACTGTATGAAATGTTTACTTATACCAGGGTTTTTCTTAAGGAAAATGTTAGGTACCCGGAACGGATCTGTAGGGTCCCGATTTCTCTGATGCCAGGGGCCCGATTTTCTCTTATTTTAGGGACCCGATGATAATTTTCTCTGATTCTAGGGACCCGATTTGAAATTCTAGGGACCCGAATCGAATCGGGTCCCTGAAACGCCTTAAAAAACCCTGCTTATACTGATGATGGCAGCAGTGGTTGCGAAACGTTACGATATTGTTGAATACCAACCCATTAATTTTAACTTGATTACGGAGAACGGACGTTGAGAACACGCTAATCCAAGTAAGCAGGTGCGGAATCCAAGTCAAAAATACTGTAGGAATTCCAATTCAATTGCATGCTGCCCTAGCCGCAAGCTGCTCAAACACAGTTACAAAGCAGAAGTAAATCGAACAAAGTTTTTAAAAAATGCAAGCACGTGTGCGCATTACTTATGTCAGTGATTTACAAGCTTTTTCACTCGTTGCTGCATCCAATTTTGTGCGTTTAAACTTTAAAGCGCAACAGCGTCACCGAGGAACCAGCGCACGAACGTCGAATTTCCGCGACAGACTCCGAATTCTATTTTGTCCCTCAGTTGAGAAACGTTCATTTACGTCAGAGGTCCTTTAACACAGGTGTCGGGAACCTTTTTGGCTAAGGGAGCGATGAAACCTACATAATTTTTGATTGTATTTCCGTGAGAGCCATATAATATTTTTCAACACTTAATGCAACTAACTTACTAACCAACGTGTGTATTTTTAAGCAAAACCAACAATTTCAAACAATGGAAAATGTCTGAATTTTCTCTTTTCATAACATGCTTCTTACTGTTAATGCGACTTCTGGTGCTGCATGGCGTTGCTTTGTAGTCTGGTAGATGGAAAATTACAGAAAACGTTTTATTCGCAACAATCGTGTTAAGAAAATATCAAGCGAGCCGGATGCCGTCATCAAAAGAGCCACATCTGGCCCGCGAGTCATAGGTTCCCGACCACTGTTTTACCACCTCAATACCCTTAAGACAAAATTTCGTGGATCTGCATAACCCTTTTCAACAAAGTTTAATAANAGAAAAATTAAGAAATAAACAAACGTCAAACTCGGGTTCAATCGAGGGGTGGCCACAAAGCCAACCGGTATCAAGTCAAAGTCAACCTGGATGGAAGCAAGTCCAAGTTCTTAGAATTAGGACTTGAGTCCGGATTTGTACTTTACTTCCCAACACTGTTGAATACCCCCAACCAGGCGCGGCTCGTCTAGACGGGCTGCAGCCCTCCCTGAAAAATGTAAGATAAAAGATTCCGCCAAACGGCCAAACTCGTCTTAAATTTTGATGTAGTTACGAAATTTCACAACACAATCATTTTCGGTACTTCCGACACCATTTCGGCTCAACGTTTCCTCGGAATCCAACAAAACCAATGTCTCACTCTTTTCCAACGACGCCGCTTATGCGATGACGTTTTCAGCACACTTGCTGATGAATTTGGCGATGTCGGGGCTGTCTTCGGCACAGCCCTAAAAGAAAGAAACCAAGCAATTGGCTACAAGAAACATGATGGTATGTCCGCCTATCGCAAAGCGTTTTTGTCATTTTTGACGATGAATTTTTACAGAAAAAATGGAGGAAATATAATCTTGACTGTTTTTTACTACCTGATTTTCTTGGATATTGAATTCTATAATTAAGTTTAACAATGCTTTAACTGGTACTTTGGCGATATTGGCGGCATTGGATTCAAATCTGGTCGCCAACCTCGGGCTGCGAAAA
>JGI24021J15306_10007892_pt1 | contig 13023 bp, 7 predicted proteins | sample Ectturendosymbi1_FD_15306 | JGI IMG/M metagenome (IMG submission 15306) | reverse complement strand
GGTTATTTCATCCCCAGTCGGTGGTGGCCAGTGGACCCCCTTCATCAAAGTTTGCCCCCCCCTTGGCTCTAACCTCTAGTTACGCCACTGGTTATAAGCGAACAGGTTAAATATCTTTCAGGAATACCTAAATGTCCTGTGAATCTCTCAGCTTGAAGTTTGCACTCACAGGAGCTGGTGATGTTTGACCTCTAAGACGTGGATCGATTTGAGAGATAAGTAACTTTCCACACACTTTTTGCCTTGAGAAGGCTTGTTTGGTGGCAAGGTCCCTTGCGAGTGAGCACAATGCTCATTACCAGGGCAACCAATTTTTTGACCTCAAACTTTTAAATTTTCAATTTATAATTTACAAATTTTGACTTTATTTTGACCTATCAATTTCATGCGTTTCCAATTGAAACTCAGATACAAAGCTGAAATTAGAAATGAAACCGATAGGTTAAAATCTGTTTTCTGTTGAAATGAAAAAATATCAAACAGTATGAAAGACCCAGCGAAGCTGGAGGTAACAAACCGCAGACGAAAATCGATCCAAACGCACAAGAGAAATATCCAGTGTTAATAAATATCCTGAGGTCACTCAGAAAGTTTTACCTTGTTATACTTCAACATCAACTACTACCCGGCCAGTAGTGGGCAAAACAATAATATTATGTCAGAAGTTGCAAAGCTTATCTCAGAATATCAACTAAACTTGCAAAAGCCTGTCAATATTTGTTGTTGTAGCTTTAATAAACTATCGATAAAGCGAAAAAACTGTGCTAGACGAAATTTTGACCTAACGATATATTTTGACCTGATGATAAATTTGTACTTTTTTGACCTAAGAACTTCGGAGTGGCTCATGGTATCAGCGTGAAATTTGTTTTGTGGACGTTTCATAAACTTTGAAAACGGCAGAAACATTTTGATTTTATTGACTTTTGGTTGCCCTATTGATTACACCAGTGCAATAAAGCAATTACTTGCAAATGTTTTAACAATGCTGCAAATGAATTACTGTATCGAAGACTGAGTAAAAGTGAATGGGAGAAAATTTAAAATATGATTTTCAAGTCATTGGTATAACTGATCGGTTATAGTTTAACAGTTTTCAAATACATCTTGTTACTTTTTTTACTTTTGCATTTGTCTATCTTCAGGATACAGCCATTTTTCTTTGACTTGGTTTGAAAAATGCTTGGGAATAATTAAGTATGCAATCACTGAGCGTCGTGGAAGCTGAACATGAATATAAAGCTGAATACGTTCAACCCGAGGGTAGTAAACCAATGCGTGAAAGTATTAAGTACTTTGCAAGTGCATTGGAAATGCTTTGCAACGTTTGAAATTAGAAAATCTCATCCAGACACTGGAAGCAGACTCCTTATACTTTGCAGCTTACCATCGCCTTTTATCGGGGGAGTTGGTGCCAGTGGTCGCTTGAGAAGAGTAAAATCTTTAATCGCTAAACCACAGTTTCAACGGCATTCCTGAGCAAAAGCATTCAGCGAAAAGTTGCTTGTACATTGCGATTTTATTGTTTCAGTAATCATAAGAGTTTGTAGTAATACATGCTTTCTGCCCTCTTCTACTGAGACGTGTTTGCTTTTATACAGGATCATATCCACAAAACAATGTCACATACATTTAGTATGGATCATTTCCTGCGCATCAGAAGGCTTCTGGAGAAAGGAGATTTTGCAAGTTTGCAACATAAATTGGAATTCATCAACACGTAAAACCATACTTTGATTTTTTGGCACTTTACCAGTTTGACTTAAAGTGTATGTTGAATTCTATGGAGGCCATTGCACAGTTCTGGGTAAACGCACTTACACAAATTGCGCTTGCCGCTCATAAATTATTGGCTTAATCAGTGTAATATTCGGCACCAATTTCGGTCTGTTTTGCACAAGGGTCAACACCAAAGACCCGGCATTTTTTGGGACTATTTTAGCATCACCGATACATAAAATGCCATCTATTTTTGCTTGCATAGATTTTTGATTGTGTTTATACACCACCTCATACACACAACATTAAGTGTCAGTCTCATATACAGTATGTACTGCTTACATATATGTAGAAAAATGTAATTCAACTGCAACATTTACCCTGAGATTACAAACATATTGCAAAGAACGTGCAGCATGGCGTTTTATGACGACGAAATGTGAAGGTGCTGATATTTAAACGATACTCATTGCTTTTACATATAGCCAGGATCTAAACTACCGCTTTTATTTTGCTGTACGTTCGTTGTTGCTTTTTGTAATCACAAATCCTGGTTTGTTTTCACAGATGCTCGATTGCAACATTACTAATCGTTCTTGCGGTAGCCTACGTGCAAACCTACATGCTGAAAAGGATGTTCAACGTCAGCGTCACGACACCTTCGCACAAACCGCGTGCTTAGGCGAAGGAGCTGTTGGATGAGGACAAGAGTGATGGACATGGGCGTCGGAAGGATTTTTTCCAGGGGGTGGCAGTAGGGGATTTTCCCAAAAATTTTTCCAGGGGGGGGCCAAAAGTGGTGAAATTTGGTTTTTACCCTCGAAATTGAAAAAAACAACCTTTTTTTGCTAATAATTTCAAAATCCGTGGGGGGCACGGCCTCCCCGGCCCCCTTCTGACGTACATGGTGATGGAACAGTGTTTTTGGGACGTGGCAGGAAGTCTTTCTGATTGTCGAAACATGCTACCACTCTCTCTTCAAAACAAAACTTCGAGAGCAGAAATCTAGTTGATTGATTGACAATGTTCTGGTCTCGTTTTGAAAACTTACGTCTTCTTTGGAAATACTTGCTGTCTAAAATTGCCAATACAAATAATAAATTAAAGAATCACATTGGTAAAGTGAGTGAAGGCTTTCATGATTTTGATCGACCGCACCAATGTATAATGCAATTATAAAGTGCCAGTTTAGAGGGAAATTAAAACTAAAGTGACTGATTAGATTCACGTCTATAGCCTTCGTTTAGTTCCATTCCGCTATTTTTGTTATAGTCCCCAAAACGTCATAATAAAACTCTCGCCCTGTTTTTTCATTACTCCTTTGTAGCCAGTGCATATACCAAAAATACTGTTTATCAAACTGCAGGGCAAAAACCTTAAAAATTTTACACCTGCGATAACAAGGTGTTTTAGTGTCTTCTTTTCTAACTGGATGTTACAAGATTTGCCCGAAGCTCAGCCTTTGGATCGAAGTATGATTTCTTGGACAAAAACAGTGACGTGGGTTTCTTGCGCACAAAGCTCGTTCCTGGTTTGACCTGCGAATAATTTTACTCAGTGAAATGACACAAACATCTTTCTTGAATTCTGCTCTTAGTAGACCTAATAATCTTCACCTAACTAACAGTACCCGCTCCTCAGTAGCGTAGCCAGCCCAAAAATTGGTGGGGGATTCAAAAATTTTTTGGGGAAAAATGTTTGACTTTAGGCGACTAACACTATTTTGTTTGGGATGTCGCCTCTCAAAGCACGAAATGACTATATGTTCTAAAAATTTTTTGGGGGGCATGGCCCTTTAGGTCACCCTGGCTACGCTCCTCACCTGGTGATTAGGCCTACATAGCAAGTTACTTGCTTTTCTCTACCGATCCATTATGCACGGCAATTAATATTACTGTGCATAGCTTTACGCTTATCGCACTTTGCTGTCGACACAAAAAGATTTCTATCTAAATTATTACGGAACTAGTGTCGCTCATTGGAGTGCACAACTTTGGCTGTTGGAACTCACCTCCATTATTGCATTCTGATTGATTGCTTTCGGTATCACTCGTAAGAAACATTACAAGTCTTACCGCAACCGTGCCATCTTTAAAACAAACACCTTCATCTTTAAAAAAAATTAGCCTCAGCAGAAACTACCACAAGTGCGACCATTTGCAGGGAAAACTGATTTATGCACTGCTGATGGCTGCTGCAACCGTTTATCTCACCTTATACGGTGGCAAAATCGGGTTGCTTCATGAAAGAGATTTAATCAAGATAGGACAGTATTCACACAAAACCATGCTGAGAGTTTGACTTGGTTGAGAAAATCCTGACGATGTCTGCTCAACGTTGTCTCCTATGCGAAGCTATACTATGTTTCAAGTTTTGTTTCGAGTGCTTACGAACAAATACTGTCGAAGACATGGACTCATCGCTTTTCAACTAAGCTTCACTTTTCAAATACGTTTCCAAAAACCGATGGTCAAGACATCACATCTGTTGAAAAATTTGGCTGACTTCTGGTGTGGATAGTGATCATTATTTCAATTTTAATAGCATATCCCAAAGAATTTAAGTGAGGAAGAAATTTCAAGAAAGATAAAGCTCGAATTTTGTCACGCTTGTGACATTACGTGTAATAAAAAAGAAACAATCGTTAGCACTGGATTGTTTGAGAAAATTGTCAAGTGACGATTTCATTTTAGCGAAAGTTGAATTTTTTGCACAAATGTTCCACATTTTAAATACAACTCTTCCAGTACATCAGGTGTTATGGCACTGGCGGTTGGCGCTCATAGGTAGGCTTTGGGAAGTTGTTCACGCTGGCATTTTCTATATAATCTTTTCCGCTGGTTTCCGCAGCAGCTTATTTGAAAGTAAACAGCGAGAAAGCACTACTGTTTCTGTTTCAAATATTAACATGATAAGAGCACATACATTTTGAAAATGATCCAACTTCGAATCGAAAAACAGATGTTCTGACGCAGTGAACTCCAATTTGTGTTAGAGTTTGTGAGCTTCACCAAAAGAAACTAAATTACATGGAAGTTAGGATATGCAGAGATTATCGTTTCGTCCAGATGGTTTTACAAAATGTTACCGTCTTTGAAAATATTCAGATCAGGAATTCATATCTGCATGGTCAGTCTTTAAATAAAAATAGCTAAAAGCACACTAAACATTTTTCAACTATGGCCGAATATGTCATCGGACACGCTGTCATATCGATCGAAGGTTAGTTCAGCGTGACAAAATGCGCCCAATGTCCGCTCGATGCAAACTTGCTGCATCGTGCAAAAATGTGAAGAGTTTCATTTGTCCTATCATTTGTGGTCTGCATGTGTGCCCATGACTGCTTTCCTTGTTTGAAAGCATAGCAGCATGAAAAAGTTATTATAACATGGTAGGATTCTTCGGCTCGAAGATCAATTTGCCGAAACGCAGGTATATCCGAGTGCAGGGGCGTCGCCAGCGAGGGGCAGTGGTGCCCGCCCCCCCATTTAAAATCTGTGCCCCCATTTCATGTTTGGCATCCTGGTTGCTGCAGACATCCAATATTGTGTTTAAAAAATGTGGCCCCCTTGTGGTTTTGGCCCCCCCTACTGCGAAATTCTGGCGACGGGCCTGTCAGAGTGGCTTAAATATCTGCACGAACTTTTGCGCATGCAAAACCATAACTTGTGCTGAAGACCAGAACGTTGCATGCAGTTTTTCTGTGTTTCAAAAAATATACAGACTTTTTGCCTCGAGTGAGGATCGACTTCATGACCTTGAGATTATGAGACTCAAGGCGAATCTACACTGAGGACGCGCCATGAGTAGCTGTGCACAATTCTTTGGTTTGTTGTATTGTATCGGGTAATTCTGCGCCGTGCTCTGCTCGGCACGGCAACCTCTGGCAGAGCACGCCTCGTAGCGTTTCTCACGGCAAGTACGCCTGCTGCAATCGGTACGCGAGTTCCGGTACTCCGGTACGCGAGTTCCAAATGTTCTTTCAGCAGGTCCATTGTTATCACGTTGACCGTTGAGGGAAGTAATAACCTAGCGGAACAGCATTGAATAATGATTTTAGTAGGGATGTAATGCAGGAAAAGTTTGAATTTAATGAGTACAGTGTTTTCAGTAAACTACCTCGCGTTTCGTGACGTATAGCCTTGAAATTCTAGCATAGTTAGCCTACTATGCTTTTTGTTGTACACCTGAATTTAATCGAAAGAAGCAGTCAACTTGGAGTATTACTGGAGAGTTATTAGCGGACAAAGTGGTGAAAGCCTTTGATTTGCCTTGCTTTGGCTCGGAAACTTCAAGACGTCAAGTTGCTTAGTTGGGAGACCGACCTGTGCTTCTGCAACAACTAGGTTGACCACTCAAGCAGTTGGGATCTCTTTGACATACCTACAACCTCAATCCCTACATTGGTTCCCAGAACGGGAATCGAACCCGAGCCGCGTGAATGAGAGCAACGAATCCTGTGGCAAGTCGCCTTCGATGGTTATGCAATCCTCATCGCTTTCTTCATCTTGTGCATTGTAGAATGCGACCAACGACTCCTCGCCTGCCACGTCGTCACCCTCTCCCGACAGAGTTCACACGCATACACGGACACGCGCCGTTCGCCGACCTGCATTCTTCCGTCCATACTAATCAAAGATTCAGCTTTTGCTGTACATTTTTGTCAGTTTTGTGTTTCATTCAACGTCTTTTCTCAGTCCGCAATCTTCTCTCTGCCCACGTCTCAGATTTTTTTACAAAGACCCTTTGAAAACCGATGTTGATTTTGACAGACAACCGTTTCTTTTACAACTTCATCATACTTGTGTAGATTCTCGTCTCGTCTGCACTTCGACTGCAGTCACTTTCATGTTACATGGTTGCGATGGGTCATTTCGTCCTACTAATGCACATCATGTGACCGAGTTTCCTGCCTTCGACCGTACGTTGTTGGCACCTGTGACTGGCCTATTCTTTGACGTTTTGCATCGATCTTTTGCGGTCAACGGTACAGATGCACCTACATTGTTGGGCGTGTCGGTTGACATTTTTCCTTTAACCTATTCTACGCGTTGTCGCTGATCGTTTGGGCAACGTTTCTGGCCGTGACTGTAAACTACTATAGCATGCTATGTGTGATTTAGGTGTTTAGATATTCACCGGCTGCTGTAGCCTGCTGTACACAAAGGAAACAGTACAGGTGTACTGGATAAGTCAACTTTCTGCCTAAAAAATTACTAAAAAGTTATTCCTTTGATATCTGTCAACTGTCATAAACTCTGTTAATTATTTAATAGGAGTGCCAGCACAAAAATTGTAACAAACCTTGCCATAGGCCTACAGTATCATGATGATGATGATACTCAGGATGTGTGGTGAAGGTTCAACTCAACAGGACAACAATTTGTAGGGAAATTATGTGCTCCGTTACTACGAATGATGCTTTTTCTTCATTACTGATAGAATAACTATCATTTCAGAATATTTCTAAAAGAATCATTGCTAAAGCTCCTAAATACAGAGCCTCCAAAAAGCATTTAGCCAGTCAAAGATACCGCTGTCTTTGAACCACAAGGCAAATATATTTTTATCAAAAATAAGGGTTTGATGTCCACTAAATCTCAATGTAAGGTCTCTGATTCACTGGTCACGTATGAGTCATCATATTTTACGCATCCTTTCCAACCTGTTTCAACTTTAGTCATTATTTGTCAAATATTTTGGCATGATTAAGGTTTGTATTATTCAACTAAGAACTATATGTAGGTCTGAAAATACAACACTTGTAAAATTTTGCATCGTTTTGTTACTTGATTTTGATGTTTTTACATAATTTTCAAGGATAAATACTGTATGGGTCTTTAGGTTTACTCATCATCCTGTGCATTTGTTGGTCCAAAAGAGTGGTCTCCAGTACCAGAAACCTTCAAGTCTTCTGCTACGTTTCTTTTCAAAAAGCAGAGTAAGAAACACAAATTTAATGAGCAAAATAAATCATTGTGTGTTTACCTAACATTCCACTTCAAGAGGAACATAATGCTGCCTCTACTGGTTTTAGCAATTTCAATAATCGGAGTTGTTGTTCTTTATGATTTTCTTCTGTTATTTTTCCTGGTACTCACCAAATTAGCCTACTACAGAAAAATCTACACTCCAGAAATGTTTTCTACTTCAATTATTTTTATAGTTCCTGTTATATCTACTATTTTTTGACCGAGACGAATTGCCTCAATGAGACCAGACCCATTCCTTCACGCACATAGGCATACTCTTTTCATATGTACTTTTACCTACCATATTTTGTGTTTTTTTGTCCTTTTAAACGTCCCTATTCTTTCAATATTTTATAGCACTTGTTATAATGTTTTAAATAGGGTTGGTTGACTCGACGACCTCCATGGGCTTTACCAGTCCTATGTGACACAGCGCCAACAGTCTTTGTTTACACTGATCAGTCATTTTTCCATTGTGCTCACTTCATTCCAATTCCCATTAAAAATTGGCTACTTCTTTGCATGATGGTTTTTTGCATTTTATGAGCTTAGTAGCTGAGACATCATAAATAATTAATAAATCCCTTTCATCATCTCACCACAAGAAAATATTTTTTTTATTTTGCCAATGACAATGGATTTATATAACAGACCGATAAATGAAACAAAAACAGTGAAAATGATCTTTGTATAGCTTTTGTAATGCAAAATATGTACAAGAATCTTTGATAATGTTGCAACATCAATAAGAACATATTAACTGACAAGCACCTACAATTTTAAAGAATCGTATATTCAAAACCACTCACGATTTTAAGTTGAAATTTTAATGCTAAGTTCAGTCGCACTGCTAAACATTTTGTCACAATTGTTTGCAAGTTAATAGATGGTCAAACTGGGAACTTTAACTTTTAGGATATTTCATGTGGAATTACCCATCAAAACAAAATATATTCAATCAATGTACCTACAGTACTTTATGATAGCCTTGACCAATAGTTTGTAACTTTTTAGACTAAGTATTAGTTGATAACAGAAATGGTTTATAGCATTTCACACCAGTATTAGTTTAAAAAAGAAATGGTTTATACAGTTTCACAACTCATGTCTCATCTTTGAGACAATATAAAAAAGTAACAATTTTGGCATTTTACTAACTAAAGTTAGAACACCACGCATGCTTAAAAGATTGAGCAGACGAAACGAAATCTCGCCACAGCAAATATAGCTTTGCACTTAGTGCTCACTAAGAAGTCAGAACTAAAACTTAACGATAAAGACGTGTTCCTCAAGCCTGCACAGACATATTCTGACAAGCCACGTATTTTTATACTGTGCGAAAACAAGCCTGCATAAGAGTTGTTTGATTAAGCTACTCACCCGGGCACACTGACCACAGTTTCACTCTGACAATGGATTTTTGAAACTTGTGGAAGCACTGCTGCAGATTTACTCATGCTTCTTTTCACACAGAATAAGTGGCTTGCCGCTATCACAAGTGTCACTGTCTCGCTGCATTGTTTTCCAATACGTCTGTTTGTAACAGTCAATACAGGACTCCCATTCAGTGATTTCAAATAAACCCAAGTTGCACACCAAAAATCCAGCTCGAACAATAAAACCCCAGAAAGCTTGTGTTACGAACAAAAACATATGAGTGCGGTTATTTGAATTGAAACGACAAATCGAATACTGGTTTAATTATAGTTTCTCTTCCAAATTTTCTCCTGCAGGGCAAACATTAACATTTGGACAACCTTTTTGTTGCTCAAGACGTTTTATAACGCTGGTAACGTACTCCGTTGATTATATATCTCACTAATTGTAGGTGTACATTTGTTATTAAACTAGGAAATTCTGTGCAATCTTGAACTGCAGCGGAATCTAAAATCCCACAAAACTATAATCCCAATCAAGGGCGTAACGAGGATAGATGGCGCCCGAGGCGAGAAGCAAGTTTGGCGCCCCCGTGTTCGAATTTGAGGTCTCTAGGAAGCAAATGTGCAGTATTGAAGAAAGCACTTGTGACTACGCCACTGCTGCCCAACCCGCGGCCCGCGGGGTTGTTTTAAGTGGGATGTAATAAGTTCGTAAACAGAATTTCTAAATTTTTAGTGTGTTTTTATAGGCTCAAGTATATTTGCCATCAAAATACACCAAAATTATACCTGTTGTTTCTGTTATGGGCCTACCATCCAAAAACTTGCATGACGAAAGCTTCGAAAATATGTCCATTTTTTATTTGGTTCACATCCACAAAAGCTGGCAACACTGCGTACAACTGTAGGACTCATTATCACCTCCTGTTATCGCATAAAACTAATCAAAATAAAGTGATTTGTTACGTCACAATAGCTCATTGTTGCATCATCAAAACGTTTGTGGCCCGCAATAAAGTACATCATGTGAAATTGGCCGGCAACACTTAAAAGGTTGGGCAGGCCTGGTCTAGTGGTCTTGCGTTTTTGTGAGCTTTTTGTCAGTGGAAGATTGAACATCAAGTAAGCCAAGCAATGCTCTTTCTTTTACCTTTCATCTTGCAACCATAGGCGTTGACAGGGGGGTTAAGGAAGCTATGCCTCCTCAAATTTCTAGCATATCTTGTCATTTTGTGTTTTGACAGGCAGTGTCCCTAACAAAATACTGTTGCTCGCTTTAGAGCCAAAGTATTTGGCCCCAGAAAAGTTTTGGCTTGGCTGCGCTACTGCCTGTAACTACTTTCATACAGACGGCCTACATCTTTCTCGCGCCCAGCCATGTTCCTCAGTATCAAGTCTTTCACACAGCCTACATTTTCCTACTTGATGTTCAATCTTCCACTGACAAAAAGCTCGCAACAACGCAAGACCGCCAGACACTGCAGAATTCCCATGAAAAGCGGTATTATAATTCTTATATTGCGTAGCAGAAAATGTTGTTGTTTTGTTACTGTACAGATAAGAGTCTGGACATTTGCACTTTCGCTCGTTTCAAAGTAAATTGTGAAGTTATGCCTCTGTGCAGTTTCGCAATTTTTAAGTTAATGAGTCGTCATAGGAAGGAGTTACGCGGGGCCCCCAAGAGCGCGGGGCCCTAGGCCACGGCCTATTTGGCCTATGCGTAAATCCGTCACTGAATGTAACAGGAAGATCCAGTGTGGAAATTCTTGTAGGCGAATGCTGAATTTATTCGAACCATGTAGTGCAGTCTTCTTTTTTATTTGGTGTAGGAACGGCGTTCCCACACCTCTTTTTTGGTACTACACTCCTGGGCATGAGACAATAACATTACATGTACAACCTCGAAAATGATGTTGTATGAGGATATCAAACCGATTGCACACGTTCTGCTTCACCGATATGCGTAGTTCTCACCTGATGTGCGCATGCAAACACCGCAATATAAAGCTATCTTCATATTATTGAACACTGAAGTTGGTGATGAACTCATCACATCAACGAACAGATTTAACGCAATTTTTTATAATTAACTTAGACACCCATGCCGACTAAATAAAGCAGATCTGGGTGAAAAACAACGCAGTGGGAGCCCTGGTCACATGCGGAGAAACGCCTACTACCTAACTTGAAATGAACGTTTGAAGATTTATTGCCGTGTTATTGCCACGCAACAAAGACTAACAGTAAAACAATCCGCTAGCAAGTTTCGCAACGTGCCTCTGCAGGCAAAGGAGCGGACATAACGAATTGCAATCTCTTCATTGCTCGTTTGACTTTGAACAAATTAACCACATGCGAACCGTACCAAATGGTCACCCCCAATTGTCTTCGAAGTGTAGTCTGCCAAATCGTATCAGTTTTGACCGGTGCTTTTGCAAAGTAGAAACGAGGGCATGTGCAACGCTACGCAGTTACGCTACGCGTTCAGGAGGCCTCGCGGTCATGACTTTGGCCGGGGCCTCCCGTTCATTTAATCCGGCCCTGCCTCTTCAGCATTTCTACAGATGAACAATGAATATGTACCAGAGATAAGCGGATACTGATTTTTTAACTCCTGATCCATATCCGATAAATTTTTTGAATATCCATATCCAATCCTTATCCGAAAATTTCTGAAATTTAGTATCCGATATCCATCTGTATCCGAATGCGACACTGGTTAGATACGGAACAAACAGGCAGTGGTTATAGGTCCACCATTGGACCTTCATTTTTGAAAACTTATTCATCCATCGCCTATAACATGACACTAATCCATGACAAGTGTGCAGCAAGCTGGACTACACTTGGTAAAAACTTAATAAACCTAAACCTAAAACTTATTAAACCTAAACCACATATCTGACCACAAACTTTTGGAAACTTTTGAAAAAAGCAAATAAAAACCAGTACCATGAAAAGCCAACCACTGATACCAAAACAAATGGTGCCCGATTATGGCAAGAGTCAGCATAAAAACCCTTCACACAGCAAGACGCGTCTACCTGACGACCATGACAGTGCTGCTAATGTGACAAACCCAGCGTTTTATTCTGTGTCACTCCAGCGGGCCTGCACCCACTTCCAAACAAAAACACCTGTCATTTTGTGACCCAATCCATAAAAATAACATCACGTGTTCTGCACTTTCAATTATAAAAATAGAAAATTAGTGTATATTTTGCTCCTAGAGGTATGGCTCTGCTGTGGTAATTTTTCCATTTGAACTGTAGTGTATCTGGCTTTGTCCACTTATAACACTGAGTTCGTGGCACTAGCAGTTAGTACAATGAGCCTGGTCCAAAGGGAATTCCTGCTGTGCGAGTGGTTGTCGTTTGGGCCCTCAGCATTGTTGTTTAGGCTGGGCTGATAGAGACGACTCTTTTTATGGGAAAATGTGTGATGTAAGCTGCAGCACTTTTTTAATAAATTTTCAAAACCAGACACAGGTTTACAATTTGTGTTAGGGTTTTTGGTTATATGGCAGAGAAGATCCACTAATCCAAGGATATAGTCCTTGTCATGTGACCAATCCACCTGCATCAGCTGATTGCAAAAGAGCTCAAAGCATTCAATCAATTGATGAAATAAAGAAAATATATTTTGTAACACTGTGAGTAGATCACAGTATAAAATATCGTAAAACTATGTAGCTTACAAAAACTACAAACTCAAACTGTCTTTTAGCAAAGATTGACTGCATAAAACTTGAGGAAGAATGTTCAAATTCTGACCAAAAGTAAATGCAGCTTAAACACTGAAATAGTCCAGGGGTGGTCAACAGGTTGCAGGTTGATTGCATCAACCGGTGGATCACCGAGTGTCACTTGGTCGATTGCACCTGATTCGGTATTGAATTGACAAGCTGCCTAAAAATAACAACTTCCAATCAATATATTCCAGAAAGTACATAA
>JGI24021J15306_10007890_pt1 | contig 13024 bp, 7 predicted proteins | sample Ectturendosymbi1_FD_15306 | JGI IMG/M metagenome (IMG submission 15306) | reverse complement strand
GTGAAATCGATTTCCTATTAAAAATTTGCTGATCGATTCCTTGCTTACACCCATCGTGGAAAGTACATACTTGAATAGAGATATGTGCAAGTTTTAATCATCGCAAAAGACGAAAGCAGATGGCAGTCGACTGATTCCTCGAAAGCATACAGAAACATTAGTGCTTTTAAGTGTTACTAAAATAGAGCGATGTTTTGTAAGATGTTGTTTGTTGTAAAAAGTACTATTTAAGCTCTGAGTTTGCTGTAAGATTTCGAGGAATCAGCCGAATGGGCTCTGCTTTCATCGTTTTGTGATGATCCAAACTTGCACGTATCTGTATTCAAGTAACTAGTCTTCACACAGGTAAAAAGTTCGAATCAATCAGCAAATTTTTAATAGGAAATCGATTTCATGTATCACTACACATCGTCAGTACTACAACCTTATTCAAATAGATTCCATTTGAGATTCTATTTGAGATTCTATTTGAATAAGGTTGTAGGACTGACGATGCGTAGTGTTACGTGAAATCCATTTCCTGTTACAATTTTCCTGATTGATTCAAACTCTTCACCTGTGTGGAGACTAGTTACGTTAATATTGCAAAAAGTCATAGATTTGTATAGTTTTTAAACTTTCCAAAAATGCGCGATGCCTACATTTGAAATTCGCAAAATTCCAATTTCCGCACATGATCGTACGACCATTTTAAGCACTCAGGCAAATTGCGTACGATTTGGGGCTGTTTAAAACACTGGCCACTGTCATAAACGAGCTGCAACTGATTGGTCGCAATAAGCTCAAGTGGGCAGTTTGATATTTCACAATACTTTTCAAAGATCACATAAATAACGAAAATGACTGTGTGCAGGTATTTACTACGAGTTAAGTCGCACAATCATTCGTCAACCACTGCTTTCCTACGTTCCATCTTACATCAACGTAACAGAAAATGTGTACACTGGTACAGAGCTTTTCTACGAAGATAAAGATTTGGAAATGTACACCGCGATTAGATACAGAGTTTCAGTGTTTAATACCGAAGGTATGCGTACATATGATTGACAAATCAAACTTATCCCATCATCGTTTTTTAGTATCCTGGAAATAAGCTATTGCAAAACATTATTTTAGCTATTCGTTGAAATGCTTCCCATGCTTCTTGGTGGTGTTCACTCTGAAACGTCAAGTTTAATTTGTCTTAAAATACCCGGAAACTGTTGTTCTTCTTGGTTTGAACTTGTTCTTCTTGGTTTGAACTCAATCCAAACGTAACATGACTGTTCTGGGTGACGCGCAGCTTTGTTTCGAACCAACGTTTTCTCTCTTGTTATCCGCACACCTCAGAAAGTCATGTTACATCTTAGAGCAGTGGTTCTTAACCTGAGAGGCGCGCCTCCCCAGCGGGCGTCAATAAATTCCAGGGGAGGCGCGATCCCTTAATAGAAATTATAAATTTATTTTTACAATTTATTTTATTATTTTTACAAGCAACCTTTCTTGTGCCTTGTTAAAACTTTAACAGCGTTTCCCGGTATCCGAACGTCATACGTCATCATGCACATGGTGCGTCTGCAGGGTTTGAACGTGATATAAGTTGTGGTATAGAAGGGGCTTGAAGGGAAGGGCCAATACTTAAGAGGGCCTGGTAGAAAAAAGGTTAAAACCACTGTCTTAGGACAGAAAATGAAGTCGAATTTCATTTGAAAGTAGTAATTTGAAGAGTTAATTGATTTTGAGTAAAGTACCTAAAGAGTAAATGACACACGGCTCAAGATGCTGAAACAGAATACAAATTCCAGGTAGCTCGGACTCGGTGTTCACCCCAAAATCTGTAACCGCTGCTCTTCATAGGTTATCACCGTTTTTGTGTTTGAGGGTATGTTCTGGTGGAAATCAATGAGCGAGTACCATTATATGTTTAGGATCCCTGGCAAGTGAAGTGAGTGAAGTCACAACGCTGGCAGGCTATCCGTTAGCTCCTGGTGATCTCAGTGTAGCTGTTCACAACCACACTGCTGTATACTTGTGGTGGCAGCCACCTTCCATGGAAAATTTACAGGTAAATTTTCATAGGAAATAGGAACTTGGGAAAAAGCTTATACTTTGTAGATTTTATGGATAAACGTTACGCTTATTTGAGTATTTCTTAACGTGTAATAACACCCGCTACTAGGTGCTGGTAAATTAAATTATGAATAAAGTCATGTTCTGAGCGATGATATCATACAGCATCACAAACTAGCATAACAGTGATGGATATCCGCAGGGGAGAACGCCGTGTCATTCGAGAAAAAAAGCCCCTAGCGCACCATATATTTGAATTCAAAAGATTTTGTACATTCTGAATAAATTTTGAATTCCATCAATTCATACTACATTCTTTTCAATCTTCTCTGTGTGCTTCATTTTCAGAAATAAAGTAAAATTAACTCGTATTTTCATAGCATGTATTGCATCAGCTAGATTTTCCATTCCGCAAATATTATTATATAAAGTTTGCAAAAGTTTCTGCCATTTTATGCATGGGAGATTGAGCGGTGCGCCTTGGAATTCAAACAAATTGATAATTATCAGATTGTAATCTAGCGATGTGATTACAGAAGTGCAATCCGAGGGCATATTTCACATGTCCGCGGTTTGGTGTCCGATTGTGTTGCATAGAGCCCATCAAAGCCTGGATTACGCTTCTGTGCTGGAGCCAGGGCGTTCCCCTGTTGTATTTTGACGTGCTGAGAGCGAATGCGAGTACGGAAGCTGTTGCAAAGGACTGTTTCTGCTTCAAACCCTAAGCGAAATGCCTGTACTATGCCAACCTTAAAAAGTACAGGAAGAGACTACTGGGCCAGCGCTTTGACGTGATAAAATTTGGCCTCTTTGAAAAACGTTTGGCATCCCTGCTCCAACAAAAGACCATTAATCACACAAACCTCGCCTCCGCTTTTGGAATCCGGATTCTTTCTTACCGAAGACTTTATTGCGAAGCAGAAACTTGTGGCATGGTCGTAATTTTTGCACAGGGACAGGACAAAGAATAAGACATTTTATTTGGTAATCGCGATAATTAGCGAATGCACTGGTCAAACGACCACAAGGTGGCCAATCCAATAGTAGTACTTTCCATTACTGAAATGAAATTTATACTTTTGGAAAAGTAATAAATCACTTGTGCAGGATATGTTCTGGTTTCTTTTAATTTTTGCAAGGTATCGTATGGCTCTATTGTTGACTTTAGTTAAGCTATTCAAAGTTGTTCTGTTGCATGTTCACCCTGCAACTATACCTTTTTGTAAATAGCTGTAGATCAAAGGTTCTTGAACATTCTCAGGCGCGCCGTCTTTGGCGCTATTCATTGATACTCGCGCCTCACCTAACCTCACAATCAAACACAAAAATAGAACGACAATTTATTTGCCATTATCCTGCTTTTCAACAATATGTCGCTGTCATACTCGCACCCCCCTTGCGAATCTTTCACGCTAAGAACCCAGCTTGTAGGTGATAGAAAAATACACTGATCATAACAGTTTAATATCAAGAAAAGGCTGAAATTTGAAAAGAATACGACATGCATTAGCCACTTCTTGCCTGAACGTTTAACATAGGTGTTCCATTTTAGATCGAAGTCGATAAAAACACCGAGATTTTAACACTGCCTACTTGGTCAATTCGTTGCTTACAAAGGGATATCTGAAATGAAGGCAACAAACGCTTTTTTTAGAAAAGCATACAATTGTTTTTTGGGGATCAAGTGACTATTTATTAATTAACAACCAAGTTTCAATTTTCTTTTATTCTTTCACCAAACTTTCCAAATCCTTCAAACATTTATGAGGTGGAAGCAGAGTTGTGTCATCAGCGAAGATCTATGATTTGAGTGTTAAAAATAAGGAGCTTTTAACAGATGGCTCAATTGGATCTCTGCAACAGATAGAACGGGCAGTCATTGATGCTAAGTTGGTTCCCACATTTGTGAAATAGTTATTGAGAATATCAAGTGTGTTTCGTGAATTTGGTGGAGTTAACGAAATAGCGGGTACCACCAATACGAAAATTGTGGTATCACTTTCGCATTTATTTTGAATTTTTCTTTTTATTTTCTAAATTTTTACCAGGTTTTGTCCATTTTGCTTAAGTTTTTTCATAATGCATAATTTTACTTTATTTTTTGATATGCATCAAATATTTTTGTACTTTTTGTAAGTTGCACAGTAGTGGAAATACATTTCAAGATTTTCTGTACATTTCGATTCTTAGTTTTTATAAAAATTGATATGTGTTAATTACGGTTTGAAAGCTTGTTGGTTTTTCCTAGACAGCTTGACAAACGGAGCGTGTTTGTTCATAACCGCAGGTAAATGTTAAAAAATGTATTGAATTTGTCGTCAGCGTTTTTTCACCTATGAGAAGTAATTTAATAAAGTCGTATCCAAAGTAAATAAAAATTAAAAAAGACTTATATTGCTATAGTTTCTTTTCCTGTGGTATTTTCGCTCGTAGAAACATTGGCAAATGGTCACTAACATCAAAGTATAAAAGACCAAGAAGAAGGTGGTTGATCGAATCATTACGGTAAATTTGACCTAGGGTAGATGGTGATACATTAGGCATAAACCTTGTTGGGATTTCTATCATAGAGGACGTCCCCAGATAAGTGAAAGTGTTAAAATAGTGTTCCAGATCAAAAGTTTTCCTACGTAAATTAATGTTGAAGTCACCTAGTCAACAAAATGCAACCGATCATCATTTATCTTTTGTAAAGTATTTTCGAGTTTATCTATTATGAAATTAGGTGTGTTATTATCGGGAAGAAGACATAGAGCTTTAACTAATCATTGATGAGCTGTTGACAAGAGTTAATTTCATCCAAATATTTTCAAATACAACCGTCATTTCAATTAAGATCTGATCATTCTTTATATTTTTGCGTTGTTTTTATGTATAGACCAGCCCGGTCTGCCATTGCATTGGAATGGTGATGCAAGAAGGCATAAGCGTCAATGGCTTGTGTTTTTCTTGATTTAACTTAGTGTCAATACATATGATGCCTGGCATTACTGTTGTACAATTGAGAAAATCAGTAATTTATTGAGGTTCTTGTTTAAACAGGGAGAGGTTCACCACTATTATATCAACTACAATTCCTCTGATTTCAATGAAAATATCCAGATGTTTGGGCCGGAAGTGACATCATGGAAAGTCGGTGGTTTGCTCCCAAGCACCACGTACACTTTTTATTTGGTGGTGGACAACGGGGCTCACAACGTAACGTCTGAAGGCGTCGATGCTACAACAGATGATGGAGGTAGTTTTCCCTTTTCGACTCGACAAAAAGTACCACACGATTTGGTGCTGCATTATCATGTTAGCATATGTACTTGAAGGCAATTAAAAAATTTAAGCAGTATTCAGTACTTTCAAAAATTCAGGTACACACTACAGACGCGCCCTGGGTGATTAGTGTGCTTTAGCCATGTTCAGTGGTAAAGGAACCTTTCTCAAAGTGGGGGGACAAGTGCACGTCAAAAAAAAACATGTAACATTTTTCATTAAGCGGTTTACTTTAACAATGGATCCAATAATTGTGTTGCTCAACTTAATTTAATTTATTTGTTTGTTACCAGACACGAAGTCTATAGTGTAAACACACACACTCTGCAGAACGCAGGTCGATAAAAACAAACAAAACAGAACGTTTTACAGCTTAAACATATTTAAGCAGAATTCGATATGTAAAAGTGAGGTGGCCAGGTCCCCCCAAAAAAGTAGAGGGACATAGGCCCATGCTGTCCCCCCTGTTCTGCCACCCCTGGCCATGATCTTTGTTTTGTCCTTGATACCATGACTGATGTTGATGCTCCCGACAAGAGACGTTTTTCGTTTTTTTTATCATGCAAGAAAGCTTTTCTCACCGTGTGTGATTTCAATTTCATAACCTACCCGTTGTGAGAGATAATGTTTCCACAGCTTTTAAGTGATGCTTATAGGCTGGAACAAGATGCAATGTACTTCTTTTTTTAATTTCAGCACCACTTGGGCTCAGTAAGCCGGTGGTATATGCGGAAAGTGCTTCTCAGCTACGAGTGAGCTGGCTGGCACCTAGCCAACCAAATGGACGCATCACTGCGTACAATATACTGTTCGATGATAGGAAGATTTTCACTGGATTGACACAACCTGCTTCATATGTTATTGATGATTTAGAGCCGTATACAGTTTATACTTTAAAGGTAATAGTCAGCATGCTGTGAGTAGTTATTGTGAACAATTTAGCAGATTCTTCTCGAAACTGGTGGGGGTTATGTTGTCGGTATTTTGAAAAACATTTCATTTTGCGAAGTTTTTTTCATGAAATTTTTGGCAGCCATTAGCATTTTTCAACAGAAGCTTTCACGTGGAAGAGTAATTTCAGAAATTCAGTGATAAGACCGGGAAATAAGTGTGTTGTAAGAATCAATCAGATTTCTGAGTCACTGTAAATGTTATGTAAACCAACTGGATAAAACATGTAAGAGGTGAATGAAGAAGTTTTTACGGGCTTGATATTTCAGGAAGTACTCAACAAGTAGAAATAGTTTGCATGTAAATCTGGTTCGTTATATTTCTTGTTAAACACGCACTATTTATCGAAGCAATCAAGGTACATTGCCAAATTTTCCTTGGAACAGATTTTGTTTCCAGCGAAAAGGAAAATAACATTCAAGGTTTCAATCACAAGGTATCAAATTATGCAGGAAAGGTTTGTAAGTTAAATAGACATCCTGAAAGATGAGTAACTCTATTTGGAAACTGTGAACTGAAATGCTAATGCAGCAGTTTTAGATCTCTTGCATTATCAGTAAAAGCATGTAGTACGTTTTATAACAAAGTCTCGATTCTTTGTTTTGTTTCTTTTCGATATTTGTTCCTGTTTAAAGTCACGCAACTACAATCGTTTGCGTGTTCGGTTCCTTCACACAAAAATGTTAGTACAGGTATTGTTTTCAGTGCATTGATTCTGTAGTTATTGGCTGTACATCTCTTCTTCCGTGTGTGTTGCCTTCTGACATGCATCTTTAACCTGCACGGGCTCAGCGGGCAGCTGACCGGATCATCGATTCATTGCCTCCAGACGTAGTGTATTTTTACTTGTTTTTTTTCCTTGTTTGCTTCGCCTTTCAAGTCAACAATACGATTTGCTGTTCCTCAGTTATATTGAATGTTAACAATTAACTGATCAATATTTGTAGATGGAGGTGTGCACAGTATATGCATGTGCTGAGAGCAATTCAACGAAAGCCACCACACTTGAAACTGATCCAACTGGCATAAAAGCACCAGTACTCAAGGTAAACTGACAAGCGATCCTTGTTTTCCTTAAATTGCATTGACTTGTCAATGTTAGGTGTGTATGGAAATGATTATCTGTCTATGCAACACTGAAGAACAAACAACGTGACAGCTAAGTCTGGAGAAGCTAATTATGGTATAACTTAAGGATACCAGTGTACCGACAGATGCCTGCATAGCAGAAAACATTAAGTTTTTGTGTGATGCGAAATTGGCGGCTAGTGCAAATTTAAAGAGCATTAATGTTTTATCTTACACGTTTTGATCTCTTCGTAAAGGTAAACTTTTTTTTATTATTAGGCAGTCAGCCCGACGACCGTTGAAGTGACGTGGGAAGCAGCAAAACAACCGAACGGAATCATTCGAACTTACCGGTTGCAGAGACGTTCGCTTCTGCCTTGCCGGGAAATGTTAGTGAGCTAAATTAACTACGAGCAGGCGATGCATGACACCAAATTTTGAAATGTTCACTGCAAACTCCGCAGTTCCAGCCAGAAGCGAGAAACATTTAAACGTTGGGAAGTCATAACTTAGCAAAGACATACAGTCTTAATTTTAAGGAAGCCTGTGGTAGGTGTGTGAAAGCCACACAAAACATACTAGGAAACTTTATATTTTTCAAGCGTATTAGCAAACATGAGTTTGTGTTTGTCCGATTTTTTAAAACTTGCCCAAATGCAAGATTTACAGTGGCGGAAACCTGATATCTTGCTGCTTTAAATGCAAAAATCTGCCTGAGCACCACTGAAATGCAAGATTTTGTTTTCCACAGAAACAGTGTGATTTTAATTTTCAAACAATGTGCTATTAATTTTCAGTGAAGAACCAGTGGAGCCTGGACCAAAAAACTGGCTATTCTGTGACATAATAATGTTTAACCCAAAGTCAATTTTGTTTATCGCAAAAAATTAAAATATGGCACTAGTTCACTTTCGTGTGCAATTGCACCAAAGGACAGTGTTTAATGACCACGTTTCATTGACTTTTCTGTAGGAATAACACAACTAAATCAATTCCACCCAAGTAAGTTGCCGCGCCACGTTTGAGAAATTGTGAAGTGACGTCTTTGCTGTCTCGTGTAAACAATGCATGACACTGCCAAAATCTCAAAGGCACTAATCATCTTGAAAGCAACCGAGCAAGCAATATGACATTGTTCGTTTGACTGCTTTTGCTCGGAAAAGAATGCACCGATATAGCATGATGCAAATGTCATATTTATGACTTGGTGGTATGTTTTGTATGTGCTCTTTTTTCGAATGGCTTACACGTTGTGGCTTGCAGTGCATAATTGTTAAATCATTTCTTCTTTCTTTGTACACCTTTTCATGTTATGGTCTGCAACTGCTTTGAACTAAACCAAATTTTGCGTTACTTTAAGTTACTTTTTGCTAAATTTGTAGAATAATGTTGGGATATTTCTTTATATGCTGCTTAAAATTGTTACAATACGTAATAACTGTTGATGCAGACCTAAGTTTCCAGAGGAAGACTGCGATTATGTTAAATGTTCGAGAGGAAATAAACTTTGCGGATCGAATTGTTACTCACCAACAAAACAGGTATTGACATGTCTTGGTCGTTTGTAAAGTAATGCAAATGGTTAAACCTTTCGAATAACGCCAAAAAATTTCGGGGTGAATTGACGAGCCAAGCCAGGTCTGCCATTATTAAACAATTGCCTTGTACGAGTACCGATAAATCATACACATCGCTCGCACGAGATATTATCTTTCATGACTTTTAATGGTGTTGCGACAAGTGCGAATAATATGCAAAGAATGCCGAGTATAGAACAGATTATGCTTCACCAAACCTTATTTTTGGTGATTTTCTCTACACCGCTTTGCAGCAAACAGATCCCCAGAAATTTCGGATTCGTTACTTATATTCAACCTGCAGTTGTAACAATTGCCACGTATTTAAAAGTTTAGCAGCAAAAAATCTACAAAACTTTTTCACTTCTGTAAGTCTTTAGCAAAAAAGTCAAAGCTTTTTCCGAATGGTGTTACTTTTAGGTATGCTGTAACGGAATGCTGTACGACGTGGACTCCAAAAAAGAATGCTGCGATACAAAGTATATTTCTCTAAAAACCAGACCGGACGAAGTATGCTGTGGAGGACGATTTCACTCTTTCAGAGATAATTACGAATGTTGCACTGACCGTTACATAAAGGTGATGGATGTGTGTTACACAGTACGAGAAGTTATAACCGCGAGCCTTCATACGAACACATATTAAAATATACGATATCTGGTTTTCTGCACTAACGTCCTAACGCACTAACTAACGGTGTTGATATTCGTGTGTAATCGCACTGAACCTTGGTTTATTTTTTAACAAAGGGTGAAGTAACGTACTAAGAGCATTTGAAACCAGTATTGCATCTGAGGTTCGCTGAAAAGGACTGCATGACCTAATCTAGATATCCTTTCTTTTGCTCAGGTTGAAAAGAATGAAGTCTGCTGCCGTGATCCTGTGGAGGACCGCGTGTCGGTCGGTGTGGGGGATTCATGCTGCGGCGGTGTGCCATATTTTAACAACGGTTTGCAGATTTGCTGCAGCGGCCAGCTGCACGACGCATTTGGTCGTCAATGTTGTGGTGGAAAGGTGAGAATAACTTCGAATGAGCCAAGCATGTTGAACTGATTGTGATCAACAGCTTCCAATCATCAAACGGAGGTGCTTTGTGAAAAAAACAGTATAAATAACTGCTGATTTATAGCAGCTTCATCTCGAGATTAGACTTCGCTGGCAGCAACACCCCACGTGAAAGAAACAATGTGAACAATTCACTTACAGATTGTCACAGCGAATCAACTATGCTGTGGTGATGAGTTGAATGGCGGAGCGTTCGAAGCCATATCTGGCAAGATATGTTGTGGTTCGCAGTATGTTTTCACAAATTCAACTGTTTGTTGTAGTGATCCTGACAAGAAAAAGGTCAAGGTAAGCAGCCCAGATGAACCTAACTGCGTTGCCTCTTGTAAACGTGCAGCTGACCAAATTACAGAAGGGCCACAGGTGTTTCTAAAGCGAAAACCGAAGGCAGAGGTCTATTAAACGAAAAGCGAGCAAACGTATTTGGCGAAGGTTTTAAAAAGCAGAGCCAGAAAAGATGCTGGAAATTGACAATGTAATAAACCATTTTCAAATGCACAGACTTTCAGTCAGATGTTTCGAGCCCACAATAATTGTCTGGACTTCTTTAAATTATTTACGACACCAATAATGTATTTATGCAATGTCAGTGATATCAAATTCTTGGCTTACAGTACATCCCCTGTTTTCGTGCATAGTGCTCACTATGTGTAACTTGGCGTAGATATTGCTGTTACGCTACTACTTTTCATGGGCTTTGAAACATGGACGCTGTATAGAGACCCAATATCAACTACTTACCCAAGACCACACACGCGCGTTGCTTTTAAGCTGACGTCACAGCTGTTTGAGCTTTTCGGCATGCTACCTTACAGAGTCCTATGCGCTGCATGCAACATTTCCAAACTCTTTTTTCAGGTTCATCGCGTAGATAATGTGCAAACGGCTAATGCTTCTCTGCAGTGTTGCTCCATTAACTTGATCTCCAAGCAGAAATCTTGCTGTAATGGAAATGCTTACGATCCGGCAAAGGAAGTTTGCGCTGATATCGCGACAACGTCGTTGGGAGACTCTATTCTACCTCGTCACTGCGGTGAAGGGACTGTGTGTCCGTTGCGCAGAGCAATGTTTGCTGCCTGTGACAGGTAACCGACTGAATACAAAAGTACACAATTGTAGATCTTTAACGTAGATCTGGATCGTGGAAACTTAACTTGCTCTCAGCGCGAGATCAAACTCCTTTGCTTTCTTGAACAGGAACATTGTAGTTTGCCGGGTTGGGGATGGTTTAATAGTTCGTGGTCAACATTAGCAGGTCTATACTTCTGCTATTAACCTTTGTTTTATTTTCTTCAAGCTTATACGTTATTTTCATCAAGCTTACATGTAAAACTTTAAAAAATGGGCAACTTACTTTGTTCGAACTGACCTTTACGGCCTGATACACACGTGTCCTTCCACCCGTCTCTGGAATTTCCTGATGGCAGTGCTGCCACAGTTTTTTTTGCAAAAATCACTAGATTAATAACAATATTCACTAGTTCTGAAAAAAATCAGTTGATTTAAAATTTCTGCGTTGAAGTCAACAGCTTTGCTTGAAATCATTTACAGTACTTATTTTATCGCCTAAAAACCTTAACACCATTTGTGGGTCATGCTGAAGCGTGGAAAATCTTAGGTCGGAAACGTTCAGATTTCTTTCAAGAGCATAAAGTCAAGTCAAGTCAAGTCATGTTTGCGCTGTAAGTACACAGCAATAGAACACATTTCAATAAACAAAGCTTAAAACAAACAGCACAGGTTGGGACAACAATAAGGAAATATTTTGCACCAATGAACTTTATATTTAATCAGTATGGTTCTGTTGCACTGAGCCTGCACAGAAATGAAGACAAAGTCAGAGCCAACATTGCATTAATAACAGCGGTGAAGTGAAAACAGTAAGAAACTGAGGTTAGAAAATTTTGTTGGTTCTGTAGGTTAAATCTTCACACAACGATTCACGCAATCAATTGTTTTTCTGAAAAACGGGATAGAAACAAGACTGCCGATCTTCCAACACATACCTTGCAAAAGATACTAGATTACAGTGAAAAATCACTAGATCACTAAGTCAGCCCAAAAATCACTAGGCGTGGCACCAGTACCTGACGGTCTGAATCAACTTCAAGTTTGGCGTTACGTTGCGTGGTGCTGCATAGCCACCGCTGTCATTATAACGTTGCTGTTCCCTCACTGTGCGCTTGCACGCAGGTGCGATTTTGACTCCGAGTATTATGACTGTTTCCGATCCAAGCCAGGATCTCTCTTGGATAACCAGTACGCTGACGAAGATATCTGTCCAACACTGTTTATGACGGTGTACTCAGGACCACCTCACATTCATTCATTTGTAGGTAAGGATGCTTGAGAAGCGAGTTTCCGTAAGGAACGTGATAAAGCAGAAATAAGCTGACGCGTTGTGGTTTAGAAATGCACCTTGGACATGGATTACACGCAAACAATTCATATGGCTCTTTCTATTTGTTCTGCTTGTTGTCGTTAGTGTTTTGTTGTTTTATTGAAAGTTATGATTAGGAAGTGCAAACAAAATGGGCGTTCACCGCTCATACAGTAAACTCTTATTTTAACTGCGCTAATGCCAAGAAATCTTTGCGTAAAAGAAATGGTCAAGTCAGTCAAAATGAGATAAAGAGTTTTGTTGTAGTTTTAACTCTTACTAGCATACTTGGCTACATTTTATTTGTTTTTGCTCTGAACTCGAAACGATACCTACAAGAAAAACAATGTTTATTACGTTGTGACCCTTAACTTTTAAAGTAGGTAACATAGTCTTTTTATTATTTTTCGACATGTAGCTGGTTTTCACTTCTTGATATCTCACATTATAACATTTAAAAGACGTAGGTGTTGTAATTTTTATTTTGCCTACGTTTTCATGATACACACTGAAAAAAATTCTTGAAAAGACGTTTGGTGGTACAGAACTTGAAGATGGCGTGAAGTATCTTACATCTTCAACCAATGACAACTCGCCTTTCTTATCTCCTAAACCCTTTCTTATTGGCCACTGCTTTAACCAATGAGATCTCTTCTTTTCTGTATATAAA
>JGI24021J15306_10007889_pt1 | contig 13025 bp, 9 predicted proteins | sample Ectturendosymbi1_FD_15306 | JGI IMG/M metagenome (IMG submission 15306) | reverse complement strand
TGGAAGAACTGTGGAAATTTGGTCACTTCAGCCGTGGGTTTGGGCGGCGGTTCTCAATTCGATTTGCAACCAGCACCTCTCCCGAAGGAAAAATCATATTCGCACCCGATGGACCATGTATCCGCAGTGTGTTCCCCTGCTAGCTGACCGAGGAGTTCGCACCCTCGTAAATCCCGCCCCGCACCCCCAAACTCATAAGAACCGCTGCATTAAATCAAACTGCGAACAAGTGCGTGACCGAAACGTGTGTTTGTCAGAAACCTTTTGTTGCGCCACAATCCTTTTGTGTTGCGTCACAATCCGTTTGTGTTGCGCTGCCTAACCTGTTTTGATTTTACACTGTTAACGCAAGCTTCGTGTAGATGGAAAAAATGTAAGTTCAGCTCCACTGCTGTCTTTAAAAACGTCCGAGTGAAGAGGAGCGTTGGGTGAACTTTATTTTGAGTCCGTTGGTGGCAAACAGCTATGACTCGGTCCATCTCTATAATGCGAAGCCAATTTGGCGGGCTGTTCTAATTTATTGTGCGCTTTCGTCTCTGTTGTATTTTACAAGCCCTTTTCTGTAAATAGCTGTTCAAGCTACCGTTCTCAAATGCCTGAAAGCAGGAAAGACAGCATGTGTAGGCACACGCACATTTTATTAAAAACGCTCGTACAATTTTCGTAAAGATGCTTTTGATTCAGAGCGAAATTTTTGCTAGTATGCTGTCTTGGGGTGAACCATAGTTTTGCAGACCTACTTCGTTTATTGCAAGCAAAACTGATGCACATATTCCGCTTTGCTACACAACAGATCTTTCATAAAGAAACCGGAGTATCGTGGAACAAGAAATTCCGGAAGAAGCACGGGAGCATTGCGAAGTTTTTGCGCTCGTGCTCAGACACTTTCGAAGTGGACACCGAAAACGATATCGTTTTACTGAAAGACACTGCCACCGTTCGCGTAGACCACGCTGTCTTTTCTGCTGCAAGCAATCAAAAGAATCACGTGATCAAAGACGATGTCAGCAAAGTAAAAGACACTGATCATCTCAGCAACGGTCTGACGAACAAAGAAGACAGTTCATCGTCGTCGTCGACAGATGGCGCTATCGTTAACGACCAGATAGAAGACTCCTGTCACGACTGTGTTGAAATGGGTTCAGCAGGTTGGTGCGGTTCTCGTGTATGTGCGGGGGTGGATGTTAGGGGGGACGAACGAGGTGGTCGCCTCGGGGCCCTCTTTTTTCAGTGAGTTTCACACTTAGTTTTTGCATTGTTTTGTTAAAAAGTTTATGAATCACTCTTGAGCCACATGAAATAAACTGTGAAGCAAGTCATGTATTTACCAAAAATAAAGCAAAAGTTATGTTCATATGTGCCAAAGGGGCCCCCTCAACAACTTTAATGTGTAGACAAAGAACAATTTAAAATCAATTGAATTCAAACAATTTACAATGTGAAATGAGCTTTCACGCAGAAGCAACTATGCAGGCAAAATGAATAATGTAACTTGCTTTCAGTGAATAAGATATCTGTATAGCTGCTACACAGATTAGGTTCCCAAAGCAGGGTCGTAGCATGTGCAAAATATAGCGCCCCTTTTTTATATAACGTGAACAAATAGGGGGGCAGGGTCCCTTCTTTAATACCACATATTGTCTTAAAAAAGACGATGTTTTGGGGCCCCTTTTATGAGAGTTGGTCCCGGGCCCCTAAATGCTAATATCCACCCTGTGTGTGTGTGTGATGCGACTCAGTGTGAAATACACGTTTTTTTGACAAACTGAATGGAAGACACGCATATCGAAAAATAATATTTATCAAGATAGAGCTTAGCTTCTTGAGCTGTTGTAACCAGTGGTCAGCGCTAGTACTCACGTAAAAGCAAGGACCATCACCTATGTTGAGTGAGCAGCTCGGAGGACACCGTAAGCAGACCTTGGGTGAAAATTAACATACCTGACAAGACTCTTGTCTGTCTAAACAAAAACCCTTACCGGAAGCTTAACCTGGACCTTTGTTAAAGTAATGACGTAAACCTCTGACTGTTTAAACCCAAAGCAGCCATTCTTGGTAAAGCTTGGCTAAAAGCCCACCTCGAAAAAAACTTTAGTTACCACTGCCTGCCGACAAAGTTGGAGCCCGCACTTCCCTAGTAATTCGTAACCGAAAGTAGCAGGGAAAGAAAATGAAGAACAATGACGGCGGTAACTGCTTCCCCAAAGTTTCAATAGGCGGGTGACGTCATCGGTTCTGAAAACATCATTTAGGTCTGAGATCCACTTCTGAGCGGTGATCAGGAATCTGTTTGCTTGCTTAAAAAAGTGGAGAACATTGGCAGGGACCTATAAACAGCGCAGATTGTGCAATGGCGGTGTAAATCGCACTGTGTGACTACAAACGTATATGTCACTCCTGATAGCAAACATGCATACAAAGATTGCACTGCGAAAAGCCAGCGCTGAAGACATACTCTTGTTATTTGCAGTGAGGTACATGTCCAAGAATAGTTCGCGCTGCTCATGCGACAGATGACGCGTTGACGTAGAAATAACATCGCTTGTGAAACATTACGTGGCGTGGTGTATCGTTTAAACGTTTCGTAAAGACATTTTCGTCGCTGCCCTGTGTCTGTACGAGGCGATGTGTTTTTCCTCGCTCGTTCCTGTAAAGCAAGCACTTTACACTCCAACATCGTCACACACAGATATTGTTGATCTTGAACATAACTGCAGGATCTCCCACTCTTTGCATAACACGATTAATAACTGAGTTGCTTGGGATTTGTGCAAAATTCTGGTTATAGCTGGTCATGTTTGTTAATGCTGGTCATATTTTTCCAGGCCACCGAAGATTGGGCGCTTGCTGGTTCAACGTTAATGACGAAACAATCAAGCCCATATCGGTGCACAGCATCCCTGGCCAGTTTTCAGGGCAGCAGAGCGCCTATATGTTATTCTACAGGTGAGTAGTCTTGGGCCACTTGAACTGGGGATAAAATTTTTTTGTACCACAACCTCCCTCGCGATAACATCTTTCGCGCGAGGCACACCCCCCACGAATGTAATAAATTTATGCTCACACTCTGGAAAGTTGGATTGCCAAAGCCAGGGTTCCCACGCGGTATTGAAAGTGTTGAAGAAGTATTGAATTGTGAAACAGGTTTCCAAGACCTTGAAAAAGTATTGAATTTGTCCAAAATGTAAATAAATTAATGAAAAAGTATGGAAATAGCAAATTCTGACGTTTATTCAATTTTTTAACGGCTGATGGCAGTTTTGCGAATGTTTTTGCATTGTGTTCAATGAAAAACAATTTCGAAAAATGAAGGTTAATGATGATATTAAAGTTCTTTCATTTAGTGTTGAAAAGGTATTGAAAAAGTAAGGAAAATGGTTTTTGAAAATGTGTGGGAAACCTGAAAAGCTTCATAATACTTTTGCGCTAAAACTTTGTGGATACTAACACTGGCTAAATGGTACAGTAGAATGAGCACACACCATTGGTGTTTCTAGAGATAGCACGTGCTACTAATGCTGGTAAGCTGGGTTCGATTCCTGGCCGACTCATACCGAAGGCTTGAACAAAGGTATTTGCGAGTTGTCCAACCTCGTGCTTGGCATTGATGGGTAGGTGCAAGGGAAAGGTCCACGCGCGGTGCTGCCATTTACAGTTTCGTTCACTTCGAACCCAACCGCGCGCAAGCAAGCGGGTGTGGGCGCCGCTGACCACTCGTAACCCCCTCCGACGGGGGTAGAAAAGTGCAACTGAACTTGACGGGAGTGTGACAGTGGCCGGGAGTGTGACAGTGGTCTTGCAGTTGCATCAAGGTAGAACATTACTAGACAAGCAATCTTACCATAGCCAGGTGCAGTTCCTTAATGACTACTGCAATTCTCCGTTGAATTAATATTAAACCAGTTCCGTATTTTCACCAACGGCGAAACTTGGACCCGATATCCCGTAACCGAGGCCATGCCTGAGACTGTCGGCACGAAAGTGCAAAGCTGATCACAAAATTTTCAAGAAATAAGACTTTTCAGCCGGATCGGATGTAAAGTAATAACTTGCGCTTGAACAAATATTTTGCTGAAATGTTTTCATCCCCTTAACGTCGTATATACAAAAAAAGTGCGCTTCTGAATGTATGGTGTGTGTTTATTTACTTCCGCTTGCCGACAGACGAAAAGACTTGGCAAGGCCGGAAGAGAGTTGGGAGAACGTGACGTATAACGTGCCACGTCACATCCAGGACGCTGTGGAATTGGAAAATGAGGACCTTCTTAAATGGAGAGAAAAATACGACTTGGCTTTAAACAGGTTTGTTGTTGAAAAAACAGCTCTCAGACAAATTTGAAAAATTGTACGCCATTAGGTTTGCTGCGTACCGGAAATGTGCTGTTGCTATAGCAACGTTGCGCTTTCTTCGGTCTTCTACGCGTGGGCGCAAATTTGATTGGAGCTATTTGATTGGTGGCCGTAATAATTCCTTCGTCGAAAGCTGTGATGCTGATGTTTGCTTTCCTGCAGTGTTGCCGAAAAATTATTTCCCACGTCCTACCAGTGGTTTTTCTAAATGTTAGTCCGGTACACCGTCCTTGATTTTATTGCTTGCACCCTTCCCTAAAGTGTCACATGTTTAGCTGTCATGGTGTACGTACGGAGCCTGTCAAAATGTTATGCTGGTGCAGTGTTCTTACTTCATTTCTTGCAACGTTTGGCAGATGGCGCCATCGTTAAAGGTAGTAAACACTCAGCTTTTGTTTGGTAATGTTTTCCGACGCAGAATGCAACGCCTAAGCTGCACTTTTTTGCAGACTCGATCTTCACATCCACACCGAAGCGATGTGTTGTCGACAAGATCAGTTACTTAAGCCTTTCGATCGCGATGGATTCGTCCTACGCATTGACCGAAGGTAGGCTGCTGGAACGTTGCAACTGAAAACCTGGTCTGTTGAAAGAAGTGTTCGGTTGTGGCACTAAACCCCAACACCATTTGACAGCCGTCTGGTCGCGCGTCAGCACCAAACTGTGAAAAGTGCTGTCTGATAGGTAGCTTTGTGGTTTGAGCCTTTTGCTCGATTGTCGAGGCGATGCAACTCTGGCAGTCTTTTCTCCGCCATCGTTTTGCTCTTTGTCTGTACCCCGGATGTTGCAAGAGGCAGCACAGCAGCGTCTTTCATTCACTCCATTTAAAAGAGAAAGCATTGGCGGGTATCCTTCTGTTTGAGCAACAAAAAAATGCGTGCATGTTTTGTAGCGCAGTATTTAGTCAAAAAAATAGCAGATGTCTTGATAAGAATAACTTCTCGTTCACAAACCAATATAGATCTGTGTATTATTATAGAGTAGTGGGTTTGAGACTGCGCTAAGTTTTAATGTTTAATCAAACAGTAGCTCAAAGCCGCCATAGTTTTGGATTTATAAAAATTCAAATAAATGTTACAACATTCGTCACTAACCACTGGTTTAAGTTGCGAAAGGAGGCTGCTAATTATTTCGCCTCCTGGGTTTTCGAAAACGCATGTGAGTGTTATTTTCTGTGGGGAAATAGGACGGGTTGCAACAAAAGAAGAGCCACTTAAACTGGAGTGTTAATCAACCAAGCAAGGTATTTTATTCCAAGCTAGCAACAGCATTAGTTCCTATAAATGGCAAGCAACTAGTCCCAGTGATGCACCCACTTTGAAGCCCTGCTGCCAAGCAAATTTTTTTGCTTCGTATGATGAATGACGTTAAAGCACATGTTCTTCATCTCTCCCAAGCGCTTTGCGGATGGCGCAACGACCCACAAATCTCGCTTATCGAGAACGGGTTGCATTATGTTGCCGTCAGATGATGTTTAAGAAACGTGCCAGTTTATCGGCTCGCATGCACGAACCGTCCCGACAGGAGCAGCGCGCACTTTCGGCAATTTTCTGTCAGCTTTTGTTTTTTTGCTGAAATCGCAGGAAAACGATCGAAGACCTGAAGTCGGACGTATTCGACAATCTTCCGAAAATGACGAGGAGAAAAAAGAAGCAGAAGTTGCTGGTGTCGCAAACAGCAGATGCCTTCGACTTGCCCGAGCCTCGATATACTCGTTTGCACACTGTGAAAGTAGGAAAGCTTTTGTGACATTACAACCTTGTTGAGTACTCAGCCGTCTGCCAAGAGAATCATCTGCGCTATAACACGGTCTACGAGTATTTGTGCAGATTACCGAGTATCCCTTTTGAATATTACCGAGTATTCTTTGTTAGTATTATTACGTATTACTTGTTAACGTCACCGAATATTCTTTGTCAGAATATGCAAATATTTTTTGTTAATATTACTGTGTATTCCCAGCGAATATTACCGACTATCTCTTGTTCAGTTCCTAGACCATGGAGGCATGCACCTGTACGACTGCGTCACAGAGCAACCCGACGTGACCCTTGCAGAGGCCGGCCTGGTCACCGAGATGCACTTATTCCTTTGGGATGGCGAGTCGGTAAGCTCGAGACGTGTTGAGGGACCTTCTCCGGTCAGGTGGTGTGAGGTGCTAGTGGACAGCGTTGAAGTGTTTATCGCTGCCCAGCAGCCTCTTAACCCGCGTCCCCAACCGTTAAGCGATATGGCGCGCTTGCAAACTTACCCGGGCTTGTTGCCTGGCATTAGCTTGGAAGTGCTGCGTGCGCCACATGTCTGTTTTCATCGCAGTCGTACCCGCGTGCTTCAGATGATTTATTTTTTTTCTAAGTGTTGCGAAAAGTTTCAGTGCATGCGACGATCGTCGGAAGCTCTGTCGGCGACGTTCGTTGCCATGCATCTGCTCTGCTGTTACTCTGTCGCCGCGTTTGTCGACTAATTGTCCTCAAGCTAAATTTTTTATATAAAACAACCACCTCAAATGCGGGGCGCTCTTGACGAACTCTCACTCCGATACATCTTATCGACTTGCATAAGTTAGCTTCATAAACCAGAATATGCCTTGTTGCTACTTGTGCGCAACGGCACACAGCCCCATTTTTGCGCCATGCGCTACGTTACCTTTTGCAGTAAAAGCGACATTCCAATACATGATTTTTATGTCTCGGTGACGTTTGGCGCACTACGCTTACACCCAAGGGCCACTGATGCAATCCCGACGCGGTCGGGAATCGACCCACCGACTTGTCGATCCGTCGCAGATATTCGGCCGGCCTGTGACGTGCGGCGAAGAAAGCGAACCAGTGTCTGTGACCTTGCTCTGTCTTGTCGGCGACAACCTGGAAGCCGAGCTGGTGTTCGCCGCCACCAAATCATCCTGCTTCGAAACCGCAGTTCGCTGCGCCTCGTGCTTGTTGGACTGCTCAGCGGACGAGATGCAACTGGAGCGGAGCGTAACGTTCGAAGGTGAGGCTGGAAATCGTGTTTGCCCCCCAGGTTTCGGAAGCAGGTGGTGGCGAAAACGTTGACTTTTTCAGGCGATGACGGCGAAAAGACCGACGGCTTCGACCTTTTCCCCGGCGTCAACGACTGCCCGTGCCGGTACCTGGAGGTATTTCGCGCGTCGCATTTACTCCGAGAAAACTCGCGGAAAACGAGGTGTCGAAACAGTAATGAGGAAAACAAAGAACCTCCCATTCGCGTCAAGGTTAGAATTGTGATGACACGTCAAGGCTGGGCTTTTTTTCGCCGAGACGTTTCGGTCATTTATCCGAAGTTGCTTAAAAACTGTCAAAACTCGCCGTAACAGTATTATTCACAAGCCTAGCTTCTTGAACATTACGACCGAAATGACTTAATTTTTTTCGGTGATATAAATAAAAATTTGGTCAATTACCGCAAAAAAACTAGTGTCGAAGGCGGGAAAAGGACCCGTGCACGGACTGTTCTTTTTTTTATTTTTCAAAAACTTGGAACTTAAGTTCTCGCGCCTTTTGTCAGTCGCGTAGCCGTGAGCTACCACTGTCTCTTCAGGTGAAGTCTTGCTTTATGTGTGTGTCATCTTCTTGTGCATTTTACCCTTCTTTCCGGTTAAGGAACTGCGGGGTTTACAAAGCTCCTTGTTCGATCAAATCCTATTGGACGGGGATTGTGCGAATTATTTGCGAACAAAAGATCGACAGTCCACATGCAAAGCACATCCGCAGGCAATCGTTTAAAAGCTGTAAGATGTCATAATTGATGTTCCTCAGACAAAATACCTCAGTAGATTTCAAATGATTCGGATTTGTTTCTTTACGGTAGTTTTCATAAAATCTATCATGAAAGGAAAGCCACTAAAGATTTGTTTGCTTGATGCCGTAATGTTTCACGAGCAGATCGTAATATGCTAAAAAACAAAAACGAGGAGTCGGAACTGCACCGATAATATTTAAAACACTACGGCAGGAATTGTGCAACGTGACCGCGGATGAACTATGGTTTGAGGCGCCTGCAAACCTGTAAAGAGCGTTTCAAGAAATTCCGAAGGGTTTGGCAAAAAAACACCTTCAGGGGCACCCCCGCCACTTCTGGGTTGGAAAAGTTTTTACAGAGCAGCGTGTGGAAGAATTAACACAATGTTATATTTTGCAGGTTAAAAACTCGGTCGTGAAACCCAACGACGACAATCCTGCCTTTCTCACCGACGCCATTTATACTGTCACTGTGCCTTCTACAACGGTTGGTTGGTCATTTGTTACTAGCGCCAGAAAAACAGTCTCCTGCAGTTCTGGTTACCATGCACGTTGGCAACCAGCACTTTTTTGTCGAAGCATCTCGTTTTGTAATTGAACTGTTAATTTGTCTGTAATATATGAAACGTATGCGGTACCAACAGCAACAGATGATGTTGGGAAAGTCGCATTATCCAAGCTTTGCCGCGTTCTGATTCCTGCCGTTACAGAACGTCGCCGAACTGAAAAGTGCGATGTGCAAAGTCTTGAGCCTGGACAAGGACGCCATGCGAGTTTGCTACTCGCACCTTGACGACCACTACCCGCTGCGCGCCAGCGATGAACTGCAGTCGCTCGATCTCGGCCTGGACCACCTTTTCGTCATCGAGGTATTGCTCGAGAAGATAACCGCAATTGTGCCGTTTCGCAGTTGTGCAAGTTCCGCCTCTTCGCGAAACTTGACGAAGGTCGTTGCTGGGACCGCCACTGGCGTTTTGCTGAAGCGATTCCCTTTTTCCATTTTTTTCTCTAATTTATCAGGAAGGCAGAGAACCTGCCCGGGACGAAATGATCGTTTACGTCAAGCAGCAGAATGGCGGACAGTTTGTCGAGCTCGTCGTGTCGCAGTCGACGAAGCTGCCAGCACTGATGGGCGACATTCAAGAAATGTTTTCTTTGACCGGTAAGTGTCACGGGTCCACGTTTTGCCCGGGGCCCTCTTTAGGGCACGGCGTTGTAGCAAGCAGTGCCGTTTTCGAGTAGATTTGACGACCGCATCGTTCGAATTGTGCGCCAAAACAAGGGTTCGCTCCAGTTTTAGCGAAGTTTGATTTTGCAGTTCTTCAGCAAAGTGAATTTAACGCGCCTGCTGCCCCCCTGCCAGAAAGCCCCCTTTTCCAAACCTCCGTTCGATTTTATTTTTGCCCTTACACTTGTCGCAGACACCGTGTGGCACTTGGTACGATGCAACTGCTACGGCGAAAAGCTCGGCAACATCGATTGCGACAAGGACGACGACATTGTCAAGTGCGGGATCCATCACAAGCAATACGTGTCTGTAAGTTCGTACACGGCCGAGAAATATTTCTATAGCTGTTGTTCCCTATCATGAAAACTTGCGTTATTTTTTTCTGTTGTGCTCACTTGGGCTGGTGCAGTGTTTTTAATAAACAACGTCGGACCTCTTTCGAGTTCGCGTTTTGAAAGTTGGGGGTCGCCGTCCAATGCGATAGTCTCTGGCAGGTCTGTCCAGGAAAGACGACCCAGAAAGACGTTATCAGCATCAAGCTGTTGCGCTACCCGCCTCGCCCGTTGCTGAGGGAGGAGTGCTCGCGCACAAACGTTCACGACTATTTGGCCGAACAGCAACAAACTTGTGACGAAAACGAAAGCTTTTCGAGCCTGAAGCAATGGACGTCGATCGACACTCTGGATTCGTTGGGTGAGCTGCCTGCAACGTTGGTGAGGCTGGACCAATCTGCGCTGGCTTATGCAGCACCGTTTTCCTTCTCGCAGAGCCTGTCTCCATCGGACAGTTCGACTTGAAAAAGGAGGAGACTCTGTACGAACTGTGGGAGCATATTGTAAAGTCCGTCGGCGATGGTCACAAACAGTAAGGGGTTGCTGTTATATTTGCTGTGCGGTTGGAAGTTAGCGCTTAATGAAATAAAAAGCATAACTTTGTTGACACATTCACATTGGAGACATTTTCCCCACACACTGAAAACGGGCGATGGCCTTATTTTAAGCTTCGCTGGTAGTGGCTTTCCCCGCTTCTTGCTGTTTATGCTGTATAGGGTGTTACGATCCAAAACACCCTATACAGCATAGATCTAAATTAGATCAGAACACCCTATATAGCGTAAATAATCAGTCGTTAACTCTCTTCTCGTGCGAACTAAAAAACGTTCCTCCACAGCCCAGGACTTGAACAATGAATTGAAATATGTGAAACGAACTCTCTTGTTGAATGGTTACCCGAAGTGGATGATTAAGAACAAAAAGAAGAAACAATATAACAGATCGCCTGAGTTTAGATCTAAAGTCGTTTTACCTTACTCAGCAGACTTGGGAGAGACTTTGAAACGGATTCTGGAGAGGCATCGTATACGAACCATTTTCAAACCTATAATTAAACCAAGTACAGTCCTAGCTTCAGATAAAGACGCCGTCCCTGCTAGCGAACGTCGAGGTCTCGTCTATGAAATTTCATGTGGAAACTGTGAACACAGATACATTGGAGAAACTAAACGAAGCCTGAGTAATCGACTGAAAGAGCACCATAGGGACACCTTACCTGGAAATATTTTTAAGAAAACAGAAAAAACAGCATTGACAAAACATGCAACCCAAAGTGGTCATGCTTTCAATTGGGATTACGCCCATACATCACGCAAATAGTTATCATAAACGCATTTTTTTAGAATCTTTGTATATTAATTCAAAAACTAACACTGTGAACGATATAAGCGCTAACTTCCCGGCTATCTATTACAGTGTTTCAAAACATGAAGGAAGCTTATCCGTTGCCGAACCTCCTTGAGTTTGCCTTCCTTTTTGACCGCCTTTGTGCCTGTAAATTTGCCAACTCTCACCACGCAAATTTTACACTTTATTTGTTCTCTATTTTACCCCATACCTCCACGCTATTTAACCAGTTTTTGTACATTTTTATGTAACTTTTAAGCTATTTATTGTGTTGTTATACTTCATCATCTCCCAGCGGTTTTTCATTTTACACTTCTACGTTTTTTCCTGTGGCATGCTGTCACCCATTCCTATAACGTGATGGTCAGTTTTGCTTTTTTTGTCTTTGTACGTCATACTGCTCATTGTTTCTTGTTACTAGTAAGTTGCATGTTATGCGTGGTTAAAAAACATTGCCCTGAGGAAGCCCACTTGAATAGGTGGGCGAAACGTCGGCTAATAACAAAATAATCGCCAGAAGAGCTAATTTTTCTGCTTGATTTGAAACCTGGTGGCGAATGCTACGATACAACATGTGTAGCAAAAAGAACAGCACTTCGCACTAATTTCTAAACATCGCCCTGCAGCCAACTGACCGTTACCACATCGCGCGTCAGTAATCTCGTCTTGGCTGGGTCATCAACCTTGATGGGTTCCTTTCGTTTTCAGAGACGAGATGCACGTGCTCGTGCGTGTGGTCGAGAAGTCCGAGCTTGGCCGCGTCGTTCACTTCAACGATAAAACCTCAACCCTGAAGCGACTCAAGCTCCAACCGTCCGCCAACCTCTCGGTGCAATTGATCGACAGCGATGTTTGGAAGTGAGGACTTCGCGCGTTTTTTTCTACGCGCTTAGTTTTTATTTGTGGCCTTGCGCGCCTAACTGCGTACAAAATATAATCGGTAAACACTGGAACTAGTATTTGCGCGAGCATATTGTAGAACCAGATAACAGGATAACATTAACAAAATCTTGTGCTCTTCTCTTGTAAATTAATGCAAAAACAACACCGACGTTTCATCCAACTAACAGTTGTAGACTTTCAGCAGGAAAAACTTCAGGAAACAGGAAAGCAGTAGAAGCCGCCATCAACACGTGACATAGAGATGAATGTTGAGCACAAGATTTCATTAGCACATGCGATATTTCAAAATTCCGATCCGAACTTGTCCGCAGCGCTAGAACAGTTTTCACTCCGCTGGAAACTTTTAGATTCCTCAACTACCTTCTGTCAGGATATGTGCCTCTTGCGTTGATTGCATTCTGTCGCTGGCTTATTATGAGCAGCGCAGCAATTCAGAGCAACAAACTTTGATCCGCACTGAAGAAATCCTTGAACGGTAAAATGACCAGGTTGCATCTGGCGCGATTACTGCAGTGTTTGCGTCTTGGCACAAGTTTAGCAGACGGGGTCCCTTCTCATCTTTTGCCCTGTGCGAAGCATGAAGGGATGGCTAGAAAGGAAACGAACCCGGTCGCAGGTCGCCGATTCCGTCCCTTGAATTGGCGGAACTTACAAATATACCTGTGTTGGCTGATAACGAGCAGTGGATTTATCGCCAGTGAACGTGAATTTGTAGCCGACAAGACGGTGACGCCCTTTAAATTTTTCCCTTATTAACTTCGCAAAGCAAAGCTTTGCATTTTTGTAAAACTGATGAAAGAAACCTCGCTTTCTATAAGACACGATTAGCAGTGTCCAGCCGTAAACGCGCCAACCATTTACATGGCGCTTTATTTCGTCATAAGCCTTAACGTGTGAATTGCTGGTCGGAAAAGTGAAATCGAACGTTTTCATCGGTTTCTTTTGTCGTGATTTAAGGAAAGAAACGGAGGCCCTTTCCAATCGAGGCAAAGATCACGCGGTATTCGTGATCGTCAACGTCCAGTTCCATCTCCCCGGTACACGCGCCTACACCGAACCGCTCGAACTCGTCTGCGACCCGAATCCCTCCAAGCTCCCGTCACTTCT
>JGI24021J15306_10007888_pt1 | contig 13025 bp, 9 predicted proteins | sample Ectturendosymbi1_FD_15306 | JGI IMG/M metagenome (IMG submission 15306) | reverse complement strand
AATTCTTGACATGTTGGTTGTTATTGAAAAAGCTTTTGGCCACGTCAAACTGCTTGTTCTTCTACAACTTTTATATTATTTTTGTTAGGTGCAAAACAGATCATGACTGTTCACATAGCACATTTTTATATTTAGAAAACGTTGTTTAGTTGCATTTTCAATCCGAAACCTGGTAGTTTTTAACTGAATTTAGCTCGAGGACAGTTTCAAGATTTAGTATTTTCTTAGGTTGATAGGCGTACCACGGCTTGGGAAAAAGGGTCTAGTGGTGTGTCATATGAGTGCTGGTCAAGTGTTGAACGCAGCTACCTACTACACCACTTTGGCTCCAAATGACGCTTTACCAGACACATACTTTTGCAACCAATGCAAGCCTCTGAAAGCTCAAATCCTTGAACTTGCTTCTAAAAACTTCCACAAAACTTGTGGATCCCGGAAAAAAACGTTTTGCACCAAACACATCTTATTCGTTATGAGCCAACGACACAAAACATCTGATTCATTTTGCTGGAAATGGTAGCATTCAAAGATCCCCTCACCCTTGGCATAGGCTATCCCTCGTGTTTGGGATCTTCATTTGTGATATAAATGCAAACACATGGTAGAAGACTAGGGATAGAAGGAATTTGCTAAAACAAGACGAAAAGTTAGTTAGCTTTACTAGTAGCAGTGGTGTTGCCTGTGCACCCTTACTAAATTCTAGTGTTTAGCAGTGGTGTATGGTGGTGATTGTCAATGGGTATACGCTGTTTGTGACGTCACAATATGACGTCATATTCACATTTGCACACCAACGATTTGGCGAAGTTTGTTGACACAACATGCATGTTACTGTTGGGCCATTCCGTGTCAATTTTCAGGAAGTGGTCAAGGCACCCTCCCCAATTCTCCTGAAATCGTACTCAAATTGTCATTACCCCATATGATGAAAATCTGCAAAATTTGAATGAAATCTGTCAAGAAATGGCATGATTATAAAGCTTTTTGGTTGGGGGACGTTGCCGGGGGGCACAAATTGTTCATATTTAGCCATGTTTCAATCCGTATTATTGCCAAACTACATTAATGAACAACCCCAATTTTTAAGGGATGCTAGTAACTTGCCAAATATTGAAAATATAACATTATCTGCATTGTGACTGTCAAAGGTCATGGACCCCCAAAGTTGACTGTTTCTAGCTCTTGATGCAAATTTTCAAAAATTTTAAAACTTCGCCACAGTTTTATTTCTTGATAGTTTCGCTCATATTTGAAAGAATTGTTGCTAATAAAATTATCTTTAACCTTAGAAAATTTTATTGCAAAATATGAAAAGGTTTATGAGATACTGTATCTTGGGCCAAACTTGGCATGAAATGAAAAAACTAGTAAAGTGGGGTACCTTTGTCGCCTCACTTACGCACGATCGCAATGAAAATTTACGTTAAATTATTTCACCTATTCATTATGATATGACAAGTTTACCATACAAAATTCATGAATGGTTCTCAATGTTTTCATAGAGAAAAAATTTGACAAAGTTTATACGAAATAGGTTGGAATTTCTGCGCACAATAAAGAAAAGCACACATTAAACAACTTTGTGTCTCAAAATACAATGAAGCTTTACGAAGATAATGGTTAAGAATTATTTTATTAACTGCAGAGTTGAAAAAAGATGTGTTAGAAGCAAATTGGGAGCTAGAGTCAACACAAGTTCTTGTTATTATATGATGTACATCAATGAACAGTGAACAGATAGTAGGCACTTGGCAGATGCTTTGTTATTTCCGTACAGCCTATAATGAATTTTATTAAGCCATATTATTATGACTGAAAATTTATGCAATATTAGTATTGCAAAACCATCCACCGCCAAGATGGCAGAGTGAATCAACGTTTATCTCTGAACTNGTAGATTCCTATTTCAATTCCCGAGTCAGGTGAAACCAAAGACTTTAATATTGGTATTCACAGTTACCCTGATTGATGTTCAGACATAAAACTAGCAGTGTGAAGAACTCCGCTAAAAGTGCTAGACAACGGCAGGGCGCAGCGTGACTTGCAAACCACAAAGTTACTTCGCAGTCTCCTGCCTGAGGCCACTTTACAAATAAAGTGCAAAAACTCAAAAACCTTCATTGTGCTCAGAAATTACAACCTATCTTGCACAATTTTTTGTCTCTATGAAAACATTGAGAACCATTCATGATTTTGAATGGTAAACATGTCATATCATAATGAATGTGTGAAGTAATTTTCAACGTAAGTTTTCAGTGCCGTCATGGATATCTGAGGCGACAAAGATACTCCACTTTTCTGTTTTTTTTTTAATTTCATACCAAGTTTGGCTCAAGGTATCTCACAAAGCTTTTGATATTTTGCAATATAATTTTCTAAGGTTGAAGATAATTTTATCAGCAACATATTCTTGCAAATACTATCATGCAATAAAACTGTGGCGATGTTTTAAAATTTTTGAAAATTTGTATTAAGAGCTAGAAACAGTCAACTTTGGGATCCATGACTTTTGACCTTTGAAAGTCACAATGCATATTCTGTTACTTTTTCAATATTTGGCAAAGTTACTAGCATCCTTGAAAAATTGGGGTTGTTCGCTAATGTATTTTGGAAGTAATAAGGCTTTAAACATGGCAAAATATGAACAAGTTGTGCCCCCTGGCTAAACATCCCCAAGTAAAAAGCTTCATAATCATGCCATTTCTTGACAGATTTCATTCAAATTTTGCAGATGTTCATCATATGGGGTAATGACAATTTGTGTGAAATTTCAGGAGAATTGGTGAGTGTGCCTTGACCACTTCCTGAGAATTGACACGGAATGGCCCTGTTCACACACTCTCTTTGCTCGTTGTTTTACAATATGCAACTTTGACAGTGNTGGATCCAGCCTGGAAAAACGGGGTCTGTCGCAGAAGGGCAGCTTTTGATGTCACTTTTCAGCATAAAACCACACTTTCTCTTAGACTAGAAATCGACTGATTAATTTTGCGATATTGCCTAAGTATTATATTGGCAAAATTCTGACGATTAACAGTAATAATTGCTCATAAAAGTTGCTGCGCTAGTTTTCTGCATGGATTGTTTGAAAACCCAAGTTGCTGCTCCGTCTATGATTAATTATTGCAAATTCTCTGTACTATTCCTAACTACAAACCGCACTCTGACTACGCCATCAAGTAGTGCACAGTATTCAGACCAAGGTTGTCAGATACAAATAAAAAACTGTCGCCAAACTCACTTCACAAAATACTCAAACTCAGCAAAAATTGACCAAACATTGGAAATGGGTGTATCTTCATGAAAACATTGATTTCTTCACTGGAAATCTGTCGCTTTAAGCTTTTTGATCTTTCGCTTTGCATTTTACTACAAAGTGTGTAGATTTTGAACATTTTGCAAATATTTCTAAACAATCAGGTTCAACATTTTGCAAACATTTTTGATAAGAAGTGTTCAGTACCATGCTTATACTTTCAAAACTTTCACACTTTCATTTGATATCATGAATTTTCTAACCATCAGCAAGCTTAAATGCTCAATCTATATACAAATATGTAAATAAATACGTGCAAATAAACAGGTCCTACATTTCGCCAAACCAAAAGATTTCGAACCAGATACTTTGTAAAATTTGCCAAATTTCCAAACCACAATATTTTTGAAGCCAAACGCTTTCAAAATTCGCAAGATTTCTGGAATCTGGCGATAACTTCTCCAATATGGCAACCCTGATTCGGATTACTCCGAAATCATCCCCATAAACCGGTTTATGACGTAACATTCGCTCTCAGGTTTTGCGTGGTAAGCAGATGGCTGCCTGCGAACATGGCCGTCGTTTTTTACTATCTTAGTTACCCAGATTTGCGCTGAATTACATGTGGTACGCTTCCTCATTGCTCTGGAGTATTGTCTTTCAACTGTGGTTTGAGTGTTGCAAAACATCATGGTTTCTGTTTTTTAGTATCAGTGATAAATCTCTGCGGAGTTGCTTGAGGAATATTGTAATCAAGATCAGCCTCACGAATGCTGTTACAATATTTCACCCCATCTTAATAGCCAATGTCAAAGTGGTTTCATTAAACCTGTTAATGTTCTTACAATTTTTAAATGTAGCTATATCAATGACAGTGTTTTGGACCTGGTCTACTTCTGCAAGGCGCATGAGACGAAGAAGAAAATGTAAGGAATGGATTAATATGGAACATTTATGCAATATTATAAAATGGGAAATCATCCCAAAGGATCTTTAGTCATGGTCCAAAGGTCCTTTACGTAAAGTGGTCCAAAGGTGCTTCATCTGGCCATTTTCATGATGCTGCTGCTGAAACATTGTTAATTGCTCAATTAAAAAAACTGATGTCATTCGATACATAAATGTCGCTTTTATTTGCAAACCAAACAACTGACGTAAATCTGCTTTCTATCTTTGGATATCACAAAAAGTTCAGACCCTTCAAAATTTACTATTGCTCCATAATAATGCATTTTTAACTATAACTGGTTAATGACTGGACCAGGGTCCTCTGCATTACACACGACAAATTGACATCTGCTATGCGTTTTTACGCATGATTGACGAAGCGTTACCATATGTCATTTATGAGAAAGACATCATGGTCCAAAGTTCCAGCATGGCCATAGGTCCCTAATTTCCCTATTGATCTCATTGTCAAAACACACAAGGAAAGATTATCATTGCTTTTGGTGACAGCACATTTGTTACATCACAATAGATGTTTGATCCTATGCACATGGTTCTGAAAAGATACTTAGCTTGTTGAACATTCAGCAAATGTCAGCCGTACAGCAATGTAAGCTGTTTTCCCATACATGCAATGTACATACCCTTATAAATTCGAAGCTCACACTCAACTGCACAACTACGCCGCTGTCCATCAAGTGGAGCGCTGTCTGTCAAGACGGCGGTGTTATAAATATACTTGTGAAACCACTGCGGACAAAAACGATTGAGTCACAATTGGTCTGATGAATTCACATCGTAATGTAAAAGTGAATTACTCAAAATCAATATACTGTAGTACTTCTTATGCAGCAAACAACATTGTCAACTGCTCAATTTTAAAAAGTGTATTTTCAAAATACAAAGCTAGACTGATATTTTGTTAAGGTAATGCAACCGCGATTTCTGAGCATTATGAGAAATTCCCCGTAAAAACATAGCTTTCATTTCAGCTTCTGTTGAAACAAGCCCGCATTACTTGGCATGACGCTGAGGAAGGTCTAAACTAAATTTTGTGATAACCTAGTACAGGGTTTATCATCAGGGGTCTCAACCAACCCATCTTTGGGGCCACGGAGCGGTTCCCCCGGAGACATGAATACAGGCCTTTATTAAATAGCTCTGTCGTGATCTTGCAAAACCTATTGATTAGCAGGGGCAGTGGCGGTTCTGAGGGGAGACTGAGTGGGCCATGGCCCCACACTTTTTGGCTGGCTCCCTGCTTGCCCCCGGTTTTGTGCTTTCACATTCAAGTTTGTTTGATATTCATATACAGCAGATAACTTTCAACCAGCAAAATATTTGATGAGTCGAAGACTTTTAGGCGGCGGTTCTGATGATATTCACAAGCCTATGTTGGGTTTGATAGGGTTAATCATAGCAAACCAATCTTCATTACCACAGAAAATCACTATGCAGGAGAGACGTTTATGTTTGCCCCCCTACTTTTTTCTTTGGCCCCGCAGTGTACTCCCCTAGTTTTTTCATTCCAGAATCGCCACTGGCAGGGGGGGACAAGTGTTGAGAGTCTTGGAAGGGGGCCACGAACCAAATTTCAAAACGGCTCTGCGGGTGCGTGGCAGTGTAAGAGCTTCTGACAACTTTGCTTGCATTGGAGCTGGACCTTCCAGAGGAGGAAATTTCGAAACACATGCATTCGACGCAATATCAATGTTCGAAAACGTGAAATGTTTCATATATTTGTGTAGGCGCCATTTGGAAAAGGCAGGGACGTTTCTGTTTCATAATGGTTCTATGCAATGTTACAAGAGAAATATTAGCTATTGCCTGTTCCAAACCACCCACAGTAGAGGCCTGGAGTGACAGTATTTGATGTTTTATTGGTTTTGATGCTGAGTAGCCTACCTGCGGTACAAACGGGCCTGTCATGACAGCCAAATACACCTCCCTGATGCACCCCTGTTGTCAGGTGATGTTATGATGTGCAGTTGGGCTGTTAGTGAGGAACCAACGATATGAGGAAAAGGATTAAGCTAGCCTTGACTAATTGCCGTGTTTTCACGCAAATCCTTTTTTATCAGAATTTGAGAGAAGAAATATAAACCGTGAACAACCGGAGCCTTAACGTTTGCTAGTCTGCCGTCGAATGTCATCTGTTTCCTTTGTTCAAAGGACTTTTGACTGGGATAACGGTAATGGCTTTGTCTGGCGAGGAAGGTGTAGGGAATGGGGAACAGTTGCCACCTTAGTAAGTAGGTTAAAAATCACTGATTTCAAGACAGCAGTGGGACACCTTAGCACATTGGATTTGACCCAGACTTTTGTGTGAACATTTCATCAGTTTACTCAGTCCACAGCCATATGTCATGTTTTTTAAGCTTCTCAACACAAAAATTGAAAATAGTTTGAGAACGCTGTTCTTTTTGCTACTAATGTTGTTATTTCGTAGCGTTTGCCACCAGGTTTCAAATCAATTGCATGTTATACATGGTTAAAAATCACTGCCCTGAGGAAGCCCACTTGAATAGGTGGGTGAAACGTCGGCTAATGATAAAATTCGCCAGAAAAACTAATTTATCTGCTTGAGCTATAGAACTTTCAAACTTAAAAATTTATTTTAAAATAATAACAAAAAGCTAGAACATTTGAACTTCTTTCAAAAATAATTTTATCCGCAAAGTGCTGCCCCAGAAGGTGCTGTCCAATGCCTGCCGCCCCCAGACCCCCCTCCTTTGCTATGCTACTGGATAGAGTGCTTCATCAGAGTGGATTTGTCAATAATTGCAAAAGATGTGATTAGGTTTTCAATACAGCTACTTTTGCTGTTCAGGCCACGAGTATAGCTTCCATCTGAAGAGCTACGTGATTGATAAAAATGCTGATCCCTACGATTACCTTTCCGTGATGCACTACCCAGACACAGCATTTACGTAAGTGTGATCCTCTGTGATTTATTACCAGTGGTCTGTTAGTCTGACAGCATTGTTTTTTCTTTGTTTCTTCCGTGACATATGCAAACCATGAAACCCACTGACGTTTTTACCTTTGCTGACGTGGGTTGCACAACCAGCGGCTGCACCTCTGCATGGATCTTTCACTAAAAATGCTTGCAGTTGGGAACGCACATGTAGACAAATTATATAAATAATGGGGACCATGGATTAATAAAAACTCATTTTCTGTTTTATGAAAATACCTAGACAAATATCGCAAAACAGACTTACGGAAGCACAAGTTAGGCTCAGTGCGTGGAAGCAGAACACAACAAATGCAAAAATTAAAATATCTTGAACCCACTGGCAGTCAAATTGTTGGCGGCAGTAGCGGAAAGGTTGTGCGATAGTTGTAAACAGATCTCGGTTGGAAGTTCGAACCCAACAATTGTTTTTGGAGCCAGATTTATGCCCAAAAGCTATTTTTTCTGAGTAAAGATGTACCCAACTGCAGAGTATTGCTGGTGTAGCAAAATAAACATGATTAAATAGTTCACAATATAATTTTTATTCAACATTTGATTAACTCGATTTCTTCAGTGTATGCAGGCCCGAACCTGGCTGACCCGGAAAGCCCTTTCCCCTTCAAATCTGGGTTGTGTACCCCTGCAGAAGACATTGCAAGTACCCACACGAGATATACGTGCAAATGAAAGCAAACTGTCGTGCTTGGGACTTTGTAGTATTCCAGTGGAAAAACATTGCTTTGTATAATTTCTTGTTATGGATTCATGTGGAGCTCTGATAAACGGGGCAATTATTACACTGGTCTACAAAACAACAAACCACCAACTTCTCAATTTATTTTGAATAATTTTGGACACTTAGCCATAGGCAAGAAATAACAGTTTTTTTGGTTTGTATATATATATTGTGTCTAGTTGGTCAATCCAAGCTTTTTGCTTTTACCTAGAAATAAAATGCTTGCAAAATCAATGCTTAGCACTCAACTGACAATATTTTGCTTCAAACTATACTCACGTAGCAGTAAGAATGGTCCAAACTTCATCGTTGCTGTTTTGTACGAATTAGGTGTGCAATATCTGTACCTTCCAGTGCTGTGTTATTTGCCTAGTTAATGTGAAAAAACACGATTAACTCCAAACAACGCCTGCATGGTACAAACATTGCCTCTAGTTAAGGACCAGTTAATTACTTGGATCAATTTCCTATGCCTGCTTTGTATGAACAGCATGCGATTGACGGAGAATACTTGTCATCATAGAGAAAATAAAGATACAGATATATTTTAGGCCATCAAGTTCTTCACAACATAAGCTTTTAATTATTGCTCAGCAGAAGTTTTAGGATTGTGTAGCAGGCATGAAATTGCCTGAAAATGAAAATTAGTGTGCATAATTTTTTTTGTTCACAGCCACAAAATGTGGTTCCTTGATGTTATCACCCATGTCATTGTTCATTTTAACCGAAATAGCTGCTGAATCATTTATGCTACATGGCGTGTCACACATCAAATGGCTTGAAAATAAAAACAGAAAGCACACAGAAACAAAAGGTCAAATTTTAGTATAAAACCTATTCAAAAAATGGTGGAGAAAAATTTTGATGCATCCATCACAATCCACTGACAACCAATATATGCATTAAAGCCGGTATGGTGGGTATTTAATAAGTTATGCTCAATCAAAAAGTTATGGTCACAGTTAATATTTATTTTATATAATGTTCCTTCAATACCTCATCTCCCATGTACATGGCGGCTGTAACGCTGAAACAAACATTTCTTCAAAAATGGGTTATCAGTATTTTACATTTGGAAAACCTGATGTGCTACGAAAATTAAACCATGTTTCCAATCAGACCCAAAAAGTAGTTGAAATCATCTTTTTGGTATGTACACCGGAAATTAGTGCAGACCAGCGTAATGAAATTCCCAGTCTAAGGGTTTGCTATTGCTGATGCCGTTTTCTTATGAGAAACACGGAGCGATAAAAAGTACTGTTTGTCTTTTTCATGAAACTCATTCAGAAAGAATGGTCATCTCACGATCGTCACCACTGATCCCGCATATCAGGACTTAATTGGATATTCCAAAGATTTCAGTCCAGGCGACAAGAATAAGCTGAATACTTTGTACTCTTGTGGTGAGATGACAACTTTTGTAAAATGAAGATTTTAACCTAAATCAACCTTGAACAATGTGTTGCACTGTTGAGAAGTCATTTCAGTGGTTGTCTGTTGTAACATTCATTTGTATCTTAAGTAAGCAAAGCTTGTGAGTGTATTCTTGAGCCAATCACCTAATGACGTCAACGATGAAAATTAATTGAAGTTCTTCTCGAAACTCCAAAAAGAAGATGATTCAGAACAAAGTGTCACACTCACGTATATGCAATAGTTACTGTCTTGCAAATCAGGGTTGCTGAGTCACAGACGGATTCTTGTCAAAGGGTTGGTCGGAGTTGGAAATTTCGGAAATATCAGAGTTGAATATTAAACCTCCGACCTCACAACTCTGTTGCAAACAGAGCGAAAGATTTGAGTAGGAGGTAAAGCCCAAGTAATTTTTGAAGACTTTTAAAAATTATTTTGCAGCATTAGTTGACCTTTTCCTTAAATTCATAGCAATGTTTTGCTTAGTATTCATGCCTAAACGCCTCATTCTACCTCTTACTTTACCCCAGAGCGACCGTGTCGGTTCTCACATCACTGCAGTTTTGAGGATGAGTCCATATGTGGTTACACTCGTCAGGTAATTCTTGGAAGTTCCAACTGGCAGATACTCAACCTCACCGCTGACACAAATTTGACCAACTTTCCTCTCACCGACGCCACGTATGGAATAACAGGAAATGGTTTGTAGTTAATTGCAGTTTTCAGTGATAAAAATAAAATTTAAAATTGTTCGCGTGAGACCAGATAACTTCTGATCAAAATCATGTATGTGCCTGAACCAGGGTTGTCACTTCAATAATTCTCTGTGAGAGAAGTTGCCACCGATTAAGCCTGAAGCCTGAAGCCTGATGCTTCAGTCACTGACCATCGAGCTGAACAGACGTGTTTTTAATCAGCTGTTGTTCAGGAACTTTAAAACTATTTCCTCTGAACTTTATCAGTTTTTCTTCAAGTCTGAGGCTTCAGTAATTTTTGGATTTGCCTTTGATATGTACATATGCTCACGAAATTATTTTCGATTTTTGTATATATTGACTGTTAGTGGTTCAAGTAGTTTATGAACAATAGAAGTATGGGTGAGAGCAGTACAATTACTCAAAGAAAGCACAAGGCCGGTCAGGCACACGACGCAAATGACACTCTACAATTATCGGACCTGTACAAGCTACTGCAATCACTTAAAAAGAGTCTTTCTCAATGCTTTTCAGTAATTGAAAATTTTCTTATGGAACGCTTGCGGTTGGCTGAAACAAGTTTAGAGCATGCATACAACGCTTTTCAGTAATTGAAAATTCTCTTATGGAATGCTTGCAGTTGGCTGAAACAAGCTTAGAGCATGCATACAACACAATCTCAGATCTGACATCTGATCTCAAAGGTGTCAAGAAAGAGTTAGCAGAATTGCGTCGGAATGATTGGAAGTTTGAAACAATCTCTGAATTGCGATCGAAAGAATATAATCTTCTCTTTCATGGTCTACCAATTAGGATCTCCCGAGGAGACTCCAGAGCAGAGTGAACATTTAATATGCTCATTTCTTATCAATTCCTTGCAATGTTCTGAATATGACCTTGTGAAAATATCGTTTGCCACTGTTCACTGGCTTCCCAAACATAAATCGGCTTTACAACCCACCAGCTCAATGTCTTTGCAGTCTCCAGCAATAGTAGTGCCTTTGTCAAAATGAAAGACAAAAATATGGTTTTGTAACTGGTACCAACAGCAAGACAATTTCAGAAAAAATTACAAAACATCTACCACAGTCTATGCAACAACAGCGCAAAGCGCTTCTAAAGAAAGCATCTGAACATTTGCTTCGGGGAAAAAGATGAGATGGAAAATTGAAGGTGCGGAGTATTGCCTTTGCGCCAACAGTGAGAGGATATTGCCCAATTAGTTTTAATTATAAGAAATGGCACTAAATTCAATTATTTTTTCAATTCTTGATGTTAACACAAGAAGCGTAGCTGCTCAAAGTTGCAAACAACCACCCTTGCCCTGGTGCATTCAACCGCAGAGTACTGTGCTCCTGCTTGGTGCCACAGTGCTCATACTCGCCTTACTGACCCCGCCATCAATGACACCTTGCAAATGGCAATCAGATGCCTACGTCCTCCACCAGCAGACAGCCTTCCAGTCTTTGCTGACATCCAACCTGCTGAGCTTCGTCGCAATGGAGCCACACTGTCTCTAGCATGCTGTGCCACTCAGCGTGGAGATCTGCTCCACTCAGCGCTCATCTGTCCGAGTGCAAATGCACACCACCTCAAATCGACACACCCATTTGTACCCACCACACAACAACCCATCAGTTCATCTGACAACAACATATGTGGGGTGCACTGGGTGGATCACCAATGCAATGGAAGTGGGCAGACAATCCTACAAGACTCTGCATTTTCATTCCTAGCAACAGCACCCACCTACCCCTAGAATGACTCTCCAAAGAAGAGACTAGGTTTGGCTTAACTGCCTCTGCACTGCTGTAGCATTTGTCCACTCCTGCTTGTACAAATGGGGTATAGCCTCCGCTGCAGCCTGTGAGTGTGGCACAGAAGAACAAACTGTGAACCATGTTGTCCTCCAATGTCCAATCCACCGACCTCGTGAACTACACGGCCTGACGGTTCTGGACGATGAGACAATCAAATGGCTGCTCAACACCTGCCCCGAGATCTTATGCGGCCAAGCAGCGGTTAGAAGAACTGGCTCAAAGAAAGAAGTATTGCTTTCACAAACAACTTCTTGTGCTGATTAGTCTGATGTAGGCCTAGGATTACACAAACTACTCCCGGGGCTACTGATGTACTGCCCAAGTTTTTTATGTGACACGGGGAACTACTGGTTCCTGTGGAACTACTGCCGACGAAAAGCTGCTTCGTCTTCTGATCCCCATGCCCACCGATGACCTTTCCTGGTAAGGCGGTATAACGGTTCGGCCACTGAAGCAAACGTGGGTGGCAAAAACTTGGCGTAGAATTGCACGGAGCCGAGAAACGAACGTAGTGTGGACACGTCCGGCGAACGTAGTGTGGACACGTCATGCGGCGGTGGCATCTCGTTGAGGGCATTGACTTTTGGACCTTGATGAATTCCTTCGCTGGCTAGCACGTGCTCCAAGTAAACCACTTGTGGCTGGGCGAAGGTGTATTTCTCACGCCGGCATTGTAGTCCTTTGTCACAAAGCCTTTCTAGTAACCGGCACAGATTCTGTGAATGTGCTTGCGCTGTTCCACCACTGCAGAGAATCGTCCAGGTAAACGGCTACACCGGGCAAATCAATGGTGATTTCGTCCATCACTTACTGGAAGTAGCCAGGGACGGAACTGATTCCAAAAGGAAGTACGTTCTGAAGTAGAACTCCGCAATGAGTGCTCAAGCGCAAGACTTTTCAGACCTCACCTGACTTGGTTGTAGGCTTCTGCTAGGCCTATCTTGGTGTAGCCATAACCACAACCCAACTTCGCATCAATTCAGGAAGTGGCAACAGGTGTCAATGAGTTTCCAGCTGCGGGTTGACAGTTACAGAGTAGTCACCGCCAACGTGTAAAGCAGGTTTGTTCGAAGACTGCAACGCTTTTCTCACTGGAACAACGGGGGTTCCCCAATCATTGAAAGATGTAGGTGTCCAGATGCCTCTAGCAATTCCAGCATCGTAGGCTTGCGCCAATTCTTCCTGCACGGCAAATGGA